>Ga0163144_10001103_pt1 | contig 63892 bp, 54 predicted proteins | sample OliLak19BULKMAT1_FD_123175 | JGI IMG/M metagenome (GOLD analysis project Ga0163144, IMG submission 123175) | Freshwater microbial mat bacterial communities from Lake Vanda, McMurdo Dry Valleys, Antarctica - Oligotrophic Lake LV.19.BULKMAT1 | ecosystem: Environmental > Aquatic > Freshwater >...
CTTTTGTTGCATTGAAAAATTTTACTACTCCTTCTTTCATTATTATTGTTATTAATTGGCTTGCAAGGTACACATAATTTATTGATAACAAAAAAAAAGTAAAAAATAAACAATTTTTCGGTGATTGAGCAGATACTACTTAAGGACCCCATTTGGTTAAGCAACTTATTTTATTAACAGCATTTGTTTTAACGATTATTCTGTGATTTTAAATAGCCCGAAAACGGGAGGGGGAAAGCTAAAATTTTTTAACTAAGCGAAACTGGGCGAATAATGATGGTTACTAAAATGTGATATCATAAGTGGTAAAAAAATAATCTTGTCCCTTGCAAAATATTCCGCAGGTAAAGAATATAATTCTAGTCATGATTTATTGCTAAAATTATATTCTGTATTTTTGTGCCACTACCAACGTATAACCATCAATTCTCAATGGAGTCAGTTGCACTTGCATTACCTGTGTTGCTAGCCATCATGGCATTTGAATTTTACCTTTCAAAGCGGTGGGGAAGGAAATATTTCAGTTTCTCTGATACCATCAGCAATCTATCTATCGGTATCTTAGACCGCATATGTAGCCTCCTTTTTGCAGGTGTTTTTTACTTTGTATATGAATTTATTCAAACCCGATTTGCCATTTTTCACATCAAGCCTTCCCCGCTGAGTTGGTTTATCATGTTTATTTCGGTAGATTTTCTTTGGTATTGGTACCATAGATTTAGCCACGAGGTAAATATTTTTTGGGCTCAGCACGTTGTTCACCATTCTAGTAAGGAGTTCAATTATATAGTGGGGGCTAGAGTTACTATCTTGCAATCATTTGTGAGGCTTTTGTTTTGGTGTATTTTGCCAGTTATTGGTTTCACAGCGCCTATGATAGTATTGATGTTGCTCATTCATGCGGTTTACCAGTTTTTTACACACACCCAAATGGTGAGAAAACTTGGGTTTCTTGAATATTTTTTGGTGACGCCTTCGCATCACAGAGTGCACCATGGTAGCAATGAAAAGTATTTGGATAAAAATTATGGCGGATTTTTTATTGTTTGGGATCGACTCTTTGGCACATTTGCAGAAGAAAAGGAAAAAGTGAAATTTGGCCTTACAAAGCCGTTGACTAGCCGAAGCCTCATTTGGCAAATTTTTCACGTGTGGGTAGAGCTGTATGCTGCGGTAATACTTGAAAAAAGATGGGTCAACAAATTGAAAATACTCTTCGGAAAGCCCGATTTGATCAACCCCAATATTCGCAAAAAAGCAGAGATATTTTTCCTTACCAAAAAAGTAAAAGGCAAAATATCCGATTTGTTTAAGCAGTATATTGTCTATCAAATGGCCTTCTCATTGATTACAGTAATATTACTGCTGTATTTTAGTGGTTCGCTAAAAATTTGGGAGACTTATGTAACCTCCATTGGCATTGTGCTTACACTTATCAATTGTGGTGCCATTATGGAGCAGCACAAATGGGTTTTTCACTTGGAATTTGCCCGGTTTGTATTGCTGGTGATTGCTGTGGGGTTTTATGACGTACAATTTATTTTTCCTGGGGTGCTGGTGTTGTCTGTATTCCTAGTTTATTATTCGAGCCTCCAACGTTTTTATTTTTCTCGCTACCTTTCTCCTTCGCCTCTCAATTCAATTTAAAACACAATGTGGTTAGCCATTACCAGGTGGATCGTCACCTACAGAATATATATAGTGCTAACAATGGCTGCATTCACTGCCTATTTGGGCTACGAAGCTACCAAGCTCGAAATGTCGTATGAATATGGCAAAATTGTGCCCGATAGCGATCCTGACATGGTTTTTTACAATACTTTCCTCAAAAAATTTGGGGAAGATGGCAATGCATTTATCATTGGGCTTGATGGGAGCAAACTTTACGAACTGAAAAATTTCAACCGATTTGTGCTGTTGTGCCGAGAGTTGAAATCCATTGTTGGCATAACTGAAGTAATAGCCATACCCACAGCTAGGCAAATTGTGCGTGACAACGCAAATGAGAAATTTGCCACGCAATTGATATTCAAAGACACGCTGGATTCGCAAGACCAATTGGATAGTGCGATGCAGGTATTTGGCCAATCTAAAATATACCAAGGACTAATCTACAACCCGCAATCGAAAGCAACAGTAGTGGCCGCGGTAATTGACAAAGCGGTGCTGAACACCGAAAAAAGGGCAGCAACTATACAATCGGCATTGGACGCGAGCAACAAGTTTGCAGCCTATACCGAAATCAAACCGCATTTTGCAGGCCTACCTTATATTAGATTCATAAACACAGGGCTATTCAAAGACGAATTTATGCTCATGACCATCCTGTCGGCATTGGTTACTTGTATCATTCTTTACGTTCTTTTTCGCTCTTTTTATGCCTTGCTATTTACTTTGATCGTAATCTGCGTTACCGTAGTTTGGAGCATGGGATTCACAGTGCTTTTTGGTTACAAAATCAGTATTTTAACAGGAATGCTACCTGCATTGATTGTGATTATCAGTATTCCCAATTGCATTTACATGCTCAATCAGTACCACCATGAATTCAGGAAACATGGCAACAAATTGAAAGCCGTGAGCCGCGTCATCGAAAAAATTGGCTTTGTAACTTTTATGACTAACATTAATACCGCAGTGGGTTTTTTCGTGTTGCTAATTACCGACATCACTATAATCTATGAGTTTGGAATGATAGCAGGAATAATGAGCGTAGCTACTTACTTAATCAGTATAACAATTATCCCCATTTTATTTATTTTTCTCCCAGTGCCAAATGCAAAGCAAATGCTTCATTTAGATAAAAAAACATTGGGATTTGTGCTGGAAAAAGTGGTCTGGATAGTAAAGGGGCATAAATGGGCTGTATATGGGTTCACGATTTTGTGCCTTTTGATTGCGGGATATGGTATTTACAAAGTGAAAGCGATATCCTACATGGTTGATGATTTCCCAGAGGGCAGAACAGGCATCAAGGGTGATTTGGCATTTTTTGAGCACAATTTCGGAGGCGTGCTTCCGCTAGAAATCATGGTAGATTTTCGTACACAAAGAGCCATTTATAATATCAAAAATCTTAACAAGATTGATGAACTGGAAGCGGAGTTGCGAACCATTGGAGGAATATCAGCCCCCATGTCTATCAATACTTTGGTGAAGGCATCTGTGCAAGCCTTTTACAACAACGATACAAATTCTTTCCGCCTACCAACCAACAGTGAAAAAGCGTTCTTGGCTAAATACTTGAAAAAGAGCAGTAATGAACTCTCATTTGTGAACTCATTAGTAGATAGCAATAGCAGCACTGCCCGCATATCGCTCAAAGTTGCCGATATGGGCACTATAAAAATGGATTCACTAATAGAAAAACACATTAAACCTGCCATGGCTAAGGTTTTCGATGGTTCATCTGCTGATGTGAGCCTTACTGGTACTTCTCTTCTCTTTCTGAAGGGAAACCAATATTTGATCAATGATTTGGGTCAAAGTTTGGTGTTTGCATTCTTCCTCATATCTATTATGATGGCTTTTATGTTCACCGATGTGAAAATTATTTTTATTTCCCTGATCCCAAATATTATTCCTATGATAATCACACTCGGTGTCATGGGCTTGTTCGATATCAGATTAAAAACGAGTACTGCGGTAATTTTTAGCACTTCATTTGGCATTACCATCGATAGCACTATTCATTTTCTGAGCAAATTCAAACAAGAAATAGCCAATAGGCAAATTACGATTTTGGAGGCAGTAGTCCGCAGTATTAAAGATGCTGGAATCAGTATGCTTTACACCTCAGGCGTTTTGCTGATTGGCTTCGGCATATTTATGTTTTCAGATTTCGGTCAAACAGTAGCTTTAGGGCTATTAACTTGCCTTACTTTATTTTTTGCAAGTATCACCAATATGCTGTTGTTGCCCATCTTACTGGTAGATTTTGTAAAGCCAAAAAAAGTAAACAATTGAAGAGAAGTCTAAATTAAAACTGCTTCAATGATATAGGCAGCAGTTGTGGTAGTACTTCAATCCATTTTGTTTTTTAAACAAAAAAGTACATTATTTTCACTTTCGATTTAGTGTAATATTATTGTTTATCACCTACCGTTCCTGAGATCGCAATAATAAACTTTTCGGAAAGTTTGTAAAACTAATTTGTTTTCTTCCACCATCATTCTATTTTTGTTCACACCAACCTGATTCGAAATGAACAAGAATAAAATTCTCAATGACCCTATTTACGGGTTCATTACCATCTATTCTGAACTCATTTTCGATATCATCGAACACCCTCATTTCCAGCGTCTCCGCAGGATAAAGCAGCTTGGGCTCACAGACTTGGTTTACCCTGGAGCTAATCATACCCGATTTCACCACGCCATTGGCTGTATGCACCTGATGGAAAAAGCCTTAGAATCGCTTCGCAGCAAGGGCTACCGTATTTCGGACTATGAGTTTGAGTCGGCTCTAATTGCAGTGCTTTTGCACGACATGGGTCACGGGCCGTTTTCGCATGTACTTGAGACAACTTTGCTTAAAAAAGTAAATCACGAAGCTATTTCTTTGCTTTTTATGCGGCAATTAAATCAAGAGTTTGAAGGAGACCTAAATCTTGCCATACAAATATTTCAAGGCACTTACGAAAGGCCATTTTTCCATCAATTGGTTTCAAGCCAGCTCGATATCGACCGGATGGATTACCTAAATCGTGATTCTTTTTTCACAGGCGTTACAGAAGGTTTAGTGAGTGCAGATAGGTTGATAAAAATGCTGGAAGTTGTAAATGATGAAATAGTAATTGCCGAAAAGGGCATATATAGTGTGGAAAATTTTCTCAATTCTAGAAGACTAATGTACTGGCAAGTCTATTTGCACAAAACCACGATCTGTGCTGAAGAAATGCTCATTCAAATAGTAAAACGGGCGAAATTTCTGATTCAAAAAGGTCAAAATTTGTATACAACACCTTCTTTACTACTATTCTTCAAGCACAACTTCACTATTGAAGATTTCGAAAACAAGCCTGAATTACTAAAGACTTTTGGCAAACTTGACGATTACGACATCTGGACAGGCATCAAATCTTGGATGGATAGCGAAGATCATATTCTTCAATTGCTCTGCAATATGCTTATGAATAGGCGGTTATATAAAATTCTGCTTTTTAAGGAAGAAATAGGTAGCCTTTTTCTGGAAGATATTGAAGCAAAAATATGCCATCAATATGGTGTTTCGCCAGAAGATTTGCCATATTTGAGAGTGAAAGGCATGTTGAGTAACTATGGCTATATCGCTTCGGGCAAAAGAATAAAAATCCTCAAAAAAAATGGCGAAATTGTAGACATTTCCGATGCTTCCGACTTGCCCAACATCAAAGCCATAAGCGAAGTGGTAAAGAAATACTACCTTTGCATACCAGATTTAATTACAGAAAAATAAATAAATGGAATTTACTGTACAACAAATTGCTCAAATTCTTGGTGGTCAAGTAGTTGGCGATGGTAATAGAAAAGTGAACAATTTGGCAAAAATTCAGGAAGGAGTAGAAGGTACTGTTTCGTTTTTGTCGAATCCCAAATATGAAAATTATATTTATTCTACGCTTGCCTCTGCTGTAATTGTAAACAAGGCCTTCGAAGCAAAGCAAAAATTGACCACATCACTCATTTTGGTTGAAGACCCCTACACCAGCTTTACAGTATTACTTGAAGAGTATCATAAATTAATGACCTTCAGAAAATCAGGCATTGAAAATCCCTGTTTTATTGGAGAAAAATCGATTATCGGGGAAAATATTTACCGCGGGGCTTTTTCATATATTGGCCACAACTGCAAAATAGGTAACAATGTAAAAATATACCCGCATACTTACGTTGGCGACAACGTTGTTATTGGCAACAACACAGTCGTTTATCCAGGAGTAAAAATATATAGCGATACCAAGATTGGTAATTATTGCACTATTCAAGCTGGTGCTGTGATTGGAAGCGATGGTTTCGGCTTTGCACCACAGCCTAATGGCACCTACAAAACTATTCCACAAGTAGGAAATGTAATTTTAGAAGACCACGTAGATATAGGAGCAAATACAGTAATAGATTGTGCCACAATGGGCTCTACTATTATAAGGAAAGGAGTAAAATTAGATAATTTGATACAGGTAGCTCACAATGTGGAAATTGGATCTAACACTGTAATGGCTGCTCAGTCAGGCATTTCAGGATCGTCAAAAATAGGTGAAAATTGCATTATTGCAGGTCAGGTAGGCATAGTAGGGCATATCGAAATTGCAAACAAAATCTGCATTGCTGCACAATCAGGAGTCACAAAATCTTATAACGATGAAGGAATTAAACTTTTGGGTAGTCCTGCATTCGAGCACAAACAAAGTCTCAAATCATATACAGTATTCAAGAAACTTCCCGATTTGCTGAAACGAATAGAAGAATTGGAAGAAAAAGTTTTACATTTGTTTTCCGTTGAACAAAATTAGGCAGAGAATAGAAAACCGAAGTGAATAATAAACAACAGACGCTCAAAGATAGCTTTACAATATCAGGAGTTGGTCTTCATACAGGAGCCAATTGCAATATGACCTTTGTGCCCCAAGAGGTAAATTTTGGCATTAAATTTCAAAGAATAGATTTGCCAGGGCAGCCAATCGTAGAGGCAGATTGCGACTTTGTAGTAGATGTTTCAAGAGGTACAACTATCGAAAAGAATGGTGCCAGAGTAAACACCGTTGAGCATACGTTGGCCTCTCTTACTGGTATGGAGATAGACAATGTGCTAATCCAACTTGATGGGCCCGAGCCTCCAATTATGGATGGAAGTTCGAAAATGTTTGTAGATGCCATCTCTGATGTTGGGGTTTTTGAACAAAACGCACTGAAGAACTTTTTCGTAGTTCCAGAAAACATCCGTTATGTTGACGAAGCACGAAAAGTAGAAATTGCCGCACTTCCGCTCGATGATTACCGTGTTACCGTAATGGTCGACTACAACTCATCGGTATTGGGAAGCCAACACGCTTCTATTACCGATATTAAACAATTTCCTAAAGAAATAGCGGCTTGTCGTACATTCTGCTTTTTGCACGAATTGGAAATGCTAAAGGCCAATAACCTCATAAAGGGCGGAGACCTTAATAATGCCATCGTAATTGTAGATAGGATAGTTAATGACGATGAATTAGATCATTTGGCCAGCCTATTCAACAAACAAAAAGTAGAAGTTAATAAAGAAGGCATACTGAATAATGTTGAATTACGATATAATAACGAACCGGCTCGACATAAATTACTTGATGTAATTGGAGATCTGACGCTGGTTGGAAGACCAATAAAAGCACAAATATTGGCTGCAAGACCAGGGCACGCGGCCAACGTAGCTTTTGCCAAAAAGCTAAAAAAGTTGATGAAGCAAACGGCCAAAAGCATAGCCCCGGTCTACGATCCATCGGCTCCTCCTGTTTACGATGTTAAGCAAGTTTACAACATTCTTCCACACAGCTATCCATTCAAAATGATCGATAAGATCATTCATTTGGAGGAAACTTTAGTTGTGGGGGTAAAAAATGTAACCATTAACGAACCTTTTTTTAGTGGCCACTTTAATGACAATCCGGTATTTCCTGGCGTGTTTCAAATAGAAGGTATGGCACAAACTGGAGGCGTGTTGGCATTGGAGACTGTAGATGACCCGCAAAATTATTGGGCTTATTTTTTAGCCGTTGAAAATTGCCGATTTAGAAGAATGATAGTGCCTGGCGACACTATCGTGTACAAATGTGAGCTTATTTCTCCTATTAAGAGGGGAATAATAAAAATGCAAGGCCAGGCTTTTGTAGCCGGAGAATTGGCTTGTGAAGCCGTAATGACAGCAAGTATAGTAAGGAAACCTGGAGTATGATTCACCCTTTAGCATACGTACACCCTGAGGCAATCATTGCCAACAATGTCGTGATAGAACCCTTTGCCTATGTTTCAAAAGATGTTGAAATAGATGAAGGAACATGGATTGGCCCCAATAGCACCATATTCGATGGTGCTAGAATAGGGAAAAATGTAAAAATATTTAATGGAGCATCTGTCTCGGCAGTGCCTCAAGATTTGAAATATAAAGGTGAACCGACACTGACACGCATTGGCGACAATACAGTGATTCGAGAAGGTGTAACGTTAAATAAAGGCACAACTGCAAACAATGAGACATCAATTGGCGCAAATTGCCTCATTATGGCGTATGTCCATGTTGCCCACGATTGCATCATAGGCAACAACTGCATTATAGTGAACAACGTACAGCTCGCTGGGCATATAACCATTGACGATTGGGCGATGATAGGTGGTACTTCTGCCATACAGCAATTTGTACGCATTGGGGCGCATTCATTTGTTACCGGGGGTGCATTGGTACGCAAAGATGTTCCGCCATTTACCAAAGCAGCCCGTGAGCCACTTAGCTATTGCGGGGTAAATTCAATTGGACTTAGAAGAAGAGGATTTAGCAACGAGCAAATCAATGATATTGCCGAAATATACCGTACTCTATATTTGCGAGGATACAACAATGCGCAAGCTTTAGACAAAATAGAGCTTGAAATGAACCCATCAAAAGAAAGGGATGAAATTGTGAACTTCATCCGCAGCTCTACCAAAGGGATACTCAGAGGGCCAGACTTGCGAACCAGCTCGCAAAGTGTTGAAGAGGACTAGATTCGAAACTTTACGCTCCCCATTATGTTGGCCTTAATAAAATTTTGGTAAGGTGCCATTGTCGGTTAACCAATGGTCATTATAGTGATTGATTAATGACTCACGAAATTTGCCAAATTAAAAAACGTGGGTCTTAAAAAGTCTGTTATCGAAATTGAAGGCAACCTTATCTATTATCTCTATAGTCGAAAAAGCAGGGTGATTGGGGTTTAGAAGATAATTTTTATCTATTGGTACTATTGCAGATGGTATTTCCAAAATCAATGAACTTTTTTCCCTTACCCAATCTGACCCTATTGTTTGGGTTTCACGCAAATCTCTAACCCAATTGGCTGTCAGTTTATCTTGAGTGATGAATGTCATTGATTTGCCGCTGGGAACGTTAAAAACTATTAAATCATAATCCTTGGTTTGAAATCCCTCAACTAAATTTATATATACCTCCAACGAAGCCAAAGAAACATTTGATGCCGTGTATAAAAGTGGTACACCTTTCTGATTCCACCTGCCGCCTTTCAGAAAAGCACCATCCCCTGATAAATCCTGTGAGAATTTTTTTGTAGCTATTCGATATAAAATCACCTTGGCTTGTTATGCAAAAATACCATACTCAAATTGACCTAACTTGTCATAAACCGTCTCTATTCCGGAATAGGTGTCGATAAAGCTGATGGGCTTTTGGTAATTAAATGCGAACAACTCTGATTTCATCCACTGGTTGAAATCGTGCGGTGTTTTGAAAAACGCATGGCCTTTTCTATACAAACGATCGATAAGCATAATGTGCTCACTAATATGAGTATCGAGAGTGTCAGAATCATCGTAGCGCTGTATGGTGCGAAGCGAGATATGAAGTATCTCTGCTAACTCAGCTACAGATATTTCCATTTTATCTGCCAAGGATAACAATTTTATTTTGCTAACTCCCAGCCTCACCACCTCCATCATGGTAAACGGGTCATTCATGGCCAATTCGTATTTTGGTAAATAGGCCACTACTGGCTCAGAGGCCATTCTTGGCTCTGATTCTGGAATTTTCTGTTTGATTTTTCTACTTGGCGTTTTCATATCCGACTAAAATACAAATGTCGTTATTTTTACGACAGTTGTCAAGTGTCGCGGTTTTTTTTATGCAATCTCCAGTTCTATTATTTTTTTGCTTTCCAGTCCAATCTATTAGCTTCTGTAGCTCAACTTAGCAATAAAAAAATAAGCTAATAATCGATCAGTTGGCAACCTAATAACACGATGCAATCTATATTAACACTTATTTAATGATCGAAAAAATTAAATTAAGCTTTTCAACGGATGCCGTGATTTCCATACCGGGTTTTCTATTCGGCTTACATAAGATCTTAAGGTTTCAGTGATGAAATTATTTTGCACACCAAGCTGTAAGAAACTTGATGATGGCACTGCTACAGCTCCCAAACTGGCTTTTGCATCAAGGGTCGTTCTGCCATAGCTGACACTTTGCTTCCGTTGACCAATTCCATCCAGCAGGCCTTCAAATAAAATGTTGAAATAAAGCTGATAAGCATGATTGTGAATATAATCCAGACCGATGAAATGCATTTCAAGGTAATCTTTATGGTTAAACCAGCTGTAAAATGCCAGGAGTTTTCCATCTTTAAAAAAGCCTTTCACTTGAAAAGTGTTGCCGTAAAGCTCCTTAAGTGCTGAAAAATAGCCAAAAACGACCTTAGTGAGTAGTATTTCTTGCCTTCCTACTGTTTGCAAATACAAAAGCTGCATGTCGGTTTCTAAAGTCTCCAATTCGACATTGGATAGAAATCTGGTTTGTATTGGGGCGAAGGCTTCTCTTATTTTTCGTGCCCTTACTACATATTTTTTCGATAAATCTGCTAGATATGTGTCCCAGTTAGTCCAATGGTTACGCAAATTCATTTGCATTACATAGTCTGGTAAAGGCTGCTTGAAGCCTAATCGTAAAAGATGTTTATCCAAATATTTAGCGATTGCACTAGGCAGAGTCAGCAATTGAGCGGAGTAAGACCTATCTTTTCTGAGATTGCCAATAATTTCCAAATGCAGTTCAAAAGCCTGATTTTCAGAAATGGAATCAGCATCATACCCCAAATAGTTTTTGTCGATCCGAAGAAGGCTACCTGAAAACAATAAATTTATCCGACTGAAATCTACGATGGTAGAAACTAATCGCTGCCACAATGTGCGTTTGAATGCTGGAAAATTTGCCTTTCGAAGGAAAATTTCCTGAATCGGAAATATTAATATTGGATTGTGATATGCGAAGACACAGACAAACCTTGTTTTCACACCACCAGTAAACTTTTCTATTACTAGAAGTTCTTCTTTATTTATGTGTTGCAGATGGAGTAAAGCGAGGAAGGCTGAATCAATCTGTTCAACATTTTCTGCCACCTTCCAATTTAGGTTTTGACCTCTAAAATTTGGGCTTGTAGCAACTGGACGTGGTTCGATCACCATTGCTGGAAATGATATTGGTGAATTTGGCGCATGTTCAACGTAAATTCCGAAGTATCAAATCAAAATAGGATTCAAAATACCACGATTACAGTAGACGAAAATTGCGTAATAAATACAATTTCAAACGTTTGATTGTTCAAATTATTTAAGTTTTTTAGGACCGGCATAAAGCTAGGCAACATCAAACAATATCTATTCTTGATGGAATCACGACCTGAACAAAGCATCGAGCTTCAAGACTTCGGGTACGAGAAGCTCCATTTCATCGTTGACCAATGTAAAATTTGCCATTTTAACTTTCTCACTTTCAAGCATTTGACTGTCGATTATGCCTTTTATATCTGCTTCAGTTCTAAAGCTATCACGCTCAAGAACTCGTTTTATTCGTGTTTTTTCATTAGCGATTACCACTATCACTTTATCAAGTTTTTTGTTAAATCCAGTTTCAAAAGTTAGGGCAGATTCTTTCAAGATATAGGGGCAATCAGGTGCTTGTTGTTGTAGCCACATTTGAAAGTCTTCAAATACTTTTGGGTGCACCAGCGCATTGAGCTTTGCCAGCTTATATTCGTCTTTAAAAACATTTTGGGCAATTAACTCTCTGTTTAGCTGTGTTGGGCTTGAATAGGCATTTTCTCCAAACAAGGTTTTGATGCCTGCTACCACATCCTGATCGTAAATCTGGATGTTTCTGGTGCGCAGATCAGTATAATAAACGGGAATGCCCAAAACTTCGAACACGTTGCAAACCATCGTTTTTCCAGAACCAATTCCCCCCGTGACGCCAATTTTAAGCATTTTTTAATATCGTAAATTTGTTTGAGCTTGAAACTAGCTCGCATTTAAGCCTATTGCTGTCTTACCACACCTAAATACTTTAATGTAAAGAACCCACTGGAGTTTCTCCATTTTTTTTTCATAAGCCTAAGCCTACGGCAAGGAAATTGAGTCTTGAAGGAAATGTTTTTATTAATGAATGTTGAAGAGACTGTGAAATCTAGATCGGGTTTTGGCTACGCTGTTTGTTATTTCCAAGCATACATACTACTCTACTTTCTAGAGTTTAAGGATTTTTTTTTGCCAATGATAGGCACCATAGCCACCCGGAAAGTATCTGAAACTACCTGATAAGTCTCAATATTTCGTAATTTATTTCTGGCATGTTCTAGCAATACATTGTTTGTAATGTACTCATTTTCAGTAATTTCTCGTGTTGGTATTAGCAAAGGTTCAATTCCAATGCCAAGGCTGTAATACAACAAATACCAGCCGTACCCTTTGCCCACTATTGCTATATATTTATCCGAGCTAGTTTCTAAAATGAAATCATCACGTTTGTAATCAATCTTTACTGGGTATTTAATTGTTGCCGTATGATCGTGATTTAGCGCATTAAAAATCCAAAAGACCGCAGTCACAAACAAGGAAACAGCGATAGTAATCACTTTTTTTCTCTTTTTCCCCGCTAGTAAAAACGGTCTTCTCTGTTGGTTTTCAGCCATGGCGGGTTAGGCTTTAGCTTGGTATTTTTTTGTTAGTTCGTCAGAAATTGAAGTTTTTTCAAACGTAACTTTCACACCACGGTCTATGTCGATTATCACTAAATCACCATCTAATTCTACCACTTTTCCGTGAACGCCTCCAATTGTTACTATTTTGTCACCTGCTTTTAAGTTTTCACGAAATAATTTTTGGTCTTTTTGCTTTTTCTGTTGAGGGCGTAACATAAAAAAATAAAATACGATAATGATAGCACCTATGAAAATAAGATTAGGTATTAATCCAGCACCCCCTGCCGCTTCTAAAAGAATATAATTCAAATTCATTTTTAAAATATTTATTAAAGTTTAATGGTTACTATTTTGAAGTTTTTATGCTGTCAGCTTTAGGTTCTACCAATCCTTTCAGCACCAAAGTGGTAGTAGCAGGAAGCGTGTTAGCCGTAATTTGGATGGTTTTGTTTTGCATTCCCATTTTTCCAGTGCTATTGAATTGCACTTTGACTTGGCTCTCTTCTCCTGGTGCGATTGGGTCTTTTGTGTATTCCGGAACAGTACAGCCGCAAGACGCTTGAGCCGCAGTAATTATCAACGGATTTTCACCATCGTTTTTAAACTTGAAAGTATGTTTCACAATGTCCCCCTGTTTCACTTTGCCAAAATCGAATGACGATTCTTCAAAAAGAAACCTACCATTGTTTTGTACGCCTGTTCCTAGCGCTACTGAATCTATTTTTTCATTTTTTTTTCCTGTTTGGTTATCGCAACCCTGCAATGAAATCGCAATCGCTGCTGCAACGATTATATGTTTCATAATTATTAATAGAAGTTTTAAGACAGTCGCAAAAGTAGGAATTAATTGTCAATGTGATTTGGATATGTTTCTAAATTTGGCTTAAAATCAACTTTTCATTTTTAAATCTGCTTATAGTAAACTCAATTTTGATGAATACGCATTTCTTTTGTGTGCAAATATGAGTCGTTCATTAATAATTATGTATTTTTAGACTTCTAAAAATTGCAAACAATTGACCATCAAGAGCTTTACTTTCAATCCCATACAGGAGAATACCTATATATTGTATGATGAAACAAAATATTGTGTGGTTGTAGATCCGGGTTGCTGTGACTCGGCCGAAAAGCAGGAGTTGAAATCGTTTATTGAAGTAAATGCTCTGCAGCCTGTGCATTTGCTGAACACCCATTGTCATATCGACCATGTGTTGGGCAATGCGTTTGTAAAAAGAACCTTCGCGTTGCATCTACAAATTCACCCTAAAGCCGTAGAAGAATTGAAAGCAGTAAAAGTATATGCTCCCAACTACGGTATGCCGCACTATGAAGAGGCAGATGCTGATGTGTTTTTTGAGGAAGGCGACCAAATAAAATTTGGGAACACAGTACTAGACATTCTATTCGTCCCAGGTCATTCACCTGGCTCGGTGGCATTTGTAGACCACAATACTAAATCGATCATTGTAGGGGATGTACTTTTTTTTAGGAGCATAGGTAGAAGCGACTTGCCAGGAGGAAATCTACAAACCTTGCTCAGCAGCATCAAAACCAAACTTTTTACGTTAGGAGATGACTATACAGTGTACCCTGGTCATGGCAAGCCCACTAATATAGGTGATGAAAAAAGGCATAATCCATACCTCAACTGATGGACTTGGATAACGATGATTTTTGTTTTCTGCCTTTTTTTTTAGATGAAGATATTTATCTGATTGAATCTGCCTTTGCAGTGCCAACTGCAACGGAAGTTACTATAGTAAGCCACAAGCCTGATTTAATAACGAAGCCAGTTGCCGCTGTTATATTGCCTAATTTGGCATCTGAAGCCCCGATTGCCGGTGAAATAAAATCTCGTGTTGCTATTGAAGTTGTTGAAACGCAAACTATCCAAGTTATTTCAAAAAAAGTAATAATAATGGTTGGCTATCAGAGTGTTGCAAGCGTACCGGCACTTGTGCATGAAGCATTGAGCAAGATATTTACGGCATTGTCTATCGAATTAAATGAGGTAGAAATAGTAAATGTGCTGGCAGCCAACGCTCCAAAAATAGAGCATTATTCATTTCAATATTTGATTTTGATGGGAGGGAACGGGAAAAATTTGTCTTTTATGCAAAACTACTTGGGCTCAAGAAACCGGTACGATATTGCCAAACATGCGGGAAAAAGTATCTTTTTTGCCGAATCAATGGATATTTATTTGAAAGACCAAGAGCTCAAAAAGAAATTTTGGATGAAGTTAAAATTGCTTTTTGGTAGATAATCAGTTAAATAATAAACCAAATTTTCTGTTTCAGTTGTTAAGCTTATGATGATACTTTTTTAGCACAGAAGTTTATCCAAAACAAACAAGTATTTTGTAATACGCAAAGGGGAATTTATTTTTAAAAGATGGAGCACAGGGCAGATTATTATCTACACACATTTCCCAACGGCATTCGATGGGTACATAAGCAAGTAAAGCACACCAAAATAGCCCATTGTGGCGTAATGCTAGATATTGGCAGTCGCGATGAATCCGAGAATCAATTAGGATTGGCGCATTTCTGGGAACACATGGCTTTTAAGGGCACAAAAACTAAGAAATCTACCTATATTTTGCATCGCATAGATTCATTAGGTGGAGAGCTAAATGCATACACTACCAAGGAGAAAATATGCTTTCACGCTTCACTTTTGGCCAAGCATTTCGATAAAGCTATAGAACTTCTAGTAGACATCACTTTCAACTCTACTTTTCCGCAGAAGGAAATAGAGAAGGAACGGCAAGTGATATTGGAAGAGATGACCATGTATGAAGACAGCCCTGAAGACGATATTCAAGATAAATTTGACGATCAAATATTTGAAGGCAATGCTCTAGCAAACAATATCTTAGGCACAAAAGAGAGCGTGAGCAAGTTTGACCAGGCCGATTTTCATCATTTTGTCAACACGCACCTTGATACCTCAAGGCTAGTGATTAGCTCTGTGAGTAACTGGACTCAGAAAAGTGCTTTGAAGACTGTAGAGAAATATGTTGCTAAAATTCCGGCAATGAAAAATGAATTTCAGAGAATAATGCCCAAGGTGCCTGCAAAGAAACAGGAAATACTTGGGAAGCCTATTGGGCAAACCCACTGTATGATGGGTAGGAGCGCCTATGCACACAACCATGAAAACAGACTTGCATTTTTTATGCTTACCAATCTACTGGGAGGCCCAGCAATGAATACAAGGCTCAATATGGCTGTGCGCGAAAAATACGGGTTGGTTTACACCATAGATGCCCAATATTCACCCTACATCGACACCGGATTGTTCAGTATTTACTTTGGTGCTGAAAAGAAAAACTTGAAAAAAGCTACTGCATTGATCTTGGGCGAGTTGAAAAAACTAAGAGAGGTGCCACTTTCTGATTCACAATTGAAGGCGGCAAAAAACCAATTGAAAGGGCAACTAGCCATCAGCGAAGAAAATAATAATGGGATGATGATGCTGCTGGCAAGGAGTATTTTGGATTTGGGATACGTAGAAAGCCTTGACCACATATTTGGCAGAATAGATGCTGTAACTTCTGCAAAATTGCAAACAATCGCTATTGAAATGCTAAGGGAAGACGATATGTGTTACTTGACGTATGAGCCCCAAAAGTAGCTACTTTTGGGTTGCCAAATTCTGCGGGGCAGGAGGCATGAAATTATGGGTGTAATCCAGGGTAGCGTGCGGTACTTGAAGAGGCCTTCTGTTAAAGTTTTCTTCAATTCTAGTAGTGTCTTTCAATTGCCGCCAGCATGTTCACAATAAAAAAAGCGATGCACTACACCGCTTTTTTTATCAATACAATTTAAAAATTTACTCTTTCTTTCCGTATTTCTTGTTAAACTTGTCTATACGCCCTGCTGTGTCTACAAACATTTTCTGACCAGTATAGAATGGATGAGATTTTGAGGTTACCTCCATTTTAATCAATGGATAGGTATTCCCATCTTCCCATTTGATTGTTTCTTTCGAACCCATAGTAGATTTGGTGAGAAATCTAAAATTGGCAGCCATGTCTTCAAACACAACTTCTTGGTACTTTGGGTGTATGCCGTTTTTCATATTTTTTAAACGATGTTATACAATTTTATTAAAAGGGTTGCAAAAATATCATTTACTTTTGACTATTCAAACTCTTTTCTATAATTCCCCCAACATACAGTGGAAAATCAAGTGGTATTAACTAGGCAACAAGCAAGCCACATTATCAAAAGGTTGGCTTATGAAATATTTGAGCACAACTATTTGGAAAAAGAGCTGGTGTTGGCTGGTATATTCGACAAGGGTTATCTGCTTGCCGACTTGCTACGCAAAGAACTGGCTGCTATCACCTCGAAAATTAATTTTTCTTTAGTAAAAATTGCTTTGGATAAGAACTCGCCAACACAAAGTGAGATAAAGCTAGATTCACCCATTGATTTGCTGAAAAACAAATCAATAGTATTGGTAGATGATGTGTTGAATTCCAGCCGCACATTGGCCTATAGTTTAAAACCATTCTTAAATATCGAGGTGAAAAAAATTCAAGTGGCAGTGTTGGTAGATCGAGGTCATAAGTCCTTTCCAGTGGCGGCAGATTTTATAGGTTACAGCCTTTCCACCACGCTGAAAGAGCGTATAGATGTCGTGTTCGATTCTCAGGGTGTTGTGGTATATTTAGTATAATAAAGTATGACCATTGCATCGCTAAGCGAACTGAAAAAGGAACTGAAATCGCTTGAAAAAGCCGATCTTATAGAAATTTGTCTTCACCTCTCTAGATTTAAAAAGGAAAATAAAGAGCTATTGAACTTTCTGCTCTTTGAAAATCAAAACACTGGGCGCTTTATTGAGAAAATAAAGCTGGAAATGGATGAAAATTTCATTGCTTTGCATGGATTAAATTTATACCAAGCGAATAAAAGCTTGCGCAAAATTCTTCGAAGTACTAACAAATACATCAAATTTGCTGGAGACAAGCAAATAGAAGTGGAGTTATTGATTCACTTTTGCAAAATAATGAGCACGTTTGGGGTTAAAATAAATCATAGTGCTTCCATTTATAACCTATACCAAAGTCAATTAGCAAAGATTAGCAAAGCCATGGAAAAGCTGCATGAAGACTTGCAATTTGATTTTCGGCAAGAATTGGATAAATTATAGTTGGTTGAATGCTTTCTCTAAAGCCTTGATTTTGGCCTCTGCATCGGCTTTCTTCTTTCGCTCAGTATCAATTACTTCCGTCTTGGCATTGGCTACAAATTTTTCATTTCCCAATTTTGCATCTACTGATTTCAAAAAGCCTTGTAGATATTCTATTTCTTTGTGTATTTCTAATTTTTCTTTTTCAGTGTCAAGATTAGCATCAATTGGCACAAAAAATTCTATACCTGCCACCACAAAAGCACTTATGCCTTCAATATTTGAAGTGATTTCTACATTAGCATTTCCTATCTTTTTTATGACAGATTCAAATTGGACCAAATATTTGTCAAATCCTTCCTGCTGAATCAGTTTCGCTTGCAGAGCTAGTGCTTCTTTGGGCGATTTGCCTTTGCTGCTCCTATAATTTCTGATTTGGGAGATTACCTCTAGTACTTTCTCCGCAAACTTTAGAAACTCAGCATCAAACGGTTCCGCTTTTGGATAATCAGCAACGATGAGGCAATCTTTTTCATTCCGTTCCCGCAATTCATGCCATATTTCTTCGGTGATGAAAGGCATGAACGGATGCACCACTTTCAGTATTTTTTCAAAATAGGATATGGTTTTATCGTACACATCCTTGGCTATGGGCTGACCAAAATCAGGCTTCACCATTTCTAGATACCAGGCACAGAAGTCGTCCCAAACTAGTTTATAAACTCCACTCAATGCTTCCGAAAGCCTATATTTCTCATAATTCTCCTCAATTTCAACCAGCGCTTGATTAAATCGGTTTTCGAACCAATGACCAGCAACTTCAAGCTCTTTAGCCTCCCAAGTGGCATTTAAATGAGTTCCAATTTGATTTTTTTGAAGGAGACCATTAGTTGCCGCTTCAGGAGTTGGGGGCTTTAGTCCTTTCACCAACCGATATGCGTTCCATATTTTATTGGCAAAATTTCTGCCTTGTTCGCAGTATTTTTCGTCAAACAACAAATCGTTTCCTGCCGGAGATGAAAGCAACATGCCAACTCTCACCCCATCGGCACTGTATTTTTCTATCAGTTCAATAGGGTCAGGGGAATTGCCTAGCGACTTGCTCATTTTTCTGCCTTGTTTATCGCGGACAATTCCAGTGAGATATACATTTCGGAATGGCAATTCGCCTTTGAATTCATAACCTGCCATTACCATTCTCGCTACCCAAAAGAATAAAATCTCTGGAGCGGTTACCAAATCATTGGTGGGGTAAAAATATTTAAAATCCTCATTTTCAGGATATTTGAAGCCATCAAATACTGAAATTGGCCAAAGCCAAGAGGAAAACCAGGTGTCGAGACAGTCTTCATCTCTTTTTAGGGATGAATGTTGGATGTTGAATGTTGAATAGTAGATTTTTTCGGCTTCTTCTTTTGTAGCAGCAACCACAAAATTGCCCTTTTCATCGTACCAAGCAGGAATCTGTTGCCCCCACCACAATTGGCGTGAAATGCACCAATCTTGCACGTTTTCCATCCAGTGTTTGTAGGTATTGATGAATTTTTCTTTCGGATAAAGTTTGATTTTATCATTCAACACATTCTCCAAAGCTGGTTCTGACAATTCCTTCATTTTCACAAACCACTGGGTGGAAATGCGCGGCTCTATTACCGCTCCGGTCCTTTCTGAGGTACCTACTTTGTTTACAATGTCCTTGCTATCAACTAAATAGCCCTTTTCTTCTAGTTCTTTTACTATTTTTTTTCTGGCTGCAAATCTATCTTCTCCAACATAAATTTGTCCTGCATCACTAACAGTTCCGTCTTCATTTAGCACATCAATTACCTGTAGGCCATATTTCATGCCAATGTTGTAATCGACCAGATCGTGGGCAGGAGTTACTTTAAGTGAGCCAGTGCCAAAATCCATATCTACAGCCTCATCGGTAATGACAGGAATGGCGCGGTTGATAAGGGGAACTAAAAATTTTTTCCCAACCAAATGTTTATATCGTTCATCATAAGGATTGACACATATTGCTACATCGCCCATAATTGTTTCTGGGCGAGTGGTAGCAATGATGAAAAATGCTAAATGCTTAATATTTGATGCTGAATTATCTTCCGCAGCTGGATATTTTATAAAATGTAGCTTGCTTTGTCCTTCTTTATAAATCACTTCTTCATCGGAAAGAGCCGTTTTGCCTTGCGGATCCCAGTTTATCATTCTTGCCCCTCTGTATATCAGGCCTTTGTTATAGAGTTTGCAAAACACTTCTATCACTGCCTCTGAAAGATTAGGCTCCATGGTGAACCTAGTTCTATCCCAATCGCATGAGGCACCCAGCTTTTTGAGCTGCTCTAATATTATTCCTCCATACTTTTCTTTCCATTCCCAAGCATATTTCAGGAATTCTTCTCTGGAAATGTCTTTTTTGTTGATTCCTTTTTCTTTGAGCATGGCCACCACTTTTGCTTCGGTTGCAATGGAAGCATGGTCGGTTCCTGGCACCCAAAGTACCTCAAAGCCTTGCATACGCTTTCTGCGAATTAGCACATCTTGTATGGTATTGTTGAGCATGTGGCCCATGTGCAGCACTCCAGTTACATTAGGTGGGGGTATTACTATTGTGTAGGGTTTTTTCGCAGGGTTGGGTTTTGCACTAAAAAACTTATGTTTCATCCAAAAGCTATACCATTTGGATTCTATTTCGATGGGGCTGTAAACTTTAGAAATTTCCGACATTTAAAATTGGATTGGCAAAATAAAGGCTGCAAAAATAAGGAATGTGGCGAAATTAGCAGAAGTAGTTTCATAAATCAGCCCTTCACCATATTTGACAGGTATAATATAACGCTGCGTGAACAATAATTTAGAATTCAATGACAACTAAACGGCAACGGATCCCTTAATGGCTGGCCATGGATGGTAGTTTTCCAAATTGAAATCTTCGTATTTAAAGTTAAAAATATCTTGCACCTCCGGATTAATTTTCATTGTCGGGAGTGCTTTGGGAGTTCTGGAAAGTTGCAATTGTACTTGCTCTAAATGATTGGAATAAATGTGAGTATCGCCAAATGTATGCACAAAATCGCCTACCTCTAGATTGCAAACTTGGGCTATCATTATGGTAAGCAGGGCATAAGAGGCGATATTGAATGGTACGCCCAGAAAAACATCGGCACTGCGTTGGTACAATTGGCAAGATAATTTGCCATTGGCCACGTAAAATTGAAACATAGTATGGCATGGTGGCAATGCCATTTGATCTACATCGGCCACATTCCAAGCACTCACTATCAGCCTTCTGGAATTGGGGTTTTTCTTAATTTGGGTCACTAAATTTGCGATTTGATCTACCGTTCTGCCATCGGGGCATTGCCAGCTACGCCATTGGTAACCATATACGGGACCCAAATTCCCGTGTTCATCGGCCCATTCGTCCCAAATTTTAACCCCGTTGTCTTTCAAATATTTGATATTAGTATCGCCTTGCAAAAACCAAAGTAACTCGTGTATGATTGATTTTAAATGCACCTTTTTGGTGGTGACCAAAGGGAAACCTTGGGTTAAATCAAACCTCATCTGATAGCCAAAAACACTGTAAGTGCCCGTGCCGGTGCGGTCTGGCTTGAAAACTCCATTTGCCAGTATATGCGAGAGTAATTGGTGGTATTGGGTCATTTGTATTTTTAGAGATAAAAATTTATCAAAACAAACTTTGGCAATTCGACTTTGAAGGTGAACAATATGGGCTTTTTGCCGAGGTAAATTTACCAAGTATAATCTTTTGCTTTAATGAAATGGTCAATAATACTTTCTACAAGCTGCTACCAAGATGTTATTTGATTTTTAGGCTGAAATATATTTTTTGAGTGCTGCAATTCAGGCTTACCTTTGAATTTTAATTATACTATCACCAATCTAACAAAATGCAACTCTGGGCAAAAGATGTAGAAGTAAACCAAACCATAGAACAGTTTACCACCGGAAAAGACAGAGAGCTGGATATGCTGCTGGCAAAATATGATGTTTTTGGCTCATTGGCTCATATTGCAATGCTAGAAACCATTCAGTTGCTTACAAAAGATGAACTGCACCTGTTGCGAAATGAACTTATTAAAATATATCTGCAAATAGAAGAAGGTAATTTCAAAATCGATGATGGGATAGAAGATATTCATTCGCAAATTGAATTTCTACTCACTTCGAAATTGGGCGATGTTGGCAAGAAAATACATAGCGGCAGATCAAGAAACGACCAAGTTTTGGTTGATATCAAGTTATTTATGCGTGACCAAATTGAAGTTTTGGTGGGGAATATAGAATCACTTTTTACATTGTTACAAACCCAGAGTGAGAAATACAAGTTGGTACTTTTGCCAGGCTATACTCATTTTCAAGTGGCTATGCCTTCCTCATTTGGGCTTTGGTTTGGGGCTTATGCAGAAGCTTTGGTCGATGACTTGCATTCGTTATTAAGCGCTTATAAAATTGTAAATAAAAATCCGCTTGGTTCGGCTGCGGGCTATGGGGCTTCATTCCCGCTAAATCGCGCATTGACAACCGAACTTCTAGGTTTTGAAACTTTGAATTACAATGTAGTCTATGCCCAAATGACGAGGGGAAAAACCGATTTGGCAGTAGCCAGCTCGCTTGCAAATGTGGCTTATACGCTTAATAAACTAGCTGCAGATGCCGTATTGTATGTATGTCAAAATTTTAATTTTATCAGTTTCCCCGAAGAATTGATGGAAGGCTCAAGCATAATGCCTCACAAAAAAAACCCCGATGTATTTGAATTAATCAGGGCTAAGACCAATAAAATCAAGGCATTACCCAATGATATAATGCTATTAACCACCAATCTACCATCGGGGTACCACCGCGATTTGCAGCTGTTGAAAGAATTTATTTTGCCAGCTTTTGACGAATTGAGAAGCTGTATTCACATGGCAATGATTATGCTATCAGCAGTGAAGGTTCGGGAAAAAATAGTGGAAGAAGAAAAGTACAAATATATGTTCAGCGTGGAGCGGGTAAATGAACTGGTGGTGCAGGGAGTTCCGTTCAGAGATGCCTACAAACAAGTAGGAAAAGAGATTGAAGAGGGAAAATTTAAACCTAACTACCATATCCATCACACACATGAAGGAAGCATTGGCAGTTTGTGCAGTGCAGAAATCAAACAGCTTTTTGGAGGGGTTTTGGGCGCATTTGACTTTGAAATTAAACGTAAAGCGTTAAAGGAGTTGGTTTCGCTTTAATCGTTACTTGTAAATATCAGCCAAAGCCTCATCCAAAGTCCGAAATTGAAATTTGAAGTCTGTTTCTGATAGTCTTTTGCAAAGTACGTGGCTGCTGCCAGTCACTACCAATGCCATTTCTCCCAACAGTATTTTGAATAGAAACTTGGGTACATAGAGTGGCAATACCCATTTTTTGAGCTGGTTGGCAAGTAAATTGGTGAATGTTTTATTGGTAACCGGGTTGGGTGCTACGGCATTGTAAGCTCCGCTAAAATGCGCATCTTCAATGGCTTTCAAATATATTTGTGCTAAGTCTGCAAAGTGTATCCACGACATCCACTGGTTGCCATCACCAAGATAGCTTCCCACTCCGAATCTAAGGGGCATAGCTAGCTTGGGCAAAGCTCCACTTTGTTTATCAAGCACAATTCCAGTGCGGATACAAACCGTTCGAATGCCTATTTCTTCAAATGCTTTGGCTTCTGCTTCCCAAAGTTGGCAAACTTCTGCCAAAAAATCTTTGCCTGCTAAAGAGGACTCATTTTTCAAATTATTTCCAGTATTTCCCCCATAATAGCCTATTGCTGAAGACGTTACAAATGCATGGAGTGGAATATTCTGTTTTTTTATATACCATAAAATTAACTTCGTGGACTCCACCCTACTGTCAATAATTTCTTTTTTGCGTGCAGTCGTCCATCTTTCATCTGCAATGCCGGCACCTGCCAAATGCACGATGTAGTCAATATTTTCGAAAGCCTTTTCATCGATATATTGGGTTTCTAAGTTCCAACTAAAAATTTTAATTTTGCCACTATTGCCCGATTTACGGCTCAGCCAAGCCACTTCATAGCCTTTTTCTATTAGCAACTTGCTCAGCGATTGGCCGACCAAGCCGCTTCCACCTGTAATAAGTACTTTTTGTGCCATGGCAGTTTATGTTTAACTTTGTGTTACTTAGAAAATATGTTTTGAATAAATATAATGCCATAGGAATTGTTTTTTTATTTTTATTCTCAGTGGCGTGCTACCGCGATCCTGGATTTCCAACTACGCCAACCATAACTTATAAATCAATAGCATTGATAAAATCAACTACAACGCAAGCCATTGAAATAAAGCTGAATTTTACAGATGGTGATGGAGACATTGGTTTGGCTGCAGGCGATACTCTTTCTCCTTTCAATTCAAATAAAATGTATGATTCGCTATTGGCTGAGATAGTAGAGACAAACCCTAATGTTTTTAACTATAAGGTCACATTTCTTTTTAAAAATTTAGATTCAACGTTTAAATCGTGCGATGATTCGCCAGACATTTGTAGTGAAGAGACTGGAAAACGATTAGCGTTGCTGCAAGGCAGATTTGAAGACCTAAACCCAGAAAGAAAAGCTAGGCCGATTTCTGGTGAGCTCACCTACAACATTCCCTCAGCTGGATTGCTCAGCATCTTAGGTGGTAAAACCATAAAACTAAAAATATTTATCCAAGATAGATCTTTGAACAAAAGCAACACCATAGAAACTGATTCGTTGCTCATTCAATAAACTTGGCGGTGGCAACTTTAAAATACAGCCTTTTAGTTTTAAAAAATAAAACATTGCGTAATTAAGGAAAAATTAACCAATAAGTTTGAACCTTAGCTCACCTGATTTGTTAGAATTCTAAGATTGAAACATTAAACAAAAGTCTGAATGAAGTCACTAGAAAAGTTATTAATTGATGTAGAAGAATTGGAAGGAATGGGCGACAACCATATCATGACTTCTGTAGATACCCCTATGAAAGAAGACGCTTTCGTATTGAAAGACGATGCCAAAATAGAACTGATTGAGGAGCATTTTCGAGAGATCATGAATATTTTGGGTCTAGATCTCACTGACGATAGTTTGAGAGGCACGCCACACAGGGTGGCAAAGATGTATGTGAAAGAGATATTCAGTGGCTTGAATCCGGCAAACAAGCCCAAAATCGCTCTTTTTGAAAATAAGTATAAATACAACGAGATGTTGGTGGAGAGAAACATCACCATGATTTCCAATTGCGAGCATCACTTTGTACCTATAGTTGGTGTAGCCCATGTAGCTTATATTTCAAATGGAAGCGTAATTGGGCTTTCGAAAATCAACCGCATAGTGCGGTATTTCGCCAAACGCCCCCAAGTACAAGAAAGGCTAACCGTGCAAATCGCAAACGAACTAAAAGAAGCATTGAATACCAACGATGTAGCTGTAGTGATAGATGCTCAGCATTTGTGCGTTTCATCAAGAGGCGTTGAAGATAGAAGCTCGAGCACGGTAACTGCACATTACAGTGGTAAATTTCAACAAGAAGCCACGAAAGAAGAGTTTTTGAAATATATCTACTCGAAATAATTTCCCTTGCTGGGTAGGCGGATTTTATGAAAAATTATTTAATAATTGGAGGAAGCAAAGGTGTAGGTCTAGCCCTTGTACAAAGACTTTCATTGCAAAGTAGTTTGCTGGTCGGAAGCCGTACAAAAGATGAATTGCAAGACCTGCAGCATGTAAATTTCTTCCATTACGATGCCATTGCCGATGGAAAGCCTGATTTTCAATTGCCCGACCAATTGCATGGTTTGGTGTATTGCGCTGGTTCTATCAACTTAAAACCCTTTGCCAGGCTGAACGAAGAAGATTTTCTCACCGACTGGAAGATCAATTTTTTGGGGGCGGTAAAAGTGATCCAGTATGCCCTGCCTGCTTTAAAAAAATCGGGCAATGCAAGTGTAGTTTTGTTTAGCACCGTTGCAGTACAAACTGGCATGGGCTTCCATGCCTCGATAGCAGCAGCCAAAGGGGCAGTTGAAGGCCTCACTAGGTCGTTGGCTGCTGAATTAGCTCCTATAGTGCGGGTCAATTGTATAGCACCATCGCTTACCAACACCTCACTTGCAGAAAAATTGTTGAATACGCCTGAAAAAATGGAAGCATCTAACAAACGCCATCCTTTAGGCAAGGTTGGCCAGCCAGACGATATCGCCTCTGTTGCAGAATTCTTGCTTTCCGATAATTCCAGTTGGATGACGGGGCAAATCGTGCACGTAGATGGGGGTTTGGGTGTGCTGCGAAGCGTGTAGCCACCTAACCAAAAACTTTGCTTGATGTCCTACCTCGATCAATTAAAATTAAAGCAAGTGAAGCTAAAAATGCACAGCTCACATTTTTAGCTTTTTACCTGTAGCTTTTTCATACTTTTTAGCCACATCTTCTCCCGGCTTCTCGTTGCGTTTCAGGTATGCAAACCAAAGAAAAAAACCTGTGGAAAAGGAAAAAATCCAGTAGCTTTCCGCAAAGCCGTTCAACATCGTCTGGTGCAACCCCACAATGAGCAGCACTACTGAAATGGCAAATACTAGAGTTGGATACAGTTTCATTCGTAAGTACTTATTTTTGATCGTTAAATCATTTCACCGTATTCAGTGAGATGCATTGCCTCGTAAGCAAATTACTTACAATAAAGTTCTAATTTTTACGAGAATATTAATAAATTTATCGCCAGATAGTCTTAACCATAAAAATTAAAACCCTCATTACTAACCTCATATATGCAAGAACAAGAGCTTAAATTCATCGAAAACGAATTTGAAATATTCAACTACATCATTTGCGCATTTTTAATTTTCATCGTATTGGTGGCAATTAAGGATATTTTTTTCAACAAGAAGCACACCATAAAGCACAATTTTCCGGTAGTAGGCCACCTCCGCTATTTCTTAGAAAAGATTGGTCCGGAGCTTAGGCAATATATAGTTGCCAGCAATCGTGAAGAATTGCCATTCAACAGAAGCCAAAGATCGTGGATTTATGCTTCTGCCAAAAAAGAAAATAATTATTCGGGCTTCGGCACCGATCAAGACCTACACGAGGCTGGGCATATATTTATCAAACCCACTGTTTTTCCATTTTACGTTGAAAAAGATCACTTGAATGCTGCTGATCCGTCTTTTTTGCCCTCTGCCAAGGTAATTGGGTTGTACAACAATCGCAGAAAACCTTTTAGGCCTTACTCAGCCATCAATATTTCAGCCATGAGTTACGGTTCGCTTTCGGCCGCAGCAGTAGAATCGCTAAATAAAGGAGCTTTGAAAGCGGGCTGTTATCACAATACAGGCGAAGGTGGTCTTTCATCGTACCACAGCTTCGGGGCCGATGTAGTATTTCATTTTGGCACAGGTTACTTTGGTGTCCGAGATGAAAAAGGGCGTTTTTCAATGGCAAAATTAGTGCAATTGGTGGCAGAAAAGCCTTTTATTAAAGCGATAGAGATTAAGCTTTCTCAAGGCGCAAAGCCGGGTAAAGGCGGAGTGCTGCCTGCAGCCAAAATTACTCAAGAAATAGCAGCTATACGTGGCATTCCGCTGGGACAAGATGTGCTCTCCCCCGTCAACCATTCGGCATTTAGAGACATGCCCGAATTGCTCGTATTTATCGAATCGATAGCTGAAGCCACTGGGTTGCCTGTTGGCTTCAAATCGGCTGTGGGTAAAATGGAACACTGGGTGCAATTGGCAGATTTGATGGTGAAAACAGGTAAAGGCCCTGATTTCATTACCATCGATGGTGGCGAAGGGGGCACTGGCGCTGCACCTCCAGCATTTGCCGACAACGTTTCGCTGCCATTTGTGCATGCTTTTGCCAACGTATATCAGGTGTTTGCATCTAGGGGGCTTACCGACAGAATCACCTTTATTGCCTCCGGAAAACTAGGATTTCCTGCCAAAGCACTTATGGCTTTTGCAATGGGTGCCGATCTGATAAATATTGCAAGGGAGTCTCTAATGTCTATTGGCTGCATTCAGGCACAACAATGTCATACCAATCATTGCCCAGCAGGAATAGCTACATCGAGCAAATGGTTGCAAGCTGGAGTTGACCCTGCTCTGAAATCAGAGCGTTTTTACAATTATGTAAAAACATTGCGAAAAGAAATATTAGAAATTACCCATGCCTGCGGCTACGAACATCCTAGTCAGATGCAAATGGAGGACGTAGAATTAAGTGCAGGTGGGCAGGAACTGACTAAGACGCTTAAATCAATCTATGGGTATGAAAAACAGCCTATTTCATTTATAAGTATGAATGAAATTAATGACCTGCATTTGGGCGGGTTGGGAATGAAAAAGGCAGTAAAAGATTTGGTCTGATCATTATTATATTAGATGTATAATGCCGTTCAACGACTCGATCAACAATAAATTTCAAACTCATGAACTTCTGGCTTCGTCCTATTTTTGTCGTTTTGTGCCTTTCTATATTATATTTTCTTGGACCAACACCTTCAAAACCTGTTTTGAAAGAAGGTTTGCCAGTCGTCACCCAAGATTTGGTAGAATTGGAAAAGTACATAGCGCAACAGGAAGCATTGCATGCAATAAAGCCTGATAACCAAGCCAGAATAGTGTGGGCAAACGATACTGCGAAAAAGAAAACCAAGTACGCGATTGTTTATCTGCATGGGTTTTCTGCATCGCAAGAGGAGGGAAACCCAGTTCATAGGCGAACAGCCAAGGCATTTGGTTGCAATTTGTATCTTTCGCGCCTAGCCGATCATGGGCTCGATACTACCGATATTATGGTCAATTTTACCTGCGATCGCCTTTGGGAATCAGCAAAAGAAGCTTTAGCGATAGGCATGGCTTTGGGCGATTCGGTAATATTGATTGGTACATCTACCGGTGGCACGCTCAATTTGTTGTTGGCTGGAAAATATCTTGCTGTGAAAGCCATTATTAATATGTCGCCCAATGTCGCAATTAACGACCCCACCGCTTTTGTGCTCAACAACCCTTGGGGCTTGCAAATAGCTCGCATCGTAAAAAACGGCACAAATAATGTAATTGAAGGGCAATCAGACCAATTTAAAAAATATTGGTACACGCAGTATCGCTTAGAATCTGCCGCAGAGCTGGAAGAGCTTTTGGAATCGACCATGAAAGAGGCTACTTATCAAAATGTAAAAGTACCCGTTTTAAATATGTACTACTTTAAAAATGAAGTAGAGCAAGACAATGTGGTAAAGACGTCTGCTATCATTTCAATGCACAGCAAATTAGCCACACCTGAAAGTTTGAAAGTGCTGAAAGCTATGCCCAATGTAGGCGATCATGTAATGGGATCGCCTATCAAAAGCAAAGATGTAGAAGGCGTGTACGACACTGTATTTGCTTTTTTGAAAAACACCGTTGGAATCTGAAAAACAAGTATTTGCATCCAATGTACTTGCGTATAGGTACTTGTCACACCTGTAAATCATTCCACAGATTTTCGGCAAATAGATAGTTTGGGGCGCGAAACTTGTGGTGAGAAAACAAGGAGTGAGGATAATGCAAAAGCTTAGCGGAACGACATTGATTTTGAACCGGCAATAGGGCTTTATAACCAAAAGAATCATTGGATTAAGATAAAAAATTTCTTCGATAGCTGGAAATAAACCATTTCACTTACCCGATAATTAAGAAATGCTCTCCTTGGCCGCTGCACAACCCCCAACCCTTACAGAATGACTACGGTCTAAAATTAAGATTGCGAATTTCAATTTATAAAAATCAAAAGGAATTGGCATAATCGAAGAATATCGAAGAATATTTTTGTCGGAAAAATAGAGATTATTCTTTTTTGGTCATATAGTAATAATCCTATTAAGGGGCTATTAGATAGCGGTTTATCAACAATTATACCTGACCTCAGTACTACGTTTGGAACTTTAGCCTAAAAAATGTTTGACATTATAAGGTTTAATATATTTCTTTGCAGCTTCAAAATTAAAAACTGTCAATAATCATGTCTGAAATCGCAGAAAAAGTAAAAAACATTATCGTAGAAAAACTAGGCGTTGAAAAATCTGAAGTTACCGAAGAGGCAAGTTTCACCAACGATTTAGGTGCAGATTCACTTGATACAGTAGAACTTATCATGGAATTTGAAAAAGAATTTAATATCTCCATCCCCGATGACCAAGCAGAACAAATTGCTACTGTAGGTCAAGCTATCGTTTATTTAGAGAAAAACGTGAAGTAATTTTCCCTTTTTTCGAATTAAAATTTTTGGATTCATGCAATTAAAAAGAGTTGTTGTAACGGGCTTAGGTGCACTTACCCCCATTGGGAATAACGTAAAGGAATATTGGGAGGGTTTGATGAATGGAGTAAGTGGTGCTGGTCCGATCACTCGATTTGATGCATCGAAACACAAAACAAGATTTGCCTGCGAAGTAAAAGGATTTGACATTGATAATTTTATTGAGAGAAAGGATGCCCGGAAAATGGATCCTTTCTCTCATTTTTCTTTGGTAGCAGCCGATGAAGCAATTGTTGACTCTGGGTTGCTTGCCGATGCCACCCTCAACAAACAAAGGGTCGGTGTAATCTTTGGATCGGGTATAGGTGGTATCAGAATCTTTCAAGACGAGATTACCAACTTCAACAATGGAGATGGTACGCCAAGATTCAATCCTTTTTTTATCCCCAAAATGATTATTGATATTGCCCCCGGGCACATTTCAATAAAACACGGATTTATGGGGCCTAACTACTCTGTTGTATCCGCATGTGCTACTGGAAACAATGCCATTATTGATGCCTTCAACCTAATTCGATTAGGCAAAGCCAATGCCATAGTCACAGGTGGTGCTGAAGCTGCCATCACGGAGGCTGGTGTAGGCGGATTTAATGCTTGCAGGGCTCTTTCTGAAAACAACAACAACTACGCCACAGCCTCTAGGCCTTACGATTTGCATCGCGATGGCTTTGTATTGGGAGAGGGTGGGGGAGCTTTGATACTCGAAGAGTACGAACATGCCAAAGCCAGAGGAGCGAAAATGTATTGCGAAGTATTAGGAGGCGGAATGAGTGGCGATGCCTATCATTTGACAGCCCCGCATCCTGAAGGATTGGGTGTTATCAATGCTTTGAAAGAAGTATTATCAGATGCAAACTTGAAGCCTGAGGATGTAGATTACATAAATACACACGGTACTTCCACTCCGCTTGGCGACAATGCCGAGTTGAAGGCTATTATTAAAGTTTTTGGCGAGAGCGTATATAATCTTAACATTAGTTCTACCAAATCTATGACTGGCCACTTACTTGGGGCGGCAGGTGCAATAGAGGGCATTGCTGCTATTTTATCCATTGTCAACCAAGTAGTGCCACCTACTATCAACCATACCGCTGACGACCCTGAAATAGACAGCAAACTCAATCTTACATTCAACAAGCCTCAGCGAAGGAAAATTGACGTGGTGGTAAGCAATACTTTTGGTTTCGGAGGTCACAATGCCACGATTGCACTAAGAAAAATATAATTTACATTTCTCCAATTGGCTAACTTTTTCAGCCCTTTTCTCGATATTTTTATAAGGAAGGATAAAAAAGAGAAAGAGCTTAGAGCTTTCATCAGGCAGATAACTGGCGAGGAACCCAAAAATTTGTCTGTCTATTTTTTAGCTCTTAAGCATTCTTCCATTAATAAGGGCAGGAAAGAGTACATCACGCACAGCAATGAACGGCTTGAATACTTGGGTGATGCTGTATTGGGCGCAATCGTAGCCGAATATCTGTTTAAAAAATATCCTTTCAAAGATGAGGGCTTTCTCACCGATATCAGGTCGAGAATTGTCAATGGCGAGGCATTGGGAGTTTTAGCTAAAAGAATAGGATTAACCAAGTTTATTGAGTTCAGTGTTCGAACTAAAAGTAGTTTCAGTCACAAATCTATGCACGGTGACGCAATGGAGGCCTTGGTTGGGGCTGTATTTTTAGACAGAGGTTTTAAATTCTGCAAAAAATTTGTACTAGAAAAACTGCTTGAACCCAATATTGATATCGATGAAATAGTACTAACAGATGTAAACTACAAGAGCAAGCTCATAGTATGGGGGCAGAGCCAAGGCAAGCAAGTGAAATACGAAATAATAGCCGAACAAGACCATAAACATTATAAAGAATTTGTGGCTCAGATAAATATCGAGGGCGAATCTGTTGCAGAAGGAAGAGGCAGTAGCAAAAAAAAGGCCGAGCAAGATGCGGCTAGAAGAGCCCTAGACACTTTGCAGGTTCGCTAACTGTTCGTTTTCACATCTCTACTTTCTCATTCACAAACACCAGTTTACCCTCTTGCAAGGTGGCCAATATCACATCATCTTTTTTTACTTGAGATGAAAGTATTTGCTTCGATAGTTGGTTCATTATGAGCCGTTGAATTACGCGCTTAAGCGGCCTTGCTCCAAACTGAGGATCATAACCTTCTTCGCTTATATAAGCCAACACTTCAGGCGTGGCTTCGAGCGTGACACCATTTTGAGCAAGCAACTTTTGAACGTAACCAAACTGAATACCCACAATTTTCCCTATTTCTCTCTTTGTTAAGGGGCGAAACATAATGATTTCATCGATCCGGTTTAGGAACTCTGGCCGTATCGTATGACGAAGCAATCGCATAACTTCATCCTTTGTTTCATCTAAGACATCTAGTTGTTGAAATACATTTTTACTATCAAAACCTTCGAAGTGTTCTTGAATAATAGGAGCACCAGCGTTAGATGTCATGATAATGATAGTGTTTTTGAAATTTGCAACTCTACCTTTGTTGTCGGTCAGCCTGCCATCATCTAGCACCTGCAAAAGAATATTGAATACATCTGGATGGGCTTTCTCAATTTCATCTAGCAACACCACAGAATACGGTTTTCTGCGTACAGCCTCTGTGAGCTGGCCGCCTTCATCGTAGCCGATATAGCCAGGAGGTGCCCCAATGAGCCTACTTACTGCGTGGCTTTCCTGAAATTCACTCATGTCTATTCTTACCATCGAGTTTTCATCGTTGAATAAATAATCTGCCAATGCCTTTGCTAACTCTGTTTTACCCACGCCTGTAGTGCCGAGAAAAATAAAAGAGCCGATGGGTTTTTTAGGGTCTTGCAACCCTGCCCGACTTCTGCGAACTGCATCTGATATTGCTTGTATTGCCTCTTCCTGCCCTGCAATGCGCTTGCCTAGCTCTTCTTCCAAATGCAACAATTTTTCTCTTTCGCCTTGTAGCATTTTTGAAAGCGGGATGCCCGTCCATTTGGCTACTACTTCGGCTATATCTTCTGATGTTACTTCTTCTTTTAGCATTACTGTGCCTGCTTTCAATTCATGAATTTGTGCCTCAAATGCCACTAGTTTTTCTTCACTTTCTTTGGTTTTGCCGTAGCGAAGTTCTGCTACTTTGCCATAATCTCCAGCCCTTTCTGCTTGTTCGGCCTCCAGTTTGTATTTTTCAATGTTCTCCTTTTCTGATCTTATGCCCTGTATTATCGTTTTTTCATTTTGCCACTTAGCTGTCAATGAATTGCGTTTTTCAGTCAAATCGGCAATTTCCTTCGACAAAATCGATTCTTTCTCTTTGTCATTTTCTCTTTTTATAGCTTCCCTTTCTATTTCGAGTTGCATGATTTTGCGCTGTACCTCATCTAATTCTTCAGGCATGGAATCGATCTGGATTCGCAATCGGGCTGCCGCTTCATCTATCAAATCAATGGCTTTGTCGGGCAAGAAACGGTCGGAAATATACCTGCTCGACAATTCTACAGATGAAATAATGGCCTCATCCTTTATCCGCACGCCATGGTGAAGTTCGTATTTTTCTTTTATACCCCGCAATATAGAAATGGCATCTTCCATGTTTGGTTCGTCCACCTTTATAGTTTGAAACCTGCGTTCTAATGCTTTGTCTTTTTCAATATACTTTTGATATTCCTTCAAAGTGGTAGCGCCAATGGTGTGCAATTCGCCACGAGCCAAGGCTGGTTTTAGCAAATTGGCGGCATCCATTGCCGAATCGCCTGTGGCTCCAGCCCCTATCAACGTATGTATTTCATCTATAAATAGTACCAACTCGCCTTCCGAATCTTGCACTTCCTTTATCACAGCTTTCAATCTTTCTTCAAATTCACCTTTATACTTTGCCCCCGCGATGAGCAAACCCATATCTAAAGTTAGTATTTGTTTCGACTTTAAGTTTTCAGGCACATCTCCTGCCACTATTCTCTGAGCCAAACCTTCTACAATAGCAGTCTTGCCCACACCTGGTTCGCCAATCAGCATCGGATTGTTCTTTGTTCTCCGGCTTAATATTTGCAGCAATCGCCTTATTTCTTCATCACGGCCTATTACAGGGTCAATTTTTCCCGCTTTGGCCAAATCGTTGAGGTTGATAGAATACTTTTTAAGTGACTGGTACTTGTTTTCAGAGTGCTGATCGGTAACCGCGGCTCCGCCTCTAAGTTCTGAAATTGCAGCCTTTAGGTATTTTTCGGCAAATCCTGCATCTTTCATTATGGCAGCTACTTTATCTTTCCCACTCAATAGGCCAAGCAAAATATGCTCCACTGCCACAAATTCATCTTTCAGCGACTTCATGAATGTTTCTGCTTTTTGCAATGCCGCAGCCGAATCGTTGGAAAGATATGGGCTCGAACCTGAAACTTTAGGATATGAAGCTATCGCCTCATCAAGTTTTGTGTCAAAATAGGGCTTGTTTATATTCAGTTTCTTTAAAATAAAGGTGCTAATGCTTTCTTCGCCTTGCAGCAATGCTTGAAGCAAATGCCCTGGTTCTATAGCTTGGTTGGTATTAGCAGCGGCCAGAGAAGATGCCGCTTGCACAGCCTCTTGGGCCTTGATGGTATATTGGTTGAAGTTCATTTTTAGTTTGGTTTGATAAAATAGAAGTACAATAAAGGTAATTTGTTCTAACCTTAACTTTTACTCCAATTCCTCAAAGTAATTGAAATGGTAAACTATAGATTTAGCTATACTGCTTTCGTACGAAGGCCATCAAAGATGTGTCCATGGGTGTTAATCATGAACAAATGACATAATTAAGGTTTTTTTGAACCAACAACGTTGACAATTTGCCATAATCGTTGTCAAGGGAGTTGTTTTTTCCACTTTGGGGAAGCTGCAGCGGGTATAATTTCTTATCTCACTTTTCAGGATATTGAAATTCACTACGCTCCAATGCGCAAGTAAATCACAATAAATACTGGTCGGTTTAGTTTTACCTAACCCTTTGTCTTTTGTAGAAAGAGTCAGGATTGAGAATTTTGTAAGCTCATTTTTTTGGACAAAATCGTATGGACATAGCCTTAAAATATTGCCTTTGCATTACTTTGTCTCTCCTCCTGTTCCGCAATCCCAAAATTGCTCTGGAGTGAATACAGGTTTTTGCACCGTTTCGCCTTTTTTCTTGGCTTCAAGCATCTTATTCACTAGTCTTACTCGCTCAGCTTTTATTTTATCACGCATTTTAAAGTCTTGATTACTATCAAAATAAGCTATGCCATCTACATACGTTTGCAAAGGTTTTGCATTTATAGTTAATGGATTGGCATCCCACAGAACCAAATCAGCATCTTTGCCTTCTTTTATGCTGCCTGTAAATTTGTCCCAATGCAAAAGTTTGGCAGGGTTCAATGTCACCATTTTCCATGCATCTTCCTCTGAAACATCGCCATATTTTATTGCCTTTGCTGCTTCCTGATTCAATCTGCGCGCCATTTCGGCATTGTCCGAATTGATAGCTACCAACACACCAACTTTGTGCATGATGGCTGCATTGTGGGGTATTGCATCTTTGACCTCAAATTTATAAGACCACCAATCGGAAAATGTGGAAGCTCCAGCTCCATGTTTTTTCATCAAATCAGCTACTTTATATCCTTCCAAAATATGGGTAAAGGTGTTTACTTTAATGTTGAAACTTTCTGCAACGCGCATTAGCATCACGATTTCTGATTGCACATAAGAGTGGCAAGTGATGAAGCGTTTTTTATTCAAGATTTCTGAAATGGCCTCCAGCTGCAAATCTTGCCTTAAGCTGGGGTTTTGTTTTTTTTCTGCTTCATATTCCTTGGCTCTGTTGAATACATCTATATACACCTGCTCTACGCCCATTCTGGTTTGCGGAAAACGGCTAGTAAAGTCCTCGCCCCAATTGGATTGTTTCACATTTTCACCCAAGGCAAACTTGATAAATCCATCTGCATTGGCTATCTGCATTTCATCACCTGTTTTGCCCCAACGCAATTTTATCAAGCCCGATTGTCCGCCAATGCAATTGCAGGAGCCGTGCAAAATCTGGGCTCCGATCACACCTCCGGCTAGGTTTCTATAAATGTTAACATCCTCATTATCAATAATATCGCCAATTCGCACCTCAGCTGTTATGGAGTTGGAGCATTCATTTACCCCGCCACTAATAGCTATATGTGAATGCTCATCTACTATGCCACTTGTCAAGTGCTTTCCTGTAGCATCAATAATTGTGTCTGCTTTTCCATCTATTTTCCCAATTTTTACGATTTTCCCGTTTTCAATCAAAACATCGGTTGCCTTCATTATGCCTTGGCTTTCATTAGTCCAAACAGTTGCATTTTTGAATAGCACCTTTCGGGCTTTGGGCAATAGTTCATTACCGTAAGCTTGAAATGGATAGATTATTTTTCCAATCGATTTCAACGCTGAATCTGACTTAAAGCTCTGCTTCGTGTCTGCTTTTCGTGCCGAATCAGTGAGGGCTGGTTCTTTGTAAGCCAGACTGTAGACCAATTTCCAATTGAATTTTTCGCCTTTGCTATTTTCTCCCACCCCTGTGGCTTCATTTCTAGAAATGAATGCCCCCGAACCTCTTATTTTCTGTTTGTTCCAATCGAAATCAAATTTCAGGAAGTTGTCGGCAATTTTCAAGTTTGCTTCTGCCTTAGTTGTATCCTTATAATATTCGGCCTCCAATAATTCTAATTTTCCTGTGATTGCCACCGTTGCAGAATCAGGCAAAACTTTTACTTTGTCATTTGCAGAAGTTAAAAACGAATATATACCTCTGTAATCCAAGGGTATTGGGTTTATAATATGCCTTTCACCCTGCGTCCAGTTTTCGTAAATTACAGTTTTTTCGTTAAAAATACTGTCAGAGCAGATTATGAAATTGGCAATAAAGCCCGGTTTTAAAGCACCAAGTTTCTTGTCGGCTCTTAGCAATTGAGCAGGAGTTTGGGTCAGTGCTCTCAAAGCTTCTTTAGCTGGCAATCCCGCTAAAATGGCTTTGCGAATGTTGGGAATGAATACCGAATTATCTTTCAAATCCTCTGCCGTAAAAGCAAATGTTATACCTGTTTTCCATAAATAATAAGGATTAAATGGAGCAAGTTCCCAATGTTTCATGTGGGTGATGCTTACATTATCAGCATCTAGGGGGTCTTCTACATCAAATGGAGTTGGAAAATTTAAAGGCACTATCAAAGGTGCTCTTGTTGCATTTACGGTATTAACCACTTGGTATTCATCTCCGCCTGATTTAATTATAAATTGAAATCCCGCCTGGTCGCCTATTTTATCTGCCCTTAATATGTTTTGTTTATCATTGGCTTCTATGATTTTAGGTAGCCCTTTTGCATGCAGCATTGCTTCCAACCCCAAGTGGATTTCCCTTTTATCCTTTTGCAAACTATACCAATTGGCATCTGCAAATGTCTGTCGTAATAAAGCAATCGACCCCATTAGAGAGTTTGGGTACGATTGGGTAGAACTACCTTTGTCAAATGAATAATGTGTTGCTACCCTTGGAGATATTATGCTTAAGTTCTCTTTTTTAGTGCTCAGAGCAACAAGTGCCGAAGTTCCCCTAGCAATGCCATCTTTCTGATGAGTCAATACTGCCCCGAAACCAATTTTCAAATATTCTTGGGCTTTTCCTGCATCGGTTACAAACAATTCATCTGCATTTTGGTACGATTTCAAGGCATCATTTTGAGAATAAGCACCATGCTTCCTTGCATCGTATTGGGGCGTACGTTCGGCAATTCCACCTGCATTGGCTTTCAACCCGTAATTTGAATACATATCTATAAAAGAAGGATATATGAATTTGCCTTTCATATCTACAACAATGGCGTTTTTAGGAATAATTATTCCCTTGCCCGCTTGTATTACTAGCCCTCTTTCAATGATCAAAATGGCATCTTTTAACACGGTTTGGTAATCAATAAAAATTGTAGCATTTGTAAAGGCGTAAATGCTATTTCGCTGGTCTGGCGTGTCGTTAGTAGAAAATGTGGTTTGGGCAAATAAATTCTCTAGCGTACCTAAATTTAGTGCAGCAGCAATAGTTGCCGCCAATAAAATCTTTTGAAGCATATTTTAATTGGGAAATAAGAATAAAAATAAGTTGAAATATCGATTAGAGCAAATGGGGGCATATAAAGCCTATTTTCTACAAATAAAAAAACCCGAAGGGTCTGCTTCGGGTTTTTTTAATAATGCTTCGAGAACTTTTATAAAGTTTTCAAAGATCGGGTGGAAACCTCATTAAGGTCTAATACCTGTCACTGTTAAGCCTAAGCTTCTTGCAGTTCCAGCTACCATGCTCATGGCCGATTCAATTTTATAACAGTTTAAATCGGGCATTTTAATCTCCGCAATTTTCTTCACATCGTCCCAGCTTACTGAGCCTATTTTCACTCTGTTCGGCTCGTTAGAACCTTTTTGTTTTTTAGATGCTTCCAACAGTAGGTTGGCAGCAGGAGGGGTTTTGATCACAAATTCAAACGTCTTGTCTGAAAACACAGTAATCAATACCGGCAATACCTGCCCTGGTTTTTCTTGAGTTCTTGCATTAAATTGTTTGCAAAACTCCATGATATTCAAACCTTTAGAACCTAATGCAGGTCCAATCGGTGGAGATGGGTTGGCAGCTCCGCCTTTCACTTGTAGCTTTACAAAGCCAGTTATTTCTTTTGCCATTTTTTAAATCTTAACTAAAATTCTATTTATAAAATATATTCAAACACGAACTGAGGCTGTCACCAGAAGGATTAGGAAGCTTTCTCCACCTGCATATAACTCAATTCTAAAGGGGTGTTTCTGCCGAAAATTTTAACCATCACATTCAGTTTCTTTTTGTCGTCATACACTTCTTCAACTGTACCGATAAATCCACTGAAAGGACCATCCATTACTTTGATCGATTCACCAATCAAATACCGTGACTCTGGTTTCACCTGAGCCAAATTTCCTTCTTCTATTCTACCTAAAATACGGTTTATTTCCGATTCTTTAATAGGCTCAGGTTTTTTCAAGGCTTTGGTTTTGCCTTCACCTAAAAATCCTAACGAACCTGGTGCATTATTTAACAAGTGAAGTGTTTCACCATTGTTCAAATCGGCACTTAGATACATATAGCCAGGAAAAGAAATCTTTTCACGGACTACCTTTTTGCCGTTTCTTAATTCGTATACTTTTTCAGATGGCACCAATATCTCTTCCACAAACTGCGAAAGATTTTGACGTGCCAATTCACTTTCCAAATAAGCTTTTACTTTTTTCTCTTGCCCACTGATCGCTCTTAATACATACCACTTAATCTCCGTTGCCATTGCAGTCTGTATATATTAAAATGAACGATAGAACCAATTCATACCGTTTTCAAAAACAAAATCAACCAAGCCCAACAACACAGATAATATCAGTGACGATACCAAAACCAAAATGGTGCTAGATTGCAAGTCGCTGTATGCTGGCCAAGAAACCTTATTCCTCACCTCATCAACAGAAGTTGTGATGTATTCTTGTATTTCTTTAAAGTTCATAAAATTTTTATGTTTACAAAATATGCACGGAAGGTAGGTCTCGAACCTACAACCTACGGTTTTGGAGACCGGCACTCTACCAATTGAGCTACTCCCGTTTAATCTTTTGATCAATCGGGGTGCAAAGCTACACCAATTAATCAGTAAAAAAAAGTCCCGATATTAAACCGGGACTTTCAAATATACGATATGCTAAAAGCTTACAGCGTTATCTCAGTTACCTGACCAGCACCTACAGTTCTGCCACCTTCACGGATAGCGAAACGAAGCCCTTTTTCCATCGCTACAGAAGCAATAAGCTTTACATTGATAGAAACGTTATCGCCAGGCATTACCATTTCAACTCCAGCAGGCAATTCAATTTCACCTGTCACGTCTGTGGTTCTGAAATAGAATTGTGGACGATACTTGTTGAAAAATGGTGTATGACGACCACCTTCTTCTTTTGAAAGAACGTACACCTCGGCTTTGAATTCCAAATGTGGTTTTACAGATTTAGGAGCACAAAGCACCATACCTCTGCGTATTTGTTCTTTATCGATACCACGAAGCAAAATACCTACGTTGTCGCCAGCTTCACCTCTGTCCAATAATTTACGGAACATTTCTACACCTGTGCAAGTAGAAGTTAAGCCTTCTGCACCCATGCCGATAATGTCAATAGTTTCGCCAACTTTGATTATACCTCTTTCAATACGGCCAGTGGCAACAGTACCACGACCTGTGATGGAGAACACATCTTCGACTGGCATCAAAAACGGAAGCTCAGTCAAACGTTTTGGAATCGGAATATAAGTATCAACAGCCTCCATTAGAGCTTCGATGGAGCCAACCCATTTAGCATCACCATTTAGGCCGCCCAAAGCAGAGCCTTGGATCACAGGAATTTCATCTCCTGGGTATTTGTAGAATGTTAACAACTCACGAATTTCCATCTCAACCAATTCCAACAATTCTGGATCGTCTACCATATCCACTTTATTCATGAAAACAACCAAAGCTGGTACACCAACTTGGCGAGCCAGCAAAATGTGCTCACGGGTTTGAGGCATTGGACCATCAGTAGCTGCAACCACTATAATCGCACCATCCATTTGGGCAGCACCTGTAACCATGTTTTTCACATAATCCGCGTGGCCAGGACAGTCAACGTGGGCATAATGACGATTAACAGTTGAATACTCAACGTGTGATGTATTGATAGTAATACCTCTTTCTTTTTCTTCAGGAGCGTTGTCAATTGAAGAGAAGTCTCTTTTTTCTGCAAGCCCTTTATTTGCCAACACCATGGTGATCGCTGCTGTCAAAGTTGTCTTGCCATGATCCACGTGACCAATTGTGCCTATGTTTACGTGAGGTTTTGATCGATCGAAATTTTCTTTTGCCATTTTAAAATTTAATTCAGAGTTTGATAAAATATATTGATTGTAATTAAATCCTACTTGTTAATGAACCAATGAGCTGTTGAAGAGAATTGAACTCTCGACCTCTTCCTTACCAAGGAAGTGCTCTACCCCTGAGCTACAACAGCTTTTATTCAAATTTGCAGACCCAAAGTTAAAGAGAATTAAACTCTCGACCTCTTTTCCCGATTATTTATCGCTGTGCTTTTCCCTTGAGCTACAACAGCTTTTGAAACAATAAGATAAAAGAGTAAAGATTAAAAGGCTTTATTCTTTTATCTTTCACCTCAAAATTCAGAGCGGAAGACGAGGCTCGAACCCGCGACCTATAGCTTGGAAGGCTATCGCTCTACCAACTGAGCTACTTCCGCATTCACATTGACCAGTTCTTAATGACCTGTTTCAAATTCATCAACATTGATTGCAAATTACTATTCACGATCAATTAGCAATTAGTCAATAATCACATTACTGTACACTACACTGTGGGGCGGGAAGGATTCGAACCTTCGAAGTCATTACAACAACAGAGTTACAGTCTGTTCCATTTGGCCACTCTGGTACCTCCCCCTTTGATTTTTAACAATTAAAGAACACCCCTTTTTTTGAAAGGGAGTGCAAAGATAAAGGGAAAATCTTTTCTCACAAACCTATTTGTAAATTTCTTAATGTGGATAAAAATTATTTGACAGAAACGCAAAACAAGTCGAAACTAACATCGGTGTTTGAAGACAAGGCAAAGTCATTGGTATCAATATCTGCCACCAAAGCATTGGCGTTGTTCATCATTTTATTTCTGTTCATCCGGTTTAAAATGTCGTAGGGAACTCGCAGCAAAGCATTGGGAAGTTTATGTTGTAGGTTGAAAATGTCCCATCGTGTAATTTTATTTACTGATTTTTTATTCAACTCGTAGTAGTTAAACACCTTTAGATTTCCTGTTATGCCTTGAGGTGAAACAGAACTGAAGTACTTATTTAATAATTCAGAAAGCAGCGTAGTGTTATATTCCCTTTCATGCCAAGGATTTCTCGTCAATGTCAAATCAATATTGGGCGTTGTGATAATGGCTTTACCTCCAGGTTTCAATACCCTATGAATTTCCTTCACAAAGAAATCATCATTATATATGTGTTCGATAACTTGAAATGCAATTACTGTATCAAACGAATTGCTTTCAATACCTGCAAAGGGCGGCACATTGGATTCAATAAAAGTATAATCTGGATATTGATTTGACAAATGATCTAAAAGTGCTTTATTTTTATCTAAAGCAGTATAATGAGTGCAATAGGGTGCAAGTGTTTCCAACCCACGACCTTCGCCACAACCTACTTCCAACATATTTCCAGAAACAAATGCTTTTGCTGCTTCGTAAGCAAAAAGCAACCGTTGGTGAATCGGATTGTCGGAAGCTATTTTCGAAGAGGTGATTTCAGTGGTGATTTGCGACATTGATAAGATTCAAAATTGGATGACAAAGTTATGGAAAAAGTTAGTACTGAAAATTAAATAGGGAATAGGTTTGAATGCCAATTTGAAGCACTAATAATACACTATTTGAACTAACCATATTTTTTGTTTGTGTCTTTTGCCGACTTCTGAAATTTTTAATGACTTATTTGGGCTCATTGTGTTTTTGGTTAACAGTGCGGTAACAATTAAATAACTGTTTCGTAATTCTGGGTTGAACATGCCTTAACATAGCAACGCTACATTTGCCAAACTTTTATAAGTAGATGAGTAGATTTTCTGCTTTGGTTTTGTTTGCCAGTATTTTTTTTAGTCGTTGCTTTGTTTGTGCCCAAACTGCCGACTCCTCAAATTTTTCCCAACAAAGAATCAGCGTAATTTCCTGGAATATTTACATGCTGCCTAGGTTCGTAAAAAATACCGGCAAATTGAAACGTGCCAAGAAAATTGGAGAGCAATTAAATTTTGAAGACGTAGATGTAATCGTATTTCAAGAGGCATTTCACGGAGGTGCGAGAAAATTAATAAAAGAGCGACTAGGTCAAAATTTCCCCTTCAGCATTGGCCCTGCAAACCAATCTGCGGTGTCATTTAGGGTAAACAGCGGTATTTGGATTTTTAGCAAATACCCGATTGTCAACTATGCTTCTATCGTTTTCAAGAGTTGCTACGGGGTCGATGCCCTTTCGAAAAAAGGAGCTTTGCTTGTTGAATTGGATGTAAACGGAAAACTTATTCAGGTAGTAGGAACACACTTGCAAAATGCTGGAAGAGCCGAACTGAAAGCACTACAATGCAAGGAAATATTTGAAAAACTACTAAAACCCAATGAGAAATCTGGTGTTTCTCAGGTGATTTGCGGTGATTTCAACATTGAGATGCAAAGCGTGTATTATCAACAAATGTTATTGAATCTCGATGCTGAGGATGGGAAGCTCACTGGTGAACAACAATACTCTTTCGATCGCCTTACAAATGATCTGCAAACCGAAGCAGGAGATCGCAGAGAGTTGATAGATTATATTTTGCTGCGCAACAACAAAGCTCAATGCCAATGGATATCTAAAATTGTAAAACCTTTTAAAGTGCAATGGCATAGCAAGCACCTCGATTTATCTGATCACTATCCGTTGATAGCAGAAATATTAATGTACGGAGGTATGAATACAGCTTCCGTGAAAGAATAGATTTTTTGTTAAACTTAGTTAGGCAACTTCTACTTTTACAATTGAATTACTGTGATGAGCAATTGACTAGATTAAGTGTAAACATTAATAAAATAGCCACTATCCGTAATGCAAGGGGCGGCAACAACCCTAATGTGGTGCAAGTAGCTTTGGATTGCCAACGCTTTGGTGCGCAAGGCATTACAGTGCATCCTCGCCCTGACGAAAGGCATATTACCACAAGTGATGTATATGATTTGGGCAAAATCATTACAACAGAATTTAATATTGAAGGCTACCCTGATGAGCGATATATGAAAATGGTAAGGGAAATTAAGCCTCAACAAGCCACGTTAGTACCCGACCCACCAGCTGCCATTACCTCCAATGCAGGTTGGGATACCAAAAAATATCAGCCATTTTTAAAAGATATAGTGGCCGAGTTGCAGAGCTATGGTGTTAGAGTGTCGATATTCGTTGATCCATCGGTAGAGATGGTTGCTTATGCAAAAGAGACTAATACAGATAGAATTGAATTTTACACCGAGTCTTACGCAGCCAGCTACCACCAAAATAAAGTAGCTGCAGTTCATCCCTTCATTGTTGCAGCGCAAGAAGCTGTAAAATTGGGTTTAGGTGTGAATGCAGGCCATGACTTGGATTTACAGAATTTGAAATACTTGGTGTCGCAAGTGCCACAGATAGTAGAGGTTTCCATAGGGCATGCCCTGATATGCGATGCTTTATATTTGGGCTTGGAAAATACTATTCAAATGTATTTACGACAGTTGACTGGTCAGAATCGCTGATTAAACTGATTGGTGGATACCGCTGATTTTTTTTACTGTAACAAAATCTATATTCATCGTAAAATTCATAATTATGCAATTTGCTTGGAATCACAGATCAAACGGATTGCGGGCTTTTACTGAACACCTCGTAGGGTAATAAAATCTGTATTCATCGCAAAATCATAAAAATCTGTGGTTTTGAAAGAAAATGCATTATTCTTCTTCCCCTGCACTTACCCTGAATTTATAGCTGCGTCCGCTCAATATTTCTATCATCCGCACCATTTCTCGATTGTAAGGCTTTTTCTTGGTAATGGCATCTTCAAACGAGGTGTAAACTAATTTTCTATTCATAATTCCGGCAGCTACGTTGGTTCTGCCTTCGAATAAGCCCTCCAATGCACCTAAGCCCAATCGGCTGGCCAATACTCGGTCGGCAGCACTGGGCGAACCACCCCTTTGTATATGTCCAAGTTGCGTTACTCTGATGTCAAGATTGGGAAGCGATTGTTTTACCCTACCAGCGATATCTTGGGCACTTCCCTCTTCATCCCCTTCTGCCACTACTATAATGTGTGACGATCGGCTGTGGTTTGACACCTCTTTCAATTTATTGATCACATATTGTGTCGAAGTTTTGGTTTCAGGTATCATGGCTAGTTCTGCACCACCCCCAATAGCCGATCGTATGGCTATAAATCCAGAATCGCGACCCATTACTTCTACAAAGAATATTCTGTCGTGGGCATCTGCAGTGTCTCGTATTTTGTCGATGGCTGAAAGGGCTGTGTTCACAGCGGTATCGTAGCCAATGGTGTAGTCTGAACCATAAAGGTCATTGTCGATTGTACCTGGCACACCTATTATTGGCACATTGTACTCTTGGCTGAAGTTCATGGCTCCGGTATAAGTACCGTTTCCACCAATCGCCACTATTCCGTCTATTTTGAATTTTTTGATATTCTCATACGCTTTTGCTCTTCCTTCTTTGGTGCGGAATTCATCACTTCTAGCTGATTTCAATATCGTGCCACCCCGTTGAATAATGTTGCTAACTGAGTAGCCATCCATTTCTATGATATCCCCTTTTATCATGCCATCATAGCCTCTAATAATGCCGCACACTTCTATGCCATAAAATACAGCACCCCTCACCACCGCACGCACTGCAGCATTCATGCCTGGGGCATCGCCACCGGAGGTAAATACGGCTACTTTTTTGATTTTTCCTGTATTCTTCACCATTGGTATTGATAGGGGTTTGGTAGGATAGCTAATTATAAACTGTGGGCAATACGAACTATAATATCTAATTTTCGAGCCAAAAGCTCAATGGTAGGGTTCAGTTCGAAAGCAATAATTCAAAAATTAAGGGATTAATCAAAATTTTCTATTTTAAAACTGCTACAATTGTTAAAAATAATTAAAAGCTAGACCAATGGCAACTATAAAAATGGTTGATTTGGAAAATCAACACCAAAGAATAAAAGAGGAAATTGATACTGCTATGCTACAAGTGGTGCATCATGCCCATTTTATTCAGGGAGAAGAAGTGCATATTTTTGCGAAACTGTTGAGCGATTTCCTAAATATTAAACACGTTATTCCTTGCGGAAATGGTACAGATGCCTTGCAATTAGCCTTAATGGCGTTGAACTTGCCAAAGGGTAGTGAAGTATTGGTGCCATCTTTTAGCTACATTGCGGCAGCAGAAGTGGTAGCAATGCTGGGTTATAAGCCTGTGTTTATAGAAGCAGACGAAAAAACATTTAATCTGGATGCAAGCAAAATAGAGCAATTGGTAACAGAACACACCAAGGCGATTATACCCGTGCATCTTTTTGGCCAGGGGTGCAATATGCTTGCCATTTTAAAATTGGCACAGCTTTACAATTTGTATGTGGTCGAAGACAATGCCCAGTCGCTCGGGGCTGACTTTTATTTCCCCGACAATTCAGTGAAGAAGTTGGGGGCAATTGGGCATATTGGCACTACTTCATTCTTCCCGTCTAAGAACTTGGGCTGTATGGGCGATGGTGGAGCCGTATTTACCAACGATGACGAATTAGCCATAAAAATGAAAACCATAGCCAACCATGGCCAAAAGGAAAAATATTTGCACCAACAAGTTGGCATAAATTCGAGACTCGACACTTTGCAGGCGGCAGTGTTATTGGTAAAGTTGAAATATTTTTCACAATATACTTCTGCTAGGCAAAAAGCTGCTGCACAGTACGATCAGTTGTTAAGTGCCATACCAGAATTAGAAATTCCCTACAGGGCAGAAAATTCCAGTCATGTATTTCACCAATATACGCTAAAAGTGAAAGGTGGAAATAGAGATAAATTGAAACAGTTTTTGCAGGAAACGGGGATTCCAAGCATGGTCTATTATCCGAAACCCATTCATCAACAAGAAGCTTATCAGGCTTTTTACCAACAACAACCGCTGGAGGCAACTGAAACATTGGCTGCAGAAGTGCTGTCGCTACCTATGCATACAGAACTTGACGAGGCACAAATAGGATTTATAACCAAGAATATTGCACATTTTTTCGGGCGTTAATCGAAACTTAGTTTTTAAAAGGAAAATCTTAACCTATTTTTGCGGTAAAGCGCAAGTAAAACTTTCACAACTCGCAACTAAAATACAATTTCAACAACAATGGCAGTCTTATCTACCGGCTCGGTCGGAAAAACTAAAATAGACCAAAATCAGAATTATAACGGAGCATTGGCAGTGCTGGCCTCGCTATTTTTTATCTGGGCATTGGTAACCAACGTAAACGATATTCTTATTCCCCATCTAAAAAAAGCTTGCAACCTCACAGATTTTCAGTCATCTCTTGTTCAATTTGCATTTTTCGGAGCTTATTTTGTAATGTCGCTGCCTTCTGGCTGGCTATTAAAGAAAACTGGCTACAAGTGGGGCATAATTTTGGGTCTTGCTATTATGTTCCTTGGGGCGCTGATTTTTATCCCTGCCGCCACCACCCGCACCTATGGCTTTTTTCTTGCCGGATTATTTGTGCTTGGATCGGGAATTACGCTGCTGCAAGTGGCTGCAAACCCGTATGTGGCTCTCTTGGGCAGGCCTGAAACTGCTTCCTCAAGATTAAATTTTACCCAAGCTATCAATTCGTTGGGTGCTGCTGTGGGGCCTTATTTGGGGGGCTTGCTTATACTTTCAGGCATAGAATATTCTGCAGAACAGTGGAACGCCCTTTCAGACGCACAGAAAGTGGCCTATCAAATCTCTGAAGCCCGTTCGGTGATACTTCCTTATGCAGCTTTGGCAGGGGTATTGGTGCTAATTGGGTTACTAATTTATTTTTCAAACCTGCCTTCGCTAGAAACCCAGGAAGAGGAAGGGGAAGTAGAGCAAGTGCATACTTCTAAAACAAATGCGTGGCAATACACCCACTTGTCGCTGGGGGTGTTGGCCATATTTTTATATGTAGGTGCTGAAGTTTCCATCGGCAGTTTCCTTATTAAATTTGCCAAATTGCCTCAAATAGCGGGTTTGGGTGAGCTTGATGCTAAAAATTTCGTGAGCTTTTATATGCTTTTTGCAATGATAGGCAGGTTTTTAGGTGCTGCGTTATTGACGAAAGTAAACCCTCGCATTTGGCTTGGCCTGAATGGCCTGGCAGTAATCGTTTTATTGACAATAGCCATTACAGGCACAGGCTACACGGCCCTTTGGTGCATCACCATTGTGGGCTTTTGCAATGCTACCATGTTTCCTACTATTTTCACTTTGGGCATAGATAATTTGGGGAAATTTACAAAATCAGGTTCATCTTATCTTATTATGGCCATATTTGGAGGGGCTATCATTCCGCCACTTATGGGTTTAGTTTCCGATTGGAAGGCCGACATTCAGATTGCATTTTTGGTGCCATTGGCTTGTTACGTGTATATTGTTTTCTATGGCTTTCTGGGCTCCAAAGTGAAGGTATAGTTATGTTTTTTAGTGGGGCGCTTTTTAGTAGTGTACCCTTGTTCCTTTTTACCAAAGACTAGGAAATGCTTGCCTGATCAATGAAACCTTATCGAACTAAAGTGGCTGTTGGGTTTGTTGATGTACAATTCGCTAGCTCCATAGGCAATCTTTGCTTGCATATGGCAAATAAGTTGTACGATGAGGTAGTACTTGCGGATACCAATTATATGATAAATACGGAACTTGAGTTGTCATTAGAAACGGTGCCATAACCCGTGCTAATGCGTGCCATGAAATAAACATAGCTTGTGGTCAATAAATCACTGATCGAGCTGACGGCAGTTGAAACCGATAAAGAATATCTGCTAACGGTTTTCGAGCAAAAAACCACTATTAAATTTTAGTTGTTCGCCTCACAAGTCATTTAGCCTATCTTGTTGGGCAAATTTGTTCTTATTATCTAATTAGAATCTTTTGAGCACAGAATCCCATTTACTACATCTGGTTTTGCAAAATCAAGCAATGTTCTATTTCAATGTTGTCTATTTAAGCAATTTTGCTAATCTCACCCCAGCCCCTCTCCACGGGAGCGGGGGGTGACGAACGGTCAGCTGAACGACCTTGTTTTCTATTTATTTATTAAAACCTTTTCCTCTCCAAAACTGAGTAACTTTGTGCTGTTTTGGAGAAAAAGCCCTTAGAAAACTCAGGAAAACCCCTCCATATACTTGAAGAATATAACAATATGCCAAATGTAGTAGCCATAGTAGGTAGGCCCAATGTGGGCAAATCTACTTTTTTTAATAGAATGATTGGAGAGCGAAAAGCCATAATGGACAATGTGAGTGGGGTAACGCGCGACCGACATTATGGGTTTTCAGAGTGGAATGGCAAATCTTTTACCGTGATTGATACAGGCGGATATGTGGTAGGGTCTGATGATATATTTGAAGGTGAAATACGCAAACAAGTGAAATTGGCTGTGGATGAGGCAGATGTTATTCTCTTCATGGTTGATCTTAACGAAGGCATCACGCCCCTAGACGAGGAGTTTGCTGCCGTAATCAGAAAGACGAAAAAGCCGATATATATCATTGCCAACAAAGCCGATGTGCCCGCCAAAGACCAATACGCATCCGAATTTTACTCTTTAGGGTTAGATGCCGAGGTATTTCCGCTATCATCGCAAACCGGCTCAGGCACTGGCGATCTGCTCGATGAAGTGGTAAAGCACTTAAAAGAAGACGAACAACCCGACTTGGACGAAAATGGCGATGTAATTCCATTTGAAGAGCCAAAAATACCGAGAATTGCCATTCTTGGCAGGCCCAATGTGGGCAAGTCTTCGCTGCTTAATGTGTTTTTAAACACCGATCGAAGTATAGTGACTGATATTGCAGGCACCACCCGTGATTCCATCGACACCCATTACAATGCCTTTGGCATGAACTTGATACTGACCGATACTGCTGGGATACGCAAAAAATCGGCCGTGAAGGAAGATATTGAATTCTATTCTGTACTGCGCTCGATCGAGGCCATGGAGAATTCCGACATTTGCATTATTATGATTGATGCTTCACGGGGTTTGGAATCGCAAGACCAAAACATAATTTCATTGGCTGCAAAATATAAAAAGGGTGTGGTAATTGCAGTGAACAAATGGGATCTGATAGCCGACAAAACATCTAAAACCACTAAGGAATGGGAGGAATTCATTAATAAAAAACTCGCTCCGCTCGATTACTATCCCATTATTTTCATTTCTGTGAATGAGAAGCAAAGGATTCACAAGGTTTTGGAAAAAGCAGTTGAGGTGTATCATACCAAAACAACAAAAATACCAACTTCGAAACTGAACGATCTTTTGCAAAAAGATATCGAGAACACACCACCGCCTGCACTCAACGGCCACTATGTGAAAATCAAATACATAACGCAGCTTCCTACAAAAAATCCAACTTTTGCCTTCTTTTGCAACAAGCCCAAATACATAGGGGAGTCGTACCAAAGATTTTTAGAAAACCGAATTAGAGCTCATTTTGGCTTCGAAGGGGTGCCAGTTACTTGCGTATTTAGGGAAAAATAAAATATTTCTTTGTTAGATAATTATAATTTATTTACTTTACAACTTGAAGTATTTACTCACATTTAAACATTAAAAACGATGAAAAAAGTATTTGCATTGCTTTTCGTAGCTGGCGTTCTTACGTTCGCTTGCACGAAAAAAGAAGAGTCTTCAACTGTAGTTGAAACTCCTTCTGTTGACACAACTGGAGTATCTGTAGATTCTTCTGCTACTCCAATGGATACAACTGTAGCTCCTGCTGATACTGCAAAATAATTTTTGCTGATCAGAGAACAAAAAAAGCCTCACTTCGGTGGGGCTTTTTTTTTAGCATTGTCTGCTATTTTTATGGCAACCTTCTGTAAACTACCCAACCATTCTTATCCAAAACCACTTCTAGTTGTGGTATAAGCCGATAGTTGTCTTTGTTACATTTTGTGATGAGGTACACAGGTTTGTCGATTTTCCCGTAAACCAATTTTGTTTCGTCATCCATCGTTAGCTTGTAATTGGGCTTGCGATTGCTGTAAAAATATTGAGCATAGCTTTTGAATCCTATGGCCTTCACATAACAATCTTCCGATTGAGTAGACTTCAAAAAATCGACCATTGCACCCTGAATGTGGATTTCAACTTTGGGTACTATCCAAACCAAGGCCAGTTGGAAAGCAATAACTACTGATCCAAATAGAAATAGTAACTGCTTTGCATAACTTTTGACATAAAATAGCCCCGACAATGTGCCCAATATGAAAAATGCGCCAATAATGGCTTCATATCCTGACCAATAGACGTTTGCCTGCAAATTGGCTTGAGCAAAGGTATCGGTGATGTAGGGGACAAACACTTCTACATTCCTCACAAAAAATGGAAGCGCAATAAGGGCAAGGCCGATTATAAATGCGATGGAAATGAGTACATTTTTTTGCCATTTAGCAATTTCGAATTTTGTAATGTAAAAAACAGCAAGAAAAGTAATAGGGAAATAGCACAGAGATGAATAATGTATAATCTTCGTTTTGACCAATGAAAAAATGATCAGAACGATCCAAAACAGCAATTGCATGGTGAGAGCAAAGCTATTATCTGCAACAGCTTTATTTTTCAACAGCATTTTCAAACATAAAATACTGGTGGGGAAGCAACCCAAAAACAATACCAAAGGGTGGTAATAGATTGGTTGGCCATGTCCGGAATCTTCGGTATTCATTAGCCTTAGATTGTATTCTATAAAGGTTTGTAAAAACCAAGTACCGTTTTTCCATGTCTCTAGTCCAAACCAAAGCCCCGCTACCGACAAGGAGACAAAGCCAAACAAAGCCAAATATAAAAGATATTTAATTTTGAAATCCCACTTTGCGACCATATAAAATACTGCAGTAAGCCCTGAGATCAGCAAAGCAACAGGCCCCTTTGTGAGCAATCCAAGCCCTATAAATAACCCAGCGAGAAATACTGCTTTGGTGTTTTTGTTAATTGTAAACGCTTGGTGCATTTGGTAAATACCAAGAAAAATGAAGAGATTGAAAAGAGGATCTATGATGCCCGATTTGAAGTAGAAATGTGGTAAAAATGTGCCGATATAGGCACTTACCCATATAAGCCCAAATTTTCGGTTAAAGAGCTTATTGCCAATGTGATACAAAGCAATGAGGGTAAATATGCCCACTATGGCATTGGGTAGGCGAGCAGCAAATTCATTGATACCAAACACTTTCATGCTCAGCACTTGCAGCCAGAAGAATAAAGGTGGTTTTTCCCAAAACGGTTCGTAATTGACCTGAACCCGCAGATAATCCTGCGTTAAAATCATTTCCCTAGCCGATTCGGCAAAGTTTATTTCATCCCAATCGAAAAGATGAACCTGTCCCAAAAAAGGAATGAATAAAAGTGCACCTAGAACTGCAATCAGCCCTTTGACTTGTATGTCGGTAAGTGAATTTAGGCTTTTAACTGCAAAAGGGAACGCTTCCAAAAGTTGTGATCTTTTAATCCTGTATATTTTTCAAATATAAATAACACGATGAAAGCCACCGAAGTGCCTATAAAAGTGCCCGCAATAGTGTCGCCAAGAAAATGCTGCATGAGGTAGATGCGCGAAAAGCCGATTAAAAAAGCCGACATGAATACCAGAATTAGCAATATATTTTTGTGATTGCGTACGTACTTTATTACTACAAAAGCTAAAATCATGGCCATGCAAAAGGCAGTACAAGTGTGGCCTGAAGGGAAACTATTGATCAAATGTACATCTACCCCTTCTACCAAATGCAACTTGACATTGTTGGGTAGGTAAGACAGTGGTCGAGGTTGGTTGTGAAACCAAACTTCTTTAAAAACATGGATAATGGTGGTGGTAATCACGATCGAAACGAGGGCAACAAGAACCTCATAGAAGCCGACCAATAGAAGCGCAATATTGAAGGCGGTGTAAAACCAGCCATCGCCCAAGTCGGTATAATACTTGAAAAAAACATCTAAATTAAGATTCCAGTGCTGGTTTATGAACACTTCTGGCTGCCCCTTTTCAGTAAAAAGCACGATAGCTGCGGCTGTGGCGAAATAAAATAGACAACAGCTAAAATAGATGCTATAGGCCTTGATATGAAATGGTTTTTGCTGCAAAGTTGAAGATTTGCCCAAAATTGATCAATTATCAGGCAACATACAAGTGAAAATGATGAAGCAAAGGTTTGGCTTCAGCATGATCCATATCGAATATTATGAATTAAAGATAGATTTGAAACTTGATAAGCCAATGATTGCCCAAGCTTCCAATTTTATTTGGCAGTCGAACCTTAAAATCTTAGATTTGTGCCTTATATTAAAAAAACTAACCAGATGGTAGCGACACAAGAAAAATTTAAAGTAAAAGACATCAGCCTTGCCGAATGGGGCAGGAAGGAAATCAAATTGGCTGAAGCTGAAATGCCAGGTTTAATGGCGCTTCGCAAAGAATTTGGAGCGGCAAAACCTCTCAAAAATGCCCGCATTGCTGGCTGCCTGCACATGACTATTCAAACAGCTGTGTTGATAGAAACATTGAAAGAGCTGGGTGCGGAAGTTACTTGGTCATCATGCAACATCTTCTCAACGCAAGACCATGCCGCGGCTGCCGTTGCTGCTGTAGGCATACCGGTATATGCTTGGAAGGGAATGAATGAGGAAGAGTTTGACTGGTGTATCGAGCAAACTTTATTTGCATTTGAAGGTGGAGAGCCCTTGAATATGATACTTGATGATGGTGGCGACTTGACCAACATGGTTTTGGATCGCTTCCCAGAGTTGGCTCACAACATTAAAGGTATTTCAGAAGAAACCACCACGGGCGTGTTGCGATTAAAACAACGCGTAACGAAAGGAACACTATCAATTCCGGCTATCAACATCAACGATTCGGTAACCAAATCGAAATTTGATAATAAATATGGCTGTAAAGAATCTTTGGTAGATGCTATTCGCAGAGCTACCGATGTAATGATGGCTGGAAAAGTAGCCTTGGTGGCTGGATATGGCGATGTTGGTAAGGGTTCTGCCGCTTCGTTGTCGGGTGCTGGTGCTAGGGTGATCGTTACTGAAATTGATCCTATATGTGCTTTGCAGGCTGCTATGGACGGCTATGAAGTTCAAAAAATGGACAAGGCCATTCCTCGTGCTGATATTATAGTTACCGCAACTGGTAATCACAATATTGTAGTAGGTCGGCACTTTGAATCTATGAAAGATAAAGCGATTGTGTGTAACATTGGTCACTTTGATAATGAAATCGACATGGCTTGGTTAAATAAAAACTATGGTAGTACCAAAAATACCATCAAGCCACAAGTTGATCTTTACACGATCAAAGGAAAGGACATCTTGGTGTTGGCAGAAGGCCGATTAGTAAACTTAGGTTGTGCCATGGGACATCCAAGTTTTGTGATGTCGGCTTCATTTACCAACCAGACTTTGGCTCAGTTGGAATTATGGCAAAATTCGAAAAGCTACGGCAACGATGTATATGTACTTCCTCGCCATTTAGATGAGAAAGTGGCTTATTTGCATTTGGAAAAAGTAGGTGCAGAGATAGATGTACTCTCTACCGACCAGGCAGATTATATCAACGTAAAAGTGAGCGGACCTTTCAAAACAGAAGCTTACAGATACTAAACTATGGTTAAGTGCTAGATCAATTTTGACAATTAATCTATTATTTGCAAAATGAAATGTAGCAGAAAAGGGGTTCGTATGAGCTCCTTTTCTGCTACATTTGCTATTAGACAATGACTTAGTATAAGACATTCTAAACCATAGCAATGAAAATGAAGAGTATTTAGATCTTTTTAATTTTAATGATATCTACAGCAAGGTTATTTGCTAGATATAGGATTTTGTGCTTACTGAAATACAGTAACAACAGACAGAAAATTTTGATTATTCTTACACCACACCAGAAAGAAATTGATAACTGTAAATACCGCACCAACTAATGATTCGGCACAGTGGATAAAAGTGTTTTTGACAGCCAAGACAATTGATTTGACAAATCAGACAAAAGAGCAGATAATCTACGAAGCCTTTTATTTGTTTTCAAAACTGATTGTCTAGATTCTTTAGCGTATATGCATTAAGATCGAAGAAAAACAAAATAGCCATTAAAAAACAAATTACAGATGCAAGAGAAATAACCTAGACAAGTAAAAGGCATAAATAGTAAAGTTCGGTATTGTGGTAAAAGAGGTGACGATTAAGGCTGCGGCACTTCAAGATTTTAAAATTCAACACTTTTTACGATTACCAATTGTTCCATGTCAAATAAAAGTCTAATTAACAAAAAGAACCATTGAACGCCCTCAGCTATACCAACAAATACCTTTATAAATACAAATGGCGATTGCTGTTAGGCATCGTGTTTGTAACAATTGCCAACACTTTTGCCATTGTGCCCGCTCAAATGGTGCGAAACACCTTCGACTTAGTAAAAGAAACTATCGATCTGTATTTTATTTTTAGGGGAACGGAAAACGAAGCTGGTGTTTCGCAAATGTTTACCTATAATATCGTGTTGTATGGATTGGTGATATTAAGCATGGCTTTGCTCAGAGGCGTGTTTATGTTTCTTATGAGGCAGACGATTATCGTGATGTCGCGACTGGTAGAATACGACCAAAAAAACGAGATTTACGCCCATTACCAAACTTTGCCACTTAGTTTTTATCGTAGAAACAACACTGGCGACCTAATGGCTAGGATATCAGAAGATGTGGGAAAAGTGCGCATGTATTTTGGACCGGCCATCATGTACGGTCTCAACCTGATAACCATGTCGGTGCTCTGCGTAAGCATTATGCTTTCTATCAACGTGAAACTCACGTTATGGACCTTGCTTCCACTCCCCATACTGTCAATCACTATATATTTTGTGAACAACATCATTGAAAAGCGCTCGCTTGCCATTCAAAAGAGCTTGTCTGACCTTTCCACTTTTGTTCAAGAGGCGTTTTCGGGCATCAGGGTAATTAAGGCTTTTGCACGTGAAGGCGATTCATTGCACAATTTTAGCATGCAGAGCAATGCTTACAAGGAAAATCAGTTGGCCATGGCAAGGGTGCAATCATTGTTCTCGCCTGCGGTAATGGCTTTGGTGGGCCTAAGCATTATTATTGTAGTGTATGTGGGTGGAAATGAGGTGATTGCAGGCAACATTACACCCGGCAACATTGCGGAGTTTATCATGTATGTAACGATGCTTACTTGGCCGTTCACTTCCCTAGGCTGGGTATCAAGCATTGTGCAAAGGGCTCAAGCTTCGCAGTCGAGGCTCAATGAATTTCTGCAAACCAAGAATGAGATTGTTTCAAAAAAAAATCTAGCTATAGAGATAAATGGAGATGTCAGATTTGAGAATGTGAGCCTTAGCTACCCCGATTCGGGCATATTGGCTTTAAAAAATATTTCTTTTGAAGTATTTCAAGGCGAATCGATAGCCATTTTGGGATTTACGGGCTCTGGGAAAAGTACCATTGCAAGCTTAATTTGTCGCATGTACGATCCTACAAAAGGGCAGGTTTTTATTGACAATAAACCATTGCAATGGCTCGATGTACATCAAGTAAGGCGTCAGATCGGATACGTGCCACAAGATGTATTTCTATTTTCAGATACGATAAAGAATAATATTGCCTTCGGAATGAATGAAATCAATGAAACTGAACTGTTGAAAGCGGCAAAAGATGCAGATTTGTACAACACAATAGTAAATTTTCCTGATGGATTTAAAACCCAGTTGGGAGAAAGAGGTATTACACTTTCGGGAGGGCAAAAGCAAAGGCTCTCCATTGCTAGAGCATTGGCAAAAAATCCCAAAATTTTGGTTTTAGACGATTGCCTTTCAGCCGTAGACACGCACACCGAGAATACTATTTTAAATAATTTGAAATCGATAATGAAGGATAAAACTACCGTCATTATTTCGCATAGGGTTTCCTCTGCAAAACTTGCCGATAAAATAATATTGATAGACGATGGTGAGATTGTAGAATCGGGCACCCATGACTATCTCTACCAACTAGGGCAAAAGTACTGGGGGATGTATGAAAAGCAAATGAATGGTGAGAGAGAAACCTTGTCTGCTAGCACCACCTAAGCTGTAATTGAGTAGTTATTACCTAATCGGTATAGGGTATCAAGCAACTGCCAATGGCTTTTAAATACGCATCAAAACAAAAGTTGTAACATGCTTTAAACTTATTGTTTGACCCTGCACATACCATCAAAACGCAAGTGTTGATGATAACAGGGCTTCAATTAAATTAGCTTTACTTCGGTGTTTTTCAAATGAAAATCATGGTAATGCAGCCTAGCGATAATCCCGCTATTTAGGATAAAGCCATTGCTCGGGATCTTGCTTCTCATTACCCTTCCATACTTGAAATTGCACTTCAGACACTTCGTCTTCGTTGGTAAAGACATCCCCTATAAATTCTTTGGCTTTTATTTTCTGTCCATTTTTTACCAGCACATTGTTCAGTTTGGCATAAAAAGTATAGTATTCCCCATGCTGCACCATTACTATTTGGTTCATGCCGGGCACCTCTGCTACGGCCATTACTGTGCCGTCAAATACAGTTCGTACTTTTTCTCCTTTGTTTGTTTGAATATCAACTCCTAAGTTTTCGACCATTACCTGCTTGAGCACAGCATGCGGGAATCGGCCAAATTTTTGCGAGACAAACCCTTGCTGTACCGGCCAGAAAAGTTTGCCTTTTGCAGCAGCAAAATTTGTAGTAGCGTAGGTGGCTTCAGGAATACGTTTTGGTTTATTGTCAAGTTTGGCCTTGGCATCAGATGCAGCAATTTCAGCTGCGGCTTTCTCCATCTCTTTTTTGATAAGGTCAACTATCAGTTTTTCTAGCTTTTTTAGGTTCTTCTTCCGATCTTCCAGTTCATCAAGTAGCTGCGATTCCCTTTTCGAAAGCTCTACCATTGCCACTTCTTGCTCGGTTTTCATGCCGCTGAGGTTGGTGCTTTCTAATCTTACATTTTCAACTACTTGCGATCTTTCTTGCCGCTTTATGTACATCAGCTTTCGCTTTTCATCTAGCGAAAGGGCTACTTTATTGATCTGATTCACGTGTTTTTTGCGGGCTTGAGAGTAGTATTGAAAGTATTTTATACGTTGTACCAATTGATTGAATGTCTTGGCTGAGAACAAAAAAATAAGCTTACTGTAGGTGTCGTTAGCCTTGGCAGTATTGTAAATCATTTGAGCATATTCCTTTTTTAGCTCTTTCAAATGGATTTTGAGGTCGTTGATCGCATTTTCAGTTTGGCGGATTTCTATATCTATGATATTGATTTCTTTTTCATAGATGACAATCTGATTGGTTTTTTCCTTGATTTGCTGTGCGATTACATTAAGCTGCCCTAGGGTTGCTATTTTTTTTGTTCGGGTTTCCCTTAGTATTTTACTGGCTTCCTCAAGTTTTCGTTGGTTGTCCTGCTTTTCTTTCTCCAAATCAATCCGCTTTTTTGCAGGTTGAGAAATTGCAGACTGAGCGAAAATGAGCAAAAAAAGAGTTAAAAATAGATATTTATACAACAGCACTGAATGTAAATAAGCAAATCAAAGGTAAAAATTAGTATCTCTATTTAGCTAATACTTCAAAAAATGATCCTTTAATTTCGGAAAGTGAAGTTTCAGTTTTTAGCCCTTCGTATAAAGCCCTGATCAAATAGGGAGCCTTCTCGACAGGAATACCTATTTCTACTGCTAGCTCTTTCAAAAAATCTTTTTCGGCAGCATCGAAATTCAAATCATCGAGCAGCACATTCATTATGTAATGTATGTAGTCAAATTTGGCGTTGTTATCCGATGGGGCACCAAGCTTCAGTGGATCAAGTTCTTCGGCTAGACTTTCTACATCGCTGGGCCTCATGCCATTATTTGTGGCAAGATCCATAATATGGAGCACCAGTGGGTCATTGGAAGCCTCTGGCTTAGCTTTTGCGTTTTCCTCTGCAAATCTCCTAATTTTCCTTTTGGGGTCGTATAACCAATGTAGCATAATTTCTGCTTACTTTTATTGTTTCCTTCTACTTCATTTCACAAGTCTTTGTTCCCAACCACCTGTATTTGATAAATTTTTTTTAAAATTAGAACATAATGAAAGCGTAACAAATGAATTTTACTGAATAATTGTGTAACGCACAGTATTAATGATTGTATCGCTATAATCTCACTATTAAAAGAAGCAAATGCATTAACAAATCCCATTCAGCACCCATCGTATTTCACCGCCACCTCAGTAGTTGTGAGAGGGGAAATAAAAAGTTTTGAGGGGCACAATTTTAAGCTCCATTGCGGTCATTCCCTCGAGAAGCCTTATTTGGCTAAATTTGTTTATCAGAGGATCTTTTTTTTACATTATTAAGTCTAACAACCAAAGAAAGCCGATTCGCACACTAATTTTGTATCCTGTCGATACTATATATATGAGCAGTAGAAAAACCATTTACGAATGGCTCACCAACAACTTTTCCATACATGTGCGGAATGACGATGATTTTTCCTTTAGGCGTAGTTTCAGGCTTAATTATGCTAAACTAATGGTCTTTTCGGTTATTTTATTTTTGCTTATTTCCCTTGCTTCTATTACCTTTTTCAAGTGGATAGACAGCTATTATTCCGATGAAATGCGAAAAGATAAAGCCGTTCGCAAGCAGATTGCCAAGCTGAGTATGGCTGTAGATTCGCTTGAAATAGAAATTGCACGCAAAGACACTTTCATTATGATTTTTAAAAACATGCTTTCAGGCGTCAATGATCTGGTACAAACCAATAGTTTGAAAAGCAGAACGGAAAACACCGTACCGCTACCCAAACGCAAAGATCAAATGCTAGAGGCGGAGGAGAAGATGCGGCAGGAGTTTGAAAGCACAAGTACCGAACAAAATCCGAGTAGCAAATCGCAAGAGGCTGCAGCTCCCAAGAAACACACACTTTCTGATATTTACTTCTTTCCACCCATTTCAGGGCTAGTGAGCAATCATTATGATATGCAGACCAAGCATTTTGGTATCGACATTTTGGCCAAAGAAAACGAGCCTATAAAATCGGTATCAGATGGGTCGGTAATTTACTCGGGTTGGAGCTACGACACGGGCTATATGCTTGTGGTTCAGCACGATGAGGACTTAATTTCTGTATACAAGCACAATGCTTCGTTGCTTAAAAAAGTGGGCGAAACAGTAAAATCGGGGGAAGTGGTGGCAATTATCGGTAATTCGGGCGAGCTCACCACCGGGCCGCATCTTCACTTCGAATTGTGGTACAAAGGCCGTCCGTTAAACCCTTTGGATTATATCGTGTTTTAAACAAATTACCACCTTTCACAATTACTATTTCGTAGTGGCATTAGAAGATAAAGAATTTAGCGGAAAAGTATTTGACCAAGAAATATTAGCCAAGTTGTATGTGTTTGTAAAACCATACAGAAACACCTTTTATTGTTTGGTAATGTTAACTTTTGTTGGCGGGCTCCTTTCGCCCGTTCGCCCACTATTGGTGCAGCTTGCCATCGACAAATATATGCTTGGTGGCGATGCCCAAGGCTTGCTTTGGATGACCTTAGCCCTTATTGCCATCCTATTTGCTTTGGCATTTATTGACTACGGAACATCATTTATTTCTGCTTGGCTGGGTACAAATATCATTACCGATGTACGAGAAAAATTATATGCCCACTTGCTGCAATTCAGACTAGGCTTCTACGATCGCACGCCTATAGGCAGGTTAATTACCCGCAATATTTCAGATATTGAAACCATCTCTGATATTTTTACCGAAGGGCTGGCAGATATTGCTGGGTCTATTTTGCAGCTTATTTTTATCATGAGCATAATGCTGTATATGGATTGGAGGCTAACACTTATTAGCCTTTCGGTGATTCCACTTTTGCTCCTCAGCACTTATGTATTTAAGGAGAAAGTAAAAAAGTCGTTCAACGATGTACGCACCGCTGTGGCAAATCTCAATACTTTTGTGCAGGAGCATATTACAGGGATGAACATTGTGCAAATATTCAATAGTGAAGTACGCGAGTTTGAGAAGTTCAAAACAATAAATAAGCAACACCGAAACTCCAATCTCAAGTCGGTTTTTTACTATTCAGTTTATTTTCCCATTGCTGAGGTATTGAGTGCTGCAGGCATTGGCTTGCTGGTATGGTGGGGTGCAAGAGGCGTAGTAAATGAGGAGGTTACATTTGGTACTTTGGTGGCTTTTATCATGTTTATTCAAATGTTTTTTCGACCCATCCGTGAGATTGCCGATAAGTTCAATACGTTGCAAATGGGCATAGTGGGCTCTGCTAGGGTGATGAAACTGCTAGAAACCACCGAATATTTGCCCAATAGCGGCAGTATCAAACCCGAAGTGTTTCATGGGGAAGTGAAATTTGAAAATGTTTCGTTCGCTTATATCGATGCTAATTACGTATTGAAAAACATTTCATTCGAAGTAAAAAAAGGAGAAACCGTAGCCCTAGTGGGGGCAACCGGAGCTGGAAAATCGTCAATCATTAACTTGCTAAATCGTTTTTATGAAATAAATGAAGGGTGCATAATGGTTGATGGAAAAAATATTATCGATTACGACATGGCCTACTTGCGAACCCAGATCGGAGTAGTGCTACAAGATGTTTTTCTCTTTTCCGATTCCATAAAAAGCAACATCACGCTCGGAAACCCGCACATATCGATGGAGCAAATACGATATGCTGCCGAGGCGGTAGGTGCACTAGAATTTATAGAAAAACTGCCTGGAGGCTTTGAATACAAAGTAATGGAGCGGGGGGCTACGCTTTCTGTAGGCCAAAGACAGTTGATTTCCTTTGTGCGGGCTATGGTTTACAATCCTAAAATACTGGTGTTGGATGAGGCCACCTCATCTGTAGATTCCGAGACCGAGCAACTTATTCAAAAGGCTCTTTCAAAGATGCTACAGGGCAGAACTTCCATAGTGATCGCACACAGGCTTTCGACCATTCAAAATGCCAACAGAATAATAGTGATAGATAAGGGAATAATCGTTGAGCAAGGCACGCACGATGAATTATTGAGCCGAGATGGGTATTACGCTAATTTGAAACGAATGCAGTTTCAGATGCTCCAATTAAATTGATGTAACAGTTTCCAAAGTTAGAAAACAAGTTTTTCGGCTTGGCAAACTTACTACGGCACTATTTTATCGTTTCAAAATAATAGCTAGTGTCAGCACAAACATCACTAACAGGAATCCGTTGGCAATCCATTTGACGTATTCGTCTTTCTGCGGATTGATAAAATTGTTGTTGTAATTTTCAATTATTTCCCCAAAGTCGTTGAAGTCTGATGCACCCACGGCCAAGTTTTTGCTGCTTTCGCCTATTACGTTGAGCGTCAATTTTGGCTTCAGTGTATCGTATCTATTGGTTTTGGTGTTGAAATATACCCAGTACATAATTCGATTTAATTTGTAGATGCCTGGTTCTTTTGGAATGAGAAAATAATTGAAATTCTTTGCCCCCGTAACCGCCAGTCCACTTCTGTTTATGTCTTGATAAATATTGGGCGGATAAATATCAAAATTACCGTTTTCATATTGCTGGGGGTTTTTTATAGACGAAATATTCCCTTCTCCCACGATTTTAAAGTTGTAATTGATGCTTTTGCCGGTCATCAATTTTCTGTCCTTTACGCTTTCTTGCAGCGAAAAAATGCCTACAGATACATTGTCGCGGAGCGGATGCGGTGGCAAATCTTTTACATAAACGGTTTTGGGCTTCGACTCAAAATCTTTGAACGACTGCTTCTCATTGTTGAAACCAAAAAACGAAGGCACTTTGGCAACTTTGAATTTTATCATTTTTAGCGGCAGAGACTCGAATCTGATAGGTTGCTTATTTAGTGGATAAAGCGTAGATCTATACAATTTGTATTCGGTATATTTTTTTCCTTTTATTACCACTTCTTGGGGCTGTATTTCCTCAATCCCAAAGTTTTCTTCCCAGCAGTTGGCGGGTTTTATTTTCTTCATTAGGCTTTGCATTTGCACCCCTAGGTCGTAAAACTGCATCTTTGCCTTGTTGCTTTGGGCTACATAAAAGGCCATAGTGATTGTGAAGCCTTCGCCTACATATACCTTATCTTTTGTGGTAGTGAGGGCGAAAAAAGCCTCGTCCTTTACATCCAAATACTCTTTAGACCCGCCTCTTCCAAAGAAATCGGCAAAGGGGTCTTGGCTTTGGTTGTCGTATTCTTGTTGGTCTTTAGGGGCTGCTACTGTAATGGTTGCAGCGAGAATCTGCACTTTTTTGCCATTAATTTCCAAGGTAAAATTGGGCAGTTTGAATTTGCCTTGCTTGGTAGGGGCATAATTTTGAACGATACTTTGTGAAAATGTAATTTGCCCATTAACAATGTTGGTGGAAGACTGCGAAGATACCCCCCGCTTTTGAAAGCCTTGAATTTCCGGAAAATTCGAGTAGGTTTTCATCTGCTCGTTTTGAATTGTAATCGTGATAGTAAAGAATTCGTTTTGGGCGATAGTTGTATTGCCAAGTTTCGCTTGCAGTTCTTGTGCATTCGTAGTAAAAATGCTAATGCAGGCAAGGCAAAACGATGTAAAAAGACGATAGGAGCTCATTTTGATTCAAATATTTCAGTGCGAAAGTATAAAAACGAACGCAAAGGATAATCAAAATCGCAGCTATTGTAGTATTTTGGTCAAAATCATTTTACATTGCCTTTCTATCATAACGTAAGATTATGATTTCCAAATATTTGATCAAAACCCACCACTA
>Ga0163144_10001104_pt1 | contig 63858 bp, 48 predicted proteins | sample OliLak19BULKMAT1_FD_123175 | JGI IMG/M metagenome (GOLD analysis project Ga0163144, IMG submission 123175) | Freshwater microbial mat bacterial communities from Lake Vanda, McMurdo Dry Valleys, Antarctica - Oligotrophic Lake LV.19.BULKMAT1 | ecosystem: Environmental > Aquatic > Freshwater >...
AATCGTCGATACGGAGCCAGGCTCGTTCTACCCGATTTGGTCGCGCGCGCTTCGCGCGCGGCGCGCGCGAAGCGCGCGCGACCAAATCGGGTAGAACGAGCCTGGCTCCGTATCGACGATTCGACAACCCCTACACGTTGGCTCCGTACCGCCTACTCGCGCTCGAGCTCCACCACGAGCGCCGCGGCGCCCTGGATCTGAAAATACTCGACCTCAACCGTGTGTTCACCCGGCGCGAGCGCGAGGCTCACGACGGCTTGCTCGGGCGCATGGTGGGTCCAGTCTTCGAACACGGTCTCGCCATCGACCTTGACGCGAACTCCGTCGTCGGAGACGACACGCAGGCGATACGCGCCACGGCGTTCGAGCTGCAGAGTCGTCGTCGCGAGCAGCCCGAACGTCGTGTTGCCCACGGCCCGCTTCACGACCTCGCTGCCCCCCCACGGGTTGATCAGATTCGGGACCTCGGCCGTGTGCAGCGGAGTCGACGCGCCCGCGCGCCACGCAGCCTCGTTCGTGCGCGGGTCGCTGCGCGCGGCGTCCCAACGGAACCACGTCACGTTCCAACGCGAGTCCGCGAGCAGCCCACCCGTCCGCCGCATCGTCGGCCGCGGCTCGCCGCTCCGAAAGTCCCAGGGGCCGAACTCGCCGAGCACGATCGTCTCGAGGCCACCGAACGCGACCCCGCGCTCTTCGGCGCGGGGCTCGAAAGTGCCCGGCACCGTCGGCGGCGTCCAATTGGCGAAGGCCTGCACGACGTCGGGCAGGTCGCCCTTCCACGGATTCATGGTGTTCGCGCGCAGGTTGCCGCTCGGCGCCTTGCCCGTGAGGTCGTTGAGCCAGGCGCGCACGGTCGCCTCGCCGCGCGCAGGGTCGTCCGCGGCCGTGAGGTCCTCGATGTAGGCCTCGCGGTTGCCGGGCAGCCAGGTGTTGCCGTGGACGACGATCCCTGTCGTGCGCGAGAGCACCAAGTCCTGGACGTTGTCGTGGAACCGATTGTCGACGATCCAGTGGTCGCGCGAGGCCGTGTCGCGCTGCTTGCCGAGGGGGCCTCCGACGAGCTCCGGGTCTTCGTCCCAGTAGAGCTCAACGCTGCGTTCGTTGCCGCTGAGCTCGTTGCCGACGATCCAGCATTCCTGACCGTGTTCGATCGTGATCGCGCTGCCCTTGGTGTCGGAGATGCGGTTCTCCTGCAAGAGTAGACGCCGCGAGTACCCGCCCCAGACGCCGTGTTGTCGACAACCCGAGAGGTCGTTGCCGATGAGCACGTTGTCGGTCGAGAAGGTCGCTTCGAGGCCGTTGGCGACCGCGAAGCGCAAGTCATTGCCGATGAACAGGTTGCCGTCGCTGCCCGGCACGTCACGCTCGCCGCGGGCCGCGGCGCGCCCCTCGACGAGGTCCTGCCCGGCATAGAGGAACACTCCATCGCCGCAGTGGGTCGCGCTGTTGTAGGCGACGAGGTTGCGGCCGCAGCGCTCGAACAAGAGGATGCCGGCCGAGTCCTGGCCGCGCCAGTACACGTCGTGGCTGTAACCGCGGACGTTGTAATCGAACCAGTTGTGGGACACGACGTTCTCGCTCGCGCGATAGAGCGCGAGGCCCCAACCGGAGAGGAACGAGAAGTCGTTGTCGTAGACCTCGGTGTCCTCGACGCGCGTCAAGAGCACGCCGTTCTGTCCGTGGCGGCCCCGACAGCGGCGCACGACGTGCCCCGCGCCACCGGTGATGGAGATCGCGGCGCCGTAGGTCTCGGTCCATTCGCCGGCGTCGTTCTCATGCGGGCGAAGCCAATCTGCGGCGTCCTCGAGCGCGCTCGTCGAACGTAGCCGCATGCCGTACCAGCCCTCGAAACGCATCCCCTCGAGCGTGATCCGCTGTGAGTCCGCGACCACGACACAGGCCTTGTAGCCGCCGATGGTGCCGCCGCGCAGGGTCACGTCCCGGCAGCCGCGCACGACGATGCCGCGCCCCGTGTGCGTGTCGAGATCGGCGCCCGCGAGCGCGCCGCGCAGCTCGACTCCGGTGAGGTCGAGGGTGACCCCGACGAGCCCCTCGAGGAGCAGCGCCCCATCAGGGCCAGGCGCTGGCAAAACGTACGCACCACGCGCGAGGCGCGTGCCGTCGTCGATGCGCAGCGTCGCGCCCGGCGAGGGCACGAGCGGCCCGCGTTCCAGGTCACGCGGGGCGGCGGCCGGAGTCGCCTCAGGCGCAGCACACGCCGCGAGTAGCGCGGCGAGACCCAGCGCGAATCGCGCGCGTACGAGCGGCCCAATGGGCCGCTCGCCCTGCGACGCGGCGAAGGAGGGACGACGGAGAGAGCGCATGGTGGGGTGAGGCTCGAGCGTAGCGGACATGGCGCGGCGGGGCCCGTCGTGCGGGACCCTGCGCGAGGGTAAGGAAGGTAAAGAGCGGAGGGAACGAAAGAGGGTTCGAAGGCGGAGGCTGGTCGGCCTCGCCCACTCGCTCGACGGCGCGCTGCGTGTTTCAGAGGGCGCATAGCAGCTCGTGGGCCACGGCCGCCTACACAGAGGCCGCGCCCGCGTGGCCTCGCGCAGGGGTCGGTCCTGCCGGCCGGGGACGGTTCAGTGAGCTCCAGCCGCGCGGCGTACGAACTTCGAGGTGTCGGGGTTCGTCGTTCGGCCCATCCCTGGGGAGCGCCGCGGGCGCTGGAATCGGTGTCGACCGCGGCGGATGCACCGCCGCGGTCCACTGCAACCATGCTCTCCACCATGCTCCTCGCGTCGTTCCTCGGCGCCCCGCCCTCTCGCCCATGCGCGTCGCAGGCGCCGCATCCTCGCCCCGCCACCCAGGAAACCCAGGACCTCGAGGCGCGCCTCGACGCCTGTTTGGTCGCCGCGAGCAAGACGCTGGGTGGCCTCGAGGTCGAGCTCTCGATCGGTTCGGACACGCTGTTGCACCGCGCGCTCGGCGCCGGCATCGACGGCAAAGCGCGCCGCGTCGGCGCGCGCCTGCGGGCACCGGTCGCGCTGCGGGCGCTCGTCTCCATCGCGCTCCTGAAGCGGCTCGGAGTGGCAGGCGCGGGGGAGGTGCCGCCCCTCGATCTCGATCGGCCGATCGCGGCCTTCCTCCCTGCGATCACCTTCGAAGGCGACCAACCGTCGTTGCGCCAGGTGCTCGCGGGGACCTCTGGGCTCACGCCCTACGGCGACGTGCTGACCCGCGCGCAGCGCTCCGGTTCGAGCGCGGACGAGCTGCTCGCCATCGTCGCCGCGGAGGGCCTCGTCGCCGGTCCAGGCCGTTGTTTCGATCCGAATGAGTCGGAGATACTCCTGCTGTGCCGCTTGCTCGAGGTCCACAGCGGCGCGCCTCTGGAGGACGCGCTCGGCGCGCTGTTCGCGGAGGCCGGCCTCGCGGCGACGGGTTTCGTCGCAGAGGCTGACGCGCCGCCCCGCGTGCAGGGCGAGGCGACCCTCGAGCTCGACCTCGTGTCTCGGCCGACACCCGCGTTGTGGCCTTTCGGCGAGGATCGACTCTGCACGACTGTGCCGGACCTGGCGCGCTTGGCGCAGCTGCTCGCCGGCCGCGAGCTCTTGCCGGAGGGGACGCTCGCAGAGCTGATCATCTCTCAGCGTGTCGAGCTCGGGGGCACGACCGGCTTCGGGCTCGGGCTCGACCTCGTGCAGCTCGGGGGCCTCCAGGGCGTGACGCTCGGCGGCGGCGGTATCGGTGGCGCCCTGCACGTCGTGCGGTATCCCGAACGAGACCTGACCCTGGTGCTCGCGGCGACCCGCGCCGACGCTCCCCTGGCGGAGCTCGCGCGGGATCTCGCGAGCCTCGTCTTCGACGTCAAGCCAGCCGGTGTCCAGGACCTCCCCTTGCCGCCGGCGCTGGCACAACGACTGGTCGGTGCCTACCAGGTCGGGTGTGACCTGCTGACCGTCCGCCTCGACAGCGAGGGGCGCCTCGGACTGAACTGGATGGACCGCTCCGACCGCACGCTGCTCTACCAGGGCGAGGCGCGCTTCGTCGCGGCCGAGAACGCCGACACGGTGGTCGAGTTCCGGTTAGAGGCCGACGACCCGCGCGCGCGTTCGCTCGTGCTGAGCGAACACGGCCAGCGCATCGAGGCCGTGCGGATCGACTGATGTGAACGGGGTCTGATTCGCGCCGGGAAGCGGGGGCGAACGGGCGGGGGCCTCGGCCTACAATCGCCCTCCCGGCCACCACGGTGAGCCGCGACCGGACCCTGAAGGAACCCGCCTTGACCGACACCTCCGCGACGCGGGCCTCGGACGCCCCCACTCCGACCGGCCTCACCCTCGAGCCCGGCATCCCGATCTGCCAGACCGACCTGCCCCTCGACTGGTACCAGGCGGAGTTCCAGCCGTACGCAGAGGAATACCTGGCCCTGCCGGACCGGAACCCCGAGACGGTGCTGCCGTGGCTCGATCGTTACGCGCTGCCCGCGCAGCAGCACTTCGGCGACTCCCTGTTGCTCCTCGCGCACTTCTACATGGGCGGCGAGATCGTGAAGCTCGTCGAGCGGTACGGGGGCACCGTGTCGGACAGCTACGTGCTCGCGCTGCAGGCCCAGCGCAACCCCGAGAAGAAGGTCATCGTCGAGTCCGCCGTGCACTTCATGGCCGAGACGGTCGCGATCCTCGCGCACGAACACCAGGAGGTCTGGATCACGAACCCGAAGGCCGGCTGCACGATGGAGATGCTGGCCAAGGACTTCCTGGTCGAGCCGATCGCGGACCAGCTGCTCGAGCGTTACGGGGACGACTTGCTCGTCGTCGCCTACATGAACACGTCGGGGCGCCTGAAGGCGCTCGCCGGGCGCACTGGCGGCGCGGTGTGCACGAGCTCCAACGCGCACAAGGTCGTCGCGTGGGCCCGCGAGAAGGGCAAGAAGCTCTTCTTCGTGCCCGACCAGCACCTCGGGCGCAACGTCGCCGATCGGCTCGGGATGCCCCAATCGAGCCTGCTCGCGTTGCCGAACCCGGAACGACACGGCGCCGGCTATCGGCTCGACGACGGGACGATCACCGGCGGCCTCGAAGCCCTCGACAAAGCCGAGATGATCCTCTGGGGTTCGTACTGCGGTGTGCACACCGTGTTCGAGCCGGCGATGGTGACCTGGTGGCAAGAGCGCGGATGGCGTGTGCTCGTGCACCCCGAGTCGCCGCTCGAGGTGGTGCGTGCAGCGGACGGCTCGGGCAGCACGAGCTACCTCTGGCAAGCGGTCATGGAGGCGCGGCCGGGCTCGAAGTTCGTGATTGGCACCGAGGGGCACTTCGTGCGCAACGCGATCAACGAGGGCGCGAAACGCGGCGTGCGTGTCGTGCACCTCGCCGACATCCCGACAAAGGGATTCGCCAGCGCCGGCTGCGGCTGCGCCACGATGAGTCGCAACGACCCGCCCCACCTCGCGGGCATGCTCGATCTGTTGCGCAAGGGCACTCCGCCCGAAATCAACCGCGTGCTGCCGGGCGACTCGGTCCACGAGCGGACCGGTCTACGCGAACGCCTCACGCCCGCGGAACAGACGCAGCTCGTGCGCGAGGCGCGCACCGCCCTCGAGAACATGATCGAGGTCACCGAGCGCGGCTGACCCCGCGCTCGAGCCGCAGCCCGCCCGCGCCGACAGCCGCGCGCGCCGTCAAGCGGCGCGTTCGGCTTCGCGCTCCAGCTCGCTCTCGGCGGAGAGTGACACACCGTCGCGCAGCGCGTCGCGCCGCACGATCACCGCGAGCGTGTAGCCGAAACACTCCCCGTCGAGGAGCCGCAGCGCAGCGACGAGGCTCGCGCCGGTCGCGAGGTCGGCGCAGAGGCCCTCTTTACGGGCCAGCTCGCGAGTCGCGGCGTGTGCTTCCTCGCGGCTGACCGGCACGAAGCCCGCGAGCTGCGTGGTGTCGAGCAACGGCAAGACCGCGAGCCCGAGGCCGCCGCCGTCGATGCCGTGCTCGGGCACGATGACGGGCTCGCCGGAGAGAGCCGCCGCGCCCACCGGCTCGACCGCGTAACAACGGATCGAGGGATCGAATTCGTGGAACGTCGCCGTGCAACCGGCGAGGGTGGCGCCCGTGCGCACGAAGTCGACAAAGCCGCCGAGCTCGCCCTTCAGCTGGCGCAGGATCTCGACCCCGGTGCCCAATCGGTGTGCGCGGAACGCGCTCGAGTTGCAGAGGAGGTCTGCGTCGAACGCGCCGGTCATCGTGGCGAGGCGCCTGGCCTCTTGCCGACACTGCTCGCGATCCTCGAACGACACGCGCCCGGGAGCGCCCGCCGAGCCCGAGTCGACCCACACCACCTCGCAGCCGAGCATTTCGAGCGCGGCCGTCCCCGGCGAGGGCTCGCTCCGCGAGAGCACCACGATGAGCGGATTACGGTGCACCGCGCAGGCCATCGCGAGCGCCTTCGCCATCGTGCCGTCGACGGCCGCGACCACGGTCTGGCAGCGTTGCAGAACGCCGGCCGCAAGCGCATCCTCGAGCAATTGCTTGGCGACACGGTCGTCTTTGGAACCCGACGGGTTCGCCGATTCGAGCTTCGCGAAGATGCGGCCCCGCGACTCGTCGACGAGGTTACGGAGCTCCACCAGCGGCGTCTCGCCGATGTGATCCAGCACGGAGCGCTGCGCGCGCCCGAGCCCTCGCCGGGTCCGCCAGGCGCTCAACCTCTCTCGACCTCCCAAACGTCGGCGCCGAAGTGGTCCCAGGGCAAGCGGCCCTCGTCACACTGGGCGTCCGTCGAGAATTGAACGTCGACGAAGTAGATGATCGCCGAGGGCGCCGCGGAGCGCAGGTTCTTGCAGCCGTGCGCGACCCCGGGCGGGATGCGCACGAGGCGCGAGTTGCAATCGCCGAGCACGATGCGGCGCACGAGCCCGTGGGTCTTCGAGCCCTCGCGCACGTCAGCCAGCACGAGCAAGATCTTGTCGCTCGGTGGCACGTACCACACGTCGGTCTGCCGCTTGTGGAGGTGAAAGGCCTTGATCGCGCCGGGCTCGACCACGCTGTAGTTCACCTGGCGCGCCTCGAAACCGGGCAGATCCTTGTGCATGCCGCCGTCGAGGCGGCCGAGCTCGGTCATGGCGCCGCCGTCGTCGTTGAAGCGCTTCAACTGGACGATCTCGACACCCACGATCATCGGGGTGCCGGAGTAGTTCTGGAGCGAGTACGCGGCCTGGGCCGGGTCGGAGAAGCGGGTCATATCGAGATTCGGGGGGGTCGTCGGGAGTCGGCACGAACGAAGGCGCCACCCCTATTGTCCCCGAAGCGGCGCGGTTTCCAATCGTGCTCCGTTCATCGACCGCCGACCCCACGAGGTGCAGATTTCCATGGACATCGACCCCGGGTTTTCCCGCTGATGGGACGGTCGCGCCGCTCGCACCGCGGCCAGCGGGCCCAGCGGGCCCAGCACGATCCTGGACGGGCCTGGGCGGCGGAATTGCCTCAGCCTGCGACAGGCAGGGGTCCGCGGACCACCGGACGGGGCGCGAGGACGCGGATCGCCAGGGGCCGCGTCCGCACGACGAGGCGCGTCGCACGCTCCATCGGGTCGCCGTCGACCTGCCAGCGGATCGGGCGCTCAGAGGTCAGCTCGAGGCGGCGGGCGCGGCCATAGTCCGCGAGCCAGGCGGGGACCTGCGTGCGCAACGAGGAGGCGACGAGCGCCATCACACCGAACGGCGCGAGCGAGCGCTTGCGCGCCTGGAAGTCGATCAGTCCGTCACAGGGATCGGCGCCGGGCGTGACGGCCCAGCCCTTGCCGTACGTCTCGACGTTGGAGAGGACCGCGGAGCAGTACGACCCCGCGAGCCGATTGCCGTCGGCCCGCACCTCGAAACGCGGCGGGTTCCACTCGAAGAGCGCCGCCGTACCCGTCGCGACGTAGAGCGAATCGGCGTGCAGCCTGTACCAACGCCGCAGCACTGGCCGCGTGCGCGCCGCGCCGACCAGCCCCACGACCCGCGCGTCATAACCGACTCCGACCATCGCGAGGCACGTGTGGCCGTTGACCTCGAGGACGTCGAGCTCGCGCTCCTCGCGCGCGAGCAAGACGTCGACGGCTCCTGGCAGGTGCAGCGGGATGCCGAGCTCGCGCGCCATGACGTTCGCGTTGCCGAGCGGGATGAAACCGAGGGCTGGTCTGGCGGCGAGCGTGAGGACGCCCTCGGCCGCCTCGCGCAGTGTGCCGTCGCCGCCGATGACGACGATCGCTCCGACGTCACGCCCGAGGGCTGCGGCGAGCTCGCGCACGTGCCCGGGGTGTTCGCTGCGCCCTTCGCGAACGCGCCAACCAGCGGACTCGAGCCGTCGACGTGCCTCGTTGGCGACCAGCCCCGCGCGACCCCGCCCCGCGAATGGGTTGTAGACGAGGGCACAGTCCATGGAAGAAATATCCTCGGTCGCGAGCGAGCGCGGCGCAAGCCTTGGCGGTGGATCCTGGGGGGAACGCGGGGGGGTGGGGCTGCCTAACATTGAGCGCGAAACGGCGCCGCGTACCTGGTACCGCACGACGATTCGGCAACCGACTTCGGCGACCCCAGAGCAAAACCCAGGGCCGCCCTTCGCCCCAGCCGCGCGCCCCAAGCCCAGCAATCCAAGGGGTGCAGCGATAGCAGTCGACTGGCCGGCCCCGAGATGGACATATTACCATCCCACCCATGCCGCCGTCGGATCCGTCGCGCCCCGCGCGGGCGCTCTTCCATCTCGCGTACCACGTAACAGACCTCGACGCCGCGCGCGGGTTCTATGGCGGCGTGCTGGGATGCAAAGAAGGGCGCAGCACGGCCACCTGGGTCGACTTTGACTTCTTCGGTCACCAACTCTCGCTGCATCTCGGCGAGCCCTTCCACACGACCCGCACGGGGCGTGTCGGGGAGCACATGGTGCCGATGCCGCACCTCGGCCTCGTACTGCTGCGCGCCGATTGGGAGACCCTCGCCGCGCGCCTCGAGGCCGCTGCGGTCGAGTTCGTGTTGCCGCCGCAGTGTCGATTTGCCGGCGAGCCCGGCGAACAATGGACGATGTTCTTCTGCGACCCGTGCGGGAACCCGATCGAGGTCAAGGGTTTCGAGTCCCTCGACGGACTCTACGCACATTGAGACGGCTGAGCTGCGCGCCGCTCACGCGGTGCGCGCTGTGGCAGCGACCGCCTGGAAAGCAGACACGAGGCCCTCTTCGTCCCCGGACAGGAGCGCGCGCGGGTCGAGCCAGAGCGCGCCGTCGTGCACACGACTGAACACCGGCGGCGCACCCGCGCGCAGCGTCGCGGCGAGGGCCTCGGCGCCTTGGCCATCGCGCACGACGCGCACGGCCGTCGTCGGCAGGAACACCGTCGGAGCGCTGCCGCTGCCCGGCTGCGACTCGGAGGGCAGGACCTCCGCGCGAAACCCGGGGAGCGCGCCGATCGCAGCGGCGATGCGCTCTGCCGCCGGGGCGAGCTCCGCCGCCGTCGCGAGCAACATGCGCCGCGTCGGGAGCTCGTCGCCGCGGCCGGCGGCGAGCAGTCCGAGCGTCGCTTCGAGGCCCGCCAGCGCGACTTTGTCGAGGCGCATCGCGCGGTAGATCGGGTTCTTGCGCAGCGCGCGGATCGCCTCCGCGCGGCCGACGACGAGGCCGGCCTGTGGCGCGCCGAGCAGCTTGTCGCCCGAGAAACACACGACATCGAGGTCCGCCGCGACCGCGTCGCGCACGACCGTCTCGTCGCCGACGACGGACAGCGCGCGTGTGCCGGGGGGCTCGACGCGACCCGAGCCGAGGTCCCAGGCCGAAGTGAGCCCCTTGCTGCGCGCGAGCGCCGCCATCGCGGCGGGCTCGACCTCTTCGGTGAAACCGACGATGCGAAAGTTGCTCGTGTGCACCTTCATCAAGAGCCCCGTTTCGGGCCCGATCGCGCTTTCGTAGTCCGCGAGGCGCGTGCGGTTCGTCGTGCCGACCTCGACGAGGCGCGCGCCGGCGAGCCGCATGACGTCGGGGACGCGGAACGAGCCGCCGATCTCGACCAGCTCGCCGCGACTGACGATCGCCTCGCGGCCACCCGCGAACGTCTGCATGATCAGGAACGCGGCCGCGGCGCAGTTGTTGACGGCGATCCCGGCCTCGGCGCCGGACATCCGCGCCAGCAGCACACCGAGGCGCGCATCGCGCTCGTTGCGCGCGCCGCTGAAACGATCGACCTCGAGGACGCAGTACCCCATCGCCGCCGCGCGCATCGCGTCGGCGACCTCGACGTGCACAGGGGCGCGTCCGAGATTCGTGTGCAACACGACCCCGGTGGCGTTTACACACGTGCGCACACCGCGCCCGGCCTCGATGCGGGCGACGGTCTCGAGCTCGACGGTCAGGCCGCCGTGGGCGAGGCGATCCGCGAGGCCGGAAGCGTCGAGTGTCCCCGACGCGATCTCGGCGCGCCACGCCTCGATCGTGCCCTGTACGAGCTCGCGCAGGACCTCGCGCCCGACCGTTAGCGCGAGGGTTTCGATGCGCGGCTCGCGCAGGACCTCGTCGACCTTGGGCAGGAGGCGGTACGGATTTGTGTCGGGGGGGACGGGTTTCTGGCTCATGCTCGCGTGCCACCCATCGTACCGCGCGGAGCTGGCGTACCGCGCGGAGCTGGCGTACCGCGCGGAGCTGGCGTACCGCGCGGAGCTGGCGTACCGCGCGGAGCTGGCGTACCGCGCGGAGCTGGCGTACCGCGCGCGGAGCTGGCGTACCGCGCGGAGCTGGCGTACCGCGCGCGGAGCCGGGGCTCGCAGCGCAAGCCGCGGCGCGGGATCGGCTCGAGGGGCAGGGTCGGGCGCGCCGAGCGGGTATCGTGCTCGCGATGCGCGCACAGTCTGGAACGTCGCCGAATGGCCCCACGCCTGGCGGCCGCCCCGCCGCGGCCTCGAGCTCGACCTCGGGAACCTCGCGACCCGGCGGGCCGCCGCCCATGAAGCGCTGGCGGCTTCGCGGCGCCGCGACGGACATGTCGCAGAGCGCGCGCGAGGCATCGGAGGCCGTCCAGCGTCTGGTGCACAGCGAGCGCATCCCCGAGGTCGTGGCGCACCTGCTCGTGCAGCGCGGCCATGCGACCGCCGAGGCCGCGGGCGACCTCCTCTCCCACGATCTGAATCGGCTGCACGATCCGGGTCGTCTGCCCGGCATCGCGGCGGCGGTCGAGCGGCTGCGCCGCGCCCTCGACCAAGGCGAGATGATCCTCGTGCACGGCGACTACGACGTCGACGGGATCACGGGCACGGCGATCCTGGTGCGCCTCTTTCGGCATCTCGGCGCGAGGGTCGAATGGCACGTCCCCCACCGCATCGACGACGGCTACAGCTTCGGCCCGCATTCGGTCGCGCGCGCGCTGGCCGTCGGCGCGACCCTCGTCGTGTCGGTCGACAACGGCACCGCGGCGCACGAGACGATCGCCGAGCTCCGCGCGCACGGGATCGACACGATCGTCACCGACCACCATGAGCCGCCAGACGGGCCGCTGCCCGACGCGGTTGCGTTGATCAACCCGAAGCTGCCGGGCGCGGACTATCCATTCCGCGAGCTGTGCGGCAGCGCGGTCGCGTTCAAGGTCGCGTGGGCCCTGTGCCAAGCGCTGACGGGCGCAGAGCGGGTGCGAGACGACCTACGGAGTTTTCTGCTCGACTCGATGGGCTACGTCGCGCTGGCGACGATCTGCGATGTGGTGCCGCTCGTCGGCGAGAATCGCTTGCTGACCTACCACGGCTTGCGTGCGCTGTCGCAGCGACCGACGCCGGGTGTGAGCGCGTTGCTCGAGCTGGTCGGCCTCTCGGGTCGCGCGCTGTCCGCTGAGGACATCGGCTTCCAGCTCGGGCCGCGCATCAACGCGAGCGGCCGTATGGACAGCGCGGCGCGCGCCCTCGAGTTGTTGCTCGCGACGAACGCGGACGAAGCGCGAGCGGCGGCGGCCGTGCTCGAAGAGCTCAACACGACGCGCCGGCGCGTCGAGCGCGAGGTCCTCGACGAGGCGCTGGTCGAGGCGGAGCTTTACGCGGATCCCCGCGAGTGGCCGATGATGGTGCTCGCTGGTCAGGGCTGGCACCAAGGCGTCGTCGGCATCGTCGCCGGCCGCATCGCCGAGCGTTACGGTCGCCCGGCGCTCGTCGTCGGGCTCAACGGCGACCGCGGGCGAGGCAGCGCGCGCAGCGCGCGCGGGATCGACTTGCTCGAGCTCTTGCGCGGCGGCGGCGATCAGATGATCCGCTTCGGCGGACACGCCGAGGCCGCGGGCTGCGACGTGCTCACCGAGCGCATCCCGGCGCTGCGCGCGGCCGTCGCGGCCCAGGGCCGCGCGACCCTCGGCGAGCGCCTCGACGCGCCACATGATCTCTGGCTCGACGCCGAGCTGTGCCTCGGTGGCCTCGACGAGACGCTGATGCGCCAACTCGATCGCTTGGAGCCGTTCGGCCAGCGCAACCCGAAGCCGCTCTTGCTCGCGCGCGACGTGCGCCTCGAGGAGCCGCCGCGCATCGTCGGCGCCGACAAGACCCACTTGATGCTGCGCCTGCGCCGCGGCGCGAAGACATTCAAAGCGATGGCATTCGGCCTCGCGCACCGCGCGGGCGAGCTGGATTTCGGCCGCCCGCTGCACTTCGCCTACACCCCGCGCTGGAACACGTTCCGCGGCGTGACGAACCTAGAGCTCGTGGTCACAGACTTCCGCGCGGAGGACCCGGGTGTCTAAACGACGGCCCGCGGAGTACTGTGCACGCCTAGCCCCCGCCCCGCTTGATGAACTTCGCCGAAGGGGGCGCGGTACCGTGGGTCGCGTGCGTTTTTGGAGCGTCATTTTCCTTTCGCTCGCGCTTGTGACCGGTCTCGTGTGGTTCCTCGCGGCGACCCGTGGGAACGGGGGTCCCGCCGTCGACTCAGCCGAGGTGCCCGGCGCCGCATGGCGCGCTCCGAGCGCTGCGCTGCTCGTCCCGAGCGCGCTCGGGGCGAGGGAGAGTCTCGCCCAGGCGGCCCAGGTCCTGGAGCCAGTCGAGGCACTGGCCGAGTCGGCCGTGGTGGAGATGCCTGGGTCCACACAGTTCGCACAACGGCATAGCGTGACCGGCAACCTGGAATTCCCCTACTTGACTCCAGGACCTTAGAAGATCAACGTCGACGCGGACTTCGTCAGTTCTTCTGGCGCCGACGAGCCGATCCATGTCCAAGCCGGCAGCACGTACGATGTGTATTTAGCCCGCCGCGTCCGCTGACTTTTCAAACGACAGGATCTCCGCTGCGGCAACGCAGGCCCATTCACCGAGGCTGCAGCAACACGGCCTTCGTGAAGTTCGACGTCGGTTGGCCCGCCGACGTGTCGCAGTGCCCGGCCTGGAAGATCCGCGTGTCGCAGGCGACCACGCAGTCGTACGTTACTTCGCGATTGTGGGTTGCCGAATCGTCGTACGGTACCAGGTACGCGGCGCCGTTTCGCGCGGGGTTCACGGCGCGCGCTCCGCGCGCGCGGCGCGCGGAGCGCGCCTCCGTGAACCCCGCGCGAAACGGCGCCGCGTACCAGGTACCGCACGACGATTCGGCAACCGACTTCAACGTCCAAGAGCAATGCCCACGGCCGCTCTTCGCCGCAGCCGCGCGTGCCGTAAGTTGGAATCGCCCGCAGACTGATTCTTGGACCCGCGTTGCCGTCGTCGCGATGTGGAGGTGTTGCGCGACTGTGGATTACCGAATCGTCGTACGGTACCAGGTACGCGGCGCCGATTCGCGCGGGGTGCCGGACGCGCGCGGAGCGCGCGCGTCCGGCACCCCGCGCGAATCGGCGCCGCGTACCTGGTACCGTACGACGATTCGGCAATCCGTTTCAGCGATCCCAGGGCAAGACCCACGGGCGCTCTTCGCCCCAGCCGCGCACCAGCGCGCGCCCCGTCTCGAAGTGTGTGCCGTACACCGGCTCGAGCACCTCGCGACGCAGCACTTCGTGCACGGTCCCATCGGCCACGATGCGGCCCTGGTCCATCAACACCACGCGCGTCGCGAACTGGCTCGCGAGATTCAAATCGTGTGTCACCGCGATCGCCGAGCGCCCCCGACATCCAAGGCCCGCGACGAGCCCGAACACCTGCAACTGGTGCCGCGGATCGAGGGCGTTCGTCGGCTCGTCGACGAGCACGATGTCGGGCTCCTGCGCCAACGCTCGGGCGACGAGCGCGCGCTGGCGTTGCCCGCCCGAGAGCTCTTCGAGCGGCCGCGCGGCGAACTCGGTCGCCTCCGCCTCGGCGAGCGCGCGTTCGACCGCCGCGCGGTCGGCGGCGCTAGGCGATTGGAACCTGCCGCGGTGCGCATAACGCCCTTGTTCCACGAAGTCGCGGACCCGCAGCGCAGGCAAGGCGCGCAGGGCTTGGGGCACGAACCCAATGCGCCGCGCGCGCGCCCGCGGCGCGAGGCGCCGAAGGTCGACGCCATCGAGCTGCACGGTGCCGCCCTCGGGTCCCCCATTCGGCCGCAAGAGGCCGGCCGCGAGGCGCAACAGCGTGCTCTTGCCTGCGCCGTTCGGCCCGAGGACACACACGACCTCCCCAGGCTCGACCGTGAGCGACAAGTCGGACAGTACGGGCGCGCCACCCGCGTAACCGAACGTGATACGCGCGAGCTCCAGCCTCACCATGTGCGCACCTCGGCCTTGCGGCGCAACACGAGCACCAGGAAAAACGGCCCACCGAGCAGCGCCAGCATCACGCCCGGCCGCAACGCGCGCGCGCCGAGCGCGACGTGGTTCACGAGGTCCGCCGCCAACAGGAACGCCGCGCCGCCGAGCAGGCACGCGGGCAGGAGGCGCCGGTGCCCATGGCCAAACATCGCGCGCACGATGTGCGGCACGACGAGGCCAACGAACGCGATCTGCCCCGCGACGGCCACCGCCGCGGCCGCGGCGAGTGACGCCGCCCCCACCGCGAGCAACTTCGTGCGGCCGAGGTGCACGCCGAGCGCCTCGGCGTCCTCCTCGCCGCCCGCGAGCAGGTCCAATTCGCGGCTCACGAACGGCAGGACCAAGGCCGCGAGCGGCACGAGCGCGACGAGGGTCGCCACTTGTCCCGCAGTGCGATCTGCGACGTTGCCGAAGCTCCACGAGAACACCGCGCGCGAGAGCTCGTAGTCCGCCTCGTAGAGCCACTCTTGCAGCGCCGCGAGGACACCGCCGAGGCACGCGTTGGCCGCGATCCCGAGGAGCAGCAGGGTCGGGATCGAGATGCGCCCGCCGCTCGCGCCGAGCAGCATGACGAGCGCGGCGACGAGGAGCGCGCCGATAAACGCGAGGGTCGAGACGAACGCCGGACCGAGCGCGCCCGGCACGGCCATCGCCTCCGAGCCCCCCATCCCCCCGCCGACGAAGATGACCCCTAGCGCCGCGCCGAGTGTCGCGCCCGACGAGATGCCGAGCAGCCCCGGCGACGCGAGGTCGTTGCGGAAGATCCCCTGCAGGAGCCCCCCCGAGAGCGCGAGCGCAGCGCCCACCAGCGCGATCGCGACGGTGTCGAGGCAGCGCTGCTCGAAAAGGACCTGCAACGCGGCGTGGGGCTCTACGCCGCCGATGCCGAGCAGCGCGCCGAAGCTCTGCAGGACCCTCGCCACTGAAAGCGTGACCCCGACGCCGCTGCCCACCTGCAGCGTCGCGAATCCGAGCGCACACACGAGGGCCGCCAAGAGGGCGAACGCCCAGCGCGCACTGGGTGGCATCGACGTTGCCCATCTGGGCGCCGCCGTAGGCTTGTTTTCGAGGGATCCTTGCACGCCGAAGACCACGCAGTGTAACCAACGCCGCCTCGGGCCCAACCCGGAGCGCGCGACCGCCGTGGACAAGGGCCGCAACGTGACGCCGCGGGTCCGGTAGCCTGTCCGGTGCGATGACACCCGAGACGAACCACAGCCAGCTCGCCGGCGCCGCGGGACGTGCGACACGGCGCGCGAGCGTCGGGCTGGGCCTCGCGCTCACCGCCGTGATCACCTTCGCTGCCACTCGGCGCGACTCCCTCGCGGGTTTGTCCGCGGCCCTGGCCGCGCCGCAACACGTCGTCACGCTGCTCGACGGCACGCGGGCGACCGTGGCGGTGCGCCCCACTCGGATCCTGCCCGCGTCGACGGGCCTCCTCGATTGGCTCGCGCCGCTCGTCGCGCCGGAGCGCCTCGTCGCGATCCCGAATCTGACGGAGGAGTACGCCCTCATCGCGCGTCGCCCCGGCGCCGAGGCGCTGCTCGCGCGGCCGCGGTTCTTCGAGTTCGTGAGTGAACAGCTCCTGCCGCACGCGCCCGACCTCGTGCTCGTCCAGGCCTGGAACGATCGCGCGACGCGCGCGCGCCTGCAAGCCGCCGGCGTCGCGGTGATCGAGCTGCCGCTCGTGTCCGAGTGGAAGGACCTGCTCGCCTCGACCCGGCTCCTCGGCGTGCTCGTCGACGAGGTCGCGGCGGCCGAGGCGCTCGTCCTGGACCTCGAGGCCCGCCGCGCCGCGCTCACCGAACGTCGCGCTGGGCGGTCTCCGCGGCTCGTCGTTTACTCGAACTACAACACGGGCGCGATCGGGACAGTGTGTGGGCGACATTCGACGATGGATCTGTGTGTGCGCCTCGCTGGCGCGCGGAACGTCGCCACCGAACGCGGCCTCCCGGAGTTCGCCGACGCGGATCTCGAGCTCTTGTTCACGCTCGACCCCGACGTGCTCGTGATCGGCCGCAACGACGACGGCGCGAGCACGACGCAGAACTACATCGCCGCGACGCCCGCCTTCGCTGAGCTGCGCGCGGTGCGCGAGGGACAGGTGATCTTGTTGGACAGCCGCTTGTTGCAGGCCGCCTCGCACCACGTCGTCGATGGCGCGGAGGCCCTCGCCGAGGCCCTCGCGGACCTGGGCCGGTGATCACCGCCCCGAGGGCCCGCATACCGTGCGTCCGCCCCAAGGGCGCCCGCATACCGTGCGTCCGCCCCAAGGGCGCCCGCGTGGCCAGCGGGTCAGGCCCTCACGGCGTGAACGTCGTGCTCCAAGCGTTGGTCAAGTTCGAGATCTGACCACACGGTCCGCCCGATTCGCGGTACCACGTCTGGAAGCCCCAGGTCGCGCCCGCGAGCACGCTCGGCGCTGGTACGAGCATCGACACCTGCGTGAGGATGCCCGGGCCGTACGTGAATCCGCCCATGGTGCCCGTCGCCTGCACCGACGTGCGGAAGAGCCCGGTGCCGCCGGGGCCCGAGATGCAGAGGCGACCTTCGCAGTTCGGCAACGGGGTGTTGACCGTGCCAGCCCCCATCAACGTCAGCGCGAAGGTGTTGGGGATCAACTGGCTCGCCGAGAAGGCGAGGCTATCCGACGCGATCGAGCTCGTGCCGGTGGCGATCATCTTGCCGCCCATACCGAGGCTGTTGCGGCAGCCCTCGCCCGTGCCCGCCGTGTTCCCACAGATGGACTCTGCGGCCGTGTCGCAATCGCACAGGACATCACCCGGATCCTCGCACTCGTCCGGCACGCCGTTGGCGTCGACGTCCATCGACGAGCCGATGGCGATGTCGTAGGCGTCCTCGATGCCGTTGTCGTTGCAGTCCTTGATCGGATCCTCGCTGTTGTCGCGCATGTCGACGGCGTCGAGCTCGTCGCCGGCAGTCATCAACTGGCCGCGCATCGTGCGCAGTCCGAGGTTCTCGGCCGCGACGAAGATGGCGGGGTTCGGCCCGAGCAAGCCGCCGAACGCCGGCGGGCCGAGGAGGTCGCCCTCGGTGATCGGGATGCCGAACTGGGTGTCGAGCTGACCGATGACAGCCGACCCACGACGCACCGAGAAGAGCACGAGGTCCTTCGCCAGGCTGCCCATGTTCGGCGACCAGTCGTACGGCACGAGCGACGGCTGGTAGCCGGGGACGCCGTTCTCGAACACGATCAGCGCGTCGATGTCGTCGAGGCCGAGGCTCGAGAGGCCGAGCTGGTCCGCGCTCGCGTAACGCAGCACGAGGCCGATGTTGTCGACGACGAGCACATCCGCGCCGGTGAAACCCGCGCCGGTCGGGTCGGGCTGCAGGGCCGCGGAGTTCGTGATCGCGACGCCAGGCTCGAAGGGGTCACCGAGCCCGCCCTCGAGCGAGAAGAAGATCCGACCACCCGCAGCAGGCGCCGGCCCGATGTCGAGCGCGTCGAGGTTGTCGCCGAGCTCCGGCACCGTCGGCGTCGGCGCCGTGGGCTCGATCAGGCCCTGCCCGGGATAACGCGCGCCCGACGCGCTGCGTTCGCCGTCGCCGTCGACGACGGCCAGGTTCCAACCCGGCGCGGGGCCGTAGGGGCCTGCCGTATTGAAGCGGCGCATGAACACGTCCGCCGCCGCGTCACCGACCGCCGCCTCGGTCGCGACGTTCGGGCTGAACATCGACTGGCCACCCTGCGCGTGTTCGTCGACCGAAAACAGGAGGTCGAACGTGTACCCCGGCATCGATCGGATGCGCGCGTCGATCCCGAACGACAGCGCGTCGATCTCGACCCCGCACGAAACGCCGGGCAGGTGGCCGGAGCACTGCGAGTAGCGCTGCAAGAACATGCCCGAGATCCGGATCGACGGCGGCACCGAGTTGAACACGCCGCTCGACTTGATCAGGAGGTCCGCCTCGGTGATCGGCGCGCCCTGGCCTCCGTTCGGCACCCCCATCGACGGACCCTGCCAATCGACGGAGAATTTGACTTCGGTCGGCACCTGCGCCGACGCGCGCGGCGCGAGGAGCGCACCCAGGGCGGCGACACAGAGCGAACCCGTGGGCAGCGAGGCGAGACGAGAGCGGAGCGGGGTGGGCATGGCGGCGGTCCGATGCGAAGCAGGGGTCACTGATTGTGGCGCGCTGAGAAGGAAGAGGGGCGGTGAAGGCGGTGGGTTCCCGCGTTCGGGGCTGTTTGCGGGAGGGGTGTTCCCGCGGTGGGACCTTTGGGCGAGCAGCGCGGAGGTTGCGGGGGGTGCCAGGGTGGCTGCCCGCCGAGCAAGCTCGGCGGGCAAGCTCGGCGGGCAAGCTCGGCGGGCAAGCTCGGCGGTCAGCCGGCACACCCTCAGGGCGTGAAGGTCACGCTCAGCGCGTTCGAGAGGTTCGAGTGCTGGCCGCAGGGCCCGAACGGATCGCGGTACCAAGTCTGGAAGTTCCAGGTCGAGAGCGCCGTGATCTGACCGGCGGGCGGGAAGCCCGACGTGAGGGCCACAATGCCCGGACCGAAGCTCGCCGTGCCGCTCCCGGTCGGGTAGAGCGCGAGGCGCCAGATCGACGGGCCGACACACAGGAGACCGTTCCCGAGGGGCAGCGGCGGCGCCAGGGGCGTCGGGCTCATGAAGGTCAGACAGAACGTGCTCGGCACCATGCCGCTCGTGGTCAACACCAGGTTGTCCAGGGCGACGCTCGTCGAGCCCGAGCCGGACATCACCGCGCCGGTGCCGACGGAGTTGAGGCAGCCGCCGGGGAAGAACGCGTTCCCGCATGGCGCGACCGCGGCGGTGCAGTGACAGAACGGCGTGCCGACCGGGAGGGCCTGGCACACGTCCGGGACACCGTCCATGTTCGTGTCCGCGACGCCGAGCAGCGCGATGGCGACCACGTCCTCGACTCCGTCGCCGTCGCAGTCGTACATCAGGTGCGAGACCGCGTCCAAGGCGCACACGTCGTCGTTATTGCCGCCGACGCGCGCGGTCGACAGGCCGAGGTTCTCGGCCGCGATGAAGATCGCCGGGAAGGGCGACACACCGCCGAGGGCCGTCGGGATCGGCGGCAACAAGAGATCGCCGGGCATGATCGGGATCCCGAACAGGCTGTCGGGCATACCGATGACGGCCGAACCGCGGCGCACCGAGAAGATCAGCATGTCCGTGTTAGGGGTCATCCAATCGAAGGGTTGGAACGAACGCTGCCAGCCGGGCACGTTGTTCTCGCGCAGGATGAGCGCGTCGAGGTCGTCGGAGTCGGGTCCACCGGCGATATCGAGCCCGAGCATCGCGGCGGGCGCGTACACCAGCGGCGCGACGCCTCCAAAGGGCGTCAGGAGCACATCGCCACCGACGAAGCCGTGAATCGCCGCGGACGATGTGTTCGGCACCAGGTCGAGCGGGTCCGGGAACCCCGAGTCGAGGCTGAAGAAGTTCCCGACGGGCGCAGCGACGGTGGTCGGCTGCACGATGTCGAGCGCGTCGAGGTTGTCGCCGATGTTGAAGGCGCCCGGGGCCGCGACGATGGGCTCGCGGAGGCCGACACTCGGCCTCGTCGAGCCGGAGCCCGAGGGCAACCCGTCGCCGTCCTGCAAGCCGATGTGGCGCCCCGCGCCGGGGGCCAACGGCGCCGGCGGCAACGCGCCGAGGTTCACGAACGTGTCGGCTGCGCCGTCACCGCCGGGGGCCTCGGTCCCGAGGGTCGGGATGATGCCGCTCGGCATGCCGGTGCCGTACTCGTCGACCGAGAACACGAGCTGGCCGGGCCGGATCGGCACGTTCGGTTGGAAGCGGTGGTCTGCGCCCTGGGAGTACGCGTCGACCTCGACGACACAGGGTGTGCCGCCCGGGTGACCCGCACAGAACGGCACGAGCCCGAGGCCGCCTGCGCCGCTGTGCGGCACGGCGATCGTCGGCGTCGCGGGCGCGAGCAGGGCCGGCATGCCGGTGCCGGTCGTCGGCCGCAGGATGTCGCCCTCGGTGATCGGCACACCGGTCGGATCCGGGAGGCCGACGGTGCCTCCCTGCCAGTCGATCGAGAAGAGGAAGCGGCTCGTGACCTGGGCCGAGGCCTCGTTGGCGAGCAGCGGGAGGGCGAGCAGGGCCACGAGGGTGCGGACGCGCGGGAGGTGACTTTGCATGGCGAATCGATCTCGGAATGGGCCGCCAGGGGCCTCCGGGAGGCCACACGACGGCCAGGGAAGTGGTCGGGAGGTGCAGCGCGGAATCCCCCGCGCACCCCCAACTGACCCCGCGCCCAAAGAGCGGACAGGTTCCCGCGAGAAACTCTCCGGCGGCGTCCCAGCGCCCCTTGAACTCACCGCCAGACAACGACCCCGGCGACCATCCGGGAGGCCGTACCTGCCTGTTCCATCGCAAACAGGCCGCAACGACGTCTTCGCCCGAGGTCTCCACAGTGGCGTGGGAGTTCGCCACCCAAGTCACCCGACTCAACGCCCCTCGAGCAGGCTCTCCAGTCGGCGCCGCTCCTCGCCCGAGAGCTCGCGCGGGGCGACGCGGCGCGCGCTCGCCACGGGGTCGATCGGCCAAATACCGAGGGTGCCGTCGTCGCTCGCCGTGACGATGTGGCCGTCGTGGCCGACGTCGAGCGCGAGGACCGCTGTATTGTGCCGCGCGTAGAGCGCGACGAGGGCGCCGCTCGTCGGGTCGTAGACGTGGACCGAACCCTCGAGGGCCGCGCTCACCGCGAAGCGGCCGTCCGGAGAGGCGTCGATGCACGTGACCCCGAGGTCGTGGCGCTTCTCCCACTCGACTCGCGAGCCGGACACCGGGCTCGTGCCGGCGGGCGCGCCGGTCGCGTCCGAGCACTCGAACACACGCCCCGTGTTGACGCCGGTCGCGTGCGTGAACACCGCGCAACCCGCCAGAGGCTCGATCCAGCTCGCTTGCGCGATGCCGCCCGTCACGCGCGCGCCGGTCGCGGCATCGAGCACGTCGAGCGTGTTCCCGTAGCTCGCGCGGTAGACCTGGGCGGCGTCCGTCGTGAACGCGACGGCCCGCACGCGGGGGTCGATGTCGCGCCCTTCCGCGACACGCGCTGTGTGCCAACGGAGTGTCGCGCTCGGCACATCGAAAAGCGCGACGCCGCCGTCCTCGAGGCCGAGGACGAGCGCGGTCCCGTCTGCGGAGAACCGCAGCGCCGTCGCGGGAATCGGCAATTGGAGCGCGCACGGACCCTCGTCCTCGGAGAGCAGCAACGCGCTTCCGTCACCGCGGATGAGCGCCCCCTCGTGCCCATGTGGCCCGAGGGCGAACGCCACGCACGCGAGGTTCGCCCCTCGCGCATCCGCGGACAGCGAAACGCGGAAATCCGGCAGAGGCGACCCAGCAGCGGACCAACGCCGCACGACAAGACCTCTGTCGACCTCGACGTCTCTGCGCTCGTCGCACACCACGTCGGCCCATCCGAAACACTCGCCCGTCCGAGCGCCGACCAGATGGCCGCCCGGGGTGCCGCGCGCGAGCTCGACCCAGCGCGCGCCCGTGCTCGTGCCGAGCGCGGCCTCGCTGGGCCCGTTCTCGGGCACGGCGCCCGCGCCGCTCGGTCGCTCACCACCCGAGCCAGCGCCGCTCCCCGCGTGTCGGAGCGCGAGCACACGACCATCCTCGGTGGCGACAACGGCCTCGACGACACGCGCGCCGCCCGCGAGCGCGGGCCGGACGACGGCCCGCACCCTCGCGCTCATGTCGCCCACGAGCGCGCGCGGCAACGGCACCCGCGGGGCCGCGTCCGTAGGCGCCGTGCGCCACACCGAGAGGTTGCGCCAGACCCCGTACGACACGATTCGGCGCGCGCCGCGGGCCCAGAGCACGTGGTCAGCGAGCTCCTCTTCGCGGTGCGTGATCAGCGCGCGATCGCTCGCTCCACCCCCTTCGAGGGCAAACGAACGCAGCGCGAAGTCCGTGCATGCCGCGACCACGCCGTGACGAGGCGCAACGGCCGCAGCGCCCGCGGTCCCGCGAGGCTCGTCAGCCCCGTACTCGCCAATTTCGTACTCGCCAATTTCGGGCTCGCCCATTTCGAGCTCGCAGATCCCGAGCCCGACGACGCCGAATTCCCCGCCGCCGTGCAGGAGCCCCTGGGCCTCGCCGCCTTCGAGCGGAACGACGAACACGACGAGCTCCGCGCCGCGTCCGAGCGCGACGACCCAACGACCGTCGAGATAGAGCACGTCCTGGATCGACTCCGTCGCATCGCCGATCCGCGCCTTCGCGTGGACCACGACCTCGACACCCGCGGCGCCGCGCTCGATCGTGAAGATGTGCAGCTCGCCGCTGCGTGTGCCGAGCGCGACCCGGAGTGAGCCGTCGAGCGACACCGTCGCCGAGCGCTGGATCGACGCGCCGGCGTCGAGCTCGGCCACGACCGTGCCTGCGCCGACATCGACGACGTACGCCACGTTCCCTTGGCTCATCGGGCGCCCCGCGCGCGCTCGCGGCGCGAGAACGAGGGCGAGCTCGCCGCCCAAGAGCGCCGCGCTCGCCTCACCCACACAGCGCGGTGGCAGCTCGATGTGCGCCCGTTCCTCGCCCGTGGAATCGTCGAGCACGACGACGCCCAATTCGCTCGTCACGACCGCAGTGCGCTCGAGACCGGGCAGCGCAGCGAGCCACTGCACCGGACCACCCGCCGCAAGCGCACCTGTGGTGCCCTCGCTCGACCAAACATCGGCGAGATCAGTAAGGCCCAAGCGACGGACAACTGCGCGGTCATCGCCGATCAAGACGCCGCGCTCATCGTCGACGACGAGGATACGCCGGGCCTCGACTCGCTTCCCGTCCCCCACGAGCGTCCGTTCGGCCAAGGTGGCGCCGCTCGCGACGTCGAACACTCCGATATGGCGGCCGGTCGAACCGGCGACGAGGCGCGTGCCATTGGCGAACAGCGCCGCTTGCCAAATGCGGCCTTCCGGCAAGGTCAATTGGCGCTCGAGGGTCACGGCCTCGAGCGGCTCGTAGAGGCTCGCGCGCGACCACCACGCGTCGTGGAGGCGCACCGCTTCCAGTCCGAGCGCCAACGCGCCCGCATGCGAACGCGCGAAGAACTCCCCGACCTGGCCGACGAACAGTCGCGCGGCGGCGAGGTCGAGGGCGCGCGCCTTTTCGCCGAGCGCGACCTGCGTCTCGGAGAGCGCGGTCTCTTTCGCCGCAAGCGCTTCGTTGCGTTCGTCGAGGGCGTTGCTGATTCGCCGTAGCGCTGCAAGCGACGCCGCAAGCCCGAAGACGAGCGCCATCACCGTCACGCCGATCGACGCCGCCCACGCGGGTTCGCGCCGGCACCAGCGGCGCACACGCAAGAGCGGTCCGGCTGGCCGCGCGTGCACCGGCTCGAATTCGCGAATGCGCCGCAGATCCTCTGCGAAGTCGAGCGCCGACGCATACCGCCGCGCGCGATCGCGTTCGAGCGCAGTCTCGAGCACGACTTTGACGTCGAGCGTCGCCGCGGCGCAGCGCTCGCGCACGTCCGGCAGGGGCTGCTCGAGAATCGCACGCGCGAGCACATGCGTCGAGTCGCCGGAAAACGGCCGCGAGCCGACGAGCGCCTCGTAGAGCGTCACGCCGAGGGCCCACACATCGGCGCGACGGTCGAGGTCGGCGTGCCGGCCCGTGAACTGCTCGGGCGCCATGTACGCCGGCGTGCCGAAGATCTCGCCCTCGCGGGTCAGCGCCTCCTCGACCACGTCGGGTCGGTCGATGCCGCGCGCGAGGCCGAAGTCGAGCACGATCGGCACCCCTGGCGCCGCGACCATGATGTTGCCGGGCTTGACGTCGCGGTGGACCACGCCCTCCTCGTGGGCCGCGTGCAGCGCGCGCGCGGCGCGCTCGAAGAAGTGCAGCACACGCGCCAGCTCTGCCCGTGTCGCAGGCAAGAAGGGGACGAGCGGCGCGAGCTGCGGCCCAGGGTTCGCGGTGTCATCCGCTGGGTCGCGTCGTGCGCGCGCGTCGTCGAGCGCAGCGCGCACGTCTTGGCCCTCGACGAAGCGCATCGCGATCCACGGGACCGCGCCCTCGAGGTCGGCGTCGTGCACTCCGGCGAGCCCGGGGTGGTCGAGGCGCGCGATGCTCTCGGCCTCGCGCCGAAAGCGGCCGCGCCGCTCGGCGGTGATGAACGGCGTGTTGAGCAGCTTGAGCGCGACGCGGCGCCCGAGGTGTTCGTCCTCGGCGAGCCAGACCGCGCCCTGGCCGCCGCTGCCGAGCTCGCGCAGCAGCCTGTAGTGCCCGACCCGCTGCGCGCGAGCGTCGGGGCTCATTTGGGTCTCCGACTTCGTCCCCTGCGCCGAGGCGTCGTGCGCGTCCTCGGCGAGCTGCCCGACGAGCCGCAGATACTCGCGCGCGATCGCCGCTTCGTGACCCGGGAACCGGACGAGGTAATCGACCAACGAACGTTCGCGGCCACCCTCGCGGTCCTCCAGAAAGTCCGCGACGAAATCGAAGACCGCGGCCTCGTCCGCAGCACATTCGTCGTCGTTCCGGCTGGTCATCGAAGCCCATGGTAGAGCCGAGGAGCGTGCCGACGGCACCCCGCGTGCGCTCGAACCGACCAACCTGACACTGGATCGATGCTGTGGCGTTAGGATGCAGCCGTGGAGACTGGCGGACAGGGAGCGCTCTCTGGTGTGACCGCCCAATGGCTCGCGGAGGCCAAGGGCGGCGACGCGGAGGGTTTTGGCCGCCTCTACGAGCACATCGCGCCAGCGCTCTTCACGTGGGCCGAGCTGCGCATCCGGCCCGAGCTGCGGACGGTGGTGGAGCCCGGCGACCTCGTGCAAGAGGTCTGGTTCCGCGCCTGGCGCCTCCTGCCGCAGTACGACCCGGCGGCCGCGCCGTTCCGGTTCTGGGTCTTCCGCATCGCCAAGAACGTGCTGCTGGAGGCAGGGCGCAGCGGCCGCCGTGGCGAGCACGTCGGCGCGGGCACGAGCGGGCGCGTCGCGGCCCTCGACGCGCTCGCCGACAGCATCACGGGGGTCTCGGTGCGTGTCGCGCGCGACGAGGGCCTCGCGCAGTTCCGAGAGCTCGTCGCGACCCTGGAGGCCGATGACCAGAAGCTCGTGTTGCACTGCGGGCTCGAAGGGCTCCCCTACCGCGAGGTCGCGCCGCGCCTTGGGCTCTCGGTCGAGGCCGTCGCCAAACGCTGGCAGCGACTGCGCGCCAAGCTGGCCGAGTCGCCCTTGCCGCAGCACTTGCTCGCCGATGCGTGAGGGCGCGCATGTCGAGCGCGGCTCGTTCATCCTTCTCTATTCACCCGTCCCATCCCTGCCTCGAACCCAAAGAGGAAACTCCATGCAACGTGTTCGTCATCTCGTCCCAGCGCTGGTGTTCGTGTCCGCCTGCGCGCTCGCGCCGGTCGGAACCTGCGCCCTCCAGGACCCGGTCGAATCCGAGGTCCCGGCCCCCGCGCCGTTCGCGGCACTCACAAAGGCCACGGCCAAGGCCAAGTTGCACAACAAGCGTGTGCTCGTCGTGTTGACGCCCGCCGACGCGGACACCCTCGCGGCGCTCAAAAAAGACATGGTCGTATCGCGACCGCTGCTCTACGAGTTCGAGACCGCGCAGTTCTCGGGCTCGGAGGCCAATGCGCTCGCGAAGAAGCTCCAGCTCGAGGGCGAGCCGGACCAGCGGCCCGCGCTCGCCGTGCTCGACACCGACGGGAAGGTGCTCGCGCGCCTCTCCACTGCGGACGTCCTCGTCGACGGTAAAGTCGCGGGCAAGCCACTGCTCGCGAAGTTGAAGCCCCACTTCTGCGAGCCCGTCGACGCCGAGAAAAAGCTCGCCGCGGCCTTGGTCGAGGCCGAGCAGTCTGGCCGCGCGATCTTCGTGCGTTTCGACGCACCCTGGTGAGGCTGGTGCAAAGTGCTCGAGGAGTTCCTCGAGCGACCGGTCACTTCCCCGCTGTACACCAAGGGCTGGGTCGATGTGATGATCGACGTCGATCGTGACACGCACGGGAAGGAGGTCAACGAGAGGTTGAAAGGCGAACGCAGCGGCGGCTTGCCGTGGATGATCGTCCTCGACAGCAAGGGCAAAGAGATTGTGAGCTCGAACGCCGAGCCCAAGGGCGGCAACATCGGCGGCCCGGTCACCGTCGAGGAATGCGCGTGGTTCTGCACGATGCTCGACCGATCCCGCGGCGAGAAGGTGAGCGCGGCCGAGCTGGATCTGATCCGCGCGGACATCGAGGCCTACGCAAAGCCCCGGCGTCGCGAGTAGCGGACGCCCGTATGGAGTTGGCGATGCAAATCGCGAGCTCCCGTACGGGGTTGCCGAATCGGCGCCGCGTACCTGGTACCGTACGACGATTCGGCAACCACCCCGGCGTAACTGCACGCCGAGCTCCATATGGACACTCGAAGGGAACTGGGGTCGCAGCTCTTCGAGACGATTCCGGCCGCGCGCTGGGGGCGCGATCGCGGTTCTGCGTCTCGGCTGTGTGACCCATGAACGAAGCCTCTCACCCCAAAGCCCCCGCCCTACACGGACCGCGACCTTGGATCGCCCTCGTCTTTTTCTTGGCTGTCTGCCTCGGCGCCGGCGGCTTGGGAGCGATCGCGACGACACCCGAGATCCAGGGCTGGTACCAGTCGCTCGCCAAGCCCACCTGGAATCCACCGAGCGGTATCTTCGGGCCGGTATGGACGACCCTGTTCGTCCTGATGGCCATCGCGGCCTGGCGCGTCTGGCGCCGCGGTGGGCCGGGCGCGCGAGGGGCGCTGACGCTCTTCGCGGCGCAGCTCGCGCTGAACGTCGGTTGGTCGTGGGTGTTCTTCGCCTGGCACCGACCCGGCTGGGCCGTGCTCGAGATCGTCGTGTTGTGGGCGGTCATCCTGGCGACGCTCGTCGCGTTCTTTCGTCAGGAGCGCCTGGCGGGGTGGCTCTTGGTCCCCTACCTCGCCTGGGTGAGCTTCGCGGCTGTGCTGAACTTCACGATTTGGCGGCTGAATACTTGAGGGGTCCGAGTCCACGCGCCGCGCTGGGTCGAACCGCCCTTCGGGCCACGTGCGTGGGCCCGCATTCATCGAACATGCGACTGCGCCAACTCGGCTTTTGCCTCTCCGCTTCGGCCCTCTGCTTCGGCTGCGCATCGAGCCCTGAGCGCCCCTTTCGTGTCCGCGCCGAGCTGGGCTCGCTCTGGCAAAGTCGCAACGACAGCGCCGTGCCAGGCGACATTGGCACACGCTTCGCGGTCGACGAGTTGACCGGTTCCGGGGCAGTGCCCTTCGGCCGCCTGGCGTTCGACTGGGCCATCGATGAGAACCACGGACTACGCGCGGTCGCAGCCCCGCTCGAGCTCTCAGGCGACGGTGCCCTCGACCAGGACGTCCTCTTCCAGGGCCGGACGTTTGCGGCTGGAGCGCGGACGCGGGCCCGCTACCAGTTCAACTCGTATCGCCTGACGTACCGCTACCTGTGGTTCTCCGAGGAGCTTTGGCAACTGCGCGTCGGCGCGACGGGCCTCGTGCGCGACGCCGCGATCGAGCTCGAGCAGGGCGCCACGAGCGCGAGCGAATCGAACGTCGGCTTCGTACCGCTGCTGCACCTCGACGGCGACGTTCGGCTCGGCGATCACTGGCACCTCGAGGCCGAGTTCGATGGGCTCGCCGGCGGCCCGGGACGGTTGCTCGAGCTGACCCTCGGAGCGCGGTACGACGTCGACGACCGTTGGTCACTCGGCCTCGGCTATCGCACTCTCGAGGGCGGCGTCGACACGGATTCCGTGTACTCGTTTGCGTGGCTGCACAGCGTGTTTTTCAACGTGGGCTTCGGGTTCTGAAGGCCAAGCCCTGCGATAGACGCCCCAACCCACCAGCGAAGCGGCCCATCGGAGGAAACCCAACGCCGATCGCAAGGGCGACGCGGTGCTCAATCCTGCTCCGGGTGAGCGATCGCCCGCAAGCGCTCGACCAACTCTCGGCGAAACATGTCGAGCTCCACGGCGGACACGCCGGGGAGCTCGGAGACCGGTCGGATGGCGTTCGCGTGCGAAGAACTCGCGCAGCAAGTCCTGCTGCAGTCGGCTAAGCCCGTGGGAGGAGTCCATCGTTCCGCCATCCCTCGATCAGCCAGCACCAGAAGGCACGCATGCGGCCGAGGTGGGATTCGAGCTCCGAGAACTCGGCGACCACATCCTTCAACCGGAGTAGCTTCCAGACGTCCTGGTAACGCGCCTCGCGCAGGACACGTGCCCTCCATAGGGCGCGCTCGCGCTGGTCGCTGGACGACAGGAATTCACGCAGCTCCGCGACCGTGATGTCCTGGTCCCAGAGAAAGTACGGGCGCGCGCCCGGATCGTCCAAGTCCGTGGAGAGGGGGCGCGCCATTGCGGTAGCGTCGCCGCGCGCGCCGCTGCTCGCAACCGTCGAGGCGCGAATGAGGACGCCTCCGATGTGCACCAGGGGTCCGCGAGGACCCCCGGGAGGAATCGCGATCCGTCAGCCAGACCACGGCTCGACAAGTCATCAGCGCAGCAGGACCTCGCGCGAGTCGCTGTAGTTCGAGGTCGGGCCGGCTGGCCCGTGCTCGCGAAACCAGGCCTGGAAGTGCCATCGCTCCCCCACGGCCGCGGCGCCTTGCTCGACGCCGACCGACAGCTTGCGATCCCGTCGCCGTCGAGATCCTCGATGACGGCCCAAGGCGTCAGCCTGCACACCTTAGCGCTCCAGCGGCGTCCCGTCGGGCGGCAAGTCGATCCAGCGCGGCAGGTTCACGGCGAGGCCCTCCGTCCCGCCGTGGCCGAAAACGAGGTGGCCTGCCGACACCGCAAGCGGAAGTCGGCGCCGCGGTCGAGACCGGACTTCTTCAGCTCCCACACATCGTCAGCGCTCGAGGACCGTTTGCGGTTTTTCTGCTGCCGCCGCCGTTAATATCAGCCTTCCGTCGAGGGCTGTACGTCCCGGCTCGGCTCTACGATGCGAAAATCACAACTCGAGCGGCAATCGCTGCCCTCTCGCCCTGACCCGATCGACGTCAACCTGCGCGCTGCACGGCAACAGGGATCGGTCGCGAGCTCGAGCGAAGGGCGTTCTGGCCTGTTGGGCACGGGTGAGGTCCTGCTCCTGGCGCTTTTGGTGCTCCTCGTGCGCGTCTTCGCGCTCCATTGCTTCCCGACTTACGACGACGCTTTCATCACCTATCGCTACGCAGCGAACATGGCCGCCGGCCACGGGCTGGTCTTCAACCCGGGCGCCCCGTGGGAGCCCGTGTTGGGCACGACGACACCGGGCTACGCGGTGCTGCTCGCGGGGCTGGCCAAGATCGGGCTGGCGCCGCCTGCGGCCTCGCTCGCGCTCAACCTGACGTGTGACGTCGTGAGCGCGCTGCTCCTGGCACAGCTCCTCGGGCGCCGACGCCTCGCGACACTCGTGACCCTGGTCGCATTCGCCTGCCTGCCCACGCTGGCGCGCATCTCGGTCGGCGGCATGGAAGCGCCTTTGTTCCTGGCCTTGACCCTCGGCGCCACCGCGGCGGCGCAGTCAGCCAGGCTGTCGCTGGCGGGCAGCCTCGCCGCGATCGCTTGCTGCGTGCGGCCCGAGGCCGTCCTGCTGGTCGCCGTCCTGGCTGGGCTGCACGTGCGCTCCCTGCGCCAGGCCCTGCGCTTCGGGCTGCCGGTGGCGTTGATCGGCGCGCTCGCAGCGGGCGTGCTCACCAACGTCTACGGGCAGCCGATCCCCCAATCGATCAGCGCCAAGGCGGACAACCATGGCTTGGGGCCGCGCTTCTCGCGTATGGGCCAGGTTCTCCAGGGGTCCTTCGCCCCGCTCCGCTTGACCGTGGTGCTCCTCCCGTTGGTGCTGCTCGGTTACGCGCGCGGACTCGTCCGCGAGCCACGCGTGCGCGCCGTCCTGTTGTTCGCGCTCGCCATGATCGGCGCCTACCTGGCCGCCGGAGCGAAGACCTGGGGTTGGTACTTCTACGTGCCCCAGAGCGCCTGGTGCTTGACGTTGGGGCTGGGCACTGAGGCCGCTCTCGCGACCATGGGCGGGCTGGCCGCCAAGCTCGATCGACCGCGCACGGTGCTGGTCAGCGTGCTGGTCTTGACCGTCGTTTCGTTTGTGGGCTCACGGCAGCTCCCCGACCTGGTCACACGCAACGTCTACCGGCCGCTGGAAGCGTGGATCAAAGAAGTGCGCCTTTCGGAGCAGCGCGCGCGCATCGAGGCCTCCGACATCGGCGCCATCGCCTTCTACTCCGGCGCGCGGGTGCTCGACAGCGAGGGCCTGGTCTGGCCCCAGGCTCTGGAGTACGGCGGGCAGATGAACTTGATCGAGGCGGAGCGCCCCGAGTACGTGTTCATGGTCGCAGCGCGCGAAACCGTGCAGCGCTTCCGTGACTCCTTCGTGTTCGCGGAGTACACGGCAGTCGCACGTTTCAACGTGCAGCAAGACGGAGAGCTGGAACCCGACGTCGCCGACCTGCCGATCGGCTGGGCACAGGACTACATCATCTTCGCGCGGCGCGACCACCTCGAGCAGCGCGACTGAGCGCGGCGCCGGGCTGCACGCGAGCGCCGAGTCCATCCGCAGCTGGCTCGAGCCGAAAGCGAGCGAACTCAGTCCAGGTACTGCCGGATCTTGCGCACGTACCCCTCGGCGCTCGCGGCGATGGCCGCGAGCTGCTCGGGGGACACCTGGCGCACGATCTTGGCCGGCACACCGACGACGAGGCTCTGAGGCGGGATCTCCATGCCCTCCTTCACCACCGCGCCCGCGGCGACGATCGAGCCCTCGCCGATCACCGAGCCGCCGAGCAGGATCGCGCCCATACCGATCAGGCAGCGGTCTTCGACACGCGCGCCGTGCAGCACACAGCGGTGACCGATCGTGACCTCGGCGCCGATGACGTTCGGCACGCCCGTGTCGGCGTGGATCATCGTGAGGTCTTGCACGTTCGTGCGGCGCCCGATCGTCAGCGGCGCGTCATCGCCGCGCAGGACGCAGCCGAACCAGATGCCGACGTCCTCGGCGAGATTCAGAGCGCCGGTCAGCGTCGCGTTGCGGGCCGCGAAGGCCCCGCCTTCAAGGGCGCGAAAGAGGCCACGTTGCGGGTAGTGCATCGGCGTCAACCCTCGAAAAACTGGTCGGGCAAGAGGAAGAGCAGCGCGGTCGTCGACCCGTTGTGCAACGCGTGCACGGCCCAACAGGCGCTGAGCCGCCGGGTGTGCAGCATCACGTGGCCGAGCACGAGCGAGAGCCCGAAGATCGGCAACGCCGCCGAGACCCCATGCAACGCGGCGAAAAAGAACGAAGAGAGGGCCACGGCGCCCCGCGGCCCGAGCGCGCCCTCGAGGCTGTTCTGCAGGAAACCGCGGAAAAGGAACTCCTCGCACAACGGGATCAACACGACTGCGCACACGAGCACGATCGGGATCTCGGCGCCTTGGGCCTCGGCGATCATGCGCCCGACTTTTTGGGGCGCGAAGTCGAGGCCCAGCACATGCTCGAGGACGAGGGGGTTGAGCACCATCAACGCGATCAGGAATGGCAGCGCGCCGCCGTACTGAAACACCGCGTACAGGACCGCCCAGCCATTCTCCTTGGGCCGCAGGCCGAGCGAAGCGAGGCCGCGCGGCTGCGCGTACACACGCGCGAGCACCGTCGCGGACATCACCCCAAACACGAGGACTGTGGCGGGGAAGGCGACGGATGCGGCCTCGAGGTCCAGATCCAGCGCGATGAACAGCGGCCCCAGGGCGAGCTGCATCCCGATCCAGACGAGCGCGAGTAGCGCCCCATCACGCCACGTGAACAACGGCGCGACCCGCAACGCGGGGCGCGGATAAGCCCAACGGCCTGCGGCGCGCGCGAGCGGGCGCAGCACGAACCCGATCGCCAGGCCGAGGCCAACGAGGGCCACGAGGTCCGCGGGTCCGGGCAGCTCGACGGATTGGCCTTCCACCACCGAATCCGTCACGGACGCCGCCCCGCCTCTTCGATCAGGCCCTCCTCGGGCGACGACGCGTTCGCGTAGCGCTTGCGCGGGATGCGCCCCGCGAGGAACGCGTTGCGGCCCGCGCGGCATCCGTCGCGCATCGCGGCCGCCATGCGCAACGGCTCGCGTGCGCCGGCGATGGCCGTGTTCAACAGCACGCCAGCCGCGCCGAGCTCCATCGCGAACGCGACGTCCGACGCGGTCCCGACACCCGCGTCGACGATCACGGGCACGTCGACGAGCTCGAGCAGGATCGAGAGCGCGTTCGGGTTCAGCACTCCTTGCCCCGAGCCGATCGGCGAGCCCGCGGGCATCACCGCTGCCGCGCCGAGCTCGGCCAGGCGCACGCCGAGGCGCGGGTCGTCCGAGCAGTACACGAGCACCTCGAAACCCTCGTCGACGAGCACCTTCGTCGCCTCGAGCGTCCCGACGGGGTCGGGCAGGAGCGTCTTCGGGTCGCCGAGCACCTCGAGCTTCACGAGCGGCGTGTCGAGCAGCTCGCGCGCGAGGCGCGCGGTGCGCAGCGCGCTCTCGACGTCGAAACAGCCCGCCGTGTTTGGCAACAGGTGGTAACGCGTTCGATCGATGTGATCGAGCAGCGACTCACCTTTTGTCGGGTCGAGGTTCACTCGCCGCACGGCGACGGTGACCATCTCGGTGCCCGAGATCTCGAGGGCGCGCGCCGTCTCTTCGAACGACGCGTACTTGCCCGTCCCAACGAGCAGGCGCGAGCCGAGCTCGATGCTGCCGATCCGCAGCTTGGCGTCCGTACAGGGGTCCATGGTCATACCTCAGCCTCCTCCGACGAGAGTCACGAGCTCGACGCGGTCGCCGGCGACGAGGCGACGCGCGCTGTGCTCGCGCCGCGGCACCAGCGCGCGATTGACCTCGACCGCGACGAGCTCGGGCCGCAACCCAGCGTCACGCACGAGGTCCGCGACCGTGGAATCCGGCGCGAGGGGTCGCGGCGCGCCATTGACGTAGACGACGGCGGCCGGGTTCGACTCGTTGGGCTGCATCGTGGGCTCACGCGCCGCGACGTCAGCCGACGTCGAGGAACGCGCACTTGAGATAGTCCGTCTCCGGCAGCGTCACCAGATACGGATGGTCCGGCGCAGCCTGCGCGAGGTCGTCGAGCCACACCTCGCGACCGGCGAGGCGCGCGGCAGAAGCCACGAAGCCCAGGAAGTCCGCCGGTTTGACGTTGTGGCTGCACGAGGCGCTCACGAGCTTGCCGCCCGCCGGCAGCAATTCGAAGGCGCGTCGATTCAATTCGACGTAGCCGCGCTCGGCTCCAGCGACTTCCTTCTTCGAGCGCGCGAACGCCGGCGGGTCGAGCACGATCAGCTCGTAACGCTCGGCCGTCTCGGCGCGAGCGCGCAGGTCCTTCATACAGTCGACCCGCTCGACACGCACGCGGTCGGCGACGCCGTTGCGCTCGGCGTTCTGCATGATGCGCTCGCACGCGCCGCGGTTCTGCTCGAGACAGAGCACATCTTCCGCGCCCGCGAGCGCCGCGTGCAGCCCGAAGAGGCCGTCGTAAGCGAACGCGTCGAGCACACGCCCACCTCGCGCCCACTCGGCCGCGCGGCGCCGGTTCTTCGACTGGTCGAGGTAGTGCCCCGTCTTGTGTCCTTCGACTACGTCGACGGCATAGCGGAGCTCGCCGTCGCGCACCAGGACCGGCCCGTCGAGAGCGCCCTTCAGCACCTCGAAGCGCGTCAGCAGCCCCTCGAGCTTGCGCACACTCGCGTCCGAGCGATCGACGATCGTCGTGACCTCGAACGGCAGGAACTCTTGCACGAGCTCCAACACGAAGTCGCGCATGCGGTCAGCGGCCTGCGTCCCGCACTGGACGACGATGGTCTTCGCATAGCGGTCGATGACGAGCCCGGGGAACCCGTCCGCGTCGCCCGAGATGAGGCGTGAACCTCCGTCAGGGTCGAGCAGACCGTGTTGTTGCCTGCGCTCGATCGAGCGCCGCATGCGGTTGGCCCAGAAGTCGCGATTCGGCTGCTCCGCGCTGCGCGTGACCATACGCACGGCGATGCGCGAGTGGGTCGAGAAGAGGCCCCACCCGAGGGACTCATCGTCCGGCCCGCCGACGGGCAGGAGCTCACCCGGTTCGCCCTTGCCCGACGCGACGTCGTCGAGGTAGAGCCAGGGGTGTCCGCCGAGCAGCCAACGCCGCCCCTTGCCGCTCGTAATGATTCTGCCCATGGTGTTTCCAACCCACGAGGATACCCGGAGCGACGACGCCCGTGTGGCGGACGCCCGTTCGGACAACACGCCGCATCCACGGCCGCCCCCCCTCGTTCCCTCGGGCAGAGCCTCCGAAGGCGTTTCGATTTTCAGCGAGTCGTCGGCCAAGCCTGCCAGCCGTATGCGCAGGCCGCGCCGTACACGAGGTCTACGAAGGGCTCCGAGAGGAAGGTCGCCTCCCTCCTGAGGTCCTCGAGCAGCTGCCGGTCGCAATCCGCTCGCGCGGGCCCGGCGGCGCCGACGCCGCTGGCGTAACAGTCCGCGTGCCGCGCGCAGGCCTCCGGGAAGAAGCCGGGGGCCGCACCGCACGAACCGCCATTCTCGTCGCTGACGGCGCGCACGACCGCCGCGCGGGAGAGGAGGCTGCCGATCGACGCCGCCGCGAGCGCCAGCTGTTCGGTCGCAGCACGCGTGTCGCCCTGGAACCCCTGCAGGAGCGACTCGCGATGGGCCACGCCCCCGAGATGCGCGAGCTCCGCCACCGCAGCTGGCGCCAGGACGTCGGTGAAGTCGAAGCCGCCCTCGGGCGCGGCCGCGAGCTCGGCCGCGAAGCGCCCCATCAGGGCCAGCGTGCCGGGTCGGAAACGCGCCTCGTCGCGCTGCCATTCGCCCGCGAGCACGGGCACGCCATCGGGCGAGACGAGCGCCACGGCCAGGTGGCCGTCGACGAGCTCGGCCACGGACAGCGCGAAGGGTGGCTCGGCGCAGCCGACGATGTGCGCGCCGGCGCTCCCCGCGTCGAGGGCGCTCGGCGCGCTGGCCTCCAGCGTGCGTGCGCTCATGTCCGGCTCGCGGTGCTCGATCCGATCCGTAGGCCCGGCGCACGCTGCGAGGGCCCCAACCAGAAGGGACGAGACGAGGATCGTAGACAGGGTCGCGGCTTGGCCGCGCGGGCGATGGATATGCATGCGGTTCCTTCGCGTTGGATGATAAGGAGTCGATGCCCGCTAACCCATCACCAGAGCCAGCTCGCGCCGGGTCGCAGACGCTCCGCGGTCACGCGGTGCCCGAGGAGGCCCTCGAACGTGCCGAGGGCCTTCGCGAGGACCCCTCGCCAGCGGCCGTCGAAGAGCCCGACCAACAGCGCCGGGCCGAGCGTCAGCACATCGAACACGAACCACCCAAGCCAGGCCCGCGCGCTCCCGTGGGCGCGCAGGAAGCGCACCGTGTTGAGCCCCATCATCCACTTGCGTCGTGGACTGTAGCCGCCGCCGGTCGCGCTCGACGGGGCGTGCGCGACCGTCACCTCACCGAGGACGCGCACCGTATGCCCCGCGCTCTGCGCGCGGAGGCACAGGTCCACGTCCTCGTGGTAGGCGAAGTAACTCGCGTCGAAGAGGCCCACCTCCTCGAGCACACTCGCGCGCGCGAGCAACGCGCAGCCCGCGACGTAGTCGACGTCGCGTGTCGTGCGCCAACGGTCCTCCACCGGCAGCCCGTGGCCGAGCAGCTTCGACAGGTTCTGGCGGTGATCGAGGTGCCCGCCCGCGCTCCACACTCGCAGCGGCGGATCCGCGAACAACACGAGCGGGCCGACGACACCGAGCCGCGGGTCTCCGTCGAGGGCCGCAGCCAGCGCCGCGAGCGTGCCGCCCGGCAACGTCACGTCGTTGTTCACGAAGATCACCGCCGCCGCGCCGAGGTCGAGCGCGTAGCGCGCGCCGCGATTCGCGGCCTCGCCGAAGCCGAGGTTCGTGTCGTGATCGAGGAACCGCAGGTCCGGGTGCGTCTCCGACACTGCTGCGCGCGAGCCGTCCTCCGAGCCGTTGTCGACGAAGACGATATGTGGCTCGGGCAGCCCCTCAGCGACCGTCAGAGAACGCAAGCAATCGAGGTTCTGGGCGCCGCCGTTCCAGTTGACGACGACGGCGTACAGCCGCTCGAACGTGCTCACGGACTCGTGCCCTCGCCGCTCGTGTCCCCACGCCCCGAGTCCCCACGCCCCGAGTCCCCACTCTTTATGTCGCCACTCTTTATGTCGCCACTCTTTATGTCGCCACTCATTGGGCCGCCACTCATTGGGCCGCCGCTCTTAGCGCCATCTGCGCCGGAATCCGGCGCGGACGCCGCGACACGCGAGCGCACGCTGCCGCGAAACACGAGCGTCTCGAGCTCGTCCCCCACCTGGACTTCTGACGCGTCCCGCACCACGCGGCCCTCGGCCGTGCGCGTGATCGAATAACCTCGCTCGAGCACCGCGAGCGGCGACAACACATCGAGCGCGCGCGCCGCAGGCTCGAGCCGCCCGGCGCGCAATTGCAACGCGCGCTCCGTCGCGCGCGCGAGCCGTCGCCCGAGGTCGTCGACTCGGCGACCTGTGCGCTCGAGGCGCGCCGACGGGCTCTCGCGCGCGAGGCGCGCAGCAGCGCGCTCGGCGACCTGGACCCGGCGCGCGAGCGCCCCGTGCGCAGCGGCGACGAGGCGCCGCGCGCCCTCGTCGAGACGCCTCCGCGCGAGGGCCGACAGCTCCTCGGGCCGGACGAGGACCCGCGCGCGCGCCACCCGTTCGAGCCGCTCGACCCGCGCCGCGAGCAGGCGCTCGAGGGCCTCGGTGAGGTAACCCTCTTGGCGCTCGAGCGCCGCCGCGAGCTCGGCCCGCGCCGGGATCACGGTCTGCGCGGCGTCGGTCGGAGTGTGCGCGCGGTGGTCCGCGACGAAATCGACGAGCGTCGTGTCGGACTCGTGCCCGACGCCCGTCACGACGGGCACGGAAGCGCTGAAAATCGCGCGCGCGACGACCTCTTCGTTGAAACACCAGAGGTCCTCGAGCGCGCCGCCACCGCGGCAGACGACGATGACGTCGACGCCGCACCGATCGATCCGTTGGATCGCCGCCGCGAGCTCCGTCGCGGCGCCTCGGCCCTGCACCCGCGAGTGGGCGAACACGACCGGGAACAGCGGCCAACGCAGCGTGCGCGTGCGCAGAAAGTCGCGCCACGCATCCGCGTCGCGCGAGGACACGACACCGATGCGACGCGGCAGGCGCGGCAGCGGCCGCTTACGCCCGAAGAGGCCTTCGGCGGCGAGGCGCGCCTTGAGCCGCTCGAGCTCGGCGAGGAGCGCGCCGATGCCGCGCTCCTCGACCCGCTCGACGACGAGCGAGTAGTTACCATACGGCGCATAGACGTCGAGGCCGCCGCGCACGACGACGCGCATGCCCTCGCGCAGCGGCCCCGCGAGCGCGCGCGCGACCTGGGAGCGCCAGATCTTGCAGTCGAGCAGCGCGCCCTCGTCCTTGAGGCGAAAGAACACGTGCCCCGAGGCGGGTGTCTTGACCCCGCTGACTTCGCCCTCGACGGCGACAGTCCCGAGGCCCTTGACCGCCGCGTCGATGCGCTGCGTGAGCTGGGTGACGGACACGACGTGCTCGTCCGCGCGCTCGCTGCCCCGCGCCGGGGCCCGCTCTGGGCCGCGATCAAGGCCGCGTTCAGGAGCAGGGGTGTCGGCGGCGCCGCGGCCCTCGGCCTCAGCTGGGCCGTCCACGGGCGGTCGGCGCGTCGTACCGCGCGCGGGTCCCCGTGGGGCTGCCCGCGGCGGTGTGCGCTTGGGCGGCGGCAGGTCATCGAAGAGGCTCACGCGCGTTGACGGTGGCGAAGCGCGCGCCCGGCGTCAACGGCGCGCCGCAGAGTTCGTTCGAGCGTCGGCGCTGCCCGGCCGGCGCGCGCCGTGGGCTGCACTGCGTTACCCTCGTGCGCTCCCGTGCACCCGCTCGTCGCTCAACTGTTGTTGCCGCTCATCGGCCTCGTCGGACCGGCCCTCGTGCTGCTCGGGTTGCCGGGGACGTGGCTGTTGCTCGCGCTGGCGGGGCTCGCCGAATGGGCGACCCCGGCACGTCTCTTCTCGACGACGAGCGTCGCGGTTGTCATCGGGCTCGCCGTGCTCGGCGAGGTCTGGGAGTTCGCCGCCGGCTCGGTGCGCGCCAAGCGCGCCGGGGCGGGGCGGCGGGGGGCGCTCGGCGCGATCGGCGGCGGGCTCATCGGCGCGGTGCTGGGCACGTTCCTGATCCCCGCCCCGCTGATCGGGACGCTGCTCGGGGGCGGTCTCGGCGCGTTCGCGGGCGCCGCGGGTCTCGAGCGGCACGGCGGGCGCGGCCTGCGCGAATCGCTGCGCATCGGCCGGGCCGCCGGGGTCGGGCACGCGCTGGGCCTCGCGGGGAAACTCGCCGCGTCCGTCCTCGTCTGGGCCTGGCTCAGCGTCGCCGTCAGCGTCTGACCGAGCGCGCTTGGGTCAACTCGGCGCACGCGAACCTGCGCGAATGAGCGGCTCCCCCCGCCCCGCAAATACGACGTCCGCCATGCTCCCGCGCCCGCCGGGCCCACAGGAGTTCACGCTGCGCGAGGTGACTCGTCGTCGCGGTGATCATCGGCGCGAGCTACCCGTTCATCGTGCTGAACTTGGGCTTCGAGCCAAACAGCGCCGTCGACTCGGCGTTTGTTTGGTGACTCGATGCTCGCTGCCTGCGCGCGCGACATCGCGCTGCGCTTCGAGTCGATCCTCGCGCAAGCCGCGGGCACGATCGCGCGGGGACAACACCGAGCGAGGAGCTTCTTCAAAGCGCTGTCGCACGCTCGAGCAGCACGCGCCGACGCGCATGGGCCGCGCCGGATTGGCTTCCGATCAGCCTCGGTAGCGCGCCGCATCAATGATGCACCAGAGGTGTATCAGCGCGGCGATGATGAGCGGCACGATCAGGAAGTAGAGCGCATACCCGACCGCCGTCGTCACGAAGTAGCCGACCGCCGCCAGGACTCTCCCTTGCGCGAGCTGACCCAAGCCGGGGACGAAGAAGCTCGCGATGGCTGCGATCACGTTGCCGACGCGGCTGGTTTGTGCGACGTTCGAAGTGCGATTCATGGTTGTAGTGTTCACGCGAGATCTTCAGTCACGCGCATTGCGGCGCCCCAGGTCCTTCATGAGGTCTCGTTCATTTTCGAAGCCGGGTCGAGGATCGTGAGACGCTGCAGCGCATCAGTTTGCTCCCTCTCGTCCACGTCACCTTCGGTCACCAGCTCGATGCCGGTCAGCGAGGTGGACTTGGTCAACGTCGCAGGGCCTCTCCCGCTACTTCGACCTGAGCCGTCTCGGGCTCGAGAAGGTCGCGATCTGCGGGCTGGTGGTGACCTGTTCGTGCTGGCGCAGCGTCAGCGAGGACGGTTTCCTGCGCATAGTGCGCGCCGCCGTTGCGGCCCGGCCGCACTTACTTCTTCTTGCCGGTCTTGTACTTCATCGGACTCGCCGGCGCCTGGCCAGCCGGCGGCGGCACACCGCTCGCCGAGCTGCTGGCGCTACGCGCCGCGTTCAGCACGCCGACGAACAGCAACAGACCGCCGATCGGCACCAGCGCGACGGCGAAGCCGGGGTCCGGGCCCAGCGCCTGGACGCCGCCGAGCAGGAAGCCGACCGGCATCAGGATCGCGGACCACCTCAGGCACCACGCGGCGCGCTGCATCAGGGCGGTCGACCCTTCGCGAGCATCGAAGCTCGCGGCGAAGCCGATGTTGACGGCCGCGAGCAGCGTGCCGTGCGCGTGCGCCAACGTCAGCTGCAGGCGCCGCCCCTCGTTGACGACGTCGAGGTACCAGCCGATCTTGAAGCCGTGCAGCGCTTCGAGCGTGATGCCCAGCGTCAGCCAGCACAACAGCGACCACCAGCCGAAGCTGCGGGTGCGCGACAAGGGGTTGATCGGAGAGTCGCTCATCACTCGGGCAGTCGCAGTTCGCGCAAGTCGCGCTGCTTCAGGTGGTAGTCGTAGCGTTTCGAATCCAACAAACCATCCGCCTGCAGCAGGACTTCGGGACGCTCGTCGCGCGTCGCGGCCTGCGACCGCCACGCGGTCAGCGCCGCTTGCTTCGCCTCGGCGCGCAGCCGCGGCTCGTCGTCGAGTTCGTGGCGGAACGACTCGAAGCCCGGCAGCGTGCGCAGGGAACGTTCCGCGATGATGCGAACGGCCGGATAGGGGTCGTCGAGCAACTCGGCCAGGTACGGCGCCAGCCATTCGCGCCCCGACGCCTGCTGCGCTGGCGGCCAACGCAGCGCCCACGACATCAGCGCGCGCTGCGCGGCGTCGCCCTCGAGCACGAGGCGCACCGCCGCCGAGATCTCGCGGTCGGATTCGCCCATCGCCGGCGCTTCGATGCCGTACCACTGCTGCAGGTGGCTGGCCGTCCACGCCAGGGGTTTGTCGAGGTGGCACATGTTGCAGGCGTTGGGCCGCCCCGTCGCGAGGGTGGACTTGACGCTCGGGCTCTCGATGCGGTGCGTGCGCACGCCCTTCATCAGGCCGTAGGTCGTGTGCGGCATATGGCAGTTGACGCAGCTGTTGCCGGCGGAGCCCGCCGCATGGTGGCTGTGTTCCACCGCCTTCTGGCGGAAGTCCGTGTGGCACTCGAGGCAGCTTTGGTTGTCGTCGCCGGGCCGGAGCTGGTCGTTCGCCCATTCGGCTCGCGACCGCCCGTCGTCCTCGCGGGGGTGCATGACGTGACAAGACAGGCAGGTCATGCCGCCCGTCTCGTGGCACAGCGAATGGGCGAGCGCGTTGTATTCGCGGCCTGCGGTGCGGATCAGGCCGTCCGACCAGAACTGATCTTCCCCCTCGAACTTCAGCGTGCGGTTCTGAGTCGCGTCGCCGCCGGGCCGGTAGTCGAAGCCGGCCTTGGACCAGTGGTCGAGGCGACCGGGCTGGTCCAAGTGGTAGTCCCAGACCCCGTGGCACTGGCCACAGACCTGCGTGGAGCGCACAGCGTCGAGACGCTTGGGGTTGACGATCGTCGGGTCGGGCTCGCCCGACAAGCGCTGCGCGTAACGACGCACCGGGTTCTGGTTGCTTCTGACGTGCTCGCCGCCGGGACCGTGGCAGGCCTCACAGGCGATGCCGAATTCGGACACTTGCGTGTCCGAGCCGCGCATCTGGCCGTTCTCGAGGTCGAGCCTGGGCCGTCCGTTGGTCGCGTGGCACTTGACGCAGACCAGGCTCCAGCCGCCGAACTGCAGGCTGGGCTTCTCCTCGGTCGGCAGCACGAACGACGCGTCGCGCGTGATCCAGCGGCGCTCGGCGATCTGCCACGAGAAGGGGAGCTGCCCCAGAGTGCGCGAGAAGCCGGATTCGAACCAGTAGACCTGCATGTGGTTCGAGCCGGTCGTCAGCGCGATGCGCCGGCGCACCCTGCCCGGCTTCTGCCCGGGCTGCGGGTACGGATCCTCGAGCTCGACCCAGAACCCGTCGTCGTCGCGCTGCAGCCGGTAGCGCTCGCCCTTGCGGGTCATCTCGACGTCGTCGAAGTCGCCCAGCACCGTCTCGGCGGTCGCGACCTGGGTCATGGTGCGATGGTAGGAGTCGTACCACGTGGCGTGCTCGAGAGGATGGCAGGCTCGGCAGGTCGTCGAGCCGACGTAGCCGGCATCCGTCTTGTGCACGGGCCGCTGCGTCACTTCGCTCTCCTGGACCGCGGCTTCGCGGCCGAACCACTGCACCGTAATCGCACCGCAACCCAAGGCGGCGAGGGCGATCGCGGCCGCGCCGCGATAGCGGACGGAGCGCGGCAACAACAGGGACGAGAGCGCCAGCAGGAGCGCTCCGACAGAAACGAATGCGAGCAGGTCGGTCGGCATCACGCCCGGGTGCGGGAAAACGAGGGCAGTCATCCTAGCACGCCGACCATGCATGCCGCCGCCTCTTTGGCGCGGCTGCTGTCACCGCGGGGTGCGGAACCGGTCGACGAAACGCTCGAAGCCGATCTCTCGGCAGAACGGCTCCAGCTCGGGCGCTGGCCCACGCTGCTCGAGGTCGTCGAGTGACTGCGTGATCGGCACAACGAGGCGCAGCGTTGCCGGCGTGCGATAGAGCGACGCCGCTTCGCGATGTTCGGCGGGGCGCGTCGAAAGCGCCAGCCAGTCCGGGATTGAACGCGGCGCGATGCCGAACTCTTCGTAGATGCCGTCTTCGTCGTAGTCGCGCCTTTTTGGCGATCGAACGGCATGACGCGGTCGCCGTCGACCCTCTGTGCCAGGTAGTCGTACGCGTCGGCCACCAAGATTGAATGCCCTGCTGCGACCACCCGACGGGCGCATACCTCTCAGCGAAGCGTCGTGTTTGCTCCGGCGCTCTTCGTTGTTGGAAAGAAGAACTGGTGTGCGGCACCAGACCGGGCACGGTCACCGCCGCCCAGCGGGATGAGCGCGGACCGAGGCCGCACTCGCGTCGTTCGCCTACTGCGCAGCGCGGTCGTCGTGACGGTGACCGAAGGGACGCTCGATGGACCAGCCCAGGCGGTGCCAGAGGCGTCCGCGCGCTTCGATCTGGTCGATCGCGGTCCAGGCTGCGCGCCAGAGCGCGCGCGCGCCCTCGGGCCGCGCGCCGCGCCGTGAGTTCTGGGCCCAGGCGCGGAGGAGGCGCGCACGATCGGTGCGCGAGTGGCTCGGGCCGTAGAGCTCCTCGCGGCGGCGTACGTGGCGCCAGAGGCGCGCGAGGTTCTGGTGGCGCGCCCGCGCGTCGAGGTCGGGCAGGAAACGCGAGCCGTCGAGGTCGAGGGCGTACATCACCGGCATCGTCGCCGTGGGGTCGCCCAGCACGAACAGGTTCGCGGGTTGCAGGTCCGCGTGTTGGAACCCGACCTCGTGCAGCCGCGCGATGAGCTTGCCGGCGGCGCGCGCGACGCGCTGGGCGGCGCGCGGGGAGACGACACCCAAGCGCCTCCTGCCGAGCCAAGTACCGAGATCGAGGGCACCGAGATCGAGGACACCGAGATTGTGGGCGTTGACGTCCGTCGTGGCGGCACCGCTCGGGCCCGCGCCCTCAGCGGAGCGTTTCGCTGCGGCCGCTGCCGATCCAGCTCGAGCCTCCGTCGCGCTCTCGAGCGCGAACGTGCCGAGCTCGAGGTGCCATCCGGAACGCGCGCGGCGAGCGCGCGCGAACGCGACCTCGGGGACGGGCACAGAGACCGCCGCCAGGCGCTCGAACAGCGCGAGCTCATCGAACGGGCGGCGCGGCGAGAGGAACGTGCGCGCGAGGCCCAAGGCTCGCAGGAGGCGCCCCGCGAGCCCGCCATGGGAGTACTCGCGCACGAGGAGCCGACGGCCCGCGACGTGCGCTTCGCGGAGCGGTGTGCGTCCTCCGACGGAGGCCTCGGCGAGCCGCGCGCCCGGGACCGCGCCGAGGCCGGCGGCCTCGAGCGCGGACCCGAGCTCGGACCGGAGCCAGACCAAGGCGTCCTTGCTCCGACGCACCTCGAACCCGAGGGGCGGGCACTCGACGAAGTGCGCCGGAGCTCCGGTCACTGGAGGCCTGAGCCGAATCCGCCACCCGGCTGCGAATCACCGCGTTGCGGTGCGCGCGGCGCGGATTCCGAGTCGCGTGACTTGCGGTCAGGGCGGTCAGGGCGGTCATCGCGCTCGGTGCGCTCGGTGCGCTCGGTGCGCTCGGTGCGCTCGGGGCGCTCGGGGCGCTCGGGGCGCTCGGGGCGCTCGGGGCGCTCGCTCGATTCGCGGGTCGGCTCCGACTTCGCGCGGCTCGGTGCACCGCGACGGGGTCGGTCCTCGCGCTCCGAATCGTCCAATCCGAGCCCGAACGACGTGTTCGCGGCCGGCTTGGGCTCGCTCCTCTGCTGAGGCGCGCGTTGCGGAGCTGCGTCGCGGTTGCGCTCACCGTCGCGGCCGCGATCGGCATCGGGGCCGCGCTCGCGATCGCGACCACGCTCACCGTCGTGACCCCGATCCCTGTCGCGACCACGCTCCGGTGCACGTTCGCGCTCCAGCGCACGGTCACGCTCGGGTGCACGGTCACGCTCGGGTGCACGGTCGCGTTCGGGCGCACGGTCGCGTTCGGGTGCACGGTCACGCTCGGGTGCACGGTCGCGTTCGGGCGCACGGTCGCGTTCGGGTGCACGGTCGCGTTCGGGCGCACGGTCGCGTTCGGGTGCACGGTCACGTTCGGGTGCACGGTCGCGTTCGGGCGCACGGTCACGCTCGGGTGCACGCTCGCGCTCGGGCGCACGCTCGCGCTCTCCGCCACGGTTGCTCGACTCGTCGCGACCCCGGTCGCGACGCGGCGGCTCATCACGACCATCGCGCGGGCTCCGCGAGGGCTCAGCCGAACGAGAAGAGGGACGCTCCTCCCGGCCGCGGTCGCCGCGCCCGTCGCGGCTCGAGCTCTCGTCGCGACCGCCGCGCTCGCTACGGCCACCCTGGGCATCACGGCCACCCGGCGTTTCGCGACCACGATGGTCGTCGCGTCCATGGTGATCACCGCGTCCACCACGGTCGCCGCGTCCGCCGCGATCGCCCTGGCCTCCGTGGTGCCCACGACCTCCCCGGACCGGGCGCCCGCCGCGGTCTCCGCGGCCGTGGGGGCCATCACGACGGTCGATACCGTCGTGTTGGATGTCGCCCACCTCGAGGAACTCCTTGGGGATCTCCTCGGCGAGGAAGAGCGCGCCGCGGTCGTAAAAGTCGATGCCGTCCTCGAAGGCGTCGAGGGCGAACACGGTCACGACCGTGTAGTCGCGTGCCGCGCGTCGACCGGCCTCCACGGCCTCATCGAACGTCAATGCGAGGTGCAGGAACGCGCGGCGTCCGCTGCGCAGACCGTGGGTCTCCGCGCGCTCGGCGTCGCGGCTGCCGATGCCGATATAGAGCTCCTCAGGCGGCTCGGTCGGCTCGCCCGGATCGATGCTGAAGGAGTGTCCGTAGAGGGCGCGGATGCGCGTGCCCTGGATCTCGTAACGCTGGCGGTCGCCATTCTGGATCGCGGCGCTGACGTCTTCCGCGTCGATCGGGTCGCCTAGGCGCTCCTGCAGGGCCTGGACGACCTCGTCGAGGTCGCCGTATCCCTGCCCGTCGAGCTCGAGGTCGAACTCGTCGGGTTGGTGACGCAGCATGTACGCGAGCGAGCGCGTGATCCGTTCATCGAGTGATTCGCTGTGCATGTTCGCGGCGCGGGTCGGGTTGGACTTCAGAGGGGGATGTTGCCGTGCTTACGCACAGGACGTTGCTCGCGCTTCGTGCGCAAGAGCTCGAGCGAGCGGATGAGGTACGGCCGCGTGCGCGACGCTTCGATGACGTCGTCGATGAAGCCGCGCGCTGCGGCGCGATAAGGATTGTTGAACTTGGCCTCGTACTCGGCGGTACGACGCGCCTCTTCCGCGGCCGGGTCGGCGGCGGATTGGATCTCGCGGCGGTGGATGATCTTGGCGGCGCCGGCCGCCCCCATCACCGCGACGGTCGCGCCCGGCCAGGCGATGTTGACGTCGGCCCGCACGTGTTTCGAGGCCATGACATCGTACGCGCCGCCGTAGGCCTTGCGCGTGATGACCGTCAGGAGCGGCACTGTCGCTTCGCAATAGGCGTAGAGCAACTTCGCGCCGCGACGAATGATGCCGCCGTACTCCTGCGCGGTGCCGGGCAAGAACCCGGGGACGTCCTCGAACGTGACGATCGGGATGTTGAACGCGTCGCAGAAGCGAATGAAACGCGCAGCCTTCTCGCTGGCGTCGATGTCGAGGCAGCCGGCGAGCACCGACGGTTGGTTCGCGACCACCCCCACGACCCGCCCGGCGAGGCGCGCGAAGCCGATCAGGATGTTGCGCGCCCAGCCCTCTTGCACCTCGAACCAGCTCTCACGGTCGACCACACGCGTGATGACCTGGCGCATGTCATAGGGCTTCTGTGGATCGTTCGGGACGATCGAGTCGAGGGCCAGGTCCTCGCGGTCCGAAGGGTCGTCCGTGGGCACGAACGGCGGATCCTCGGCGTTGTTGAGCGGCAGGTACGACAGCAGGCGCCGCAAGAGATTGAGGCACGACTTGCCGTCCGGTGTCGCGAAGTGCGCGACGCCTGAGCGTGTGTTGTGAATCGTCGCGCCGCCGAGGTCCTCGCTCGTGACCTCTTCGTGCGTCACAGTCTTCACCACGTCCGGCCCCGTGATGTGCATGTACGAGGTGCCCTCGACCATCGCGATGAAGTCGGTGAGCGCCGGGCTGTACACCGCGCCGCCCGCGCAGGGCCCCATGATCGCCGACAGCTGCGGGATGACGCCCGAGGCCTGCGTGTTGCGCCAGAAAATCTCGGCGTAGCCGCCAAGGCTCTGCACGCCCTCCTGGATGCGCGCGCCGCCAGAGTCATTGAGGCCGATCACGGGCACACCCGCTTTCAGCGCGAGGTCCATCACCTTGCAGATCTTCTCGGCGTGGGTCTCAGAGAGGGAGCCGCCGAAGACGGTGAAGTCCTGGCTGAACACGTAGACCGGGCGACCGTCGATGAGGCCGTGACCCGTCACGACACCGTCGCCGAGGATCCGCTGCTGCGCCATATCGAAGTCGGTGCAGCGGTGCGTGACAAAACGATCGAGCTCGACGAACGAACCCTCGTCGACCAGGAACGCGATGCGCTCGCGGGCCGTCATCTTGCCCTTCGCGTGCTGGTCGGCGATGCGCTTCGGGCCGCCGCCGATCAACGACTCCTCGCGCATGCGTCGGAGGCGGTCGAGGGGGGTCTCGGTGGCGGACGGCTGAACGCCGGTCGCAGGGGAGAGGTCGGTCATGGGGGGCGATGCGGCCGGTGATCCCGGCGCTGGGCGTCGGGCGCTCAGGCGAATGCGGGGTCCTCGACCAGCTCCATCAGGACGCCGCCGGTCGATTGGGGGTGAACGAAGGCGATGCGGGTCCCGTGGGACCCCGGGCGCGGCGAGGCGTCGATCATCCGCACGCCGGCCGCGGCGAGAGACTCGATGGCGCGCGCGACATCGTCCACGCGCCAGGCGAGGTGGTGGAGGCCGCCACCCGCCTTCGCGAGGAACTTCGTGACCGGCGAATCGTCGCTCGCGGGCTCGACGAGCTCGATGCGTTGCTCCCCTGCCCACAGGACCAGCACGTTGACCCGCTGGTCGGCGACGTGCTCGACCGCGCCACCTTGTAAACCGAGGGCCCCCTCCCAGGTGGGGCGCGCCGCCGCGATCGACGGCACCACGATCGCCACATGGTGCAGACCACGGACGACCGCGGTCAGGGAGGAGGGTGGGCGGGGGCTGGTCACGGTCGTTTCGGTCCGACAGGATACGTCGGGCACGGATCCCGAGGAATGCGCGGAATGGCGGAAGGGGCCCAGGGGTAACAAGTGTCGGCGCTGGGGCGCCCGAAAGCGCCCTCGCGACCTCCGCGGAAGTCCCCGTTCGGGGGGTCGAGACCAGAGGTACCGAACCCGACCCAAAAATGAGGTGAGCGTCGCGCGCGCGGAGCGCGCGCTCACCGCTCACCTCAATTTTGGGTCGGGTTCGGTACCTCAGGTCTCGACCCCCCGAACGGGCACCCGTCAACTCTATTCGAATGCTCGTTGCAGACAGATCTTGATGCGACTCCCCGTCTACCTCCTCCTCGCAGTGGTCGCCCTCGCGGCGCTCGTCGTGTTCGCCGTGATCTCGCTCGAGGGCTCGAGCCAAAAAAGCGACGTCGCGCTCGCAGGACCGGGCACGACCTTGGCGCCGTCCGGCCCGGGCTCTACGGCGCTCGACGGTCCGAGCCCGGCTGCGCCAGCGGGCACCACTCGCGAACGCCAGGTGCCCGTCGCCGTGAACAAGGCGCCGACCTCCACCCCCCCGACCGCCGCGGGGCGCCTCCTGACGGTCACCGTCGTGCCGCCGCCCGGGACCCCCGACGACGAAGTGTCCGAGGTGCTCGTGACGTCGCGCGAGGTGTCGTTCAGCCGACTCCTCGGCGCCCTGGACGCGGAGAACAGCGGGGACCGGTACCTCTACAGCGCGGGAGGCCTCCTGGAGCTCGAACCGGAGCTCGAGAGCAACACCGTCCTGCGCGCCGTCCTCATGGCCCGCGGCGCGGCGCGGCCGCGGGCCGCTGGCGCGTGGGTCGCCGCGCTCGAGGTGCCCGCGGGGCGCGACCTCTGGGTCTATGTCGCGGGCACGTATCTGTACACGCCGGAGGCCGTCGCCGTCAGGCGCAACGAATCAGCGGCGACAGTGAAGCCGACCCTCGGCGGGTGTGTGGCCTTGACCCTCTCCCCGCCCGGCGCGGCCGGCGCTCCCACCATCCGTGACGAATCCAGCGACACCTGGAACATCGTCGGACAACGTGCCTGGCTCGCCCGTACGTCCAAGGGGCAGCGGCCTCCCGGCTCGACGCCTGCCGACGCAGACTCCGCCGGCGCGGTGCACAGCCACCGGCGCACAGACAGCCGCGGCGAGGTCCTGTTCCGCGCCCTCCCCGACGCCACGCACCTCGAGCTGACCATCACCCCGGACGTCGCCGCTCGCCAACAGATCGAGATCGCGCCGCTGGCGCCGGGGGAACGGCGGGCGGTGGAGGTGATCCTCGGCGAGGGTGGTTACGCCGAGGGTCGAGTCCTGCTGCCGAGCGGGGCGCCGGCGGCGCGCGCAGACGTCGTGGTCGTACTACCCGGAAAACAATTCGGCTTCGACGACGTCGAGCTCCGACGCGCCGTGACCGACGAAGCCGGTGAGTTCTCCGTGCGCTGCTTGCCGAAGGACGCGCTCGCAGCCCGCGCCGAGCTCGACGGCTGGCTGCATTCGAAGGCGGAGCGCTTCGAGCTCTCCGAAGGCGGCACACGGGCGGGCCTCGAGCTCACGCTGCGCGAAGGCAAAGCGATCTCCGGCGCCGTGAGTTTCGCCGATGGCGCACCCGCGAGCGGCGTCCTGGTCCGGGCGCGCTTCGACGTGGCGTTCGTCGAGGGACTGGACGCGTTCTCGTTCCAGACGGGCCGCAGCGGCAAGACGCAGAGCGGCGCCGACGGGCGCTTTGTGTTGCAGGGTCTCGGCGCGGGGCCGTTCGTACTCGAGGTCGAAGCCGCGGCGCCCGCGAACCGGGCGGCGGATTCAGGAGAGGCCGGTGTCTGGCGCGCGCGTGTGAACGGCATCCGCCCGGGCGGCGCCGAGGTGCAACTGACCCTGCACCCTCCGCTCGCGCTCGCGGGGCATGTCGTCGACGAGCGCGAAGAGCCAGCGGCCGCGGTCGAGGTCATCGCGCTGCAGACGACCGACGGCGCGCTCGGGACGTTCGAGCTGCAGAAGTACACGGCCCGCACCGGCCCCGATGGCGCGTTTCGCTTCGAGGACCTCGTCGTCGGCGCGTACGAGCTGCTCGTGCAGACGGACACTCACTTCTCCGTGCAGACGACGAAAGTCACACTGCCCGAAGCCGCGCGCGAAGCCGTGCGCGTCGTCGCCGAGCGCACCGCGATCGTGCGCGGCGATGTGCGGTCACCGCTCGGAGGCGCGGTCGGCGGGGCCGAGGTCCACGTCATCACAACCCAACGGCCAGGGTCGAACACCTTCCAGAAACGCCCGTCGCCGCCACGTATCGTCGCGGGTGCAGATGGCACGTTCGAGCTGACCGGAGCGCCGCCGACTGAGGTCCAACTCGGCGCCACTGCCGACGAATGGGCCAGCGCAGCCCACACGCCTCTGGCCCTCGTGCCCGGTGAAGTGCGCGAGGGGGTGATCCTCACCCTCACCGCAGGCGGGACGCTCTCCGGTGAGGTCTACGGCGAGTCGGGTGACCCCGAAGTCGGCCGCTTCGTTCAGATCGCGCGCGCGGACGGCACGCGGCAACGCGACACGAAGACCGACACCGAGGGGCGCTTCGTGTTCGAACACGTCGATCCGGGCCGGTACCAAGTCGTCGCGGTCGACGTCGAACGTATGGGTCAGGCCACGGGCGGCGAGGACGGCATGGACGTGGCGGGTGTCATGGACGCTATGCGTATGGCCTCGGCCGCTGTCGTCGAAGGCGAAGAGGTGCACGTCGTGCTCGGCGCGCCGCCCACCGATCCGGTCGCGGTGACGGGCCAGGTCACGATGGCGGGGCGCGCACTCGACGATGCGGTCGTGTCGTTCTTCCCGGCCGGTCCGAAGCTGTACGAGCGCTTGAAGGTCGCGACGACCGACGGCGAAGGGCGCTACGCGCTCGCCCTCGACGAGCCGGGTGACTACATCGTCGCGGTGCAGCGGCAGATCACCGGAGTCGGCCAACAATCCACTACGGAGTTCCGCGCCGAGGTGCCAACGGCGCCCCAGGCGAAGTTCGACTTCCAGCTGCCGGGCGGAGCGATCGCCGGTCGTGTCCTCGACGCCGAGGGCGCCGGAATCGTCGGCGTTCGCATCTCGCTCGCGACCGCCGAGGGTGTGCGCACGGACCAGCTGTTCGGAGGCTCCAATGCCGAGCTCACGAGCGGCCCCGGTGGCGCCTACAAGATCGAGGGGCTCGCGGCGGGTACGTACCGCCTGGCGGCGGGCGGCGCCCAGCTGTACGGCTCGGGCAGCGCACAACACGGCCGCGTCGTGCGCACGGGACTCGGCCTCGGCCGCGACGAGTCGCTCACGGGCATCGACCTCAGGCTGCCGACCCCGGGGTCGTTGGCGGTCACGGTGCGCGGCGCAGATGGGTCAGCGCATGTCGGCGCGACGGTGTTCGTGCGCAACGCCGACGGCGCGGCGATCGAGCCGCTGTCGATGCTCGTCACCGGCGAAGGCGGGAGGGCCGTGGCCCAAGGCCTCGCGCCCGGGCGCTACACGGCCTCTGCCCGCGGCGCGCACGAGGCCGCCGGCGATGGTGTCCCCGTCGATGTGCGCGCGGGCGCGACGGCGGAGACGAGCCTCGCCCTCGAGGCCGGGACGATCGTGCGCATCGCGCTCAAGCGCAAGGGCGACGGCGCGCCACCGGCGGGCGCTGTGCGCGTGCTCGACGCCAGCGGTCGCGACGTGAGCGGCATGCTCGGGGTCTCGGAGCTGCAGGAGCTCTACCTCGACGCCGCTTACTCACGTTCCGAGCATCGACTGGGGCCGCTCGCGCCCGGACGTTATCGGATCGTCGTCGCGATCGGCGCTGAGACGAGCGAACGTTCGGTGACGCTGCGCGGCGAACCGGACCGCAACGTGACGGTTTTCCTCGACTGATAAGCGACCCCGGTCTGGACGCCACCGGACGGGGGTTGGGAGCGTGGCTCCGTACCGCCGGCTCCGTACCGCCAATTGCGGGGTGCCGAATCGTCGTACGGTACCAGGTACGCGGCGCCGATTCGCGCGGGGTAGACGGCGGCGCGCTCTGCGCGCCGCGCGCGCGGAGCGCGCGCCGTCTACCCCGCGCGAATCGGCGCCGCGTACCTGGTACCGTACGACGATTCGGCGGTCGAAGGTCCCCTACAAATTACCCAACCGAATCGCCCCCGTCGGGCAATTCCGCGCACAAGCGTGATCACGGGTGCACTCGTAGTTCGATGGCTTCTCGACCGTCGCGCGCTCGCCGCGCGCTGCGTAACCAGCCGTCGCGCACGTCATCTCGCAAAGCCCGCACCCGATGCACTGCTCCGGGTCGATGTGCAAACTCACGAACTCCGCAGGCTCGACCGGACACACGCTGCCATCCGGCAAGTCGACCCGCACGAGCTCGCGGGTCACCGGATGGGACGTGAGCACGGCCAAGGCGGCGGCCTCGCCCGCGCCGGCCACCTCTTGCACGCGCCCAAAATCGAAGCGGTGCATGTGACCGACCTTGGGCTGGATCAACGCGATCGTGTCGTCGAGGTTCGCGTGCAACATCTGCTCGCGCAACACGTCCTCGACGATGTCGAATGAACGCAGCAGGGTTCCAACGGCGTGGTCCTTGAACTCTGGCAAGCGCTGGGGCGCTTTGACGGTCAGGTCGACCGCGATGATGCGTTTCGGGCGCAGCAGCTTGGCGAAGCGCAGCGGCACCGCGTCCGTGACCCCCCCATCGACGAGGTGGCGCCCTTTCCACTCGAGCGGCTCGAAGACAGCCGGCAACGCGCAGGAAGCGTACACCGCGTCGACGAGCGAAATATCACGCAGTCCGCGCGCCCCAAAGAACACGCTGCCGCCGGACTCGAGGCACACCGCGTTGCAGTAGAACGGCACGTCGAGCTCGTCGAAGCGCTTCTTGGGCAGGATGCGCGCGAGGCTGTCACGGAACGTCGTGCCGCGGTACATGCTCGGCGTGCGGATGCCCTTCAGCAGGAACTTCGCGGTGTTGAGGCGGAAGTAGTCCTCTTTCTCGAGTCCCGCGAGCAAACCCTCGAGGTCCTCCGTCCCGATGCCGCCCGCCGCCATCGCGCCGATGAGTGAGCCGATGCTCGTCCCGACGATCGCGTCGTACTTCAGGCCGAGGGTCTCGAGCGCGCGTAACACACCGATGTGCGCCATGCCGCGCATCGCGCCTCCGCCGAGCACGAGCACCGTGTCGAACTGCGGCAACTGATCGAGCGTCGGCCCGCGGTCCTCGGTCGCCAGGAGCGGGTCGTAGTGCTCGGGCGACTGCGCGCCGTATTCTCCGCTCGCGAAGCCGTCGGCGTTTCCTTCGTCGGCGTCGGCGCTGCGGAGCCTGGCTTCTCTCATCGCGAGTGTCTTCGGTGCGGGATGTGGCGCGGTGTGCGGGATGTGGAGCAGCGGGCGGGCCCGCCTTGGAGTTCTCGACCGGGCCGATGGGCGCTCTTGAGATCGAGGGCGAAGCTCCACTGTTCAGTTGAGTCAGTGGAGTAAGTCCGCCACCAGCGCGACATGGCGGGCGGCGCAAGCCTCGAGGTCTGTTAAGGCGACTTTCTCGTCCGGTGTATGGGCGTCGAGGATCGCGCCGGCGCCGAACAGGAGCGGTGTCCCAAAGCGGCGCATATGGGGCGCGTCCGTGCCGAAAGCTACCGAGATCGAGGTCTCGCCCTCGGGGACATGGAAGCGCTGAGGGCCGTAGTTGGTGATCGGCGTGGCGAGCTGCACGTGGGCGCCGAGGCAGCGCTTGACTCGCTCGGCGACAACGTTCGGCTCCTCGACGATACGCACCAGCAAGTCACAGTGGGCCTCGGGCGCGACGACGTTGGGCGCGAGACCGCCCTCGATCAGGCCGAGATTCATGGTCCCGGGCCCGAGCTCGGAATCGTGACCGAGCTCGATGTCGAGGACGCGGTGGGCGGCGCGGACGAGCTCGTGGATCGCGGACGGCCCGACGTCCTGCGAGCTGTGTCCCATCACGCCGACGGCCTCGAGGCGCGCATAGAAGAGGCCCTTGTGGCTGCGGACGAAGCGCCCGCCCGTCGGCTCTCCGATGATCGTGTAGCGGGGCTGCCAACGATCGCGAAACGCCGGATCGTCGAGGGCGCGGTCGGCGACCTTCGCCCCGATGCTGTCGCGCTCTTCGCCGATGGTGAACAGGTACCCGAAGCGGCGCTCGCCGGCGGCGAGCAATCGACGCCCGGCCTCGAGCATCGCCGCCGCCTGGCCCTTGGCGTCGCAGGCGCCGCGGCCGAACACGAAACCATCGGCGACCCGCGACCCGAAGTGCGGCGGCACCGTGTCGAGGTGCGTGCAGAAGAGCACCTCGGGTCGCCCGGCGCGCGCGAAGACGTTGTGTCGCCCGGGCGCGACCTCTTGCAACTCGACGTCGAAGCCGACGTGTCGCAGCGCGCGCGCGAGCGCATCGGTGTAGGCCGCCTCCTCGCCGGTATTCGAGGGCAGCTCGATCCAATCGACGAGCTGGCGGGTGTAGGGCGCAAGCGCCGTCATGGTGCCAGGGTTGCTGGACGCTCGGGCCTCGGGACGGCGGGGCGTCAGGGCACGATCGGGAGCGACGCCACGTTCGTGACCGCGGTGGCATCGATGACCGCAGCGAAATGCAGCGTCGCGCCGATGAGCGGCGCGAGGGCCCCAGCAGGGAGCTCGAGCCGCGGATTCGCCTCGCCAAACGGATCGAGCACACCCTGGAAATCACGGAACGGCGGCGACCCCGAGGTGAGGACCGTGGCCTCGAACAACCGATCGCGCACGAGCGGCACGACGAGACCGGTCGACAGCGGAGTGCCGGGCTGCGTACCGCTGAACGATCCGAGGACACGGTAGGCGCGCCCCGCGTCCGAAGGCCGGCGGAGCACGAACGGCGCCTCGTTGCCAGCCGACACCGAGAGGCTCGGGACGGCGATGTGCAGATCGCGCGGGACCACCGATTCGATCTCCAGCGGTGGCCACAACTGCACGATGCGGCCGCTGCCGTGGTTCACGTTGACGGTGAAGAGCGCCGTGCCCGGTGTCGACGTCGACCCCAGCGACAGCGCGTAGCTGCCATCCCCGAAGTTCACGACGCCATTCGGAAGCGCGATCGGATCCCCCACCCGCGTCAGGAACACGGACGCGCCACCCTGCGCGAGCGGCACACCGGCGATGTCGACGAGGCGCACGAAGACGGTCGTATTCGAGAGGCCGTTGTCCGCTTGCAAGACCGAAGGACCCGGGATCACCTCGCTCAGGTAGTGGTCGGCGCGCCCGAGCTGGGCCGTGCGCCAGACGCGCACGCGGCGGATGAGCTCGGTCACCGGGTCGATCGTCGCGTTGCCGTTATGGAATTGCTGCAGCAGGAAGTAGTTGCCCTGCGCGCAGCCCCCGGCGCCGCAGCCGCCATCCGTGTCACCGATGCGCGCGACCGCGACCCAGGCCGAGGTCGCGGTGTGCGTAAAGGACGCCGGCGGCGAGCCGCACGACGTCGGCGCGCTCTGCGAACACGAGCAGCGCCCATCGCCGCCGAAGATGCGCCCACCCTCGAGCGCCGCGAGCAGGAGCTGCATGCTGTCGCCGTTCGACGCGAGCAGCGCGCGCTCGGCCTCGATGATCACCGGCGCGCCCGTGAGGACGTTGCCCTGGATCGCGTAGTCCCAGTCGCCGATGGACCCGGTCCGGTGCAGCGCGGCCGCGCCGTTCTGCGTCCCGGAGAAAGCGACCGGCGCGCCGCCGCTGCCGGCGATGCCGTACTGGCGCGTCTGGTGTTGCGGATCGAGCGCCGACAGCGCCGCGAGGATGGCCGCAGGGGACTCGCCGTTGCGGATGCCGTCACGAATGCGAATGCGCGTCGCGCCGGTCTGGTCGACGAACGACTGCGCGGCCGCGGCGCCCTCGCCGACGACGAGGACGGGCACGAACTGGCCGACCGAGAAACCCGGCACACAGCTCGTGACGGCCACGCCGCATTCACCGGTCACCCGGTTGTAGAGGACGACCGACCAGGTCGCGCTCGCAGGCGCGGCCAGGACGCAGCAGAACAACAGGACGAGACACGTACGAAGTCGGACCATGGGGCGACGCGGCAGGGGAGGAGGGCCTGGTGATGATACCTCCCGCCGCGCTCAGCACGGCGAGCACCTCGGATCCGCCCTGGGGAGCGCCCCTGACCGAGGCACACGCTCCACTCTCGACGGAAGTACTGTGCCAGGGTCGTTTCTTCACATTTACCGAGCGCTCGCGCTCCGCGCGAGCGCTCGGTAAATGTGAAGAAACGACCCTGGCACAGTACTTCCGTAGCGGGTCCAACCCGGCGCTGCGGGCGCGGGCAGCGGGTGGATCAACACCTCGAGCCTTCGAGGTAGATCACCATCGACTTGGGGAGGAGCATCTGCGAAGCGGTGAGATACTCTTCGATGCACGGACGGCCGCTGGCCTCACCCAATCGCAGCTAGCCGAGCTTGTTGGAAGCACACAAAGCGTCATCTCGCGGCTCGAAGACGCCAACTACGAGGGGCACTCGCTCCCGACGCCGACGGTCTGCACTAGAATGGAGTGACCGCGATGCACTCGGACACAATCACCTAAAACGACGCGCAGGATCCAGCCGAGCGCGCGCTCTGCCAGCTCCTGGCGCAAGAGATCGACCGCGGTCTACCGGAAGCGGAGAACAAGATCTGGCACGCCCACCCGGTTTGGTTCCTCGACGGCAATCCAATCGTCGGGTACAGCAAACTCAAAAGCTGCGTGCGCCTGCTCTTTTGGAGCGGCCAGTCCTTCGTTGAGGATGGACTGCAAGCCGAGGGGAAGTTCAAAGCCGCTGAGGCGCGCTTCACTGCAGTCGAGCAGGTCGCCAAGAAGAAGTTGGGGCGCTGGCTCGCGGAATCACGCGACGTCCAGTGGGACTACAAGAACATCGTCCGTCGCAAGGGTCAGCTGGAACGACTGAAGTAGCGGCAGCGCGCTCGAGCGCGACGCTCCATGCACGCTAGGCAACGCGAGGCGCTTGCGGAGCCTCCATAAGCCGCTCGCGAGCCCCAAGCCGAGCACTCGGTTACAGATCCAGACGACCTCGAAGAGGGACCCCGGCCAGCGCGCTAAGTCGACACAGATCCAGGTGTACACGACGAACCGCGGCCGCACGAGTTAGGAATGCGGCACCGCGAGCGCGTTGCAGATGACGAAACAGATTACGAAACTCGGGTCGGGGAATTGGCGCGATCTGGGTGTCAGGTGTAATCCGAGGCGAATGACCGGGTCAAACAAAAATGGGCCAGCCAGACACTCGCGCTGATGGAGGGCACGCACGAGCGCCAGTCGCGGCTCGGCCCTACAACCTTGGCCCAACAACCCAACAACCCTGTGCGCTGCAGGTGCTCAGCCGAGCGCTTTCGCACGGGCTCTCCGCTGGCGCATGCAAGCACCCTCCGTAACGGGGCTTTGGATCGGAACGATGTTTGCTGCTATGGCTGGTCGTTGCTCCCCAGCCCCCCACCCCCACACCTTGGAGTCTCCATCCATGAGAGCGGTTCGCCTCTTCGCCGTCGTTCCCGCGGGCTTGCTGGTCAGCGCGCTGGCTGCACACGCCCAGTACACGAGCTGCCCACCGGCACCGCCGCCGCCCGCATTGCCGCCGAGCGGCGCGGATCCGGCTTCGCCGGGCAACGGGGCGCCAGGGTTACCGGGAGGTGACGCCACATCACCGGGGCCGAGCGCTCCTTCCTCTCCAGGCCCGGGGTCGCCCGGGCCGGGGGACTTCCCAGGCCCGGGCTCGCCGGGTTCGGGACCTGCCGCGCCGCCCGGTGCCGGCGCTGGTCCCTCTTCACCCGGGCCGGGCGCGCCGAGCGCGCCAGGGCCATCCGGAGGCGGCCGCGGCGGCGGCGCCGCCGCCCCCAGCCCCGCGAGCGGAGTACCCGGGGGGGGCACATCCAGCGCCGCGAGCGCGCTGCTCTCCGGTGAGGACACGCTCCACTGGAAACACTGGTGGTTCCTCGAGAGCGCGGCCTACCTCGATCTGCGCGCGCGCATCCAGGGCCCGCTGACGCCGGACGGGCGTTCGGTGGCGACCTCGGCGCCGCGCGCGCCCTCGCGCCGCGCGGTGGCGCTCGAGGTGGTCCCGCGCCTGATCGAGCTCGCGCGGTCGCACCGCGACGACGACGTGGTCGCATCGGCGCTGCTTGCGCTCGGGCGGCTCGCGGACGCCGGACTCGAGACTGATATCGACCCAGCGACGCCGAGTCTCGCCGCGGCTGCAGAAATCCTGGCGAGCCGCCTCGCGGCACAGAATTCCGCCGTTGCGGAGTCCGCGGCGCTCGCGCTCGGACTCCTCGGCGAGCCCGAGCTCGCGGCGTCGCTCGTGCATCTCGTTCGGGACGACGCCGATGGCAGGCAACTGGTCGGCGGCGGGCGTGTCGCGACCCGCTTGCGTTGCTTCGCGGCGTTCGGGCTCGGCCTCGCTGCGCAGCGTATCGACGATCCAGAGGTGCGCCAGTGGCTGGCGCTCGAGCTCGCCGAGACGCTCGCCGAGCCGGCCTCGCGCCAGGACGAGCTCGAGGTCGCGCTGCTCACCGCGTTCGGACTGTGCGAGTTGCCGGAGCGACCGCTCGTGCCGCGTGCTGACTTGCGCCAACGTGCGGGTGTCGAGCGTGTGCTGTCGCGCTCGACGCAGCTGCGCTTCCTCGACGCCTGGGTGCGACCGACACGCGCCGACGGTCGGCGCTCGACGGTCGTGCGCGCCCACGCGCTCACCGCCGCGGCGCGGCTCGCGGACGACTGCGCGGATCCGTTGCGGACCGCGACGTCGACGCAGCTGAGTGACATCGCTGAAAATCGCGCGGAGTCCATCGACGTGCGCGCCGCTGCTGCGTTGGCCCTCGGCTCGACGACCCGCGGAGGCTCCCATCCGATCGACCGCGCGTCGCGCAGAACGCTGCTCGAGCTCGTCCGTCAAGGGCAACCGATCGAGCGCCGGATGGCGTTGATCGGCGTGGCCCAAGCCGCTTCCCAGGCGGGCGCGGGCGACGATTCATTCGAAGGACATAGCGAGGTGCGCCGCACACTCGCCTCGGAGCTCGCCCGCGGGCACTCGCACGATCGGCCCTGGATCGCCTTGGCCCTCGGCGCGCTCGACGAGGGTTTGCACGCCGCCGGTGTCGACGCCGGAGGCACGACGTTCGACGTGCTGCAAGAGACAGCGTTGAAGCGCCGGGGCGCGGACGACACGGCGGCCCTCGCGCTCGCGATGGCGCTCTCGAGCCGGGGTACGAAGTTCGCGGCCAAAGCAGGTGAGCGCCTCGAGCGCGCGGTCGAGACGACCGACGATCCGGACGCGCGTGGACACCTGTTCCTCGCGGCAGGTTTGCTCGAGCACTATGGGCTACGTCCAGTCCTGCGCAAGGAAGTGCGCGAGCAGTCGGCCCAGCCAGTGCGACTCTGGAGCGCCGCCGTGGGCCTCGCGCTGCTCGGTGATCCGGTCTCGCGCGAGCTCGTGCCGCGGCTCCAGGAGGCGCGTTCGAGCGGGACACAGATCGCCCTCGCCGCCGCGATCGGTCACACGACGGGCGCCGAGGCGCTCGCGCCCCTCGTGGCGCTGCTCGATGACCCGCAAGCGACGAGCGCGACGAAAGCCGCCGCGGTCGATGCCTTGGGCGCGCTGTGTGACCTCGAGCGCCTGCCTTGGCGGCACGCTCTGGCCCACGGGCTGCCGTACTTCGTGTTGACCTCGGCTTTCGTCGGCGGCGGCACGGGGGTGCTCGAGCTGCCGTGGTAACTCGGGACTGAGACCGGAAGTACCGAACCCGACCCACAAAACAAGCTGACGTCGCGCGCGCGACGTCAGCTTGTTTCTTTTTGGGTCGAGTTCGGTACCTCCGGTCTCAGTCGCGCGTAAGTTGGACCTCGAGGTTCGCCGACGCGGCCGTGCGCGGATCGGCGCGCTCGGCTAGGGAACGTCGCAACGTGTCACGCTCCCGTGACACGAGTCCGGCGAAGACCTCGCGTGTCGTGTCGCCCTCGCGCAGCAACACGCGCACCGACTGGTCGAGGTCGAGCAGCTCGTCCGCGAGGCGCAGAGTCACCCGGGTGAGCTCCGGCGCCTCCAGCGTGATCGTCTGACCCTCGACAGTGGCCCACACGGTGCGCCCAGCGCGGGCCTCTTTCTCAGGCACGCCGAGCCAATAGAAGCGTGTGTGCACGACGTCGTCTTGATACCAGACGATTCTCTTCGGCCAAGCGACACGTGTGTACGCAGCCATCCACGGCAGCGCCTCGGCGTCCTTGCCGTCCATCCAGTGGCCGAGGCCGGGATAGATTGTCACCCGATGCGGATACCCGCCCGGGTCCGCTGCGGCGAGCGCGTCGAGTCGCGCGCCCCAACTCGCCGCCACAGCGTTGCGATCGTAGGCGCCGTCGTTGCCGCCCATGAACAAGGTGAACGGCAGGTTGCGGAGGCCCAGCTGCTGGGCCTCGTTCGGATGCCCCGCCATCATCGCCGCTGCCGCAAAGCGATCCGCCATGCGCGGCGCGAGCTGGTACACACCGTCGCCGCCGGCGGAGTACCCCAACAGATAGACACGGTCGGGGTCCACACCCTGGGTCGCGACATAGAGGTCGATCAAGCGCTGGAAGAGCGGATCGATGTGGTCCTGGTGCCAGAGGTTCCAGGTGTCCGTCGGCGCACGCGGCGCGACGTAGAAACCCTCCTCAGGGTCGTAGAGGCGCACCTGATTCGCCCATTGGCGATCGTTCACCTCGCGCGGCGCGCCGCCGCCGCCGTGCATCGAGATCCAGAGGCTGCGCTTGCCCGCGGGCGCGTCGCCGAGGCGGCGCTCGGCGAACTTCAGCGTGTGGTCGCCGACGATCACCGCGCGCGCCTCGTACTCGGCCGCGAGCTGCTCCGTGAGCTCGGCCTGGCGCTCCGCCCAGAGCTCCGTGAGGGCCGCCGCGGCGCCCGCGCGATCGAGGCCTCGCGGCGCATCTTGCGGCCCCGATGGCCCGCTCTGGGCAGCGGCCGACCAATCGAGGTCCAGCGTCTGGTCGCCGCTGGCGCCGACCTCGATGTGCACCCAACGTCGCTCACCACCACGCTCGAGCGCGAGGTCGTACTCCCCCTCGGCGAGCGCGAACACGGGCATGTCGTTCAGGTCCGCGCGGCCGGCGCGCGTGACCTCGCGCGCGAGCTCGGCGCCGTCCGCGCCGTAGAGCACCAGCGTCGCGACGAGGCGCTCGCCGCGGTCTCGCCCCTCGCGCTCTTGAACCGTTGGGCCCGCCCAGAGTCGGACGCTGCGCCGCGCGAGGGTCGGCGCTGCGTCGCTCTTTGCGCGCGTGTAACGCGCGGTCACGTCTACGGCGGCGACACTGAAATCGCGCGGCGCCCACGCGAGCGGGAAGTGCGCGTCGGTGCGACGCCACGCGCTCGCCCACACGGCGTAACGCGGGTCACCCTCGATCGCGCGCGCTGCGTCTTGAGTGAACCAACCGCGGTCGACTCCGGCCGCGTCGTACTCGTCCGCCCCCACGAAGCGCCAGGCCTCGCCGTCGAAGAACTCGACCCAAGTGTGGTTGCCGCGGTCGTCATGCCACGACGCGACCCCCGCCGCGCGCGCAGGCACGCCGACCGCGCGGCACGCATCGACGAGCAGCACGGTCAAGCCGGTGCATGTCGCGCGCTTCTGCGCGATCGACTCCGCGGGGCTCTGATTCGGCCGCTTGCGGCCCGTGTTGTAGTGCACGTCGAGCGCGTTGAAGAGGCCGCGGTTGAGGCGCTGGGCGGCGTCGGTGAGCGAGGTCGCCTCGCGCGCGAGCGGCGCCGCGACCTCGAGCAGACCCCGTCGCCAGGGCTCGCGGGTCTCGTCGAGCACGGCGTAAGGCAGCACGTTCTCGAAGTAGAGCTCCTCGGGGACCGCGGCCGCCCAGGGGAAACGCTCACGCGCCTCCAAGGCGAGGGTCAGGTGCTCGAGCAAGAACGCGGCGTCGAGCCCCGCGTCGCGGTCCGGCGCGAAGGCCGCGAGGTAGGCCGCAGCGCGCGCGCCCAGGTCGCCGTGCTGCTCGCGGGCGAGGCGTTGGAAGTCGGTCCAGCCCGCTTCCTGCCTGCCGACGGGCGCGGACGAGTCGTCCGTAGAGCGCGCCTCCGGCACGGGCCCTTGGGCTCTGGCGAGCGGTCCGGTCAGGAGCAACAGACCGACGAGCCACGACACGCCGAGCGGCGCGCGCCGCGCGGGGTGGCAGCAGACGGACGGCGTGGGGATCATTCGCACACGATACAACCCCATCGGTCCGGACCTGTCAGACACCTTGGAGAGGCCCGCGAAGGCCTGGAGACGACACACCGAGGTCGTGTTCGGCGCGCGGATCGGGACGATGTGTGTCTTCTGACTCCAAGCGTCCTGCGGATGCAGTCCAATCTCGGCTGGGGTCCAGCCTGGCCCCCCCAACACGCGAACCCATGCGACATTTGCAATTCGAGCGCGGTCGGTCGACCGCGCGACGCCCTCTTACACGCTCCCTTTCCTGTTTCCTCACCCGTTCCAGCATCCGATCCGGCTGCCTCGCGCTCGCGCTGGCGACGCAACTCACAGGTGTCTCGGCCGCCGCGCGGCCCCAGACCGACACGTCAGCGGCGGCCGCCCCTTGGCGCCTAGGCAGCGCGCTCGGCACACCCGAGTGGTTTCAGGTGCGCGGCCACATCCGGGCCCGCTTCGAGACCTTCGACCAGGACTTTCGCGCCGCGGGTGGCGGCGAAGAGCACATCTTCGTGACTCGCACGTCGCTCGAGATGACCGTGCGCGATACGTACCTCTCGGCGACGACGGAGCTGCTCGACAGCCGCGTCTTCAGCGGTGTCAGTGACGCAGATCTCGACACGACGATCGTCAACCCGCTCGAGCTCCTGCAGGCCTTCATCGCCGGTGACTTCAAGGATACGTTCTCCAGCGGGGACACGCTGCGCGTGCAGCTCGGACGTCACACGATGGACGTCGGCAGCCGCCGCCTCGTGGCGCGCAACCGATACCGCAACACCATCAACGCGTTCACCGGCCTCAACACCCAGTGGGAGTCGGCCGACGGGACCAAAGTGCGCGGCTTCTACACGCTGCCGGTCCAGCGCCTGCCGAGCGACGCCGCGTCGCTCGACGAGAATCAGATCGAATACGACGAAGAGCGCAAGTCCGTGCGCTTTTATGGTGTGCACGCCGAGATCCCGAAGGTGGCCGCAGGCATGAACGCCGAGTTCTACGGCTTCGGCTTGCTGGAGTCCGATGCGCCCCGCCTGAACACGCGTGACAGGAACATCAAGACCGTCGGCACACGCTGGCAGAAGCCGCACGCGCCCGGGGAATTCCACTGGGAGCTCGAATCCGCCTATCAGTTCGGCGAGTCTCCCTCGAGCGAGTCGCGCACACTCGACCACGAGGCCTGGTTTCACCACGCGATGCTCGGGTATCGCTTCGAAGCCGCGGGCCAACCGCGTGTCGAGGCGCTGTTTGACTATGTCTCCGGTGACAAGGACCCGAACGACGAAGAGAACAACCGCTTCGACCCCCTGTTCGGGGCGCGCCGCTTCGACTTCGGCCCCACTGGCATCCTCGGCGCTTTCGCGCGCGCGAACCTCGTGTCGCCCGGCTTGCGTTTCGTCACGAAGCTCACGCCTAAGTGGGACCTGATACTGACCCACCGCCTGCACTACCTGGCCTCCGATCGCGACGCCTGGACCACCGCTGGCATCGTCGATCCGAGCGGCGGCTCCGGAAACCACATCGGCGACTTCACCGAATTCAGCCTGCGCTACGAAGTCGTTCCGAAGTCGCTACAGTTGGAATTCGGCGCCGCGTATTTCGCGCAGGGCGGCTTCGCCGAGGACGCGCCCAACTCGCCGGACCAGGGCGACACTCTGTACGGGTACATCGAGACGACGTTCTCGTTCTGACGCGCCAAATCAGAAGTACTGAGCCAGGGTCGTTTCTTCGTATTTGGCGCTGCGTTTCAGTGCATCGGGCTGCCGAATCG
>Ga0163144_10001105_pt1 | contig 63848 bp, 70 predicted proteins | sample OliLak19BULKMAT1_FD_123175 | JGI IMG/M metagenome (GOLD analysis project Ga0163144, IMG submission 123175) | Freshwater microbial mat bacterial communities from Lake Vanda, McMurdo Dry Valleys, Antarctica - Oligotrophic Lake LV.19.BULKMAT1 | ecosystem: Environmental > Aquatic > Freshwater >...
ATGTGATAGGAAAGGAAGCTAAAAATAAAGTGGTGATAGTAGCCGAACTGGTGGAAGACGGCAATAGCGTTTCGGAAAATATATTGTATCTAGATCTGCCCAAAAATTTGAACCTGCCTGCTGCCATCGTTAGGAAAAAGATAGTAAAAATAAACACCGGATTTGAAATCACCCTCGAGTCGGACAAACTCGCCAAGCATGTGTACCTAAAAAATGATGCTACAGAAGGCTTTTTCTCCGACAATTATTTTGATTTGGTACCTGGTAGGGAAGTAAAAATTCAATACGCTACAAAAACCGATATCAACTTATTTGTTGCTGGGTTGAAAATTATCCATTTGCAACAGGCACAGCAGTAAAGACAATATTTTGAGAAGATTCCCACACTATTTATTTAAGATTCCGATCACATTCCCGGCCTTTTATACCCGATAGACTTGTGAACATTTTTGATGGTTACCATCACATAGCTTTTGGCTCTTTTACTTTTCGTTGTAGCTCTACTCATTAACATTCTGTAGTAAAAACAACATGTTACCGAAGCCCCAATAAGGCAGATGCGATTTAAATAATTTACCTTAATTGGCCCCTACATAAGGCACTAGTTCCTTTGAACCATCTGCAATCATAACCTCCCTTTTTTAAATTCGGTGAGCTGCGATTGCATCACGCAATGGCTTGGCAAGGCAAACGGTTTCAATACTCCTAAGGCATTTCAAAGAAGAAGGCATTGTAGATTTTGGGAGAAAAAAAATCTTTATTCCCCAGTTGAAAAAACTTAAATGACATGGATAGGTTACTACTTAATAAGCGAATCGTGAGATTGCTGACGACAGGGCGGGTAAAAATTTGTGCGAAATCAATAGATAGAAAAGATAATGTTAAAGGAGAATACGCTCAATTTTCTCAAAGCGCTCAAGCTGAATAACTCAAAAGAGTGGCTCGATGACAATATTAAATCTTATGAAAGTGTAAAAAATGATATTTTGACTTTGACAGGTCGATTGCTAACATCTCTTTCTGCCATTGATATGGCAATTTCAACCGCAGATTTAGACCCGAAAAAGTGTATAACTAGGCTCAACAGAGACTTGCGTTTTGCAAAAGACAAAACTCCATACAAGACAGACTATTATATTGTATTAAACAAGAATGGGAAAAATAGTGCCTCAGCTTTTTACTTTCTACACATTGAACCCGACAACTGTTTTGCAGGTGGAGGTGTTTATAATCCGCAGCCTGAAGAGTTGAAAAAAATTAGACAAGAAATTAATTATGCTTTCAGCGAATGGACAGCCATTGTTAATGACTCATCATTCAAGAAAACATTTCCGAGCGGCATCAACAATTCAGGAGTATTGAGTAGGCTACCCAAAGAGTTTGACGCTGAAAATCCAGCTGGCGAATTTTTGAAAATGAAAGGTTTTTACACAATGGAAAAAATAACTGATGAGGAAATAATTTCAAGTGCTTACTTTATAAAAATAAACGACTACTTTAAAAGCACAAAACCGTTGGTAGATTTTTTAAACAAAGCAATTGAAAATGACTAAAAAAAGAGATTTACTGCCATCAAGGGGCGTTACTTGCAGTTAAATAAAGTCTTTTTCGAGAGCAAAACACGGCTGCTAGTAGTACAAGTTTTCTACGCTCTTCAACTCAGATTACAATGTCTTTGAAATACTCGACTGCTTGCTCTTTTAGCAACTGTTCTTGATCTCTCAGCGGCTGATAAGGCACAGAGGCCACGGCTTTCCAGTGTGGCCAGCCTTCATTGTCAAGGCTTTCAAGTTCGAAATAGCCTATCTGAGCCAGCAATTTGCAGGTGGCTATATGCATGAGGTCTTGTTTTTCTTCTTTGGTAAATTCCCTTGGCCCTTGCCCCAATTCCTGAATTCCAATCAGAAATAGTACCCCATTCAAATCAGGTTTCCTGCCCACAAGTGGGAATAGTTTCTGCCTGAGTTCTTGCCAATTATCTTCTGTGCTAGCCGATTCGAAAGCCATATTATTCTTCAGTTTTCTTTTTGTAATCGCCCTTGCGGATGGAACGCACCAGATTGCCCCATGCAAAGGGGTTGAAAAGCTGAAATCCGCCCGACCCAATCGGTGAGCCTAGGTATAGCATCTGGTTGCGAAGCGAATATTTCTGGTTTTCGCTACTGCTCATGGTCGAGTTAATAATCATCCGTTGCAACAGCAGTTGGTCGGTGCCTGCATACATATTGTTGTACATGGCTTTGTCGGGAAGTTGCAATGCTAAGAAGGCTTTTTTGAAAAGTGCTTCGGTAGGGTAGGGAAATATCTCAATAATAGGGTAAAAAGCGGTGTCTTCCTGCATTTCTATAATCAAGGTGATGCTTTGCCTGTCAGATTTAGGCACTCCCAATCGCCTTTTTTTGTAGCCAATGGCCGATATTTCTAAAGAATCGCCAACAAGGGTTGGAATGGAGAAAAAACCCGCATCGTTGGTAATAGTGCCTCTTCCGGCCTTGGGAATGGCAATGAATACGCCAGGAATACCATACAAGCTGTCGCCACCCACCACTAAGCCGGAGAATTGAACAATATTTTTAGAATTTTGGGCAGAGGCAAAACCTAAGATGAGCGTGCATGCTGCTGTTGCCAATATTTTTTTCATAACTATATATAAACTCAATTGATGCTAACAAAACTAAACCCTCTTTGGCTGCTATCGGCAATAAAATCCAATTTCATTCCCGCTAGGTACAAGAAATGTTTTTTTTCGATCCAAATTTTCATCTCGTCAATCTCAAACACTTGATCGTGCTCTTTTTGCTCATCGAACCCAAGAAAAAACGATGTACCACTACATCCACTACCTTTAACACCTATACGCAAACCCATAGTGTCGCTTATTCCCTTGGTTGCAAATATGCTTTTGGCCTCCGCAAGTGCTTCTTCACTGATATGTATGGGCAAATTCATTGTAGTGTTTCCATTACGATCCGAAAGGTAGCTACTTTCGACAATGTTGCTACCTCTGTAGCGTACAATTCATTTTTGTGCTTGGTACGACTTTGGAAAAATACAACGAGGAAGCGGAAATGTGTGGTGAAAATAAGTGGTGCTGGCAAGGTCAATTTTAAACCTCGAACACGGAGAGTATTTTTTCCTGATTCAGTGGTTTATTGAGGAATTTCTTCACCGACTTGAATTCGAGGGCTTGCTGCTGGTCTTTCATGCGTGAAGAGCTGGTAACCACCACCACTTTGGTGAGCGGATGCTTATCAAAATACAGGCGTTCATATATGGCTATGAATTCATAACCGTCCATCTCTGGCATATTCAAATCTACAAATACTGCCTCGGGAAAATCGTTCTCGTTATTGCTCTGCTGCAGAAACTCTAAAGCCTCTGGGCCGCTGAGGCAAAATTTCATCCGTTTTACGGCTGGAGTTTGTGCCAATACTGCTTTTAAAATGATGCCAACAGCTTCGTCATCATCGATCAAAAGTATGTTTTTAAATTGCATGACCTGTGGTAGATTGCTTTTTGTGTTATTTGTATTCCTTTAAATAAATTTTAAAACGCGTGCCTACGTTCAATTCGCTTTCTGCTTCTAATTTTCCGCCATTACGCTCCACCATCGTCTTCACCAGATAAAGCCCTAGGCCTTTGCCTTGAGCCGAACGGGTAAATCTGTTGAACGCTTTGAAAATCTTTGTTCCATTTTTGGCCATATCTATACCAGTGCCATTGTCCTTAACGGTAAGTACCACATAGCCATTTTCAACATAAGACTTCAATTCGATTCGAAGCTGTCTTTCAATCGACCTATACTTGATCGCATTGCTTATCAAGTTTGTAAATATACTTGCCATATATGATTTAAGGTAGCAAATAATTGGTAATTCGTCAAAATCACCAACAACCTCCCCTTTGATCTGCCTCAGATCGGCATCGAAATCCGCAATGGTCAACGCCAATACTTCTTCAAAAGATATTTCTTTAGCTAACTTATTATCTTGGCTTTGCACTTCTATCACTTCTACCAGACCAGTAATGGTGTCGTCAAGCCTACTTACGGCTACATCTATGGTGTTGAAATACTTTTGCTTAGTGCTAGGGTCGTCAGTAGTCTTGATAAGGTCGAAGAGGCTTTTTAGATTAATAACTGGCGATTTGAGGTCGTGGGCAGCAGTGTATACAAATGTGTCGAGCAGCTCATTTACCTTTATTAATTCTTGGTTTTTCTTATCGAGAGCTTCATTCACCAGCTTCTGATCGTTTATGTCGGTACATGTGCCTACCCATAGCAAGGTTTCATCGTATTTGTTTTTTACTGGCTTTGCCCTGCCTAGCATCCATCTGTAGGTGTTATCTGATGCCCTTAGCCATCTATATTCTAGCTGATAGTTTTCTCCTGTTGTTATTGAATCATTCCAAGCCTCGTGCGCGAAGGCCCTATCTTCAGGATGCAAATATTTAGCCCAGTTGGCTTTAAGTTCTTCAAAATTTGAGCCTGTGTACTCATACCACTTGGAATTAAAGTAGCTAATGGTTCCGTCTGGCTCGGCAGTCCAAGCCATTTGGGGAATAGTCTCCAACATCAAAGCTAGTTTTTGAGCACTCTTCTCTTCTTCTTTGCGGGCTAGCACATGGTCTGTCACTTCCATGGCGAAAGTCATCACGCCATCTATTTGATTATCACTGTCGTAAATGGGCTCTATCAAGATGTTAAAATAAGAAACTACTTTCTCCTCATTTTTAAATACAATGCTTTTATATTCCTTCTCCGTATATTTTACTCCCGTGTTATATACCTGTAGCAGTATATGTAGCATGGCATCGGAATCTTGAAAGCGGCTTATTTTTTTTCTCGATTTGCCAATGAGCTGCTCTTTTGCATCAAACATAGTTTTGTAGCTCGCATTTACCATTTCATATATCAATTCGCTGCCTTTCATAATGGTGACAGCTGCCGGAAGATCCATTAATAGGCCGTATAATTTCTGCCTTTGCGCTACTGCTCGATCGTGCAACTTTAGCCGTTGCACCTCCAGCTCTTTTCTTTCGGTTATATTGATAAGTGAACCCAGCATCCGGTAGGGCTTGCCTCCGCCATCGTGCATCGCATAGCCCCTTTCCATCACATGTACATATTGGCCTTCCGAATTCTGAAATCGGTATTCACCATTCCATTGTGTATTGCCACTCGCCAAAAACTTTCTTATATCTTGCACTACATTTGTCCTGTCTTCTGGGTATATGCGGCTATGGAGTGCTTCAATACCATGTTCTAATTGGTCTGTTTGGTAGCCAAACATGGTGTTGAAGCCTTCGTTCCACCACAATCTATCGGTTTGCAAGTCCCAATCCCATATGGCATCGTTGGTAGCAAGCGAAACCAACCGAAACCGTTCTTCGGATACTATTAGTGCTCTGCCGCGTTCGAGTACTCTGGCTTCAAGCTCGCTATTGGATAGCTTCAGGTTTTGCTCGGCATCCTGCAGCTTTGCAATGGTTGTTTCCAGCAATTCATTCTTCAGCAAAAGCTCGTATTTGATTTTTTTATCGCTTCGCATATCCTGAATGATATGGCCAAAACCAATATTTGCATTTGCCCTATCTTTTACCTGAAACACATTCCAACATATAGGAATCATTTCTTTGGTTGCAGCATTTATGATATTTATTTCCCCCGACCATTTGCCGTGCTCAGCCACATAAGGCATGATGTGCTGTGCAATAAAGTCCAAATCTTCAGAAGCAAAATAATCTATAATCCTAATATTAAGTTCTTTTTTACTGCGCTCTAAGCCTAAAATTTTGAGGCCTGCATCGTTAATGAATATCAGATTGCCCGCTTCATCGCCCAAGCCGATGAAATCTGAACTATTGTCAACTACGGCCACCAGCTTTTCTTCTTCGGTTTGGGCATATTTTAAGTCGGTAATGTCTATAGCAGTCCCGAAGAGCTTCGAGGCTTTTTCATTTTCAGTTACCAGCTTGCCTTTGGAGAGCAGCCATTTGATGCTGCCATCTTTGGCAATCATGCGGTGCTCTAAGGAGTAAGGGTTGCTATTTTTAAGCACACCAAGCACAGCCGTATTCATCAATTGCCTGTCTTCGTGGTGAATGAGCCCCAAGTAGGTTTCATAGCTGAATAAGGGATTGGTAGTAGGATTATATTCATATATTTTGGTCAGATTATCAGACCAAGTGATGTGGTCGTTATCAATATCCCATTCCCAATTGCCCATATTGGCTATATTTTCAGCTTCCAACAATCTGTCTTTCGATGATTCAAGCTCCATTTTGTAGTTGCTTATCTTCTCAAAGCTATGCTTCAGTTCATCGGAAGTGGCCGTCAGTTCTTCGTTGGTGGCCTGAGCTTCTTCGAAGGCTTGTTGCTTGTCTTTAGCAATCTTGCGGATGCTTCTGATATTGGAACTGATAATAAAATAAAACCCAATGCTTAATACCATAGAAACAATGGCCAGCACAATTAGAAAGTTGGGAGCTTCAGTACTGCTGGTGTCAAAATCCATTGACCTGATTTTGAGCAAATTCAGTTCCTCGTACCGCATGGCAAGAATGTGGGCGTTGGTTACGGCCACCTCGGCTGGCTCGTTTGATTGGTTATCTACAAAGGGGTTGTTTTTTTTTAACGCAATGATTGCGTTCCATTGTTCGAAATTTTCAGCCATCAGTTTCCTCGCCTTCACCACGTTTGCTTGCTGCTTAGCATTGTCAGTAGTGAGTACAGCAATGGCATTAAGTTCGCTATTTATCATGCCTTGGGTCATGTTGTAAGCTGTCAAATATCTTTCTTCACTTGTAATAAGGTATATTTTCTCGCCCAATTGGGCATCTTTGAAAGTGATTAATATGTTGTTGAGCTTACTAATAACTTCATTGGTGTGGTCTACCAATTTGGCATTCTCAATCAATTTCCTGTTGGTGTTATAGGAAATGAAGGAAACATAAAAAAGTACGATAATGGAAAAAGTAAAGCCAAGTTTCATAAGAAATTCTCTAGAAATATGATTTGCGAAAACTTTTCTTTTTGTAGAAACTAATTCAATTACTTTTCTCAACTGCATAGTTATATTGGTTCTGTAAAGTAAATTTAAGGCATTTGCAATAATCATTCTGGTATCCTGTATCAAAGATTTTTCCCCCAGCATCTGTAGAGCAGAAAGCTGAGGGTTAGTTATTTTAAATTAAATATTGCTAAAAACAGGATCTCATATTTTAATTTACAGGGAAAGCAGGTAAGCCCATGGTGTATTCCATGGGCTTGTTTTGTTTTTTCTTGTACTTATGGCATTTGCTGCCGGTTGCTTATTTCCAATAGTGTGCTTTGTTAAAATATGCCAATTAATATCAGTATTACGCCCGCTACAAATAAAATAATACCTGCAAGATACACCAAACCCGAGGCTCCCCCAGTCATACCTGCTATTGCAATCAGCACCAAGCCTATCACCCCTACTATAATTCCAGTAGTGAGCTGCCCTCCCGAAAGTTGTTCTTTTGAGGCACTGAGCTTGTTTATCATCTTTTCTGTTTTTTTAACACCAATCTTTTCCGACATATTTCTGCGAAAGATTTCAATTTTCTCGGCTTTGGTGTTCGCTTTCTTTATCTCGGCAATCATGCTCTCAGTTTTTGCTTTCTCGTTTTTTATCGCCATTTGCTTGGCAATAAATCCATGGTCTGTTGCGGAAGATGAAAAAGTAAACCTGTCACTTGTAGAGGCCGATGCCTCGGCATCTACAACGCTTGATGGATAATCCATTTCAAGCCTTTGGCTATTGATCTTATTTTGTTCTAAGTTGGAAACCATAATAGCTTTTCTACTACAGCCTACTATGCATATTGCTACAGTAGTGGCAAAAATAATTGGTAAAATATTTTTCATGATAATTGTTTTTTTAATTTGTTTGATTGATAGCATCTCGAAAGTTTTAACCTTTCGAGATGCAGAATGATTGTTTATTCCTTCAAAGCCCTGCTGTGCTATGTAAAAGTATAAATTAGGTTTGCAAAAGCTACATCGTTGAGGCAAACAACCGGGTTGAAGGTATTATGGTAGTCGATGGTAACTGTATTAGCCAAGATGTTACGCAAATTGACATTTTGTTACATTTTTTTATCAATTTTTATCTGCAAATCTTTTGCTTTGTCGTAATGCGTACGAATGGCGGGAAGTGCTTGCGAAGCCATGGAGACAATTTCAGCGTTGTACTTATCTGATTTGGCCACATCTTCCAGTTTGTCTATTACCATTTTGTGGTCATCTACCATGCTAGCCATGAATTTTTTATCAAATTCTTTGCCATTTTCGTCTCTCAGGCTGTTGTATCCCGATATATCGTTCCTAGCCACAGTATCGGCAATAGAAATATTGTTCTTCATGGCATAGTCCATATTTTTTGCGTACATTTTCTTGTGATCATCTATCATCATATTGGCAAAGTCCTTTACCGAAGCCATCACTGCTCTGTCTGAAGCCAATTCAGCCAACTTTACTTTGCTCAAATTGATTTTAGCCATGTCGGCAATAAATTCTGCATCATTTTCGGCAGTGCCTTCAAATTTCGATTCGTTTCTCTCTTCAGCTACTTCGGTGCTGTCCATTTTATTTTTTGTTTCGCAAGCTACCACTAGCAAGCAGCCCGTAATGCCTGCTATTATTAGGCTTTTCAATGTTGTTGAGGTGTTCATGTTGTCAAGATTAAGTTGTTTGTAAGATGAATTTTCTTAAATCGCCAAAAAACTATGCCATAAAATGCTTTTAAGGAAGAAATGAACAAATCAGAAAGTGGCGGCTTTGTGCAAAGAGCCCTAAACTCACGAACGCGACTTGTTTGATAGTATATTAATTTAATGCGTTCGCGGGCGATTACATGCACTTGCCGAAATACATATTTTGTAGACTGTGGCAGGGTTCTTTAATACATACTATTGGCTTGTAGCATTTCCACAAAGTCTGGGTTTTTCTAATTTATTTGTGATTTTTCCTCCCCGAAAAATTTGTCCTGCACTATTTTTTGGCCACATTTTATTCTTTCATTGCTCATTTGTTCGGTGTCTGGTTGCAGTGTTGTACACGACATCTTCGCCACCGGCTATTGGGTAGAAATTGCGACAGTATTGTTGGTTTTGGGAATTATTCTCTACGTTTTAAGCACAGTATCCAAATTTGGTACTGGGCACAAGGCCTAAAAATGGTATGCATTTCAGCACTTAATGACCACGCTTTGATAAACTGGCCTATGTATAAATGATAAGCTATCAACAGTAAAATAAAAAATTTGCTATCCCCCTTGGTATCTCTCAAATATTGTCTGATGAGGTTGGTTCAATAAAGTTGCTTGGTTATACAGGGCACAACACTAAACCGATTCAGCTCCTGTTTGCAAATCGTACTTAATAGTTCTGGATATGGGGTCTGAGTTAGCCATGTCTATCATTCCAAAGCCATTTTCACACAAGGCACCAAGGCCACAATGGAAAATAAAAGTGTGCACTTCCGGAGCTGCCAGCAATGTAAAGGGGAAAGTATAGCCTCGAACATCAAATTTTTCGCCACTTATATAAGTTTGGTACACACGCGAGTATTTTTTGTCGTCTGCATTCATGCGTTTCAAATATTCCTTGTCGGGCGTCAATTGAAACTGATTGAAAGATGAAATTTGGTCGGCAGAATAGATGCCTAATTTTTCCATACGCAGCATGGTGGCCTCGTAAAGCAGATCGGCAAACTCATCGGTATCAGGCTCGTAAAACGACTTGTTTTCTTCCGAATGCAACACCGGATCTACGATCAGCACAGGCGATATGCATACAAACTTTGTTTTTCCGTCAAAATCTAAGTCAGTTTCCATTTCAATGGAATCGGGCGAAAGCTCCATTTCACCGATTTGCAATTGTTGGATAGAAAAAAGGGCATTCAAAAAATTGTTGATGAAATCTACGTTCAAAGATGAAAACACAAGTGTTACCTTCGAAGAAAGATAATGAAGACCGCCCTTCCCCACTTTTATTTGTCCTTTCAAGCCAGAGAAATTATAATATCTAAATTCTCTGTATTTGGAATCACATTTGGCAATTACCTGTTGCGCAAACTTAGCTAGAAAATGTTGGTGGTGAAAGTGAATTTTTGCTCCTCTATTCTTCAAGTTAAAAATAATGCGTACCCTCATAGAAATAAAAATTAAAAGTATAACTGACTGATAACGACCTAAGGTATAAAAATGTTCAAATTTGGATCAATTAACTTATTACACCCTCTACGATGTGAATATGGAGTAAATGGTAAGCCAATTAATAGTAATTTAGCTCGGCAGGTAAAAAATCAGTGTAGAGCTAAAATGTAAAAAAGTATGTAAGTAAGGTAATATTGTGCAACTAAACATTGAATCTGAAATGCATCACATCCCCATCGCCCACTACGTATTCTTTGCCTTCTACTGCCATTTTGCCTGCCTCTTTGCAGGCCTGCTCCGATTTGTATTTAATGTAATCTTCCAATTTAATTACCTCAGCTCTAATAAAGCCTTTTTCAAAATCGGTGTGGATAACGCCCGCGGCTTGCGGGGCTTTCCAGCCTTTATTGATCGTCCAAGCCCTTACTTCTTTCACCCCTGCGGTGAAGTAGGTGGCTAGCCCCAGCAAATCGTACGAAGCTTTGATGAGCCTGTTGAGGCCACTTTCTGTCAATCCATATTCACCTAAGAAAACCAACTTTTCTTCCTCCTCATTCAATTCTGCTATTTGCGATTCTATGGAGGCATTGATAATGATTACCTGCGCATTTTCATTTTTAACGTTCTCACGCAATTGATCCACAAATTTATTGCCTGTGAGTATTGATGCTTCGTCCACATTGCATACGTACACCACTGGCTTTACAGTGAGCAAATACAAATCTTCTATGGAAGTCAGTTCCTCCTCGGTGGCTGCAACTTCTCGTGCATTTTTGCCCTGCTCCAATGTCGATTTATAGCGTTGTAACACTTCAAACTCCTTCTTGGCCTTCACATCCCCTGCTTTTGCAGCTCTTTCAGTTTTTTGCATTTTCTTTTCCACCGATTCCAAATCTTTGAGCTGAAGCTCGGTGTCAATTATTTCCTTGTCAGCTACTGGGTTTACGCTGCCGCTTACATGCACTATATTTTCATCTTCAAAGCACCTGATTACATGAATTATGGCGTTTACTTCCCTAATATTCCCCAAAAATTTATTACCCAACCCTTCCCCTTTGCTTGCCCCTTTCACTAGGCCGGCAATATCTACAAATTCGATAATGGCTGGCAACACCCGCTCGGGCTTTACCAAATCTTCAAGTATCTGAAGGCGCTTGTCGGGCACATTTACTACACCCACATTGGGGTCTATGGTGCAAAAGGGATAATTGGCGGCCTCCGCCTTGGCATTAGATAGTGCATTAAAAAGCGTAGATTTGCCCACATTTGGCAATCCAACAATTCCACATTGTAAACTCATAATTGTTATTTACTGCAAAGTAAGCGATAGAAAAAAATGTAAAAAAACCTTAGTAGGTCTAAAAAGTACGTTCTCAAACTGCTACTCCCACTTCAAATCTGTGCCTGATTCTTCCTGTTCTTCGGGTGTGAATGTTTTTACGGCATCGAAATCGGTGTCTAATTCGTTTTTCATATAGTCTTTAGCATTGTTTAATGCATCTATAAACTTTATGAAGTCTTCCTTGTAGAGGAAAATTTTGTGCTTCTCATAGAAGTATCCATCGTCCTTAAAGCGCTTTTTACTTTCCGTGATAGTCAGGTAGTGATCGTTGGCTTTGGTAGATTTAATATCAAAGAAATAAGTTCTTTTTCCAGCCTTGATGCGTTGAGAGTAAATCTCGGAATTTGCATTATCCTTGTTTTCTTCCACTTTATTTTTTATTTCTATGAGATACTGAGGCAAAATTATTATAATTGAGATACTTTCAAAAATAAATACAGAATAACCATACGATGTGGCAGTGTCAACAAGTGCACTCGGTGAGAGCAAATAGTCAAAAATAGGCTAACCAATCTGAATTGAATAACTATAGTTTCGGTACATCGTTTAACGTGAACATGCCTTTGAACAAACATATATTTACACTTATTTTTTTGAGCATTTTTTTTGCAAAGTTATGCAAGACTCACGCTCAAATTGGTTACCAGCAAAAAGGGCTCGCTTCCTATTATCACGACAAGTTTCATGGCAGAAGAACTTCCAGTGGAGAGCGATTCAACCAAAATAAATTGACGGCCGCCCATCGAAAACTGATTTTTAACACCATGGTGAGGGTTACAAATCCACGAAATGACAAAAGTGTGATCGTGCGGATAAATGATAGAGGGCCCTACAAATACAAAGGCAGGATTATAGACCTTACGCTCACGGCTGCGAAAGAACTAGGCATAGACAAAATGGGGTTGTGCATGGTGAAAGTGGAAGTGGTAGGTGAGGAAGGGAAAATTAATTATTCCAACACCAATACGAAATTTCCAGGCAGATTTGAAATAGGAAAATTTTATAATTACCGCGGTGAAGTTCGCAATCCCAAAGGATTCGGTGTGCAGGTGGCAGCATTTGCTGAATTGGTCAATGCCAGGTACTTCGCCAAGGAAATGTTCAGAGAAGGATTCAGAGAAATAGTAGTGAAGATAGAAACGCCCACAAAAGATTCTGCCAACTATAAAGTGATAGTTGGGGAATTTAAAGCCCAAGAATACGCCCAAGAATTTATACCTAAACTGAAAAACAAAGATTTTTACGGCTTTGTAGTACAGTATTGAGCCACCTCAATTTTGCTTTGATGGTTCGGCCAATTTACAGATTATTGAAGCGATACGAAACGCTGAGCGTGCTATAAAAATTAGTAATTTGCTGAGATAGTATATTTTTTCGATGGTAGCTATTAGGGCTATTTTGACTCATGTACTGGGCACCCAATGTCAAATTAGTTTGGTGATCACAGCCTCATAGACACCAAAAATAAGATAAAGCCTCGGCTCTGCTTTTAGAAAATCAGCCCTTATTACAACCACCTTATCCTTTTATTATTTGTCTTATTTGGTCATGAAAATGTATTTTGTATATATTTACGCACTTTTACTAAAGCGTTAATGGCCCAACAGAATAAACTGACCCCTAAAGAAAAACCCGCAGCCAAAGCCAATGCTAAATCTTCCTTTTTCGATATTCATTTTATCGTTTTAGCAGTGGTAATGGCCGTGGTGGCGATGATCAGAATACGATTGCTTTCCCTACCGCTTGAGCGCGATGAGGGCGAATATGCCTACATGGGCAAGTTGATTTTGCAAGGAATTGCGCCTTATGGCGAGGCTTACAATATGAAACTGCCAGGAACACATTTTATGTATGCAGTGCTTATGCTTGTTTTTGGAAAAACAATTTCAGGCATCCATTTGGGCTTAATGTTCGTTAATCTTGCTACTGCTTTTATGCTATTTTTAGGTTTTAAAAAATTATTTAATCCGTTGGCAGGTTTGGCTTCGGGGTCTATTTACGCTATAATGTCTATTAGCCCAGCTTTTTTGGGTTTCGCTGCACATGCCACACACTTTGTATCTTTTTTCGTTTCCTTGGGCGTGTACTTCTATGCCAGACACCAAACCGATAAAAAACTGTATCAACTCTTTTTGGTGGGAATTATGTTTGGTTTTTCATTTCTGATGAAACAGCAAGCCGCATTCCTTATCATCATGGGTGGGCTTTTCATTATTATGCAGCACTTGCTTGCCAAAGATATAAAAATCAAATCTTTTTTAATTGACGAGACATTGTATGCCATCGGTGTTTTCATCCCTTACCTCCTTACCGTTTTGATTTTGTTTTTAACAGGAGTATTTGATAAATTTTGGTTTTGGACATTTGAATACGCCTCTAAATACGCCAGCGGTGTAGATTGGGAACAAGGCAAAATGCTATTCGGTATGAGTTTCAAGCCTATGTGGGAGGAGTTTACCATCTTATGGATACTATTCTTTCTTTCAGTTCCAACTGTTTGGTTTTCCAAATTGTCGGTAATTCAGAAATCTATGGCCACGGCATTTGCAGTTTTTACCTTTCTCACAGTATGTCCTGGCTTTTATTTCCGACAACATTATTTCATCCCTTTTTTACCAGCAGTGGGGTTGATTGTAGGCTTAGGTATTTCTGCTATTGCAGGTTATTTGAAAGAAAATATGAAAATTAATTTGGGTGTAGTCTTGACAATTACTGTTTTGGTGTTGTCTTCTGCTTTGGCTTGGTCTAAGAACAAAATTTACTACTTCAAAGCAAAGCCACTATTGCTTTCTAGAATGATTTATGGCACCAATCCGTTTGTCGAATCATTGGAGGTGGCTAGTTACATCAAGCAAAATTCATCAAAAGATGATAAGATCGCTATATTAGGCTCAGAACCACAGATATTCCTTTACGCAGATAGAAACTCAGGCACAGGATACATATATACTTATGGCCTTATGGAGATTCACGACTACAATAAGCAAATGCAGCAGGAGATGATAGCTGAAATAGAGCAATCGAAACCCAAATTCATTGTGTTTTGTAACATTGGGACATCTTGGCTTATGCGTCCCGATTCGCCAAAGTTGATATTCGATTGGTTTAGTAAATATGCACAAGAGAATTATGTGGTAGATGGCATTGCAGATATTGTGGGTCAAAACCAAACGATTTATAAATGGGGCGCAGAATCTGGCTATTACAGACCCCAAGCAGAACATTTAGTGGTTTACAAGAGAAAAGAATAAGGAAGTTGATATTGACTGGCGAGTTTATTAATGGCCTTTGTGTTTAACAGTAATTATGTGAATTGCCATTGGCTTTAGGCAACGGATAAAAAAAGAATAATAATGAGCTTGATAGATCACAATTTTATTGAAGCAGCTGAGGTTTTGAAGAATTTCTCAACGGAAGAAAACTTCAATACCATTCAAAAAGGAGCTGATATGATGATAGAAGCCATCAAATCAGGAAAAAAGATTATCAGTGCAGGTAATGGAGGCTCTATGTGCGATGCCATGCATTTTGCAGAAGAGCTTTCTGGTAGATTTAGAAATGATAGACCTTCAATAGGTGCTATTTCTATTTCAGATCCTTCACACATGAGTTGTGTCGGAAATGATTATGGTTTTGACTTTGTTTTTTCAAGATTTTTAGAAGGAGTAGGGCAGGAGGGTGATGTGTTTTTAGGTATTAGCACCAGTGGAAATAGCAAAAATATAATTTTGGCTGTAGAAGCAGCTAAGAAGAAAAACATCAAAACAATCATCTTAACCGGTAAAGATGGTGGCAAATTAAAAGGGTTGGCTGATATTGAAATTATAGTGTCACATTTCGGGTATGCAGATCGCATTCAAGAAATTCATATAAAGATTATTCATACTTTTATTCAATTGATAGAAAAAGCATTATTTCCAGTAGCAGTTTAAAATGGCAAAGTCAAACAAGAAAGCACAAGATTTGAAACATTCGCCTTCACTTACTGAAAAACCCAATAAGTCAAAGCCAATTCAATTGAATATTAACTATTTGTGGATTGTTTTAGGATTTGTTTTTACCCTTTTCTGTGTTTCTGTATTTAAAAACATTCAATATCCACTTTTTTGGGCAGATGAAAGCATGACTGTAGTTGGTGCGCAAAGAGTGCTCGAATTTGGTTACCCAAAAGTGCATGACGGCAAAAATGTGTTTTATGATCTTCGTCATTCCAATCCAAAATTAGGAATAGACGAAGCCACCGATGCTTATGTCGGAGGTACTAGTTGGGGACATTATTACTTTGCTACCATGGGGGTGAAATTGGCTGAAAGTTTTGATGATATCTATGTAAAAACTGGTATTATCAGATTTACATTTGCATTCATTGGTTTGATAGGAATTATGCTTTTTGTTTACTTCACGTCATCTCTATTTCCCAAGACAGAACACAAACTTTTATTTGCCATCACTTTCTTTTTCTTAAGCTTATTTTCAGTTTCGTTGGTTTTATTGATGCGAGAGGCGAGGTATTATTCATTATCTATCTTTTTATTCTCCCTTATCACAGGTATTTATATTAAACACCGATTTGCAAGCGGAATAAATCCTGTTTTACTAAGAATCAGTCTTTTTGTATTGCTTTGGTTGCTGTTTATGACGTTTGCCCCCGTCTTCTTTATTGGTTTGGCTATTATAGCAGTGGCAGAAGCTGCATTTGCTATCAAACAATTGGCAGTGAGCAAAGATTTATTGGCCGTCATGAAGAAAATAGAACCTATTTTCTCTGCAGCTTTACTCTCTTTGATTTGTATTTACCCTTTCCTTGATTATTTCAAAACCTTTGAAATATCAGAAGCTATTGCAACATTCAATGGTTACGGAAAGAAAATGTATTGGGAAAATGTAGGTACGGTATTGAAATACTTTAGAAATTTTGAGCTTTTATGGTTAGCAGTAATACTCAAAGTTTTCTTTTTAATCAATTTCAAATCGGTTTCAAAGCATAATAGCAACTACATGTTAGTCTCTGTTTTCTCTGCACTCATTTTTATTGCCTATTTATACCTGATTGCGAGAGTCCCCAATTTCATTTATACACGTTATATCATCCTTCTTCAACCAATCATTGTATTCTCCATCGCGTTCGATGCTTTGGCCATTATTTTATCTGGGGGAAACGGTAGCTTTGTTTTTAATTTCAAAACCATTTCAGTGTCGTTGATTGTCATTGTACTCTTAGGAGTAAATATCTTTAGCAACTCTAAATATTTAGCCGGGCATATCACAGAACTAATGAATAAGTACAAAGGACCTTTGGATTACACCATACCTGCCATCAAATCAAAGTACACCAAGACTGACACTTTGGTGATAGCTGCCAATTATGAAGAGACTTCATATATGTATTATTTAGGCTGCAAGGTGGTGGTAGGATTTATAGGCAATAATTTAGAGGAAGACAAAAAACAAACACCAGATGTACTAGCATATAGAAAACCTTGGGGAAATTCTGTTGAGGAATTTCAAGGATACATGAAGCAAACACCTTTCGTACGTGAAGGTTATCCAGTTTATGACAATCCTGTAAATAATATTGCCGAACTAAACTTTATGCCAGCATTTAATCATAAGTTTGAAACCATAGAAGGAAGTACGGAGCAGGAAAGAACGGAATTGTATTTTAAGAAATAATAATCAAAGTGGCAAAAAAAGAAGCTAACAAAAAGGATATATCACAACCAAAACCCGTAGAAGAAAAGGGGTTCGAATTAATTAGATGGGATATCCCCACTAAGGTATTTGTTGGGATATGTGTTTTTTTATTCGTTATCGGAGTTGCAGGTAAGTTTCATTTTTCTCATAGTCCGTTGTGGTATCAGATATTTGGGGAGACTTCAAAGATGAAAAAGGCGGTTATATGGGGAAAGCCTCACACAATAAGATCTGATGAGTGGTTAGTGGAAGTACCTCATGTACTATCACAATCAGAGATTGGATATCCTTTAAGTAATCCTAGCATTGGACCAAAGAATTCTGTTGTCATACATGGAATGCCAGTTGTTGACCTTATGACTTTTTTTCGTCCCGCTCAATTTGGATTTTTATTTCTTGATGTTGAGAGAGCATTTTCATTTTTATGGATGTTTCGAAGTTTAGGATGCATAATTGTTCTTTTTCTGTTCTTCAAATTGTTGTTAGCTAATAATTACTTATTATCCATCTTTGGCTCATTACTTATCTTTTTTTCTTCAGGTATTCAATGGTGGGGGATGTTTTGTGAGGCCATAACGGGCTCTTGTGCAGCTGCCATATTTCTTATATATATTTTATTCTGCAAAAACAAATTAGTCATTTCTGTAAGTGCTTTACTTCTTGTCTGTTTTACTTTCGGGTTTATAGTAACTCCTCTTTATCCCCCAAGGCAAGTGCCTATTGTATATTTGGTGTTCTTTTTGACTTCTATTTATATTTATATTAATTTTTCTAAAAGTATAATTTTCGAAAATATTGTATTAAAATCAATTGCTTTAGGCTCTGCTTTCGGGTTGTTTGTATATTTATTTTGGTATTTCTATAGTATTAATAAAGAAACAATTGAAATAGTATTCAATACGGTTTACCCGGGTAGAAGAATTTCCTTAGGAGGTGATTTACCTTATTCAAAGCTGTTCTCAGAATATTTTTGGAATTTCATTAATCCTGAGAAGTTGCCAGCACAATGGGCAAATATTTGTGAAGCAAGTGGTTTTTTACTATTTTTTCCGATTATCTTTTTTCATTCTTTGTATAATCTATTTACAAAGAGACAAAACAATCTTTACGTGATTGTTTTATCTTTTTACATAATATTTTGTTTGGTGTTTATGTTTGCTGGTATTCCTGAAATACTTGCGAAAATCACTTTGTTTAGTATGGTTCCACCTTTTAGGTTGACTTACGGTTTTGGCGTAATTAACCTATTTCTTTTATTAATTTACTTAAATGCACAAGAGTATCGCAGACAGAAATTTGATTTGAAAACTAAATTAGTTGTTTTATCTTTCTCAATTTTGTTTGTATTCGTAGTGAGCTATTTTACTAATAGGGAAGTAGGTGGTTATTTTTCTATTGGTCAGGTGCTGATTATTTCTTTATTTTTCGGCACATTGTTTTATTTGGTTTTCAATTCGAGAGATCGGACATCTCTAATAGTTTTGATATCACTTACCTTACTATTTATAGCACCAAATGCAATTATTAATCCCTTATCTCAAGGCTTAGATTACATATTAAAAAATGAATCATATAAAGCCATAAAAAGTATTGTGCAGCAAGATAAATCTGCGAAATGGGTAGTGTTTGGAAATCAAATGATAATTTCAAATTTTGTTAAGACTACAGGTGCTAATGTATTCAGTGGCGTAAAATACGTACCAGATATGAAGTATATGCACATATTAGACAAACAAGGTTTGAATGATAGTGTATATAATCGATATGCTCACATTCTATATATGCCCTATATAGATGGCAAAGATACAGTGATATTTAATCTAGCTCAGATGGATTTGTATTCGGTTCAGATGGATCCATGCTCTCCAAAACTCTCAGAAATAGGAATTAAGTATTTTCTTTTCACCTATCAGCCACAGCCATCTGAAATAAGGTGCATGCAGCTGGTAAATTCAAATAGTTTTCTTATTTACCAACGAACAAACTAATGGCTTTAGGACCTTTTATTAGAAAAAGATTAGGTGTATTTGAGAAACCGATTTCTGATGCGTATAGAAATTTTTTTATGAGTCTTAAAGACTTGACACATAGTATTAAAATACAAGTGCCAAATGCTAAAACAATACTAGAAGTGGGTTGCGGAGAGGGTGCAATTATAGATTTACTTTGCGAACTTTATCCTTCTACTACAATCATTGGAATTGATATTATAGAGCATGTTGGCAGGCAATTTCAAAAGATTAATCCAAATGTATCTTTTAAGAGAATAAGGATTGAAGATTTCGTTGTAGAAAATGATGACTTATTCGATATGATTTATTTAGGTGATGTGCTTCATCATATACCACTCAAAGAACATGTAGATTTTTTACTGAATGTAAAAAAAGCGCTAAAACCCGATGGTGTTTTATGTTTAAAAGATATAGATAGGAATGCAGGAACAGTTTCCTTTTTGGGCGAGTTTGCTGATAGGTATATAACAGGTGACGATGTGAATTATCAAACTATTGATGAATTTAAAAATCTGATAAATAAAACCTTTGGAATAGATGTAAAATACGATTTACAGTTCGTAAAGCCGTGGAAGTCTAATATCATATTTTATATTCAAAACAATTAACAAACAGAAATGCAAACTCTTAAGTATGAACCTTTAGAAAAAATAAAGGTAAATAGAACAGTAAAACGAATTGAGTATATTGAAAAGGCAGTTGAAAACAAGGTAGTATTGGATTTGGGATGTTTTGACGAAACAGCTTTTAAGTTAAAAAGTAATTCGGACTATTGGCTTCATAAACGAATTGCTGCAAAAGCGAAGCAAGTAATAGGTGTTGACAACTCAAGTCTAATACCAGAAGATGGCTTAGCACCGTTCAAGAATAGTATTATTATTAAACAAGATGTCTATGATTTGCTTCCAATAATAAAGAAATACGGTAAAGTTGATACTATTGTGGCAGGCGAACTGATTGAGCATATACCTGATGTACAATTATTTTTAAAGAACCTCAAACAAATTGATTCATTAAAAGGAGTTGAACTGATAATCACTACGCCTAATGGATGCGCTGTTCATAATTTCATTATCGGCATGTTTGGCATGGAATCGAACCATGAGGATCACTTAGGGAATTTTTCATATAAAACTTTGAATACGCAATGTATTAAAGCAGGATTTTTCGAATGGGAATTAACACCATATTATTCTTTCTTTCCAGAAATGAGACTAAAGTCTAAAGGATTGGGAAAGTTTTCTTTAGTAGTATTCGAAAACTTTGTAAATTTTTTTGAATCTGTTTTCCCTCTACTAAGTTTTGGTTGGATTCTAAAAATTAAAATTTAGTTACGCCTTTTTGTTGAATCGAATTTACTTTCTATGCATTTTAATAAAAAAATACTATTTCCTTCTTACTTCCCCAATTAGTTGAAAAGAACAAGCATCGTGTAAAGAAATAGAAGCATATAAGTCTTTTCAATTATAAAAGGGAAAAAGCTCTGTATGGTATCACTTCTATACATGGATTTTTTAATATAAACCCGTCTTTATTTAGTAGCCTCTGTACTCTTTCTTTAAAGAATTATTGAGATATTTGAACCATAAATTGAAAGGACATCGAATGTTCGTAGTGAAGGTTGTCGCCAGTTTAAGAATTTAAGGTTAATCCTCAATTTATGTCGTAACGGAAACTTAGGCTTTTTTGAAAAATTGTTACCAACTAGTAGTATTGAGGTACATTTTAACTCGTATAGATGTTACAGCATAGTTTTGTTATTTTGGCCTACAAAGAGTCGCCTTATATTGAAGAATGTATTCAATCGTTATTAAAGCAGACGGTAAAGAGCGATATAGTGATCTGTACCTCTACACCAAATTCGTTTCTTAATCTGCTTTCTGCAAAATATAATATACCATTAGCAATCAATGAAAAAGGCGGAGGCATTGGCCCTGATTGGAACTTTGCCTACAATGTTTCAAATACGCAATATGTGACTTTGGCTCATCAAGACGACTTATACGCTCCCAATTATATCGAAGTCTGCTTAACCATGGCAAGGGGAAATGCTGATAACTTGATTGTATTTACCGATTACAGCGAGATAATTAATTCAAATACGGAAAGTCACAGGTTAATGCTTTATGTAAAAAGACTATTGCTTTGGCCTTATAAATTTAATTTGTCATTGAGGTCAAAGTTTTGGAAACGATTAATTGTTTCTTTCGGCAACCCCATATCTTGCCCAAGTGTGATGTATAATAAGCCCAATCTTAAAGACTTTGCTTTCTTTGAAAACATGAAAACCAATATGGATTGGCTTGCATGGTTGACTTTAAGTAAAATGAAAGGGTCTATCGTTTGTGTACCACAACGGTTGACTTATCACCGCATTCACCCAGATTCTGAAACTTCCAACACCATAAATAATAATGCAAGGAAATTGGAAGACTATTATATTTTTGAACAAATTTGGGGAAAATTGATAGCGGGTTTCCTCATGAAGTTTTACTCTTTTTCCTATAAATCAAACTTCTCAAAAATAAAGTAATTGAAAGTATGGAGCTCACTATTTTAATGCCCTGTTTAAACGAAGCTGAAACCATAGAAGCTTGCATCAGAAAAGCAAATCAATATTTAAGTGGAAATAATGTATTTGGAGAGGTGCTGATAGCTGATAATGGCAGTACAGATGGTTCTCAAGCCATGGCAACGGCCTTGGGTGCACGTTTAGTGGCTATTCCAACCAAAGGTTATGGCAGTGCATTGATTGGTGGAATAAATGCCGCCCAAGGAAAATATATCATCATGGGCGATTCAGATGATAGTTATGATTTCTCTCACTTGGAATTGTATGTAGCCAAACTAAGACAAGGAGCGGATTTGGTAATGGGAAACCGATTTAAAGGTGGTATTAAGAAAGGAGCCATGCCATTTCTTCATAAATACCTTGGTAATCCTGTACTTTCATTTGTAGGAAGGCTATTCTTTGGTACCCATATCGGTGATTTTCACTGTGGCTTGCGAGGATTCAGTAAAGAAGCTGCCATGAAGATGGATTTGCGATGCGAAGGAATGGAGTTTGCATCTGAAATGGTAGTTAAAGCCACGCTATTGAAATTAAAGATCGAAGAGGTTTCAACTATACTTTACCCCGATGGAAGAAGTAGGCCACCACATTTAAAAACGTGGCGTGACGGATGGAGGCATTTAAGGTTTTTGTTTATGTACAGCCCTAAATGGTTATTCCTGTATCCTGGTATTATTTTAATGGTATTGGGCACCATATTCTCTATCCGCTTGTTTTTCAAACCTATAGTTTTCCTAGGTATAGGGTTAGATGTTCATACGCTTCTCTATTCATTTTCTATGTTGCTCATTGGCTTTCAAGGTGTCAGTTTTTTTATGTTTTCCAAGATATATGCGATTCAGCAGGGCTTATTACCTAAAAGCGACAATATTAATACTTTTTCCAGATACTTTAATCTAGAACTCGGATTAATTATTGGGGTTGTCTTAATCATTTTAGGTTTTGTGTTTTCTTTTTACGCTTTAAATATTTGGAATCAATCTCATTTTGGGAGTCTTGATAATAAAAATGTATTGCGAATGGTAATTGCAGCATCAAGTTGTCTTATTTTAGGCTTTCAGGTTATTCTTTATAGTTTCTTTTTTAGTATTTTGGGTTTAAAATCTAAATAGTCATGGCGACAAAACCCATTGCAATTAAGAAGGAAAGCAAAACAAAGCAATTGGATAACAATTTTATTTGGTTGATAATGGGCTTATTTATTTTTGTTGCAACGCTATTTTATTTTTATAAGTCTACAAATATCGGTCTTAAAAATACATTGATAGAACAACATGGTTACCGACAAACACAAACAGGTTTAACCGCACTATATTTCATTAAAGAAGGATTTAAGATTGATTACATAACGCCAATGTTTGGCTATCCTTGGAAAGTACCTATGGAATTTCCAATGTATCAGTATTTTGTAGCCGCATACAAAGTTTACAGCGGGAAAAACCTAGACATTGCCGGTAGAATAGTTTCTATTGCTTTTTTGTATCTATCACTCATACCTGTTTTTTTTATTGGTAAGTTGTTTACAAATAAAGTTTCAAATGCGATTTGGCTTTTACCTTGTATAATTATCCATCCGCTCACTATTTATTGGTCAAGGTCATTCTTAATAGAATCTACAGCACTTTTTTTTAATTTACTGTATGTTTGGGTGGGGCTTGAGCTATTATATAAGCAGAAAATCTGGCTATACATGCCTCTGATCTTATTAGGCGTTATAGCTCCCATTTCAAAATCAACTACAGGCCTTATTCATATAATCTGTTTAGGAATATTTTATTTATTTCATTTATTAGAGCGTTTTAAATGGGAAAATATCAAAAACGAAATATTATTTTACCTCCCTAAAGGTTTAGTTGCCTTCGTAATTCCTTTGGTATCTACAATAGTCTGGACTAAATGGACAGATCAAATCAAAGTTGCCAATTTTACCAGTGATTTTTGGGCATCTTCTGATCCCGTAATGCAGAAATGGAATTTCGGAACTCTCGAACAAAAATTATCTTTAGATGTATGGAAACAGATAGATGGATTTGAGTTTCATTTCATTATTATTTTAATCATTCTATTAGCGATAAGTGTTTCTTTTAGGGTAAAATACTGGAAAGAGATAGTAGCATTTACTGTTTCAGGTTTGGCCGGTCCTTTGATCTTTACCAATCTCTATTATGTGCATGATTACTATTCATTTGCAAACACTGTTTTCTATGCGGTAGCAATCGGGTTCTTTGTGGTCAGTACTGTCATTTCTGGAAGAAATATATACGAACGATTTGCTGGGATAGCGTTTAGTGTTGCCTTATCATATTATACAATCAGTGCATATCCCAAATCTTCTTATTTGTCTTTACAAAAAAATAACAATCCATATTTTAAAACTGTAGGGCAGAATCTTCAAAATTACCTGAAAGACGGTGAAAATTTCGTTTTTTTCGGAATGATAGGCGATCCATTTGTGCCTTACTATGCTGAAAGAAAAGGCGTTTGCATGTCTCCTCATTTTGTTGAAGAAATGAAAAATGATACACTTGGGTTTTTAAAAAAAATAGAGGCATCGCAGATTAAAGCAATTGTAGTCTGTGACGTAAATAACCAAGACTTAAAGCTGGTTCAGAAAATGATAGAATATTTTAAGTTAAGCCCTCAACCTGTGAACACAGATATTCAGCAAATGGGTTATTATATATTTACTTCAAAACAGTAAAGATGAAGATTAATTATTCTAGAATCATCGATTTTGCATTTTTTTTATCGGTGGTCTTTTTTTTACCCAAATTAATCGAATTAAGAAACGCGTATTATTTGACTAATCCTCAATTTTATGCAGAAGATGCCGTGATTTTTTATAAACAAGCTGTTGAAAATGGAATAAGTAGTCTTTTCATTCCTTTTGCAGGATACCTACATCTTATTCCCAGAGTCATTGCCTTTGCCAGTTTGCAAGTTGACATAACACAAGCACCTGCATTTTTTTCTTATGGAGTAGTACTTGTGATGGCTTTGTTAATTACTTATCTATGGTTCCTAAGCAATTTCACTACTCCGATGAAAATTATGGTGGTAGGTTCGTTGTTTTTCTTGATTTCTTCAAATGATGTATATGGATTTGTTGTTAATCTTCATTGGCATTTGCCTATCTTGTTGCTCTTAATCTTTACTAAACCTATCGTTAGACCTAAATGGGAGTATTTTGTAGATTTTTTCGTCTTGTTCGTTGTCGGGCTAACAGGTCCATTTTCAGTGGTCTTGCTCCCCATTATAATCTTCCTGTTTCTTGCAAATAAATTTAAAAGCACCACATGGGGCATTGCCTTATTTACGATTTATTTAATCACCGTTGTGGTTCAAATCGCATTTTTATTAGCAGGGGATATAGAAAGGACTCAGGGAATCTTTAATCTAAATATATTTATAAAATATACTGCTCACTTTACTTTCAGTTGTTATATCCAACTTTCAACCATATTTAAATTAGTCAAGTCAAAAGATTCAGGTTTCCATTGGTTTATTATTATTTCAATACTTATATGGACTACAATCCAGTTTTTTAAATCTAAAGATAAGAAATATGATTCATTTGCTTTTGCCGTAGCCTCATTTCTTATGATTTTATCTACAATGTATTCATGGAAAAATACACCCCAATATATTGTTCCTCCTTTTATGGGTGGCTGGAGATACACACATTTACCTACGATGTTTATGTTTCTATCTTTTGCATTTGTTTTGTTTAATAAGAAATTTGAATGGTTAAAATTGACATTTATTATACTTTATTTTTATGTCAGCTTCAAATCAAGCAATAAAGCATTTGAAGCCGTAAAATTTCAAGATTTAGAATGGAAGAGATACAGTACTATGTACAAGCAGGGTGAATTGTGCGAAATTCCAATCCAGCCGATAGATTGGAAATTAAAGTTTGATAGTTGCGAGGTGAAATAATAAGGATTTATAAAAACTAATACTTCTTCCTAAAATCCCCCCTTGAAAAGTATTTCTCCAGCCAGCAGTACATCAAGATAAAGAAATAGCGGCTTCCCATTTCTTTAATTTTAAGTTTAGACTCGCCAGTTTTTCTATTTCTCCAAGAGTTTGGAACAACGGTATAAGTATAACCTCTCACGATTGCTTTGGCAGGCAATTCAAGTGTTAAATTGAAATGGGGAGATAAAAATGGTTTTATACCTTGAATGGTTTCTCTTTTATAAAGTTTAAAAGCGTTGGTAGTGTCATTATATCTGATCCTCAGCACCATCCTGACAATGAAATTTGCGAGACGATTGATTATTTTTTTTATAAAAGGATAGTTATAAACTTTTCCTCCATTGCTCCACTTAGTACCAAATACACAATCTACATTATCTTCAAGCATGCGATGATAGTATCTAACTAAGTCGAGCGGATCATCTGATAAATCTGCCATCATTACAGCTACACAATCGCCAGAAAACCGTTCCAATCCAGATCGAACAGCATATCCAAAGCCATTAGGTCCCTGATTAGTTTCCCAAACTAGGGTAGGAATTGTTTTTTGTAAATCGGCTAATACTTGTACGGTATTATCTTTGGAATTATCGTTGGTTACAAATATTTCATGGGGTATATTGAACTTTAAAAGTGTTTGATATAAGGTATTCAAAGTTTCTGCTATTGAACCCTCCTCATTGTATGCAGGAATTACAACACTCAATTTCATTCGTGAACACGTTTAGTGGTAGATTCAAATATTTGTCCTAAAATATCATTAATGCCATACTTCCAATTCCAATTTGGGTAGTGAGTTTTGAACTTGGTTAAATCACTTATCCACCATATATGATCTCCGATTCGATTGGTTTCTATATAACTATAGTTCATCTTTTTCCCAACTATTTTTTCTGAAAGAGTTATAGCTTCAGCCATTGAGCAGTTGGAAAATCGACCACCTCCAGCATTATAAACTTCTCCTTGTTTTGGGTTTTGGTAGAAATGCCAAAACATATTTACCAAATCCCAACTGTGAATATTGTCTCTTACTTGTTTGCCTTTATACCCAAACACAGTATAGTGTTCGCCAGTAATGGCACATTTCATCAAATATGACAGAAAACCATGCAGTTTAGCTCCCGAATGATTAAGACCGGTTAAACAACCGCCTCTAAAAACACCTGTTTTCATGCCGAAATACTTGCCATATTCTTGCACCAACACATCGGCTGCCACTTTAGAAGCTCCAAATAGCGAATGTTTGGTATGGTCAATACTGAAGGTTTCAGGTATTCCTTCTTTGTAAAATTCGTGTTTTGTATCAATCTCCCAACGATGTTCTAATTCTACCAACGGCAAAAAATTATGTTTCTTTGAAAGGTTGGGCCTATAATGGTGAATCAAAAAATTGTTGCAATGAAATAAATCTTTTGGTAGACAATGGCTTTGAAATTTATAAAGTAAAATCGTACGTCACAGCAAGATACGATGTTGTTCAAAATCAGAAATTGTCTATGGAGTTGGCTAACATTGGGTTTAGTGGTTTGATTCTCAAACCAGCTTTACCCAAAGGAAAGTATAAAGTTCTTCTGCAGGCTATAGATAATAGTGCTCTAAAAGCGATAGCTGAGACAGGTATTGCTTTCATAGTACAATGAAGGGATTTAATTGCACTTCCTACTATCCCGTTACACATATACTCGCCAATCAGTAATAGGTAAGAATAAATCAAAATATTTATTTAAATTGTAGTTTGAAACTATTCATTCACCAGATCTTTTGCTTCGCCAGGAATTAAAAATTTTGAAGGAGTTGGAATTGCATTAATCTCGTATGCGTTTCGCTTCTGATTTTTTCCCTAATTATCGTGCTTCTCAGGCTGAAGCCCTGCATAGCAAATATTTTTAATGTTAATACAGGTCAATCTGTCATAATTGCATATTGATTTGTAATTTTGGCATGAATACAAAAGCACTATTTACTCATTTATTGCTCTAAACACCTACTTAGCTTAAAATACAAAGACTTTGACGCAACAGGAAATTCAATCAATCAAGCAGCGGTTTGCGATTATAGGCAACAGCGCACAACTCAATTATGCGATTCAGGTAGCTGCCCAAGTTGCCCCTACCGACATGACGGTGCTGATAACGGGAGAAAGTGGCACGGGCAAGGAATCTTTTTCTAAAATTATTCATCAGCTTTCTGCCCGAAAGCATGGCAGTTTCATAGCGGTAAATTGCGGAGCTATTCCCGAAGGTACTATCGATTCAGAACTGTTTGGGCATGAAAAAGGGTCGTTTACAGGAGCTTCTGATGCCAGAAAAGGGTATTTTGAAGTTACAGACGGGGGCTCTATTTTTCTTGATGAAGTAGGGGAGATGCCCTTGGGTACACAAGCCCGCTTGCTCCGAATACTTGAAAATGGTGAATACATTAGGGTGGGTTCTTCGAAAGTACAAAAAACCAATGTGCGCGTAGTAGCTGCTACCAATATAAACTTGATAAATGCGGTAGAAGAAAAAAGATTCAGAGAAGATTTGTATTATAGGCTTAACACCGTACCTATTGTGGTGCCATCTCTACGCGATAGAGGAGAAGACATTTACCTGCTTTTCAGAAAGTTTTCAGTTGATTTTTCTGAGAAATACAGGGTTGACCCCATAAAACTAAATAAAGAGGCGCAAGATGTATTAACCAAATATAGGTTTCCGGGCAATATTCGTCAGTTGAAAAATATTGTAGATCAAATGTCGCTTTTGGAATTAAATAGAGAGCTTGGCCCGCAAGAGTTAGTAAAATACCTGCCTAATTACAGCACCTCGACTGTTCCCAAACTTTACAAGGATGCCTCAAGCTCGGCATCTGAAAGCTATACCGATAAGGAAATTATTTTTAAGTTTCTTTTCGACATGAAGCGTGACCTCAATGATTTGAAAGGAATGGTATTGGAACTAGTGAAAAATCCCTCTGATGCTGAGAAAATAATAAATAGCCGACCAGAGCTATTTGTAAATGTTGATGGAGTGCCATCTAAGCCGATAGAACCTAAGTTCGACCGGCCAATGCTTGCCGAATCCACCACGATTCAGCCTATAGATGAAAATTACAACGCGGCTGATTTTGACAACACCAAGGTGGAAGATATTTCTCATGAAGTGCAGGAAGAGTCGCTTTCGATCTATGCCAATGAAAAAGAATTGATAATCAAGGCACTGAGAAAATACAATGGAAAGCGTAAATTGGCTGCCGATGATTTGAAAATATCAGAACGAACTCTTTACAGAAAGCTAAAGGAATATGATTTGGAAGACATGTAAGACACCTAGTACTCAAAAAACAGCGGGTACTTTTCTGAATATAAAGAGGTGGGTTGCTACGCTAATATGCCCAAATTCGCTTTGCTGTCGCTATTTGTTACTGTTGTTGATAGTTACAATGGGCAGCTGTGGGGTTTATAATTTTACAGGAGCCAATATTCCGCCTGAAATTAAAACCGTATCTATTGACAACTTTATAAACGAAACTGGGCTAGGTCCGCCACGTTTCCCTCAAAACTTTTCGGAAAAACTGAGAGATTATTTGCAATCTAACTCTACACTCAGGGGGGTGAGGCGAGAGGGTGATTTGCAATTCGAAGGATCAATAATAGGGTATGCCATTTCCCCAATTGCCCCCACAGCTCAGGAAATTGCTAGTAAAAATAGGCTCACTATCACTGTGAAAGTAAAATTTATTAATTTAGTAAAGGAGAAAGAAGGTTTCGAGCAGCCATTTTCATTTTATTTCGATTATCCCCAAAATCAAACACTTACCCAAGTGGAAGACGAAGCCATTGAAATTATCTCAAACCAAATTGTATTTGATATTTTCAATAAAGCACTGTCTAATTGGTAATTATTTATTGGTTCGAAAATGCCCTACCGAATGTGGTTTTACTTAATAATTCGGCACAGTGATAGGGTTAATCAAAAAGGCTCAACTAAACGACATTACTATCTTATCGAGTAATATTCGATTTTGTATTAGCAAAATTTTACTCTATTTAATCTCTTAGCTTTGCCACATGGAAAATACCAATCACACAGCCGGATTTGTTTCAATTATTGGCCGCCCCAATGCAGGAAAGTCAACCTTGCTCAATGCTTTTTTGGGTGAAAAACTTTCTATCGTTACGCCTAAGGCACAAACTACCAGACACAGAATTTTGGGTATCCTAAATGAGCCCGATTTTCAGATTGTATTTTCCGATACACCGGGTATAATAAAACCCAAATACGAGCTGCAAAAATCGATGATGAAATTTGTGAGCTATTCCAACGAAGATGCCGATTTGATTATTTGTGTTTTAGATGCCTCAAGCGATGAATATCCTGAAGCAGAAACAATGCAGCAAATAAAACAACTTGCTGCTCCTAAGCTATTGGTAATCAATAAGATAGACCTTGTTATTGAATCAATTGTAGACGAAAAAATAAACTGGGGAAAAAATCAGGATATGTTTTTAGAAACTTTGCTAGTATCGGCTTTGAAGAAAAAAAATATCGAAACATTGCTTAAATCTATACTCAGCTACCTGCCGCTACACCCTGCTTATTATGACAAAGAAGACCTGAGTGATCGAAATGAGCGCTTCTTTGCAGCCGAAATTATCAGAGAGAAAATATTCCTCAATTACCAACAAGAAATTCCATACAGTTGCGAGGTGATAGTGACAGGATTTAAAGAAAAAGCCGATATGGATGTGGTTTCTGCCGAGATAATTGTAGAACGAGACACCCAAAAAGGAATATTGATCGGTAAAAATGGTGAGTCTCTCAAAAAACTAAGTACAGATGCTAGACTAGAATTAGAAAAGTTTTTAGGTAGGAAAGTATATTTAGAAACCCACATCAGGGTAGTGAAAGACTGGCGTAGCAACCCCGCTTTGCTTAAGAAATATGGCTATGAACAGTAGTGTTTCAGTTCGAAGTAATGGCGGTGGAAGTTATTAAAATGCTGTCACAGAAGCCATTGTCGTTTTTGAAGAGGTAATGAAGCAGCAGCCAGATACATTATTATCACCGTGCGTCATTTATGGCATTATTTAATTCACTTGGCTAGCTTGTAGCTTATACTCATACAGTAATTCCCATGCCTAATTTCAATATCGAGCATCAGACAATTTATCGCTACAACTATGGCGTTTACAACATTAAAAATTTAATAAAACTGTATCCGGTATGGAATGAAACCCAAAAATTGATATCCCAGAAGGTAGAGATTTCGGGCAATCCAGATGTTATTTTAAATACAGATACATTTGGCAATACATTTGGTATGTTTACTATTAATGGGCCCCAAACCGAGCTAGCCATCACCTCGACATTAAAAATACAGACTTTTTATAAAGATGTGCTTGCTGACGTAGCGGGAAGAAAACTTCATAAATGGGCAGATATTGCCATTTTATCAATGGACAATACCTTTAAGCTTTTCCTCAATCCCAAGGATTTCTATGTAATCTGGGATATCAATCACTTGGTTTACAGCTTTAATCCAGCGTCTCGTAATCCGCTCGACATCATTTTGGAGTTTAATAATTATGTGTACACCAATTTTCGCTACGATGTATTTGCCACGCGCGTAAATAGTACGGTAAATGAAGTGTGGAATATGAAAGCGGGGGTTTGCCAAGATTTTGCCCACATACTTATATATATGTTGCAACTCACCAATATACCAGCACGCTATGTATGTGGGTATATTTGCCCAAATAAAGACGGGTTGCGTGGTGATGGCGCGTCTCATGCTTGGGTAGAAGCCTATTTGCCGAACTATGGTTGGCTTGGAATAGACCCTACCAATAACTGCTTGGCCCAAGAAAAACATGTAAAATTGGCTGTAGGCAGAAATTACGATGATGTAGCCCCAGTAAAAGGCGAATATACAGGCACAGCAAGTCAAACAATGGAAGCTACGGTTGCAGTGAGCTACCAAGTAGATTGAAAATTTTGTCCATTTTTTCGAAAATATCCATTCCTCAACCCATGACACTTGGCAGTTCAAAATTTTTATTTTAAGTTACCCTGTTGTAGTATTCAATAAGCATTTGACCGTGTTTGTGCTGTTTCCTTGGCTATAATTAAATCATTTATTTGAAAAGTGATATTTTTTCAGTCTGATTATCAACGTATTGAAATATTTTGTATTTATTTGTGATATAATTTAACTATAATTATCTCAATTGTATGAAAGCAAAATTCGTTACCCAAGTTTTTGGCCGATCTGTTGACCGCAGATGGTTTTTTAAAAGATTGTTATCGGCAGTTGTTGTTTCTGCAGGGGTCTTAGTTTCTACCTTTGCGGCTTGCCAGTTAAGTGTTTATGAGGGTTTTAATTATGCCACTGGTACGTCTATAGAAGCTTTAGCGGCAACTGGATTTGGTTGGAATACAGAATGGAGAGGGCCAGCAGGAAATAGTGAGAATCAAGCTTCAACTACTACGCCTTTGGCATACCTGGGTTTAAGTGTTACGGGAAATTATATGTCACATCCTGGTTATTCTGAAAGGATTAACAGGCAATTTACCGTACCAGTTTCTCTTCAAAATGCAAATGGATTTATAGGGAAAACAGGTACTTCGGTTTACCTGTCTTATTTATTTAGGAAAAATTCAAACACGGCCAGTTGGTATGGAAATGGGCCAGTAGTGCAGTTGATTAAATATTCAAATCAAAATAATTATGATGCAGAGTTAAATAAATTGGGTGTAGGTGTATTTGGAAATGAAACAGTTTTTCAAATTTTAGGAGGGGCAAATAATTCTGGCGATAGATTTACTTCTTCCACTGCGTTTGCATTGTCAACTACATATTTTGTTGTAGTAAAATATACATTTGCAGCTGCTTCTACAACAGTTGATGTTTTTATTAATCCGAGCGTAACTGCGGCAGAGCCTACAGCTACTTTCTCTAGTACTTTCTCAAAAACCTATGAATTTGATGCAGTTTATTTCGGATTAGGTAATGGAAGTAATCAAGGTAATATTGACGAAATACATGTGGGAGATACGTGGAATGAGGTAACGCCAGATGATATAGTTGCAACTGCACTAACTTCTGTTTCTATTACTGGAGTTTCCAATATTAGTACAGATGGTGGAGAATTAGACCTGACATACATTGCCTTTCCTGCAAATGCTACGTTGCCTTTAAGAGCAAAATGGTCAATTTCTGATAGTAAAATTGCGGCATTAAACGCTAGTGGGAAGCTTACTGCCATAAAAAACGGAACAATTAATATTACTTTAGAAGTTGGAAATTTAGCAGGCGCTTCCGTTACAACTACCTCTTCTGTTACAATAAGTGGTCAAGTTGAAAATGCAGCTTCACTTTTGGCTTACGAAGGTTTTGATATGCCAGCAAATACAACTTTAGTTGGTACAGGCTTAGGATTTGGTTGGGCAAATAATTGGGAAGCTGATGGAAGCCGCGAAGAATATATTACCAAAAACGATGCTCCATTATCCTTCTCTAGTCTTTCTACAACAGGCAATTATTTAATTGTCGGTCGTCCATTTAATAATATACAAAGAAATTTTGATTTGGCTACTGCGTTTTCTGGTTATGTTAGCAATGGCTCTTTGGCCAAACAAGGTCAAACTTATTGGTTCAGTGCATTGTATCAGGTTGACGAATTTGATTATTCGCAGATTGCATTGTCAAATAATCCAGCAATTGGAAGCACAGATTTTCAAAATAATTCGTATTTAGGTTTCGGTTATTACGGAAATGAATCCAAGACAGGTGGGGTAGATTATTTGACTTTAAGGTATAAATCTAGCAACGATATCCCTTCTACTGATTTAGAAATTGGAGATACCTATGTTCAAACATCAACTGTTTTAGAATTAGGAAAAACTAATTTTGTAGTAATGAAGGTGACTATTGGAGGCGATAGAAGCGACTCTTATGTAGATTATTATATCAACCCTCCATTGGGAACTGAGCCTGTGAACTCAGCCTACAGTTTTGTTTTAACTGCCGTTCCTAATATAAAAAGGTTAATTTTAGGAGGTAATAATGCTCCTTCTGCTTCTTTTGATGAATTTAGAATAGGAACCACGTTTAGCTCAGTGACTCCTAGAGCTCAAGTTCTTTCCATATCAATTTTAGGTAATACTATTAGTCAATTTGCTGGTACATCAACCTTGTCTGTTACAGCCATCCCATCAAATGCAGATAAAAATGTGGTGTGGTCTGTTTCTAATGGGGCTGTTGCTTCAATTTCGGGTTCTGGAATACTATCAGCTTTAACAAATGGTATTGTGACAGTTACAGCAACTGCCGTTTCCAATGGCATAGTAGCAAATTCAGTATTTACAATTACGGGTCAAGCTCCTATTTCGGTGTCAATATCTCCTGCAACTGCTGTAAACTCAGGCGACAATATTACATTCACAGGCATCGCGTTGCCAGCAATTGCTGCGCAAGGCATTACATGGAGTGTGAGTAATACCTCTTTAGCCTCGATAGGTGCCTCAAGTGGAGTGTTTGTGCCAAATGCAACTGGTGTCGTTACTGTAATGGGTACTTCATCAGTTGACGCTTCTAAATTTGGTACGGCAGTAGTTACAATTACGCAATTAGATGTAAAAACAATACTTCTTTCAGGTGGAAATATTTCTACCTACCAAGGGGTAAGTAATGTTACAGCAAGTGTGCTTCCCAGTGTTGCTACTGACAGATCCATTACTTGGGCTGTTTCAAATGTTGCGATAGCCACTATTAATGCGTCTGGAGTAGTTACTGCTGTTTCAAATGGTGTGGTTACTGTTACTGCAACTTCGGTGTCAAATCCGAGCATCAAGGGTTCTGTTCAGATAAATATCACTGGTCAAGCACCAACTTCTATTTCGCTTTCGCCAGCAATTAGAACTATCTCCACAACCAGTGCAATAAGCCTGACTGCAACAATATTGCCTGCAAACTCCAACAGTTCTATAGTATGGACATCTAGCAATAATGCCGTTGCGACAGTAAGTGGTTCAGGTCAGGTAAGAGCAATTGCTTCAACAGGCATCGTTACCATTACTGGTGCTTCTTCTGTGAATGGTACAGTATTTGGAACTTCAGTAATTACAGTTAATTTGTCTCGGGGCAGATACTTTATCACACTTACTTCCACTTCTGCAATTATCGATGCCAACGGAGGTACTTTACAAGTTTCTGCTGATGTACTTCCATCTTCTGCTACCGTTTCAGGATTTAGCTGGAGCAGCTCAAATGAAGCTATTGCTACTGTAAATAATTCAGGATTGGTACAAGCCGTGGGTAATGGCGTGGTCACCATAACTGCAGCTTCGTTGGATGTTACTTCAATCGCAGGTAGTTATGTTATTGATATTACTAATCAGCAAACAAGCATTGGAAATAGCGAACTTATAAGTAAAATTATTCTATTCCCAAATCCTGCATCTGCGACTGTCAATATTGCCACTGAAGATTTGGAAATTATTAGTGTGGAAATTCTTAATGCTATGGGCTCAATGGTGTATTCTCAGTTTGGTACTGTCAATTCCATCAATGTATCCGGATTTGCTAAAGGCTTTTACATTGTGAGGATAATGACTGCCAAAGGGTTGGTATCAAAACCTATTTCAATAGAATAATATGATTTAACTGTAATCGAAAGGGCTGCCCAATGAGGCAGCCCTTTTTTTATGATGGTTTTTAAGAAAAAGCTATCTATTGTCTTTCCACCAATTAATCAATCCATTGGTGCTGCTATCGTGGCTACTTACTTCTGTTTCATTTTCCAATTCAGGCAATATAACTTTGGCTAATTGCTTGCCCAGTTCCACACCCCACTGGTCGTAAGGATTTACCTGCCAAATCATGCCTTGCACAAATATTTTGTGTTCGTACATGGCAAGAAGCGATCCAAGCACTTTTGGCGTTAATTTTTTGAATAAAATACTATTAGTGGGTCTGTTTCCTTTAAATACTTTATGCGGTAGCAAACTTTCTAATTCATCACCAGTCAAGCCTGTTTTCTTTAGTTCTACGTTAGCTTCTGCAGTAGTTTTGCCTTTCATCAATGCCTCCGTTTGGGCAAAAAAGTTAGAGAGCAACAGCACATGATGTTCGCCAATTGGGTTTTGGCTTTGTGCAGGCACAAGAAAATCGCAAGGTATCAGTTTAGTGCCTTGGTGAATCAATTGATAAAAAGCGTGCTGACCATTTGAGCCAGGTTCGCCCCATATAATTGGCCCAGTTTCATAATCTACGCTTTCACCTGAGCGTGTCACAAATTTGCCGTTACTTTCCATGTCCCCTTGTTGAAAATAAGCAGCGAAACGATGCATATATTGGTCGTAAGGCAATAAGGCATGGCTATGGGCTTTGAAAAAATTATTATACCATACGCCCAGTAAAGCCAATATCACGGGAATGTTATTTTCAAATGAAGTCTCCCTAAAATGTACGTCCATTTCGTGTGCTCCCAGCAGCAATTCTTCAAAATTTTCAAAACCAATGTCCAAAGCGATAGACAAACCGATGGCACTCCACAAAGAGTAGCGGCCTCCCACCCAATCCCAAAATTCAAACATATTGGCAGTATCTATACCAAACTTAGAAACAGCGCTTGCGTTGGTAGAAAGTGCCACAAAATGCTTCGCAACAGCACTTTCATCTTTTGCAGCATTTAAAAACCAAGCTTTAGCACTTTCCGCATTGGCCAATGTTTCTTGTGTAGTAAATGTTTTGGAGGCTATAATGAACAATGTAGTTTCAGGATTCACTTTCTTCAAAGCCTCCACAATATGGGTGCCATCCACGTTTGAGACAAAATGAACATGAAAACTCTGTCTGCCATATGGTTTTAAGGCTTCCGTAACCATCACCGGACCTAAATCCGAACCTCCGATCCCGATATTAACAACATCTGTAATTGATTTGCCACTATAGCCTTTCCAATTGCCGCTCCGTACTTTGTCGCAGAAAATTTTCATCTGCGCCAACACCTTGTTGATGTCCGGCATCACATCTTTACCTTCAAAATATACAGGTTCGTTGCTCCTGTTACGCAACGCAGTGTGCAGCACCGCTCTACTTTCTGTGAAATTAATTTTTTCGCCAGTAAACATTTTTTCGGTCCATTCCTTTATTTCGGCTTCCTTGGCCAAGTTCAGAAGCAATGTTAAAGTTTCAGCGGTCACGCGATTCTTCGAATAATCAACTAAAATATCGTTGAATTGGGTAGAAAAGACCTCGAAACGTGCCGAATCGTGGGCAAATAAGTCTTTTATTTCTAAGTCTTTTACTGTTTCGTAATGGCTTTGAAGAGCTTTCCAGCCCAATGAATTTGTTAGTTTCGACATTTTACATAGAGTTTAACTTGGGGCAAATTTAAAACTATCATCCTATGGCTTTCAATGATTTTTTGTTTTTTCTTCCAGTAGTAGGTCTTCTTAAAATTTGATAGCTCCAGAAAGTAGAATTTTATAAAATTTATTGCTTAAGATCGTAAGTACGGAAAACTAATGGTAATCTTGGCCGAGTTAACTGTAATAACAAAAACACGTAATTGAACGCTCTAATACTAAAAATACACGCAAAAGCATTTCCAGTTGGGAAGGAAAATAAACGAAAACGGCTCATTTCCATCTGTTTGGTCTGTGGTTTCGTGGCCAATCTGATTGGGCAATGCTCTCAACTGCTTATTGGGAATTATGAAACACTACCTTTCAATCTCGTTTTCTTTGCATTCTACATCACCTGTTTTGTTGTAAATTATTTGGGCAATACGGTACTTGCCGGCTTGCTGATCAGCTATGGATGTGCCTTCATCATCATATTTTCCTCTGTAATTTGGGGTTTTGAACGGCATTTACTCATTTTCTTTATCCCACTTATTATTGCCAATTATTTTTTGATTGATTTTAAAGATAGCAAGCTGGTGCTTTTGCAGATGCTTTTCCCTTTTATGTACATCTTGTCTGATAATTTTTTTGATTTGCGTGTTTACCAAATTTCCCATGTTAGCCTTCAAGCCCAAAAGTTTGAACAAATTGTCAGCACCACGCTGTCCATGGCCATGTCTTCTATTTTTGTTTATTACATCATAATCGAGGCCTACAAGAGTGAAAATTATATTAGAGAATCATTGGTAAAAGTATCGTTACAAAACGATGAGCTTCTGAAGAGAAACGATGAGATTGACCGATTTGTCTATAGTGTCAGCCATGAACTTAGAGCTCCAGTAGCTACTATGAGAGGTTTGCAACTTGTTATAGATGAGGAACCTAATATAGTAGAAATAAGAAAATACCTGCTGATGCAAGAGAAATGCCTCTTAAGGCTTGACGATTATATCAAAGATGTACTGAACTATTATGCCACCAACCGATTAAGTCTGCTCATTGAGAAAATAGACTTTAGTCAATTGCTAGCCGAAAACCTTGAAAAGTTTGAATTCCTAATAACTAGTCATGGAATAGTGGTCGAATCAAATATTCAGCTAGTAAATATTTTTTACAGTGATTCCTATCGCATAAATATGATATTGAGCAATATTTTGTCCAATGCTGTAAAATATTACGACATTCAAAAACCGATGAAAACCATAACTATTCTGGTGAGGGGTAACGACACAAGTGTAGTGCTGAAAATAAAAGACAATGGTATAGGCATTTCTGATGCAGAACTGCCCAGTATTTTTACCATGTTTCATAAATCGGAAATCACAAGTGCGAGCTCTGGCCTAGGCATGTACATTGTAAAGGAATCGACCGAAAAAATGGAAGGAACGGTAGCGATCAACTCTGAAAGGAATCGGTATACGGAAGTAACTGTTCGCTTGCCAAACCTAAAAAAGTATCATTTACTAGATTGTAAATGATACTTTTATTCGCATCCAAGAGGCTTAATTTAGCACAAGCTCCTCTAAATTTATTTTGGTTTTCACCTGAGCTTTCAGGTCGTACAAAATATGGTACAAACCATAATATGTTCGATTAATATAAAGTGAATGTCTTGATCCTCTGGCCTTTACGCTTTCTCGCACCTCTTTCAAGTTCGATATGTAATCTACGTATTGATAAATGCCACTGAAATAAGTTTCATCCCCGAAGTCAAAACTGTCGACTGTAAATGGCTGGGTAAGCATATCGATCATCGTTTTGAAAAGTGGGAAGAAAAATTCCAGTTCTGCTTGGGTATCAGTCGGGTGTATCATTTCCAACGCGTTGTATATTTCCATTACTTTTTTTTCATCGTTGTATATTTCCCTATCAATCAATGAAAAATAAGAGTCGTAAAACGAAGAAGGAATCACCTTCACACAGCCGAAATCAAATATACTCACTGTGCCATCTGCTTTGAAAAAGAAATTGCCAGGGTGCGGATCTGCATGTACTTTTTTCAATTGATGCACCTGAAAATCATAGAAATCCCACAAAGCTTGCCCAATCTTATTTCTGATTTCTTGGCTTGGATTAGTCAGCAAAAACTCCTTCATATGCATCCCTTCCAGCCAATCCATGGTGATAACTCGTTTGGACGACAATTCTTTATAATATTTGGGAAACCCTAAATTAGGAATATGGCCACACTGTTCCGAAAGCTCGATCGAGCGTTTCAGTTCTAGCTCATAGTCTGTTTCTTCCATCAATTTACCCTCAACTTCTTCAAAATATTTATCAGCGTCACGGGAATTTAGCCCCACCAATCTTGTGGCTATCGGCTTTACCATTCTTAAATCGGAACTTATGCTATTGGCAACACCTGGATATTGAATTTTTACCGCCAAGGCCTTATCTTTTTTCCAAGCCTTGTGTACCTGACCAATCGAGGCAGCTGCTGTTGCATTCATTTCAAATCTATCAAACAGCTGATTGGGCATTTTGCCAAATGATTTAATAAAAGTTTGTGCTACCAGCGGACCAGAAAGGGGAGGGGCAGAATACTGTGAAAGTTGAAATTTGTCCTGGTATTGCTTGGGCAACATGCCCCTGTCCATACTCAACATTTGAGCCACTTTCAAAGCGCTGCCTTTCAGCTTGCTCAAAGTACCGTAAATATCTTCTGCATTGTCCCTATTTAGCTCATCTCTACTGATGTCGTTATTGATCAACTTCTGGGTATAATGTTTGATATAATTGCCGCCAATTTTTACCCCGGTTCCTACAAAATGTGCAGCACGTTCTATTTTTGATGTTGGAATACTTTCTTGTTCTTTCATAATTTTGTTAGCCCCAAAGCACTAGGCAGCTATTTTCTTGTGTGGTGTCGAAAGTTACTTGATACGGTATTAATATTAATCTCTTGTCTGAGGGCGGCCACCATTTTTTTTGACCGCAGCTTTATCCTTATTACATCGCCTTTTGCATCATGAATTTTCCGAAGTCAATCACATTGTCTAGCAAGTTTTCGCCAAACAATTTAAATGATAAATTCACGGCTTTTTCTATCGCGGCATCCGTCATTTCAAAGTTTTCGGAATTGTCATTTATCCAATAATTCAAAACAAAAAGAGTTTGTAGCCAAATGCCTTGCTTGTAACGGTCAGATATAAATTTCCTGAATGTGATCTCTTTTTTGTCAATTGCCTCGCCAATAAGATCATCTGCATACCTAAGAAATTGGATCTTGAACTCATCTAATCCTGAAGAATTAAGCGGTATCATCTTCAGTTTTTCATCTTTCAACAAGCTCACATAACTTCTAAATTCTCTGAGCTTTTGAATCCATAAATAGTAAAACGCCAGTAATTTTTCCTTGGCAGAATAGGCATTGTAGGTTTCGTCTGCCTCCAATTGCAATTTCGTTTCTGTGAAAGCAGAAGCCCAGAAATCTCTTTCAATCGCCTCGAATGAAGAATAAAAGCTGTAAAAATCACTTTCATTCATTTTCAACTTTTTGGCAAATGAAAATACAGTCACTGGTTTTTTGCCTTCTTCAAGCAAATACTCTATGTATTTTTTTCTAATGGTATTTTTTTCCATGTTATAGATAGCTAATAATAGGTGAACAAGAATTACTTTTGAAAGTTCTGAAAAGACATTCTTTTTCCAAACATAAACTTGTTATATGTTAAGCCATTGCACAATCAGTAACTCAATTGAAGTAAAAAAAGGTATTAGTGTTTGCCCAGCACCGTTTCATAATTATATCCCCAACAAAGCCTTATTCAATTTTTTTATTTGATTTTTTTAAAATCATAGCCATGCATTGGTTTTCTTTAACAGTGGCAATGCCAACATTCCGATCGACACGACTTCTTGTCTATATTTGAGCCATGAAAAACTACTTTGTAACAGCCATAGGCACCGGATGCGGAAAAACAATCATTTCAGCAATGCTTTGCGAGGCATTTAAAGCCGATTATTGGAAGCCCATACAATCTGGAACAGAGGAAATTGACGCCTTGACTGTGAAGAACTTGCTATTCAATTCTGTTAGCGTGATACACCCCGAATGTTACAAATTAAAAATGCCCGCCTCGCCCAATATTGCTGCTGCCGCTGAAGGCAAAATAATCCACCTCGATAATTTCGCAATGCCCCATACTTCCAATTCAATTATTATTGAAGGTGCCGGAGGTGTTCTTGTCCCAATAAATACTACTGGAGATTTTGTTATAGACTTAGCCCCAAAGTTCAATTGTGATATTATACTAGTGGTAAACATATATTTGGGTTGCATTAACCATACCCTACTAACTATTAGCGAACTAAGGCGAAGAAATCTCCCCATCGCTGGATTAATTTTTAATGGCGAATTAAATTTGGAAATTGAAAATACCATACAAAGCTATTCACATTTGCCATGCCTCTACAAGCTGCCAAAACAAACAAAATTAGATAAAAGCACCATCTCCAGACATGCCGCCCAGTTTTTTCTTGACAATTTGAATTTGCATTAGTATAAATACACCGAAGATAGCCCAAGTGGTTTTTATCAAGTACAGCCACGATTGTTTTTATAGGTATGTCTGGCAAGTGAGTCACCTTTCAGAGGTTACAAGATCAATCACCAAGTACCTCTCAAAATAAGAAGTTAAGGAGCACTTACCATTTTTTTATACGATTGTGGTATTCTCGTGCGGTGGCTCTCACAATAATTTGCTTCAAAAAGGCAAATCGATGCTTTTGACCGGAAATTTTGTCTTGGTAAAAAAGGGGCACGGACAAAGTTGACATAATAGTTTAACTAAATTACCTTGGTCCATTCCTATCCGTACGCGCCATGATTTGCCATCTGTGTTTAGAAGTGCTTTCGAATTGCTGGCTCTTTTAAAGGATTATTAATTTTCAGCGTTCAATTTCACGCAAATAGCCATTTATCCATAAAATCAATCCAACTCTGATGTACTGCTTTGCGAAACCTGATTCTGCGAAAAAAAATAGACTAGTCTGTACAGTTTTTATGGTTTTTGCTGGCGAATTATTCTTGCCTTTTTATGTATTTCAAATTGTTTCCATTTTTTTTATTGGAATAATTATAAATTTTATTGTAAAAAGTAAAATATAGACAAAATTAATAAAAATTCACAAATTATTTTTGCTCAATGTGTTGCAGCTTTAGATTCTATTACTACTTTTGCAATCCCTTTTCGAAAACACGAAAAAATAACCAAAAAAAATGTCAGGTATCATCGGCAAAAAAATCGGAATGACAAGCTTCTACAACAAAGAAGATGCTAGGTCCATTCCTTGCACACTTGTTGAGGCAGGTCCAATTGTGGTAACACAGATAAAAACTAAAGAGACTGACGGATATAGCGCTATTCAAGTAGCCTATGGTACTGCCAAGAAAAAGAATACTACTGAATGCATTCAAGGTCATTTGAAAAAATCGGGTTTAGAGGCAGCACAAAGAATAATGGAGTTCAGAGATGCTCAGGGAGATTACAAAGTGGGTCAGGTACTGAAGTTGGAAGAAATATTGGCAGAAGGTGATTTTGTTGATGCAGTTGGCGATTCTAAAGGTAAAGGATTTCAAGGAGTTGTTAAGAGATACAATTTTGGTGGTGTAGGAGGACAAACACATGGTCAGCACAATAGGTTACGTCATCCCGGTTCTATCGGGGCTTGTTCTTTCCCCTCAAGAGTACTTCCAGGCATGAGGATGGGTGGCCGGATGGGAAACCAAAGAACTACCATTCAAAATTTGAAAGTAGTGAAAATCTATCCTGAAAAAAACCTCATACTAATAAGTGGTTCAATTCCAGGTGCTAACAATTCGATAGTATATTTAGAGAAATAAGACAATGGAGCTTAGCGTATATAATATGAGTGGACAAGCGACTACCAAAAAGGTAGTGCTTTCAGATGAAGTTTTTGCAATTGAGCCAAATGAGCATGCAGTCTATCTTGACGTAAAGCAATATTTAGCCAATCAAAGACAAGGAACTTCAAAAACAAAGGAAAGGCCTGAAGTAAACTACTCCACTAGAAAAATGGTCAAACAAAAGGGAACTGGCGGTGCAAGACACGGAAGCAGAAAAGCTAACATCTATGTTGGTGGTGCTAGAGTTTTTGGTCCCCAACCTCGTGATCATAGTTTCAAATTGAATAAAAAATTAAAGATATTGGCTAGAAAGTCTATTCTTTCTGCCAAAGCAAAGGATAGTCAAATCACAGTAGTTGAAGACTTTACTTTTGATGTACCCAAAACGAAATCATATCTTGAATTTCTGAATGCATTTTCTTTTGCAAACAAAAAGACATTATTTATCTTGCCAGATGTGAATATTAATATTGTACTGTCAGGTAGGAATGTTCCCAATACGAAGATCGTGTCTGCTGATTTGGTAAATACCTATGATTTGGTAAATTCTGAGATAATATTTCTTGCTGAGTCCGCTGTTCAAAAATTAAACGAATTGTAATACGATGGAAGTGTTGATTAGGCCTCTAGTTACAGAGAAAGTTACAGCCCTAAATGATAAAGGTGTTTATGGGTTTGTAGTTGATAAAAAAGCCAATAAGGTTGAAATAAAAAAAGCAGTTGAGAAGGCTTACAATGTGAATGTTGATGCAGTTAATACGTTGATTACGTCCTCAAAACAAAAGTCTAGAAGTACTAAAAAATCATTTCTAAGCGGTAGAACTAGCTCCATCAAAAAGGCTTTTGTCACGCTTGCGAAAGGTGAAGTTATTGATTTCTATAGCAGTATATAATCATGGCAATAAAAAAATTAAGACCGATTACTCCCGGTCAAAGACATAGGCTAGCTCCTACTTTCGATGAGATAACGGCTTCAAAACCTGAGAAATCATTAGTAGCGAAAAAAACCAGAACAGGTGGAAGAAATAGTGAAGGTGCAATGACAATGCGCTACATCGGTGGCGGTCACAAAAAGGCGTACAGAATTATCGATTTTAAAAGAGATAAGGATAACATCCCTGCTACTGTTAAGTCTGTTGAATACGATCCAAACAGGACTGCGCGTATTGCACTTCTTCACTATGTTGATGGAGAGAAAAGGTATATTACTGCTCCAAAAGGATTGAAGGTTGGTCAGACGGTTTTGTCGGGCAAAGGGGTGCCTCCAGAACTTGGAAATGCTTTAACCCTATCTGAAATCCCGTTAGGTACTTTCATTCACAATGTTGAGTTAAAACCTGGTAACGGTGCGAGCATGGCAAGAAGCGCTGGTTCGTCTGCTCAATTAGTTGCTCGTGAAGAAAAGTATGCTACTATTAAATTGCCGTCTGGCGAATTAAGGTTGGTGCTATTGACATGCAAAGCAACAGTGGGAGTGGTATCCAATGAAGATCATATTAACCTTTCGGTTGGAAAGGCAGGTAGGAATAGATGGAAAGGTATTAGACCTAGAGTGAGAGGTGTAGCAATGAATCCTGTAGATCACCCAATGGGTGGTGGTGAAGGTAGAGCTTCTGGTGGTCAGCCTCGTTCACGCAAGGGGCTTTATTCTCGAGGTCTGAAAACAAGAACTCCTAAGAAGTATTCTAATTCATTAATAATCAGTAAGAGAACGAAATAAGATGGGTCGCTCATTAAAAAAAGGTCCTTATATCGATTTTAGGCTAGCAGCTAAGGTTGATAAAATAAACGAAACAGGAAAAAAGACTGTAGTGAAAACTTGGTCTCGTAGGTCAATGATCTCTCCTGATTTTGTGGGACACACCTTTGCTGTGCACAATGGCAATAAATTTATACCGGTGTTTTGCACCGAAAATATGGTTGGTCACAAATTAGGCGAGTTCGCACCGACCAGAAATTTCAGAGGACACGCAGCTAAGAAAGATAAAGGCAAATAAAGAAAATGGAAGCAAGAGCAGTCTTAAAAAATGTGCCTACCTCACCTAGAAAGATGCGGTTAGTCGTTGATTTGGTGAGAGGGAAAGATGTGAATCAGGCGTTGGCCATCTTGAAGTTTCAAAGCAAAGTGGGAGCCGGATATCTACACAAATTAGTTCTCTCAGCAGTTTCCAACTGGCAACAAGGTAATCCTGAGGAAAGAGTTGAAGAGGCTGATTTATTCGTGAAAACTATTTTTGTAGATGGCGGAAGGATGTTAAAGAGGATGCGACCTGCTCCGCAAGGAAGGGGTCACAGAATTAGGAAAAGATCTAATCACATCACAATAGTACTAGATAGTAAAGTGTCTGCTGCAATAGAAGAACAAGCTTAATGAACAGAATCGTACAACCAAACAATATATAATCGCAATGGGAACTAAAACGAATCCTGTAGGCTTGAGGTTAGGAATAGTTAGAGGCTGGGACTCTAGTTGGTACGGGGGTAAGACCTTCGCTGACAAGCTGATAGAAGATGAGAAAATTAGGAAGTATGTATTGGCACGTATTCCCAAAGCAGGTATTGCTAAGATAATAATTGAAAGAACAATAAAACGTGTTATCCTGACTATCAATACCGCTCGTCCTGGAGTGGTCATAGGCAAGGGTGGTGGCGAGGTTGACAAGATAAAAGAGGAATTGAAGGCGATTACGGATAAAGATGTGCAGATTAACATCTTCGAAGTAAAGCGGCCGGAATTGGATGCCAAGTTGGTAGGTGAATCTATCGCACAGCAGATCGAGGCTCGTATCTCTTACAAGAGGGCGATGAAGCAGGCTATAGCCTCTGCTATGAGGGTAGGTGCTCAAGGTATCAAGATCAAGGTGTCTGGCAGGCTAGGCGGTGCTGAGATGGCTCGGTCAGAAGGTTACAAGGAAGGACGTGTGCCTTTGCATACGTTGCGTGCTGACATAGATTATGCTATCACGGAGGCACAAACAGTATATGGCAAAATAGGCATCAAGGTTTGGATTTTCAAGGGTGAGGTATTTGGAAAAAGAGACCTTTCCCCAAATGTCGGTCTTGCAGCTGCTCAGTCGGGTGCTGCTGGAGATTCTCCGAGAGGAGATAGGAGGAATGAAAGGGAAGAACGCGGTGGACGAGGCGATAGGAGGAGGAATGAGGACGGTGGTGCAGATAGTAAATCTGGGAAGCCAGGAGCTGCTCCGGCAAATAGAGGTAAAAGTAATAACAATAGAAGAAGATAACATTAAAAGAGTAGCGTACTATGCTTCAGCCAAAAAAGACTAATTATAGGAAGACTCAGAAGGGAAGAATCAAAGGTGTAGCTACCAGAGGTTATTCCATTAGCTTCGGTCAGTTTGCTTTGAAAGTTCTGCAACCTGGTTTCATTACCGCTAGGCAACTGGAAGCTGCTAGGGTAGCCCTTTCAAGAGGGATGCAGCGCCAAGGCAACATTTGGATTCGAGTTTTTCCTGATAAGCCGATGACAAAAAAGCCTGCTGAAGTTCGTATGGGGAAAGGTAAAGGTGCCCCTGAATATTGGGTCGTACCAGTGAAGCCGGGTACGATACTGTTCGAGGCTGGTGGTGTTTCACTTGATTTAGCTAATGAAGCATTGAGATTAGCGGCTCAGAAACTGCCATTAAAGGTTAAATTCATTTCAAAACATGATTACGTAGCTTAACTGCATCCATGAAGTACAAAGAGATAACATTGCTAAAGAATGATGAGTTAGCAGAGAAAATTAGATCAGAGAGGGATTTACTAGGCCGCATCAGGTTTGCCCATGCAGTTTCTCCCATTGAAAATCCTATGAAAATCAGGGCTTCACGCAGGTTGGTTGCTCAATTGAGTACTGAACTCACCATAAGAACCAAAACCACATAGTAAAATGGCAGAAATAGTAGAGAGTGCAGAAGAGAGAAATCTTAGGAAAGCAAGAGTTGGCAAGGTTGTTAGTAATAAGATGGAGAAATCCATTGTTGTTTCGATCGATAGGAAAACAAAGCATCCCAAGTATGGCAAATTTGTTAATAAGACAAAGAAGTTTGTTGCTCATGATGAAACAAACCAGTGCGGTATAGGGGATATTGTAGAAATAATGGAAACGAGGCCCTTAAGCAAAACAAAAAGGTGGAGATTGGTTCAAATTATTGAAAAAGCTAAATAGTAATGGTACAACAGGAATCGAGGTTAAGCGTAGCAGATAATAGTGGAGCAAAAGAAGTGCTGTGCATCAGAGTTTTAGGCGGAACTAGGAAAAGATACGCTTCTGTAGGTGATAAGATTGTAGTTACCGTAAAATCTGCTCTTTCTTCAAGCAGCATGAAAAAAGGTACTGTTTCAAAAGCAGTAGTGGTAAGGACAAGAAAGGAGATTAGACGGAAAGACGGAACTTATATTCGTTTTGAAGACAATGCTGCCGTTCTTTTGAATGCAGCTGATGAGCCAAGAGGAACCCGTATATTTGGTCCAGTTGCAAGGGAATTGAGGGAAAAGCAGTTTATGAAAATTGTGTCTCTAGCACCGGAGGTTTTATAATATTTACTAGTAGTTGTAATGGCAAAGCAGAGTATAAAAAAAGGAGATAAGGTAATGGTAATTGCTGGTAATGCACGTGGGAGAGTTTCTACTGTATTGCAGGTGTTACCCAGGGAATCAAAAGTATTGGTTGAAAATGTAAATAAAGTAAAACGTCATTTGAAACCTACTTCTTCGAACCCAAACGGCTCGATATTAGAGAAGGAATTGCCCATTCACATGAGCAATGTTTCGTTGGTGGATGCAAATGGTCAAGCCACTAGGGTTGGTCACAGAGTAGATAAAGAGGGAAATACAGAAAGGTTTAGTGTAAAAACCGGAAACGTTATATAAAAATGGCAACACCACGTTTTAGAGAAGTTTATTTGAAGGAAGTTGTTCCTGCATTGCAAGCCAAATTTGGTTACAAAAATGTGATGCAAGTGCCCAAAGTTACCAAGATTTGTGTAAACAAAGGAATTGGTGCAGCTGTGGCAGACAAGAAGTTGGTTGATATTGGCGTTGAAGAGTTGTCTCAGATTACGGGACAAAAGGCTGTACCCACGAAATCTAAGAAGGCAATCTCGAACTTTAAACTGAGAGAGAATATGCCTATTGGCGCGAAAGTAACTTTGCGTGGAGAAAAAATGTATGAGTTTCTAGACAGGCTCACTTCGATCGCCTTGCCCCGTGTCAGGGATTTCAAAGGCATAAATGATAAGGGCTTTGACGGTAGAGGGAATTACACTTTGGGCGTCAAGGAGCAGATTATATTTCCTGAAATTAGCATAGACAAGGTTACGAAAATATCAGGGATGGATATTACATTTGTTACGACTGCTAAGACTGACGAAGAAAGCCTAGAGTTGTTAAAGTTATTTGGGTTACCATTTGCTAATCAAAAAAAGTAAAAAAATGGCTAAGGAATCAGTAAAGGCACGAGAAGTAAAAAAAGAAAAAGTAGTTGCTCGTTACGCTCAAAAGCGCAAAGCGTTGAAAGAGGCTGGTGATTATTTGGGTTTAGACAAGCTACCCAGAAACGCCAGTCCTGTTAGGTTGCACAATCGTTGCAAGCTCTCAGGCAGACCGAGAGGGTATATGAGGAAGTTTGGCGTTTGCAGAAACCAATTTAGGCTGTTGGCTAATGAGGGTAAAATACCAGGATTAACGAAGGCTAGTTGGTAATTTAGAATATTGTCTTATCTTTGCACCCCATTTCATAAAAAGTAGATTAATGGACTCAATTGGAGATTTCCTGACCAGAATTAGAAACGCCTCGATGGCAGGTCATAGATTATTAGAGGTGCCTTCTTCAAAATTCAAGAAGGAGATAACAAAGGTATTGTTTGATAAAGGTTATCTATTAAACTACAAGTTCGAAGATTCCGATGAGAAGCATGCAACGATTAAAATTGCATTGAAGTACAATAGCTTGAATAAAAAATCTTCTATTGTTCATGTGGAAAGGATAAGTAAACCTGGTTTGCGCAAGTATGTTGATCACGATTCTCTTCCAAGGGTGTTGAGTGGTTTGGGGATTGCAATAGTGTCTACTTCTAAAGGTCTAATGACCGATAAAGAAGCAAGAGAGCAAAAGGTTGGAGGTGAGGTAATTTGTTTTGTCTATTAATACTGAAAAATAATGTCAAGGATTGGTAAAAAGCCTATTACACTCCCCGAAATGGTTGAGATTACAGTCGATAGAGGTAATTTGGTTACTGTTAAAGGTCCAAAGGGCACTTTATGTCAGGCTGTTGACTCGGACTTCAAGATAACGATTAGTCCTCAAGAGTTACTTATTGAGAGACCTACAGAGCAGAAAAGGCACAAAGCGCTACATGGTTTGTACAGGTCTTTGATAAATAACATAGTCACTGGGGTGAGTATAGGATATAAGTCGCAATTGGAGTTGGTTGGAGTTGGGTTCAAGGCTTCAAATACTGGCAACCTGCTGGAGTTAAGTCTTGGGTTTTCTCACGGCATTTTCTTCGAAGTACCCCAAGAGATCAAGGTGGTTACGGTTACTGAAAAGGGCAAAAACCCTACTGTGATTTTGGAGGGAATAGACAAGCAATTGTTGGGCCAAGTTTGTGCCAAGCTCAAATCTTTCAGGAAACCAGAGCCATACAAAGGAAAGGGTATTAGGTTCACTGGTGAAGAGATAAGAAGGAAAGCAGGTAAGACGTCAGCTAAAAAATAATTAAATTATGTCTGTAAATAAGTCAAATAGGAGGTTAAAGATTCGTGCGAAGATCAGAGGCGCTATATCTGGTGCGGATCATAAGCCAAGGTTAGCAGTGTTTAGGAGTAATGCTGCCATTTATGTGCAGTTGATTGATGATCTCAGGGGTGTCACCTTAGTGAGTGTGTCCTCAAAGGAGTTGGAAGGTACGAAAGGTCCGAAGCTAGAAATTTCTAAGGAGGTTGGAAAGCTCTTGGCACAGAAAGCCAAGGAAAAAGGTGTTAGTACAGTGGTGTTTGACAGGGGAGGTTACTTGTACCACGGCAGGGTTAAGGCTTTGGCCGAGGGTGCAAGGGAAGGTGGTTTAATTTTCTAAGAAACTTTAGTTATGTCGCAATTAAATATTAAGAGAGTAAAACCAAGTGAAATTGAGCTTAAAGACAGAGTAGTAGCTGTGAATAGGGTGGCAAAAGTAGTGAAGGGTGGTAGAAGGTTCAGTTTTTCTGCTATAGTAGTGGTAGGTGATGGTAATGGTGTTGTTGGTTTTGGTTTAGGGAAGGCCAATGAGGTAACCGATGCTATAGCCAAAGGAGTTGATGATGCTAAGAAAAATTTGATTAAAGTGCCTGTATTTAAAGGTACAGTGCCGCATGAAACCATAGGAAAATATAGTGGAGGATTGGTGTTGCTAAAACCAGCTGCACCAGGAACTGGTGTGATTGCGGGTGGTGCAATGCGTGCTGTATTGGAAAGTGCTGGTATCAAAGATGTTCTAGCAAAGTCGAAAGGCTCTTCAAATCCTCACAATGTTGTGAAAGCGACATTTGATGCTTTGCTGCAGATGCGGGATCCTTTCACCGTAGCAAGGTTCAGAGGAATATCAATGAAAAAAGTATTTAACGGCTAAAAAATTATGGCTATTTTAAAAATAACACAAGTTAGAAGCAAGATTAAGAGACCATTAGATCAAAAAAGAACATTGGAAGCCCTTGGTCTCGGTAAAATTAACAGAACCGTGGTGGTTGAGGGTACTCCTCAAATACTAGGGATGGTAAAGAAGGTGGGTCACTTAGTAACTGTAAAAAACTAGGAAAATGCAATTATATTCATTAAAGCCCGCCAAGGGCTCAATTAAGTCATCTAAAAGAATAGGTAGAGGTACTGGCTCTGGAAAAGGGGGTACTTCGACTAAGGGGCACAAAGGTGATAAGGCTCGATCTGGCCATAAAGATAAGCTGGGCTTCGAGGGTGGTCAAATGCCGCTGCAAAGGAGAATTCCGAAGTTTGGTTTTACTAATATTAATAGAGTTGAATTCAAGGGTATAAATCTTGACACTATTCAGGATTTGATCAGTAGTAAAGATTTAGTTCAAATTGATTTTGATACATTGTACAGCAATGGCTTGGTGTCAAAAAGGGATAAGGTGAAGTTGCTTGGAAGAGGTGAATTAAAGTCAAAAGTCATATTTAAACTTCACGCTTTCACACAAGCTGCGAAAGCTAGCGTTGAGGCCGCGGGTGGAACAATTGAAATCGTTTAAGAGAATAAATGAAACGTATCATAACAACCATACAGCATATTTTTTCGATTGAAGAGTTGCGGTCTCGTATTGTAAATACGATGGGTTTTCTTCTTATTTTTAGATTAGGATCTTATGTTGTGCTACCTGGGGTAGATCCAACTAAGCTAACAAAGAACACTTCGGGAATATTGGGGTTGCTCGATACTTTTTTAGGCGGTGCTTTTAGTAATGCCTCGGTATTCGCCCTTGGCATTATGCCATATATATCTGCTTCCATTGTCTTGCAGCTGCTCACCGTGGCGGTTCCATATTTTCAGAAGATGCAAAAAGATGGAGATAGTGGACGTAAAAAAATTAATCAGATTACGAGAATTTTAACTATTTTCATAACAATAGCTCAATCTATTGGCTACGTCACCGCGACTATTCCCGCTGAGGCAGTGATGATCGAACGGACATTGTTTACTATCTCATCTATAGTCATAATCACCACTGGGACGATGTTTTGCATGTGGCTCGGGGAGAGAATAACTGATCGAGGTATTGGTAACGGAATATCAATGCTCATCATGGTAGGAATTTTATCGAGGTTTCCGGGAGCAATAATTGCAGAGGGCATATCGAAGGGAATGAACGGGGCTTTATTTTTCCTGATTGAATTGGTGGCATTGTTCTTCATAATAATGGCAGTGATATTGTTAACGCAAGCCACTAGAAAAATTCCTGTGCAGTACGCCAAACAGGTTGTGGGTAATAAGGTGATGGGTGGACAAAGGCAATATATCCCTTTAAAATTGAACGCCTCAGGTGTTATGCCAATCATCTTTGCTCAGTCTCTAATGTTTTTGCCAGCGATGATCGCTTCGATCTGGTCTGACTCTTCTGATTTGGCGAATTCGATTGGAGCTACTTTCTCAGATTACACCTCTTGGCAGTATAATACGGTTTTTGGTGTATTGATCATAGTGTTTACCTTTTTCTACACGGCTATTGCGATCAATCCAACGCAGATCGCAGATGACATTAAAAGAGGTGGGGGATTTGTACCAGGAATAAAGCCAGGTAAAGATACATCGGACTTTATAGACAATGTTCTTTCTAAAATAACTTTGCCAGGTTCGCTGTTTTTAGTCTCTGTTGCTGTTTTTCCAGCAGTGGCCAGTGTTTTCGGCTTGAGTAGGGAATTTGCGCAGTTTTACGGGGGCACTTCTTTATTGATTATGGTTGGAGTGGTGTTGGATACTTTGCAGCAAGTGGAGAGTTATTTGTTAATGAAGAAGTATGATGGCTTGATGAAGTCTGGTCGGGTCAAGGGCAGGCAAGAGTTAGCAATAGCATAGTAGTTGATGTTTTGGGGAAGAGAGAAAATTCAGTATAAATCGGCTGCAGAGCTAGATTTAATTAGACTTAGTGGAGATTTGTTGGGAATGGTGCATGGAGAGCTCTCAAGGTTGGTAAAGGAGGGTGTCAAGACGGGTGACCTCGACAAGTTTGCCTACGGGTTTATCAAAGATAATAGGGCAGTCCCATCGTTTCTGAACTATCGAGATTTTCCTGCCTCTCTTTGTATATCAGTTAATGATACAGTGGTGCATGGTATACCGAGTGATTATCAGTTGAGGGAAGGGGATATTGTTTCAATTGATTGTGGTGTTCTATTGAATGGATTTCATGCCGATTCGGCTTACACATATATGGTGGGAGATGTGAGTGATGAAAAGAAAAAGTTGCTTCGTGTTACGAAGGAATCGCTTTATCATGGTATAAATCAGGCAAAGGCGGGCTTGAGGATTGGAGACATCAGCTTTGCTATTCAGTCCTATGTTGAACGTAATAATTATGGAGTTGTTCGGGAGTTGGTTGGTCATGGTGTTGGGAGGAACTTGCATGAGGAGCCTGAAGTGCCTAATTTTGGCGGCAGAGGTAAGGGTCATAAGTTGATTTCGGGTATGGTAATAGCCATTGAGCCTATGATTAATATGGGCAAGAGAGATGTGTATCAAATGGGAGATAATTGGACAGTGAAGACTGCTGATGGTAGGCCTTCTGCTCACTTTGAGCACACTGTGGCAGTTATGAATGGTAGGGCAGAGATTTTAACAACATTTGATTATATTATAAAAGAGCAAGTAATTTAATGTCTAAACAATCATCTATCGAGCAGGATGGAAAAATTCTTGAAGCACTATCTAACGCTATGTTTCGTGTGGAATTGGGGAATGGACATGAAGTTATTTGTCACATTTCGGGGAAGATGAGAATGAATTACATTAAAATCCTACCTGGGGATAAGGTTAAGCTTGAGATGTCGCCCTATGATTTGACAAAGGGCAGAATAGTATTTAGGTATAAATGAGCAGTTTTAAGATAAAGATAATTAACAAACAAGATGAAGGTAAAAGCATCTATTAAGAAAAGGAGTGTTGACTGCAAAATTATCCGCAGGAAAGGAAAGCTCTATGTAATCAACAAGAAGAATCCACGTTTTAAACAAAGACAAGGTTAATTATAGTACTATGGCAAGGATTGCAGGTGTAGATATTCCAGATTTGAAAAGGGGAGAAATTTCTCTTACCTATATTTATGGTATTGGTCTGAGTACGTCTCAGTACATATTAGAGAAAGCAAAGGTTAGCTCTGGTAAGAAGGTCAGAGATTGGACTGAAGAAGAGGCCAACGCTGTGAGGAATATTATTTCGAGTGAGTTCAAAACAGAAGGTGTGTTAAAATCTGAGGTGCAATTGTCTATAAAGAGATTGATGGATATCGGTTGCTATAGAGGTTTAAGGCACAGGAAAGGGCTTCCAGTAAGAGGACAGCGAACTAAAAATAACAGCCGCACAAGGAAGGGTAAGCGGAAGACGGTTGCGAATAAGAAAAAGGCCACTAAATAGTTGAGTAAGGTTTTGGTATAAGAGAAAAAAAATGGCACAGAAAAAGAAAGACAAAACAAAGAAAAGAGTTGTAATAGTGGAGCCCATTGGGGAGGTTCATATACAAGCTACTTTTAACAATATTATAATATCCATAACTAATCTGAATGGGCAGGTAGTTAGCTGGGGTTCGTCTGGAAAGATGGGGTTCAAGGGATCAAAGAAGAACACTCCGTATGCTGCCCAGTTGGCAGCCTCCTCTGCCGCGCAAATTGCTTTTGAAGCCGGAATGAGAAAAGCAGAGGTTTTCGTTAAAGGTCCTGGGTCTGGCCGTGAGTCCGCGATTCGCACTATCCAAAATGCTGGTATTGAGATCAGCGTTATACGTGATGTTACCCCAGTACCTCACAATGGTTGTCGTCCACCTAAAAGGCGAAGAGTTTAATTGCAGATTATAATTATTGAAACAATATAAGAAATGGCAAGATATATAGGCCCAAAAGCTAGAATTTCAAGGAGGTTTAATGAACCGATCTTAGGCCATAGTAAAGCCTTACAGAAGAAAAACTATCCACCCGGGCAACATGGTAAAGGTAGAAGATCCAAAAAATCAGAGTACGCTATTCAGCTTGCTGAAAAGCAGAAGGCGAAGTATATTTATGGTTTGTTAGAGCGCCAATTTGAGAAAACGTTCGATTTTGCAGCGCGGAAAGAAGGTATAACAGGTGAAAATTTGTTGAAATTTCTTGAAGGGAGGCTAGACAATACTGTTTTTCGCCTAGGTTTAGGTACCACTAGGCGTGCCGCGAGGCAAATTGTATCTCACAAGCACATATTGGTGAATAACGAGCTGGTTAACATCCCATCTTATTTACTGAAGCCAGGAGACACGATTAGTGTGAGGGAGAAATCAAAATCTCTAGAAGTTATTACTACATCTTTGTCGGCAAGAAGTGCAAAAAGATATAATTGGCTGGAGTGGGATGGTAAGTTGATGTCAGGGAAAATAATTAACTATCCAGACAGGCAATCTATACCCGAAAATATCAACGAGCAATTGATTGTTGAGCTTTACTCAAAACAATAACATTTAAACGAATCCTAACAATAGTACTTATGTCAATATTAGCGTTTCAGATGCCCGATAAAGTCGTAATGGAAAAGGCTGACGACTTCAAAGGTTTGTTTGAATTCAAGCCTTTGGAAAAAGGTTTTGGTGTTACAATAGGTAATGCTCTCAGAAGAATTTTACTCAGTTCGTTGGAAGGGTATGCGATTACAAGTATTAAACTCCCGGGGGTTTTACATGAATTTACAACTATTGAAGGTGTAAGGGAAGATGTGACCGAGTTAATTTTAAATCTCAAAAAGGTGAGGTTTAAGAAGATTCCTGATGTTATGACTGATAATCGAGTATCTATATCGCTGAAAAATAAGGAGTTTTTCTCTGCAGGAATGATTCAAGATTTTTCTTCCTGCTTTCAGATTACAAATCCTGATTTGGTAATTGCTCATTTTGCATCTGGTGTAAAGTTTGATATTGAGTTGACTGTTGAAAAAGGTAGAGGGTACGTGCCCGCTGAGGATCACAAGTCGGGTGACGGTGCTTTTGGTCTTATCACTATCGATTCGATCTTTACGCCTATAAAAAATGTTAAATATAGCGTTGAAAATACTCGAGTCGAACAAAAAACCGATTATGAAAGGCTTTTGATTGAAATTGAGACCGATGGGACAATCCATCCTGAAGATGCTTTGAAAGGCGCTGCGCATATTTTGATACAGCATTTTATGTTATTTTCTGATAAGACAATGACGTTTGAAACGCAGAAAGCGGAAGAGGTTGAAACAGTGGACGAAGAGTTTTTGCACATGAGGAAATTGTTAAAAACGTCTTTAGCCGATCTGGATTTGTCTGTAAGAGCGTATAATTGCTTGAAAGCGGCTGATATCAAGACTTTAGGAGATTTAGCATCTCTTGATGTTTCAGATATGATGAAATTTAGGAATTTTGGAAAGAAGTCTTTAGCAGAATTAGAACAATTGATGCAAGAGAAGAATTTGCGTTTTGGAATGGACGTTGCGAAATATAAATTAGACGAAGATTAAGGATGAGACACGGTAAAAAAGATAATCATTTAGGACGGACTACAGCTCACAGACACGCATTGTTGTCCAATATGGCTTCCTCTTTGATAGTACATAAAAGAATTGAGACCACTGTTGCGAAGGCAAAGGAGTTGAGGAAGTATGTAGAGCCTTTGATCTCAAAATCAAAGGTCGATTCTACGCATTCGAGGCGTGTCGTTTTTTCCTATTTGCAGGATAAGGTCTCTGTCAAAGAGCTTTTTGATAATGTATCTGAGAAAATAGCGACTAGACCAGGTGGATATACAAGAATTATAAGGACTGGTAACAGATTGGGCGATAATGCTGAAATATGTATAATTGAATTGGTTGACTATAACTTCCTTTACACTAATGGTAAGTTGGTTAAGGAGGCTCAAGTTAGAACACGTAGAAGTAGAAAAGGCAGCACAGATAAAATTGATGTGGCAGCTGTCAATGTTTCGGTTGGTGAGGCAGAATAAGTTTAATTAGTTTTGAGGATAGTCTGCAGTCGAGTTAAGATGCTTTTCTCATTTTTTGTGGGAATTAGTTTTATGAGTTCTTGATATATCACGTTTTGTTGTTTCGAAGTTTTAGAAAAGGATTTGAGATTGCTCAAGTCCTTTTTTTATGCCACAATGGATTTTTTATTGTTTTAATTTCAATTAGTAAGTAATGAAATATAACTTGAAAGATAATGCTCTTTTGTTATTGGAAGATGGTATTGTATTTGAAGGAAAGGCTATCGGTTTTAAGGGCATTGCATCCGGAGAATTGTGCTTTAATACTGGTATGACTGGCTACCAAGAGATATATACTGATCCTTCGTATGCAGGGCAAATAATTGTGAATACAACACCGCATGTTGGCAATTATGGGACGGTGGCTGTTGAAGCGGAGTCTTTTGAAGTCCAGTTTAATGGTTTGGTGTGTAATTCGTTTGCAGATGTTTTTTCTAGAAGAGTTTCAGATGCTTCATTGCAAACTTACTTTGAGAGAAATAATATTGTTGGTATTGCAGAAATAGATACGAGAAAATTAGTCCGATACATACGGTATAAAGGAGCGATGAATGCAATAATTTCGTCTGAAGGTGTAGATATTGCTGTTTTAAAAAGCATGCTAAGTAATGTACCTCACATGAAAGGACTAGAGCTGTCATCTCAAGTAAGTACAAAAGAGCCTTATTTTTTGGGCAACGAATCGGCTAAACACAAAGTTGCTGTGCTCGATTTGGGAGTGAAGAGAAGTATCTTGGCAAATTTTGAAGACAGAGATTGCTACTGTAAAGTGTTTCCAGCATTTGCAACTTATAAAGAGATGAAAGAATGGGATGCTAGTGGTTACTTTATATCCAATGGTCCGGGTGATCCTTCAGCAATGGGTTACGCGGTAAATACTGTGAAGGAAATATTGGAAGATAATGCCCCTTTATTTGGTATTTGCCTAGGGCAGCAGTTGCTTGGATTAGCAAATGGAATTGCCACCTATAAAATGCACAACGGACACCGAGGTCTTAACCATCCGGTCAAAAATTTGTTCACTGGCAAGTCGGAGATCACTTCACAGAATCATGGATTTTCAATCGTAAAGGAGGAGCTGCTTAACAATAGTGAAGTAGAGATTACTCACATCAATTTGAATGATTATACGGTTGAGGGGATTAGAGTCAGGGGTAAAAAGGCGTTTTCGGTCCAGTATCATCCAGAAGCGGCTCCTGGTCCGCACGATTCCAGATATTTGTTTGATCAGTTTGTGGATTTCTTTTAGAAAGGCGTGGATAATTTTTTAATCAATTGATTTACAGCATGTTACGAAAAAAAGTTTATTGTTTACATCAAGAAACTTTTGATGTGTTTGGTTTAAATTTTCCAAGTAAGCGTTGTATTTTTCGATGATTTTATAAGTTCATACCCCTTTAGCTGATTTTAAAGCGACACTCGATATTTGCAAGACTTTTTGGTTGTTTTTTTATAATTTTTTTTTATTCAGCTTTGGTATCTCATCACTGAGAAAATTTCATTAATCTAAACCAACCTCATATTTTTCATGATTACACTTGTACGAGACTGCGTGGCAGTATGGAACAACTGCCTGTCTGTGATCAGGCAACACACCACAGACAAAAACTTTGAAACATGGTTTAAGCCCGTTCATCCGTTGTCGTTGGAAGATGATATACTCACGATTCAAGTACCAAGTCAATTTTTTTACGAGTGGTTGGAAGAACATTATGTGCATGTGTTGAAAAAGGCAATATTGTCGGAACTCGGACCTAGCGGCAGGTTAGAGTATTCCATCATTGTGGATAAGGGAAATGAGAAATCGGGCAGTTTATCTTTCAACATACCTGCCAAAAAGATTGCAAATTTCAAAAACGATTTTTTGAACAAGGCAGAAGTTCCGCATAACATCTTAATTAATGAAAGTGCCAAGTATCGTTCAAACCTTAATCCCAATTATACATTTGATAACTTTATTGAAGGTGATTGCAACAGGCTTGCTCGCTCTGCAGGAATAGCAGTTGGTAATAAACCAGGAACAACATCCTTTAACCCCCTTACGATTTATGGGGGAGTAGGACTTGGAAAAACGCATCTGGTTCAAGCCATTGGCAATAAGATAGCTTCCGATAACCCATCAAAAAAAATATTATATGTGACCTCAGAGAAGTTTGTAAATCACTTCATGGAGTCGGTTCGTACGGGAAGTATTCAGGATTTTGGAGCCTATTATCTGAATGTTGATGTATTGATAATTGATGATGTGCAGTTTTTTTCAGGTAAAGAGAAAACGCAAGAGATATTTTTTAACATCTTTAACACCCTACATCAATCTCAGAGGCAAATAATAATGACAAGTGACTGCCCTGTAAAGGAGTTGAAGGGAATGGAGGAAAGGTTGCTTTCGAGATTTAAATGGGGCTTGAATGCAGATATGCAACAGCCAGATTTTGAAACCAAGATGGCCATCATTCAGCAAAAAATGGATGCTGAAGGAATGGAAATGTCGCCCATTGTTATAGAGTACATAGCACACAGTGTAGATACTAATGTAAGGGAACTGGAGGGTGTGTTATTGAGATTGATTGCTGAGTCTTCACTCAATAAGAAGGAAATAGATTTGGAATTAGCCAAGCAGGTGATCCAATCTATAGTTTGTGACATCACTACTGAGGTGAATATTGATTATATTCAGAAATCAGTGTGTGAGTTTGCCAAGATTACGTTGGAGGAATTAAAGGGGAAATCGAGAAAAAAGGAACTTGTGATTCCTCGGCAAATAGGCATTTATTTAGCAAAAAATTATACTAGTTTGTCGCTCAAAACCATTGGATTGTATTTTGGTGGAAGAGATCACAGTACTGTAATACATTCTATAGAAACATGTGAGGATATGATGGTGACCGATAAAAAATTTAAGGCTCAAATGATAGAATTACAGAAACGAATGAAACTAAAAAATGCGGTTCACTAGATGCTGATTGAAATCTCCCATTTAAAGATATTTATCTTGAATACCGATTATCAGACACTATATTCGAAACCAAAATTTTAATATTAAAAATGCAAAGTTCCTCTTAATTGGTTTACTACAAGATGGTATAAGTGGCATATTTGTTTTCCTTCATTAACTTGGTGCTATTAATCAATCTCAAAAATTTGAGCATCTATAAAATACTTGATCGATCCGAAATCGCTGGCAGTAGATCGATAGCCTGATTTTGATTTGAGATTTTGTTTGTTAGATCTGAAGGAATTTGACCAACATTAGCAGAGCTAGAAACATTGCTAAAGCTACCTTTTCTGGGTTCAGCGGCTGCATACTTCTTAATACTTATCTGCTATCCCTAAGCCAAACAAGGCAAAATCATATTTCACTGGGTCGTTTGCATCAAATAATTTTAGGGCTTTAGTGAGTTCCAAAGCGGTTTGCCAGTCGGTTTGTTTTCGACTTATCAATCCTAATTTTCTGGCCACTCTATCCACATGTAGATCGCAAGGGCACACCAATTGGGTAGATTTGATTGTGTTCCATAGCCCAAAGTCTACGCCTTTGGTATCTTTACGCACCATCCATCTTAAATACATGTTCATTCGCTTGCAAGCCGACCTTCTAAACGGAGTTGCAATGTGTTTCTTAGTTCGGTCGGGGCATTCTGGTAGTGAGAAGAATAATTTGTGAAACCCCACGAGCCCACCTTCAATGGTGTCGGCACTTGCGCCTAGTTCGTGCGCAAACGCCCATTCGAGAGAATCATGGTTTGCATAATAGTTTTTGAAAAAATGGATAAAATATAAAGTATCTGTGTAGTTGAAAGTGCGGTGAACAAACTTCTCAAAGCGTTTGAGATCTTGTGGCTGATGACCTACAATGAAGTCGAAAGGTGAATCGTCCATTAGTCTTATTAGTTCCTTGCTTTTATTAATAATGGTGATTCGCTGCCCCCAAGCTAACATGGCACACCAAAAACCCATGATCTCAATGTCTTGTTTTTTAGTGAAAAGATGTGGAATGGAAATAGGATCGTTAACTATGAAGTCAGTATGGTTGTATTTTTCTACCAAATCATCAAGGAAATATTTCAAATCATTTTGGTTGATAAACTCCATTACAAAATATCGAACAGTATATAAATAGTAGCGAATATAGTTAAATGATAAATCAATGTATTACCCTCCTTGGCGATAATTCTGGTAAAAAGGCCTTGCTATTTCCCTTCGATGAAAAGTGCAAATTGGAAGATAAGAAAATTGGTCAATTGTTGCCACCTTATTTCTTTAGCTCATCAAAACTTCATTGTGCAGAGCAGAAATAGTGCTAAAATAGCATTTCAAAGGCTTGAGGCATTCTTGTCAACAGGGTTCGAGTTGCAGGTTTATGCTTAAGAAAAGGCAAAATCGCACACCAAGCTTAAATGATGCTTTTTTATTTGCCCAATTTTGAAGTATTTTTGTAGTATAATATGCTCATATCGGCTCAATATACTCCGCTAAATCTTATTTGCGATACGCAACGAGAATCAAACTATTAACATGAAGAAAGTCGCATTTTATACACTCGGTTGTAAATTGAATTTTTCAGAAACATCCTCGATAGGTCGTATTTTTGAAAATAGCGGGTTTCAAAAGGTTAAATTTGAAGATAAGGCTGATATTTATGTTATCAATACTTGCTCAGTAACTGAAAATGCTGACAAAAAATGTAAAAAGGTAGTAAAGGAAGCGCTGAAAATATCTCCCGATGCTTTTATTGCCGTGATTGGCTGCTATGCTCAGTTGAAACCGCAAGAAATAATAGCTATCCCTGGTGTAGATGCGGTGCTGGGTGCTGCAGAAAAATTTAGGTTAATAGAATTGTTAGGCACTTTTGAGAAAAAGCAGAAGCAGGTGTTTGCCTCTCCTATAAATACTGCCACTGATTTTAATACTGCATATTCGCTCAACGATCGTACTCGCACTTTTCTGAAAGTACAAGACGGCTGCGACTACACTTGTGCTTTTTGCACCATTCCATTGGCTAGAGGCAACAGTCGCAGCGACTATATAGCCAACATAGTGAAGGTGGCTCAAGAAATTGCCAGCACCGAAGTAAAAGAAATTGTGATTACTGGAGTAAATATTGGCGATTTTGGACTACATGATGGCGCTAGGAAAGAAAAATTTATTGATTTAATCAAAGCGCTAGATGATGTGTCTGGCATAGAAAGATTTCGAATATCGTCTATAGAACCCAATTTGCTTACAGATGAGGTGATTGAATTTGTAGCAAAAAGCAAGCGGTTTTTACCTCATTTTCACATCCCGTTACAGTCGGGCAGCAACAAAATATTGAAGCTCATGCGCAGAAGGTATCAGCAAGAACTCTATTCCGAAAGGGTTAAAAAGATTAAATCGCTTATGCCTCACTGCTGTATTGGGGCAGATGTGATTACAGGATTTCCGGGAGAATCGGAAGATGATTTTCTGGACACCTATCAGTTTTTGAATGAATTGCCAATTTCCTATTTGCACGTTTTCACATATTCGGAGCGTGACAATACCCACGCCTTGAACTTGGGGAACAAAGTGGTGCAAAAAGGCCGGGATGCTCGTACCACCCAACTCAGAAGTTTGTCGGAGAAGAAGAAAAGACAATTTTATGAAGAAAATGTAGGAAATACTTTCACTGTATTGTTTGAAAATGATGTGGAAAATGGCAACATGCACGGTTTTACTGAAAATTATATCAGAGTTGCAGCCAAATACGACCCAATTTTAATCTACGAGACCACGAAAATCCGAATTTCAGCAATAAATGGCTATGGTGTAGCCCAGGCAGAGGAGGTGGCTGAAGCAGTAATGCCTTGATTGCTGATCCAACATTAGTTTTTTTTCCATAGTGACAAGTATTTACCATTTGCCACTTACTTCCACTTTTGCGAGTGGATATAAACATAAGGATTCCAATATGCACAAAATATCAGGCCACATCCACTCACAAGACCGCGGTGAACATCAACTCCATGGGCAAGACCATGCGGATGATTACAAAAATGAAGTTATTTATAAATTTCAGTACAAAACCGCTTTGGTTGTTGGCATTACTTTCGTTACCATGGTTGCCGAAATTGGCTTTGGCTACGTATCCAATTCTCTTGCCCTTTTAGCAGATGGCTGGCACATGTCATCGCACGTGTTGGCTTTAAGTATGACTTGGCTAGCCTATTTTTTTGCAAAACGCTTTTCTAAAACTAGCGATGTAAACCAAAGTGGAAAAAAAATATTATCACTTTCTGGCTATACAAGTGCCATTATTTTGCTTGTTGTGGCTGTTATCATGGCCGTAGAGTCAGTAGAGCGGCTTTTGCATCCAGAGCAAATTGCATTTAGGGAAGCTATTTTAGTTTCTTTTGTAGGCTTATTGGTAAATGGGGTAAGTGCATTGTTACTTCATGAAGGCCACGAACACCACGACCACAATATAAAAGCTGCGTATTTGCATGTTTTAGCCGATACTGTTACCAGTGTTGCTGCAATTGTGTCTCTTGGCATAGGAATGTTCTACAATATTCTTTACCTCGATGCCCTTAGTGCCATAGTTTCCTCGATTATTATCGGAAAGTGGGCTTTTTCGCTGGCCTGGACTTCAGGTAAGGAATTGATCGGGTATTTTAGAGGGTAAGCGTATCCATACCATTTGTCGACAGTAATTTTTTGTTTAGTTTTACTGATTTATGGGTAAAGATGTTTGCCAAGTATTTTTTTTCTCTCGCATGGTAAATTCATGAGTGGGAGTTGCTTATCATCAAGCACGATCAACCAAAAATGGTATAATTGGGGATGCTCAGACTTTTAACGCACGTGTGGCATGATATTTTTGCTAAACTAGGTAATTAGTAAACGTGAACGATGCCACTGACAATGAGAATTGGATGGCTTTCCTAAATTTTCTAAAAATCACTTCTAGTATTAAATATTTAAAATCATGAATGTATTCAGAACAATCTTTATTGCAGCAGCTGCTGGAGCAGTTGTGGCCTATTTTCTAAAAAAAGACGATAACAAACTAAGGAGAGAACTCACAGATAGTTACGCAAAAAGATTAAAGGAAATTTCG
>Ga0163144_10001106_pt1 | contig 63843 bp, 56 predicted proteins | sample OliLak19BULKMAT1_FD_123175 | JGI IMG/M metagenome (GOLD analysis project Ga0163144, IMG submission 123175) | Freshwater microbial mat bacterial communities from Lake Vanda, McMurdo Dry Valleys, Antarctica - Oligotrophic Lake LV.19.BULKMAT1 | ecosystem: Environmental > Aquatic > Freshwater >...
GAAAGTGCTTGATATCAAAGGGGGTTAGTGCTGTAATAGATTTCCAATGCGGATTCTGGGTTGAATGATTTTGCGAATAGAGGAACTGTGTAGCGAGGTGAAGTGGAATTTGGAGGTTCAATTTATTCTGTCAGTTTGAGTTTCATTTTATATTTTAGAGCCCATTAACAGAAAAATGCCGACTTATCTCCTAAACGAAGAATTCTGGTTTCCTCCGCTTGAAGAACAGGACCATGAAATTGTAGCCGTCGGCGGAGACTTGAGTCCTGAGAGGCTATTGCTCGGTTATGTTTCCGGTATTTTCCCTTGGTACAACGAACCGGGTGAGATCATGTGGTGGAATCCTTTCAAAAGATGTGTACTGTTTTGCAAGGAAATCAAAGTGAGTCACAGTATGCGAAATGTCTTTAATAAGAATCTATATCGAGTGACTTTTGATCAGGCCTTTAGCGAGGTCATGCAAGGATGCAGGAGTGGCGAACGCGAAGGTGAGACTTGGATTCATACTGAAGTAGTTGATGCATATTGTCTCTTGCATGCATTGGGATATGCCCACAGTGTAGAAGTATGGGATGGTGAAGAGTTGGTGGGCGGTTTATACGGAGTCAGTGTAGGTTCAATATTCTTTGGTGAAAGTATGTTCAGCAAAAAGCAAAACTCTTCGAAGTTTGCACTTATCAAACTCGCCGAAAAGCTAAACACTCTTGGCTTCGAACTAATCGACTGTCAGGTTTACAACGATCATTTAGGTAGCATGGGGGCAAAAGAGATAGATCGAGAGCATTTTATTCAACTACTCAATTCAAAAACAGAAGATCGAACGTTCCAAGGCAATTGGTCTCTTATGCCTGAATTTAAAACAGATTTTGCAGATGGAAGCGCCGTGAAGCCCTGAAAGTCTGCAGCGACAATTTCATTTGAAAAATCAAGGTTTAAGAGGTAGAGAGTAAATCAAATAATTCCTCCTCCGCGCACTGCACTTGATCTCCCGTCTTCATATTTCTCAAGCAGGTTTTGCCCGATTGAATTTCATCAGCGCCAATCATGACTACGAAAGGTATTTTTTTATCGTCGGCAAACTTCATTTGCTTTTTCAACTTAGCTGCCTCGGGATAATATTCTGAAGCAATGCCACGTTTTCTAAGTTCAAATAGTAGTTTCAAGCAATAACTGCTTTCATTCTCTCCAAAGTTTACAATAAGTGCGCGCGTAGTCTGACCAATTTCATCCGGAAAAAGATTGAGTTCTTCTAACACGTCATAAATTCGGTCGGCACCAAAAGAAATTCCAATTCCTGAAACCCCAGGTAGTCCGAATATACCTGTTAGGTCATCGTAGCGCCCACCGCCACAGATGCTGCCCATAGCTATGCCATGCGCCTTCACTTCGAAGATGGCTCCGGTGTAATAGTTCAGACCCCTTGCTAATGTAATATCCAATTCAAGTTGACCGTTCAAAAATCCGATTTTCGCAGATTCATTCAGAACGTATTCAATTTCATCAATGCCCTTTATTCCAATTTCACTTGCTGAAAGGCCACTTCGGAGCATCGCAAGTCTCGATTCATTAGTTCCTTCAGAGGTGAAAAATGATTTTATAGAAGTAAGATTGGCTTCGCTAAATCCTCTTTCTTTCAATTCCTTTTCTACTCCATCCCATCCAATTTTATCTAGTTTATCGATGGCCACTGTCATATCAGTCATTTTATCTGAGATACCCGCCACCTCTGCAATTCCGGCCAGAATTTTTCGATTATTGATCTTGATTGTGAATGAAGGAAGACCCAGTTCTGACAGAGCTTTATCGAAAAGTTGAATCAATTCTATTTCACTAACCAAACTTTCTGAACCAATAATGTCGGCATCACATTGATAGAATTCACGGTATCTTCCCTTTTGAGGTCTATCTGCGCGCCACACAGGCTGGATTTGATATCTTCTAAATGGAAAGGTTATTTCATTTTTGTTCATAGCCACATATCGAGCAAAAGGCACCGTTAGATCATATCGCAAAGCCTTTTCGCAAATGGCAGGTGCGATTTTTTTTAAGTCTTTATTTGCTATCCACTCATTATCTACTTTTTTCAGAAAGTCTCCGCTATTGAGAATTTTGAAAATAAGTTGATCACCTTCATCTCCATATTTACCAGTTAAGGTGGAGAGGTTCTCCATACTTGGAGTTTCCAGTGCTTCAAATCCAAATATTTCAAAATATCTTCGAAGTAATCCAAAAATATATTGTCTGCGAGCCATTTCCCGCGGTGAAAAGTCTCGTGTTCCTTTTGGTATGGATGCTTGATTCATCTAGTAAAAAATTTCCGATTGAACTTGGATGTTTTTAGAGGTTCCTAATCCTTTTTATTATTTTGACTTCTCTGCCTTATGAATACATAGACTAGTAACAAAATCAGCCCTATCCAAATAAATCTCATCATTTTGTAAAGGTGTGAATTTTAATCAGGAATATCCTCTGACTAATAGCCCGCGAAGATAGATGATTCATAGACGTACCTTTGCGTCATAAATGATATCAGCTGTTCAATTAAAAGGACATACCGGGCCCCTCTACGTTTTATGCGCTGGCGCACAATCCGGTCGCTTTTTTTCGGCGGGTTCAGATGGTTTTGTGGTAGAATGGGATTGCGCGACAATGGCTCAGGCCGGCAAAGTAATTCGGGTGGGCGAGGCAGTTTACAGCTTGCATTTCGACCGAGAAAATGAAATTTTGCTGATAGGAACTTCCGGTGGAAAGATTCATGTTGTTGACTTTCGAACCTCAAAGGAGTTGAGATGTCTTGAGGTTCACAGCAAGGGTATATTTGGATTTTACAAATTGGATGAAGGTCGAAAGTTCATGGCCTTAGGAGGCGATGGGCAAACTAGTTTGTGGTCATATCCCGATTTTGAATTACTGAATTCGCATCAGTGGCATGGAGGTAAGTGCAGGGAATTGGTTGCTATTAGTTCTTCTTTATACGCGATGGCAACTTCTTCAGGAGAACTCATTGTAATAGACCCTTTGCTTTCGATAATTCAAAAGAGATTTGAGGCTCATTCGAGCGGAATGACATCCTTGGCTATTCATCCGAAGAAACCCATATTACTCACAGGCGGCAGAGATGCGCATATGAATTCTTGGAATATTGAGAACGATTTCGAAAAAATATTGTCAATGCCCTTGCACAATTATGCCATTTATGACATGAGTTTTGATCCAAGTACAACGATTCTGGCGACAGCGAGTCGCGATAAAACCATAAAGCTCTGGGATGCTTCGAGCATGGAGCTTATACAAAAACTCGATTTCCATGCCGGCGGGCACACTAGATCGGTAAATGATCTTCTATGGATTTCTGAGAAGCTGTTTGTTTCTTGCGGCGATGAAGGAGTAATCGTGGTATGGAGTTTAAAATAATTGTAGAGGGTCCCTTTTCATCAAACTTCCAGGCAAACACGGTAGCCAGCATGCGAACGTACGTTCAACACAGCGCCATTTTCAAAAATGAGATATTGGCCTTTGATACCCACTAATGTTGAAACGATTTCAGGTTCTTTATCAAGTTTAATGGACCGAACTTTAACAGGATATCGCAACACAGGGTATTCTATTTTGGTAATAGCGTCATCATCAAAAATAAACTCTTGATATTCTTCAGGCAGAAGACCAAGGGCATCTTCTTTCGCATCGATCATCGGCTGGAGATTGGTGAAAACATTTTTCAACATGTTTTGCCAATGAGTTTTATCGGAAAAATGATCTTTCATGGCAACTTCAATAAGTCCAGCCAACTGCCTGTATGGGGTTTGAGCAATTAGAATTCCTTCGCTGGCTCCCTGATCAATCCATCGGTAGGGTACATTTGATGAGCGTGTTACACCCACTTTTATATCGCTAGTTCGGGTGAGGTATACGAAGTGAGGTTGATTGTGATTTTTTTGTTCCCAATCAAAATCTCGTAAGGCAATTCCTTCATGAATCCTACTAAGTTCAGGACGCAGTATACTGGGTGTAGCCGCGGGCGAGGTGAGCCAAGCATCGTAACTCAAACCTTCACCAAAAGTTTTTTTTATTTTTTTTCCTGTGGCAATACAGTGAATCTCGTTCAAAAAACTGAGCCTCACTTCTTTGCCTACAAAAGGATTGAGTTCAAATGGATCCATTGGCTCTAGTACATCTGCCGTCGTCCATTGATAATGTACAACATCATCTAGTCTGGATGACATTTTTCTTAAATTTCCTGTGATCTTCATCACTGGCAAAACTAAATATTGTAAGACATTTGCGAACTATTGAAGAACAAACATTATTTGAATACAATGGAACACACAGCTCTGAAAAATTATGTTGAAGGGAATATGCCGGGTAGTCTTACTTATGCGGAATACCGAGAACTTGTAACAAAGTTGCACGATGAAGGCAAGGTTACAGGTCACGAGCAGTCTGAATCATTACTTGAATACAGCAAATTGAATGAACACCGAATGAATCGTTGGGATAAACATTTTAAGGTTCAGGAGGATTTTGCTACAGATTTTTCATTGCCCAAGGGTAAGTTTTATTGGCTTGTAATTACAGAAGGTTGGTGCGGCGATTCGGCACAGGTGCTGCCAGGTATTGTGAAAATTGCTGAACTGTTCCCACAAATCGAATTGAAGGTAGTACTTCGAGATGACTATCCTGATTTGATGAACGAGGTGCTAACCAATGGCAAAAAGGCTATACCAATTCTGGTTTGTTTGAATGAAGAGGGAGACTTTTTGTGGAAATGGGGTCCGCGTCCTGCCATAGCCGATGAGCTTGTGCAGTCTCATAAGTTGAAGGCTGATTATGATGCCGAAGAAATGAAAAAGGACTTACACCTTTGGTATGCGCGCAACGCTCAATTGGTTGTATTGGAAGAGTTCAAAGAGGTGTTGAAAAATTGGCTGGCCGTTGTAAAATGAAGTCATTCCAAGGTTGAATAGAAATTAAAATCCGCTTATTTCGCATTTTTTTTTATTTTAGCCCTGCTTTCGAACCAAGCATAAACCTTTTAAATCTAAATAATCATGAGAAGACCTCTACTATTAGCATGTGCCTTATTGGGCGGAATGGCCGTTTCGGCTCAAACACTTTTATTTGACGACAATTTTGACAATCTATCAGCCGGCATGGGAGTTGCCGAGCAAAACTCAGGTTGGGACACTTGGGATGGAAGTGCAGGTGTAGACGGAGAAGTTTCGTCAGACTTTGCCTCTAGCGGTTCAAATAGTGCCAAAATTGATGGAACTGGAGTCGATTTAGTATTACCGATTGGCCCGTATAACGGATCAGGTAAGTACGATGTAAAATTCAAAATGTATATTCCTATCGGCTCAGGCGGTGCTTATTTCAACGCTATGCACCAGTGGAGCAGTTCAAGTACTTCTTATCAGTGGGCAGTTGATGTGTTCTTCAACAATCAAGGAAATGTTACTTGGACAGCAGGTTTTGTAGAAGGCGGAGATGCTCAAGTAACGCTTGGTCAGTGGTTTGATATTCAGATTACGGCCGATCAAGATGCTGATTTGGGCTACCTCTATTTGAATGGCGAAATGATTCATTCTTGGACTTGGTCTTTGAACAACGCCAATGGAATGGCAGGTCTGAACCAAATTGCTGCAGTAGATTTCTACGGAACTAATACTTCTCAAGGTGAAGGTCTCTACTACATTGATGATGTGGAGCTTTGGGAATCAACTGGTGTATATGTTCAGGCTGTAAATGGACCATCTGAACCGGCATTTTTCCCTAATCCGGCGAATGATAATCTGACCGTAAGCCTTCCTGAAACATGGAACGGAGCGACTATTCAAGTGATCGACCTCACAGGAAAAGTGGCCATTGAAAGAAGAAACGTTTCAGTTGTGAATACACATTTTGATCTTTCTTCTCTCGCCGGGGGTGTTTATTTGGTGAAAATGAAATCAGAGAGCAACGAACTTACTAGAAAACTCATCATCAGAAATTGATTTTGAGCTGATACAGCATGAAAGCCCTGCCATTGGCGGGGCTTTTTGCTTTTTTGGAACGGACTTTGCTATCCCGCATGAGAAATTTACAAGGGTCTTTTGGAAAGGAAATGTTAATAGATCAATTGGGAACAACCTCCATGTGAATTTTGCAGTCAATTGAGCAAACAGTAAGAACCATATGCTAATACAAGTATCCAGATTTATTATCGTCCTTTTCGTGTTGTCCGCCAGCATCGCTAAAGCCCAAAGTCCATACACTATAAAAGGTAAAATTTTGGGGTTGAAAGACACTTCTATTTATCTCGCCAATTACTATGGTAGCAAGTTGTATTATAATGATACAGCCAAGGTGGACTCCAAAGGAATGTTTTCTTTTCCGGGAAAAGCGTACAATGAGTGTGGCAAATACGCTCTCGTTCTGCCAGGTCCTAAGCTGATCGAGTTTATCGTTGACCAAGAAAATATTTTTATCGAAGCCGATACGAGTGGTCGAATCGATGGAATAAAGGTGAAAGAGTCAGAAAACAACCGAATATTTTTCGACTATGTAAGATTCATTAACGACAAAAGAAAGCAACGCGAGCCATGCGATAAACAATTGTCGGATACAGTGAACGTGCCAATAGAGGCAGACAAGGAGCGGTGCAAAGAACTCATCAATAGGCTAAATGATGAAGTGGTTGCTTATCAAAAGAACTTATTAGACAAATACCCGAATCTGCTTGCTGTAAAGTTGTTGAAAATGAACATCGAAATCGAGGTTCCTGAAGCACCGCAAGGCCTTTCGGAAGACGATGCGGGAAAATGGAAGTACTATTATTACAGAGATCATTATTGGGACAACGTAGACTTAAAGGATCCGAGAATGGTGCGCGATCAAGGTTTTCAAAGGTTGTTAGAGAAGTACTCATCTCAAGTGATGCCAATGATTCCTGATACAATATGTGTACTAGCAAAAAATCTGATTGATAAAACAGCAGGCAATGAGGATGGATTCAAATTCATTGTGCATCATTTTACTTATTGGGGTGAAACCTCAAAAATCATGTGCATGGATCGCGTATTTGTATTTATGGTAGAGAACTATTATAAAACCGGAAAAGTATCGTGGCTCAAAGAAGATAAGATGAAACAGATAGTGGAGGCGAGCGATGAAAAGCGTTATTGTCTTTGTGGTGAAATTGCACCAAACATTATTCTTCCCGATACAACAGAAAAAAAATGGGTGAGCATGTATGACGCTGGAGCCAAGTACACGATGGTTGTAATTTGGGAGAGCAACTGTGGTCATTGTAAAAAGGAAATCCCTAAACTGCTTGATGTTTACCACAAATGGAAGGACAAAGGTTTAGGTGTTTATGCAATCGAAAATGAATTGGAGAATAAGGAGTGGAAAAAGTTTGTGCGCGAAAAAAATCTCGATTGGATAAATGTAAGCGATAGCCCAGCTATTATGAAGCAGGATAGCGCAAATGTTCTAATGCTCAAACGGATTACAACGGAGCAAAGTCTCAACTACCGAAAGTATTGGGATGTAAACAGCACCCCGAAAATGTACCTTATGGACAAAGACCATAAGATCATTGCCAAAGGGCTTAGTGCGGAGCAGTTCGATGAGCTCTTACAAAAACTGGAAGATGGAAGCGAAGATCCATTGAAAAACATCATTATGTCCGAACCAGAACCGGAAGATGAGGCTCCCAAGAAGCAGACTCCAAGACCAAATCCGAAAAAAGTAAATCCCCCCAAACAAAGCAATCAATAACAACTGAATAACTCTTCGGCCAATTATCATTATTTCCGAACAAAGGTGATTGGCTTTTTTTATGGAATTCCCTGAATTTACTCGATAGGAAATACCAATGTTATACCAATCTTACTTAATAAATGGTCTATCCTACAATGCGCGTTGGAAGCCAGTTTTGGGCAATGAGCTGCAGGATTTTGCACCCATGAAGTGCAAAGTGTAGTTAGAGTAGCTGTTAGAGGCCAATGAATTGAAATTGCATTGGACTATTACAGAAACATAAACGTTATAACAGCCAATGCAGGATTACTTTTGTTCTTGGTTATGACTGACCAAGAGATTAGCTAGTCAGAACTATAGGGGTTAACTATTACTATTTCGGCGAACTTTAACGAGAATGATTAAAACTTCAAAATCAGAGATAGAACACTTGTTGGTTAAATGCATGTCGGTAAAGAAGGTGGAATCTTTGGCTAGGCTATGCAAGAAGGACCCGGAGATGCTCGAAGAAATTGTCGAGTTGTCTATTAAAGGAAATGAAACTAAATCAGCGAAGGCTTCATGGGTTCTTTCGAAAGTGGCTCAGAAGTACAAGACACCAATAGATTCTCATACGCCGAAGTTGGTAACTCGGTTGGAAAGTGAATGCACAGGGGGAATTAAAAGAGAATTGCTGAAAGCCTTACTCCATTCTAAAATTCATTCGAGTGAAAATTTGAGTTTATTGGACATACTTCTTTCAATCCCCTTAAGCACAAACGATCCCGGAGTAAAGTACATGGCGTTAAAACATTTTGAGAAGTACATGAAAGTTCAACCTGAACTGAGTGGCGAAATTATTCAAGTGTTGCAGATGAGTCTCGAAAGAAACGGGGGTTTATGGCGAACACAGGCTATGAAATTGATAAATAGAAAAATGAGCCGAAAGCCTTCGAATGATCATTTCTGAATATCGAGGCACATACTCAGAAAAAATTAAATTTTGGACACAACGGGAGAATACATCCTAATCTTCGAGTTGCAATTCTTCGATAGCTTTCATGAACGTTTCGTTTGGAATGCGCTTGTTTCCATCGGCGCGATAGGGAGTTTTGAAACTTTCGATCCAAAACATTTCCATTTCACCTTTTCCTTTTACCTGCATCTTTCCTCTTGGGGCAATGTAGAAATAGTCTTTTAGTTGAAGAGCGGTAGAGAGCGAAGTATTTATTCTTCCAGGTTCTCCATTACCCTCCATTCTGCTTGCCGTATTTACGGTATCCCCCCAAATGTCATATGCGAATTTTTTCTTTCCTACTACTCCGGCAATGATTGGACCTGAGTGAATTCCAATGCGAATAGGCCATTGTGTTTGACCATCTGTTACACGTTGATCATTGATCTGTTCGGTGATATTTGCCATTTCAAGGGCAAATGCAGCCATTCTCAGTGCATGAGATTTGCTTCGCTTTGGAATTCCGCTGGCGCACATATACGAGTCGCCAATGGTTTTTATTTTTTCAATGCCATACTTATCGGCTACTTCATCGAAAGCATTGAAGAAAGTATCTAGAATATCCACTAATTGTTGTGGTTCCATAAAGGTTGTCATAGCCGTGAACCCAGAGAAATCTGAGAATAGAACAGTTGCTTCTTCATAGTTCCGGGCATCGCTCCTTCCGTATTCTTTCAGCTCGTTTACAGTGTCTTTGGGGAGGATATTGAGCAGAAGGTTTTCACTTTTGTTCTTCTCTTCATTCAATTGTTCTGTTCGTTCTTCCACTTTCAATTCAAGGATGTCCCTTTCTTTTTCAAGTTTTCGAATGCGCCAACGATAGATCAAATAAAATGTCAGTAGAATCAAAAATCCAATAAGGCACAGGAACCAAGGAGTTTGCCAATACGGAGGTTGGACTATAAAAGAGTATGCAACCACTTCACTTACTTGTTGAGTAGAATTGATTGCTTTCACCTCGAAAGAATACTTACCCGGAGCCAAACTGCTGTAAGTGATGTGGGTTGTATTTCCGAGTTCAATCCATGTTTCATCCATTCCTTGCAACTTCACAAAGTACATGATGGATGAGGGATCATGCCAGTCACGGGCACTGAAATGAAATGTCAAGTGATTCTGATCATGGCTGAAACATGGTTTTTCCGGCAAGAAATTCCATGCTGAAAGTCCTGAATAATAAATATAGTCGCTTAGTAATGACCCGAAATAGGACTCATCACGGCGAATGCGAAAATCGCCTCCTTGATCTACATTTTTATTCCAATTGACATCTTCAAAAAACAAAAGTATATCATCGATAGATACTAATGGGGCGCTGGAATCTGCGACATATCTGTCGGGAAAGAAAACGGCAAGTGAGTTGTTTGTGCACCACCATATTCTATCAAACGTATCACTTATTACATTATTGAAAACGACATCATCTTCAAGCAACCCCTCTTCTCGACTATGAATAGTCCACAGCCATCCTGATCCATTGGTTCCGCGTTTTTCAAGTTTGCAGATACCCTTCTTCGTTCCTGCCCACACATTTGAATTATCATAAAAAAGTGCCATGATAAAGAGATCGGGAAGTCCCTCCTTGGTGGCAATGATTTCGTATTTTATTTTTGCTGATTCATCGAGCAGTCCGTCAGACGCTTTGAAGACTATTATTCCACCTCCATCACTACCTACCCAAATTTCATCTTCAATCGGTAATATGCTTTGACAAGATAAGCCGCCTTGCGATATTCTTTCGCCTATTCTGAGGTACGTGCGCGATTTGTAATCCCCTTGATTGATAGCAGGAATAACAATTACTCCAGCGTCGGATGCAATCCAAATATTACCATCTCTATCTTTTTTGACGTCGTTCAGATTGTTGAGTATAGTGCCATTCGCAAACTCAACGTGTTTGAGTGAATCATCTCGTATTTCAAGAAGTCCATTCCAAGAGGCAAACAACATTTTTCCATTTTGGTCCTCTTGCATTGCTTTAACACCTTGAGTGTTTTTTACATAACTGAATGGAAAGAACACGAGCTTATTTAATACTTTTCTGTATACACCTAGTCTGCCTGCCGAATACCAAGTACTCCCATCAGCCGCAATGAAGATTTCTGTGGAAACAACGTCCTGAAGTGTGCCTTTAACAAGGTTCTCAATAACCGAAATTTTATCTTCGCCGGCATTAAGGCGGGCGTGTCCACCTGAGCTATATCCAGCCAACACCTCTCCATTACTTTTGGACAAGGACCATATCCTGTTTCCAATTAATCCATTTTCTTCATTGAAGTTTTCGTAGAGTTGTGGTCGTAAAAGATTTAAGCCAAAGTCATAAGTGCCTATCCAGGTATTCCCCTCTTTATCATAGAATAGATTTGTAATTCGATCGCTCGATAATCCATCTGAGGTACTTATTATATCATGGATAGTGTAGGGCAGTCCCACGCCTTCATTTTTTTTCAGAATAAATATTCCTTGGCCATTTGATCCACAAATTATTTCATTATTTCTGCCCTTACAGATGTCCAAGAAGCCTATTCCAGTGTACAGATTGATGAATTCATTTGATCCTTTTTGCAAGAAACTGAGTCCTCTGCGGGTGCCCACAATTAAGCCATCCGGCTGCTCGAGCATACAGAAGATGGTGCTATCAGAAATACCAAAGTATGATGCAGTGTCTATAATCCCGTCTTTAACATGAGAAAGTCCATCGCGAAAATATCCGATCCAAAATTCATTGTTGGAAATACTGAGAGTTGTGATCGCGTTGTTTCGGAGCCCTTTTTCTTCGGTAATAGCACAAAAATGATTGTCTTTTATTCCTATAAGTCCATCGCCGTTTGTACAACACCAGACTACTCCGTTTGGATCCTCTGTAAAGGAGAATATTTTGAACATAAAGCCATTTTGTGGCCCATAGTAATGAAAGAGTTTACCATCGAACTTCACGATTCCTCCTGCCCTTGAGCCAAACCAAATGTTTCCTTTGCTATCTTCAAGAATGTCTTCAATGGGATGTGCGAAAAGAGGGGCAAGGGTGTAGGAGTGGAAGCGATAACCATCGAAGCGAATGATTTCTCCATTGTATCCTCCCATCCAGATATTTGATCTGCTGTCCATAGACAGGGACATTACCTGATTGATGTCAAGATTCTCTGGTCGACCAAGGCAAGAGATATTCTTGCGCAAACCTTCTTTGTATCTGAATGGAAGTGCTTGTTTGGGAGAATTGGTGATGGCACTATCGGGAGTGATGGCTATTTCTTCAAGCACATGTTTAAAGTCCCATTGTGCTTCTATCGACAACGAAATCAGAAGGAAAAATAGGGAGGCTAAAAAAAGGCGGGTCACATGTTTTGGTTGGGTGCGCTGCAAATTACTAGACTTTCGTCACACTCTGGCCGAAATTATTTCCCAATGAACACATCCAAGTGTTTTAATTGCACAGGAATGGTTCCATCTTCAATGAGTTGACAAGCATTTTCAATCCAAATATCTTCGCCTTCAGAATCGAATTCAGTTTTCAAATTGTGTCCAAATAGGCGGGCCAAACTTTGCCACATAAAGGCCGAGAGACCGCCTTTGAGCTCATGAACCAATTCATAGCTGTTTTGGCCCGTTTGGCGATCTACCAATTTTATCAAAATCATTCCTTCTTTGATGGTCAGTTTTTTGAGGTCCTTTTCGAATTGTGCCTTCATTTGCTCTTCGGCTTCATCCAAGAGTTGTTTTCTCTCTTTTTCTGAACTTACAGTTTGGAGTCTCTCCTCATACTGCTTCATTACCTCTCCGGCGAGGTGCGCGTAGGGATAGACCTTTACCACTTTCGCATAAGTTTCGTCGCATTTTTTCTTCTTGTGCCTGTTTTTGGCTGCAGATTCAATGGCTATTGTTCTAAATGTAGCCTTTGCCAATGTATCGCCTTCTTGCACATACCACACTGAGTTATACCAGTCTGTAGAGTAATAATTGAGCACCGTATAGCCACTTTCAGCAGGTTCTTGTGCACCGACCTTTGCTATGGTCAGATACCCTAAAAACAATATTGAAATTAGCACCCTCATTTTCATGTAAATATGTAACGAATTTTCAGATTTAATGTTGCTAGAAGCGCCAAATTTTCAAAAACTCATGGACAGTGTTCCACAAAATCGCCATGGGAGCAATAAATGGAATGGAGATGGGTTATCTCCACGCAAGTGAATTTTTAAATAACCAAAAGGAGCCGGTCTGATTATATTCTTCAAAAGTTTGAATCCTTTCTCTGAGCAAACTTTAAAAGAAAGAGCAGATTTTCTTCTAAAAACCCAGGTATCATGAATACAAAACCGTATGTGTTCGTCGCTACCGCTACTGCCTCAATTATTGTTTGCATAGTTTCTTTTTCAGAAACTGCTGAAGTCCAGTTGCTACCTGCTTCAGCTCCAGAATCACTCAATGTTATTTACGAGCCCGATGAAACCAATATGCCGCCCGATTTAATATCGGCAACGGGCATTTTCAATTATCGGGGTATGAGTGATGTTTTAGGAGAAATGGATGCAAAGGGTCAAAGATTTACTTTTTCCTCGGCAGAGAAAAGTACGATCAAAGGGAAGGAGGGAACAGTCATCACTTTTCCTGCCAATGCATTCGTAGATGAAGAAGGAAATGCCCCGCAAGGTGACGTAAAAATTGTATTGAAAGAGTACTATGATGTACAGGAAATTCTAGCGGCCAAATTGCAAACGAAGAGCAAGGGTCAAATATTGGAATCGGCCGGTATGCTTCACATTGAAGCCACAAGTAATGGCGCGAAATTGAAACTGAAAGATGGTGTTGTATGTGAGATGAAGTTTCCAAAACGCGATGAGAACACGGACTATAAAATTTTTAGTGGGAAACGCGATCCAGAGGGCGTAATGGACTGGGTACTCATGAATGATGATTCATCACTTGGAACAACCTCAGCGGACGTGAATTCCTTTAGTCAGGAATTTGAAAATTTCAGTCGTAATCCGGAAGAGTCTCAGCTTACTTCCAATATCAATGGTGATTGTTTCATACAAATTGTTTCGAGTCATCGAAGGGATTTGTTTTACATCACCGAGATGGATTATTATCAATGGAAATTCCGAGATTTCCCGCAGGACTTGAACGCTTATTTTTTATCGAATTTTAATCCAAGTCTGGAGATGATTGACGATTTCTGTGAGAACAAACTTGCCTGTGAAATTCAAGTTACAATTCAGCCTGACGGAAGTATCAGAAATAGCATGGTCAGAAAATCAAGCAAACCGGAATATGATGCAATGTTTATGGAGTTTGTAAAAGATTTGCCTATATTGAATACAGAGCAGTTGCTAAAAACTCCTGATGACAACAACGCCTTTATCTTGAAATTCGGGAAGGCCAATGGTTCAACGAAGCAAGGACTGGTTGCAGGATTCAGAAGTCAGTACAAGGGAAATGAAGATGAGAAAATTACAACTGTCAGTGCCACTGATCTCAATTTTTATGTTTTCAATGCAAGTCAATTGGGTTGGATTAATGCAGATCGTTTCATGATGGAGGAACAAGAACTTGTCGATGTTTATGTACAAACGTCGATGTCAGATTCTTGCTATGTTTCGATGGTATTCGACGACATGAATAGTGTTCTATTGGGCTCGAATGAAAATGACAAAATTTTATTCAAAGATGTCCCGAAGAATAAGGCAGTACGAATAGTTTCGGTACGATGTGTAAATGGCAAACCGGATATGAGTTCCGTAAAAGCCATTACAACCGGATCAGATATCAAACTTGAAAAATATGAACCTTTTTCGCTGGCCTCTCTCGACAGCGAATTCAAAGGATTCATGCAATAGAAATTGGTGAATCAAAAGAAGCCCGGATCGTTCCGGGCTTCTTTTTTCATGAGGCACTTACAAGAATGTTCTTTTTCTTTTCCACTCACCGCTTTTTTGTTCGCTTTTTGTGGTTGTATTGGCTGATTTAGAATTTGACAAGGCATAAACAGCGGCAATGGCTGCTATCTTTTCATTCAATTCGTTTTCGTGTTTCAACACATCTGGAGTAAAATATTTTTGGACAAAATGAGTGTCGAAATTACCTGATTTAAATGCATCGTGTTGAATTGCCCATGAGCAAAAGGGAAGTGTGGTTTGCACTCCAGAAATTTGGTAGTCATCAATTGCACGAACCATTTTAGCAATTGCTTCTTGTCTGTTGGCCGCATGCACAATCAATTTTGATATCATAGGGTCGTAGTAGATCGGAATACTCATACCTTCTTCAAAACCGTCATCTACACGCACTCCTGGGCCGGTAGGACGACGATAAGTATTAAGTTTTCCGATGTCGGGAAGAAATCCATTTAAGGGATCTTCTGCGTATACGCGCACTTCAAGTGCATGCCCGTTAATGGCAAGATCTTCTTGGGTGAACGATAATTTTTCTCCTCTGGCGATACGTATTTGTTCTTTTACAAGATCTACGCCGGTTATCATTTCTGTAACAGGATGCTCTACTTGTAAACGAGTGTTCATTTCAAGGAAGAAGTAGTTTTTATTTTCATCGAGAAGGAACTCCACTGTTCCGGCACCTAGGTAATCGCAACTTCTGGCGACATCACATGCGCTTTTACCCATCGCTGCTCGAATTTCTTTTGTAAGAACAGAGGACGGAGCTTCTTCAACTACTTTTTGATGTCGGCGCTGAATGCTACATTCTCTCTCAAAAAGATGAACAACATTTCCATGAGCATCTGCCAATATTTGTATTTCAATATGCCGAGGGCTATTTACATATCTTTCTATGAACACGGATCCATCGCCGAAAGAAGATTCCGCTTCAGAGATGGCTCGTTTCATTTGAGATTCGAGTTCTTCTAATTTTTCTACAATTCGCATTCCCTTACCTCCGCCGCCAGCGCTTGCTTTGATAATTACCGGTAGTCCAACTTCTAGAGCTGTTTTTTTAGCTTCTTCCGGGTCGGCAATGGCATCTTCTGTTCCCGGAACCATAGGGATATTGTATTTACGAGCAGCATGTTTGGCCGCGAGTTTGTTTCCCATAGTTTCAATACTTTTTGGACTTGGTCCTATAAAAGTGAGGCCGGCTTCAGAAACGAGTCGCGAGAATTTTGCATTTTCCGACAAAAATCCATAACCGGGATGTATACCATCTACACCCAGTTTTGTTGCAATCTCTATGATCAATTCACCTTTAAGATAGCTTTGATTGCTCGGTGGCGGACCAATACAAACAGCCTCATCGGCATACTTTACAAATGGGGCATTTCTGTCTGCTTCAGAAAATACAGCCACAGTTGCGATCCCCATCTCTCTGGCAGATTTCATTACGCGAAGCGCAATTTCGCCGCGATTGGCTACGAGAATTTTTTTCATGGTGCGAAGGTATGATGGAGAAAATGGCGAGTGGCTTAATCGGTTAATGAAGATTTCATTTTATCGGCGCTAAACAATTGTGCCGGTTTGTGTAAAACTCCTTTCTGCTTTTCTTTCAGCGGTTTCACCTTGTTTGTGCGAAGAATATTCTTTCGGAAATTTCTTTTATCTAATTTTTTGTCTAGAATTATTTCATAGAGTTTCTGGAGTTTCGATAGGGTAAATTTCTCCGGCAGGAGTTCGAAACCAATGTGATCTGCCATTAGTTCATGCCTCAGCATTTTCATCGCGGCATCCACAATCGTATTATGGTCGAATGCTAGCTTAGGGATATTATATACATCTACCCAATGAGCTTTTCCGGCGAAAGAGGCTGCTTTCGGTTTGAAGTCTTCCATGCTCACCAAACTATAGTATGCCACAGTGACTACTCTGCGCTCTGGGTTTGCTCGAAAAGCCCGAAGCCATTCCTGATCTTTGAGATCACGTACTCGGTTGGGGTCTCCAAAAGTGTGAAACTGTTTGAGGTAGATACCGCTTAGTTTTGTTAATTCTAAGAGAACTCTTGCTGCCGCATCATCAAGGCTTTCTTCTTCGTGCACAAGGTCACCGGGTACAGCCATTTGTTTCTTCAACTTGATATTTTGCTTAGGCGCTTGCGGTAATTTCTGCTCGATGAGTAAGAGCTTGAGGGTATCATCCGCAAATCCAAAAACAACACAATCTACTGATATATCTAAAGGAATATGTTCTTTTTTATTCATTGTCTCTTGTTGGGACGGCCAAAATAGAAGAAAAATGGCCGTATGACAGGTAAAAGGATTGACTTTTATCAGCGCATATTTAAAGAAAAATAATTCAAAAGTAGAGAGATAGTGTAAAAATTACACTAAGTTTGAATCGCCAAGCAATTCGAGGCACTATGAACACAAAAAACACAATAAAGAGAATAGGACTACTCACCTCCGGTGGAGATGCTCCAGGCATGAATGCCGCTATCAGAGCAGTTGTCAGGGCAGGGGCATATTACAAAGTGGATATTGAAGGGATATTTCAAGGTTATTTAGGTATGATAAATGGCGACTTCAAACATTTGAATGAGAGGTCGGTAGCTCGAATACTTGGACGTGGAGGTACAATTTTGAAGAGTTCAAGATGTATGGAATTTCATACCATTGAAGGCCGAAAGAAGGCTTATGAGAATCTCAAAAAGCAGAATATTGACGCCTTAATTACCATTGGAGGCAATGGAACATTTACAGGGGCCAATATTTTTCATCAGGAATTTGGTATTCCGGTAATGGGTATTCCGGGGTCTATTGATAATGATCTGCATGGATCTGATCACTGTATAGGATTTGATACAGCAACCAATACTGTGGTTGATGCGATAGATAAAATTAGGGATACTGCCACTTCACACAATCGATTATTTTTTGTGGAAGTGATGGGTCGCAACAGTGGTTTTATTGCACTAAAGAGCGGTATAGCAACGGGCGCGGTAGCCATTATTCTTCCCGAAGACGAGATGCCGGTTGAAGAACTGATCAACATATTAAAAACCACAGAAGACGCCGGGAAAACAAGTAGTATTGTGATTGTGGCAGAAGGTAGTAAAAGCGGCGGAGCCTATGAAATAGCCAAGCAGGTGAATGAAAAATATCAGCAATACGAAACACGTGTATCTGTACTTGGACATTTGCAAAGAGGTGGATCGCCAAGTTGCTACGACCGCGTAATTGCCGGAAGAATGGGAGTTGCTGCAGTAGAAGGTTTGTTGAATGGCAAAAAGGATTGTATGATAGGAATCATCAATGACAAAGATGTGTATACATCATTGTCTGAAGCCGTCAGCAATCAGCACTTGCCGAATAGAGATGAATTAAGAATTGCTAAAATATTATCTTTATAAACTGATTAATTTAAATAAAGATTTTGTATGAAAAAAGTTGCTATTAATGGTTTTGGAAGAATTGGAAGAATGTGTTTGCGCATAATACATGAGCGAAAGGATATAGAGGTAGTTGCTATCAACGACCTTACAGATGTTCACACGCTGGCACATTTGCTTCGATATGATAGTGTGCATGGTCCGTGTCTTTTTAAAGTTGAGGAAAAACCTGAAGCCATCGTGGTAGATGGGAGAGAAATTAAGGTGTTTTCAACCAAAGATCCTTCGGTATTGCCATGGAAGGATATGAATATTGATATTGTAATCGAATGCACCGGTCACTTTACTTCAATGGATACTGCCTCTGTTCACCTGAAGGCAGGTGCGCGTAAGGTGATCATTTCAGCTCCAGCCAGTGGAGGAGTGAAAACCATAGTGTTGGGTGTGAACGATGAACAGATTTCTGCAGAGGATAAAATTTTGTCAAACGCTTCATGCACTACCAATTGTTTAGCTCCAATGGCCAAAGTATTGCACGACGCATTTGGAATTCAAAAGGGATATATTACTACAATTCATGCATACACCGCTGATCAGCGCTTGCAAGATGCGCCGCATAGCGACCTTCGGAGAGCGCGAGCTGCCGCACTGAGCATGATACCTACTAGCACAGGCGCTGCAAAAGCTGTTGGCGAAGTTCTTCCTGATCTAAAGGGAAAACTGGATGGGGTAGCAGTTCGTGTGCCTGTTCCTGACGGTTCACTTACCGACCTTGTTGCTATTCTCAATCGCGATGTTACGGTTGCGGAAGTCAATGCAGCTATGAAGGCCGCTTCAGAGGGTGCCATGAAGGGATACATTCAATATCAGGAAGATCCCATTGTATCGGTTGATGTAGTTGGTTCAAAATACTCTTGCGTATTTGATGCCGCGCTTACCTCCGTCAATGGCAACCTAGTAAAAGTAATGGCATGGTACGACAATGAGCGCGGATATGCAGAACGTGTCTGCGACCTTGCCGAAAGAGTATCATAGACCTATGTTTGCAGACAATTAATTATAAAATTGATTTATGGTCTTAATAGCTGACAGCGGTTCTACAAAATGCGATTGGGCTTTGCTCGATTCAAAGGGCAATAAGCTCGGCATATATGAGACAATTGGATTGAACCCTTACTTTCATACAAGCGAGGCCATGTCTTCAGCGATACAGGCCAATGCTGAGTTATCTGGAATGGGTAATGAAATTACCAATGTATTCTTTTATGGTGCCGGGGCAAGCACTGAAACAATGTGCAGTATTGTTATGAAGGGATTGCAAAAAGTATTTCCAAAAGCATCGATTCTGGTTGATCACGATTTGGTTGGATGTGCTTATGCTACATACGATGGTGAGCCATGTATTTCGTGTATACTCGGCACCGGTTCTAACTCCTGTTATTTCGATGGTACAAGAATTTACGAGGAAGTACCTTCACTTGCTTTTATCCTTGGTGATGAAGGCAGTGGTAGTTATTTCGGTAAAATTCTATTGCGTGAGTACTTTTATAAAAAACTGCCTTTAGACCTGAGAGCCGCATTTGATGAGCATTTTAAGGTAACCCGCGACGATATCATTTCTAAAATTTATCGCGAACCAAATGCAAATGTTTATTTGGCATCTTTTACCAGATTCATTGGTAGTCATGTGGACCACCCGCACGTGCACAACTGGATCGTAAACGGAATGAAAGAATTTATCGACATCCACGTACAGTGTTTTTCCAATTGGCGCGAAGTACCTGTTCATTTTGTAGGCTCTGTTTCACATTATTTCCGAAAGGGTATTGAAGAGGCTGCTGCTCAAACAGGAATGCATCTAGGTCGAATTATTCGCAAACCCATTGATGGGCTGGTGGAGTACCATGTAAAATATAAATGGCCCATTTTGACAGATAAATAGAAAGTTATGCAGGCTAAAATTGCGCTGGTGGCCCATGATAAAATGAAGCCACAACTTGTAGAATTTTTGAAAGCACGTGAGCAATGGCTCTGGGGTAGAAAATTTGTGGCTACAGGTATGACTGCTGATTTTATTGAGCAAGGTACTAAACTGGATATTGATCACCTGAATCCGGGTAGGGAAGGAGGTTTTGTAGAATTAGCCAACATGGCCCAAAGGGGTGAATTGAGTTTGATTCTTTTTTTCCGAGATCCGGAAATGGTGCAGGAGTACGAAAGTGAAGTGATTAACTTTGTGAAAACGTGTATTCGGGAAAACCTTCCTCTTGCCTCCAATCCCGCAAGTGCCGAGCTCTTAATTGTCGGTTTGATTAAAATGGAGGCGTCGAAAAAACCATAGTTGTATGCAAATTGAAGCATGTATTTTTGATCTAGATGGCGTCATAGTCGATTCTGCTAAGTATCACTTTCTAGCCTGGAAAAAGCTAGCTGATAAGTTGGCAATACCTTTTTCGCACGAGCAAAATGAATCGCTGAAGGGTGTCAGTAGAGTGGATTCGTTGGAGAAAATACTGTCCTGGGGTGGAATTGAGTTGAACAACAACAAAAAGATAGAATTACTTGAAGCCAAAAATCAGTGGTATCTGAAGTACACAGAAGAAATGAAATCTGAAGAAATTCTTCCTGGAGTCTTCGAATTTCTGACAGAACTAAAAAAATCAGGAATTAAAATAGCACTGGGTTCTTCAAGTAAAAATGCCGTTCTGATTCTCGATAAATTGCAAATAGCTGATTTCTTTGATGAGATAATTGATGGAAATAAAATTCATTTCTCAAAACCTCATCCCGAAGTTTTTCTCAAAGCAGCCGCCGGAGTTCGATGCAGAGCTGAGTCTTGTGTGGTATTCGAAGATGCCATAAGTGGTGTAGACGCCGCATTAGCTGGTCATTTCAAATGTATCGGTATTGGCGATCCTCTGTTCCTTTCCAAGGCCCATGCTGTGGTTTCGAACATGGAAGATATGTCCGTGGAAAAGATGAAAACGCTCTTACTTCTTTAATGCCTTTAAACCGGGATTTTGCTGTTGTAATCTACAGTCCAATGCCGATTCACTCCTATGGCCTCTTAGAGCTTCTGTATTGGCATTTACCACTTTATGCATGCAAGATCCTGCAGCGCATTATCCAAAACAGACTTCCAATGCGCAAAACAGGATAGACTATTTTAAAAGAAGAATTGGTTTAATCACCAAGCTCCATAGGAGGGACATCCTCCTATCATTTTCTTTGTCTGAATGTATTTCTATCAGAAGCTCCGTAGGCGCGACATCCTCCAATGCGCAAAACAGGATAGACTATTTTATAAGCAGAATTGGTTTAATCACCAAGCTCCATGGAAGCGACATCCTCCTATCATTTTCTTTGTCTGAATGTATTTCTACTAGAAGCTCCGTAGGTGCGACATCTTCCAATGCGCAAAGCAGGATAGACTATTTTATAAGCAGAATTGGTTTAATCACCAAGCTTCATAGGAGTGACACCCTCCTATTATTTTCTTTGTCTAAATGTATTTCTAACAGAAGCTCCGTAGGTGCGACATCTTCCAATGCGGATTCTGGGTTAAAAGCAGAATTGGTATTAAAGGCCTGATTGTGCCATGTGTGATTGTTGCATTTCGCACAACGCTTGGTGAATCATAAATGCATATGATTTGATATCTGCGTGCTCTCGCGTACTACTCAACATTTTCAAATGGTGGAAAAGTACTACCTGGTCAATACGATGTGACCTTCGGCTTCATGTGGAAACGAAAGCAGATCGTCGAATTTGATAACATACTGATAAACTCCGTCTTCAGCGAAATGACCGCCCCCATCAAAATTCCCTAACCAAACAACGGATGGATCTCTCGATTCGAATACAATAGCTCCCCATCGATTGAAGATTTGTATGTGATAATTAGTGACTCCAATATAGACCGGTTGCCAAAAATCATTTATACCATCACCGTTTGGTGTAAAAGAATTGGGTGCCCAAAACAAGTGACCATTGATAAGCACATAGCCCGAAGTCGTGGCGACACATCCATACTCATTTGTCACAATTTGTTCGATTGTTTGCTTGCCAGATTGAGTCCAGTTATAAATAAAATCCCACTGATCCGAAAATCCACCATCACTCATGTAATAATAAACACTGATTGCGTTCTCGGCAGTAGAAACAACTTCAACAGTAGGTTCGAGAATATCTACTTCTCCGGGACTTACAGTGAAACCGGGGATAGGAAGAGGAAATATAGTGACCTGTTCATCATAAACCATGGATAGAGTTTGAATGCATCCGTAGTTGGTATTTATGGTAAGTGTTACGGTGTAGTTTCCCGGCGTGTTGTAATAGTGAACAGGGTTTTGTCCTGAACTTGAAGTACCATCACCAAAGTTCCACATATATCCAATGGTGGTTTCGGCTGAAGATAAATCGGTGAAAGCAACAGTATGAACTGGGCAACCATCTGGATCAGTTAATATAAAATCGATGATTGGATTTTGAACAACCCAAACACTATCAGAATAGGATTCAGTACATCCATTTTCCGAAATCGTCAATTCTACATTGTACATATCGGCATCATTGTAGTGCACATTTTGAAGGGAAGATGCCGATGAAGAAAGTGGAGTAGAGTTTCCGCCAAAATTCCAACTAAAAATGGCTTCGTCTGTTGTTGCTCCTTCCGCAACGAAATCGTATGCGTTGCCATCAAGACATTGTGGGCCGGGAGTTTCAAAAAAGGGATTCAGAAATCCATAAATCTCAAATGTTATCAAAGAGGTATCAGGGCAATTAAATTCTGAAAGGGCTACAAGGGTAATTTGATAAAACCCAGTATCGGGGAATGTCCATATGGGCGACTGAGTATTTGTCAAATCTGGCAATCCACCTGAACCGAAATCCCAATGGTACTCATCAGTGTTCTCGCTAGACTCATAAAACTGATAAGTTAGTCCCTCACAAAAGCTATCCTGTGGAACGATGGATGCCACTGGGTTGGGTGGATTTTCGATGTCAAGGGAGGTAGACTCTTCGCAGCTATCATCTGTGATCGTGAGTGCCACTAAAATCTGATCATCCTCTTGATTCAAATGAATATCCTGAGGAGTAGATGAACTAGAAAACTGTGGATTCGACCCCGGACCGAAGTCCCAACTATAAATGGCCTGAGAAGACACATTTGCGTTTGAAGAAAAATTGTAAAGCTCAACATTATTTACACATTCAAAAGATTCGAAAATGATTTCGGGTTCAATAAAGGGAACTACATTAAAAAATCCATTAGAAGTATCCGCGCAAGGCCAACTTGGATTGGCAATGAGCATTACATTATATATACCCGGTTGAGGAAAAGTGAAGCTTGGATCTTCCAAGTTGCTCGTATCTGCATCGGTGAGTGGAACCCCGAAGTCCCAATGAAAAAATGTTGCATTAACGGAGGTATTGGAAAACCCTAAAGTCAAACCTGTACAGAATTCATCTTGTGCCGGCAATCCCGATAAAATGTTTGGATCGCAAGTAGTGACGTTGAACTGAAAGTCTCGATTGGTAGTACTTAGCAATACACCATTTCGGTATTCACTTACACAAACACCAATAACGTATTGGCCAAGTTGGTTTGCTGTTCCCGACATCCATCCGGTTGCAGGATCTATTGTAATGGGAGGGCTGCTGTCTATGGGATATCCGGAGGAATATCCATTGGACCAAACTACCTCGATGTATGGAGGAGAACTTGGTTGTGGAGGAGCAGGATTGTCCGGTGATGCACCATGAAGCGGCGTGCAAAACTCATATACCAACAAGTCACCGTCAACGTCTGTGGCGCTGTGATCGAAGAAGAACTCTGCGTTTTGACACAATGCCACTGGAGGCAAAGAATTGAACTGAGGGCACGAATTGGAAGCATTTGTTAGGTTGGTTCCCGGTATTTGAGTTGTAAACGTCACCCCTGAATCTTGCGGAAATTCTATGTTCACAATACTCGGGTTTCGACAACATCGTTGATATGCCAATATATAACCGTCGGCGGTAGGAGGAAGGCTCACGGTTTCGATATAGATGGCTTCTTCTACACATAGATTTGGAGGAAGAACAAAACATGGATTGTTTAATGATACCGGCACAAAGCTAACCTCGGCAGAAAACAAATTCATACTGAGTACTTCGAGCAGTGCACCGTTGGAGTTGAATATTCCTACAGGAGCTACGCCATCAAATTGGGTGTTATTGGTATTTCCAGGACCACAATCACGATAAACAATTAGCGTTATCGAATATTGAGATCCCCCGAGATGAGTGTAATACAGTTCACCCCCCACAATATGCGTTGCCCGCACACTGATCGCACTGCCAAGAAGAGCAATGAATAAAATAAGTTTATTGGCGAAGGTCTTCAATCAGGGATGTAGCAATTCGTAAAAGAACAGTAAAAGTAGCGAATAGGTTCTGTTCTAAATGGTCTTTCTAAAGTATTTATTTCCATAGTTGTTAATCCTGCGACGTTCTGAAAATGACCTCTGTTCTTGGAAGTGCATTTTATTTTGTATAGGATTCAAATGAAGCTAGTTCATAAGTCGCTGTAAATCAACAAGTATGTGAATTTGTAGGCAAATAATTATGCACACTTGTCGACCTCAGGATACTTCAATTTACTTTTACGTTCTCTTTGGTCTGCTGGAAGGCCAGAGCGCTTGTAACAAAAGGAAATGTGAAATGAAAATCAAAACCGATAATATATTTCAGGTAGTAGAAATAGACGCATCCATATCAGATGTCTATAAGTGCCTGATAGATGAAAAACTACATGCAAAGTTTACTGGAATGAGCGCCCATATTTCGAAAGAAGTTGGCGGTGAATTTGAGACTTGCGATGGAGCGAATTCTGGATTCAATATTTACCTGAAGAAAAACGAAAAAATTGTTCAGGCTTGGAGTCAGAAGGAGATGGGGGAAGGAGTTTACACCATCGTAAACATCGAACTTGAAAAAATCGAACATGGAACCCGAATCAACTTCAATCATCTGGGCGTTCCTGAAGAGCATAGCGGAAGATTGACCGAAGGTTGGAAGAAGGTATATTGGGGACCATTGACAGACTTTCTTACTCAGAAAGTTCTTTCATAATCTACCCCAATCGATTCTTGCCATAGGCGAATCTGACAGTTCTGAAAAATCTTGGTTCAAATACTTGAAGTAGGCGGCTATGCCAATCATACCGGCATTGTCTGTGCAATATGTAAAGTCGGGTATATATCCTTTCCAACCATTGTTGTCGCACATCTTTAAAAACTTAGATCGCAACTCTGAGTTGGCGCTAACTCCACCAGCTATGCACAACTCTGCAATACCTTGTTGTTTTGCAGCCTTTTCAAGTTGTATTAAAAGGTAGTCCACCAATGTGCGCTGATAGCTTGCGCAGATATTTGCAAGTTCTTGTTGAACGAACGTTTCGTCTTTGCTGTTGTCTCTCAAAAAATAGAGCAATGAAGTCTTCAACCCACTAAAACTATAGTCCAATCCTTCGAGTCGGGGAGTGGTAAACTTATATTTCATTGAATCACCGTCTTTCGAATGTCGGTCTACCAAAGGCCCACCAGGATAGGGAAGGCCAAGTACTTTCGCTGCTTTGTCAAATGCTTCGCCGGCAGCATCGTCTATAGTTTCACCAACTATTTTCATGTCAGATGGCGACCTCACCAAAACGATTTGTGTATGCCCTCCGCTAACGGTTAAACAAAGCAACGGAAATGAAGGGGTTTTCCCATGTTTTTGCCCCTCAATAAAATGAGCAAGAATATGGGCCTGCATGTGGTTCACCCCTATGATGGGTGTACCTAGAGTCATGGAAAGCGATTTAGCAAAACTACTCCCAACCATCAGGGAACCGAGCAATCCCGGGCCGCGAGTGTATGCTATCGCATCTATATCAGGCAATTTGAGATTGGCTTCCGTCAATGCTTGATGAACAACCGGCACAATGTTCGACTGATGGGCACGACTGGCAAGCTCAGGTACCACTCCTCCATATTTCTCATGAACGGTTTGGCCCGCAATGATATTTGAAAGGACTTTGCGTCCAATTAATACTGCTGCTGATGTTTCATCGCAACTACTTTCGATGGCTAGTATGACGGGTTCGAGATTCAAAGACTTAAAATCACAAATTCTGTTCTTCTATTTAGAGCACGACTTTCTTCTGTTGTGTTTGGCGAAACAGGTTTGGTTTCCCCAAACCCTTTTGCTGTCATATTTTTTCCCGGAACTCCTTTTGAACTCAAATATTTCAGTACTTCAAAAGCTCGGTCGGCGCTCAGCGCAAAGTTAGTCTGATCATTGCCAATGTCGTCTGTATGTCCCCTGATTTCGATGGTCATAGTTGGATGCTCCAACAGATAAGCAGCAAATTCGTCGAGAATTAGAGTGGAATTCGACTCAATTTCTGCCTTATTTGTAGAGTAGTAAATATCATTGATCACAAAAGGTTTGTTTTCTAACAACTCTTCAGTTTTCATATTGAGTTTCGTTACGGCTGGACTTAGATCACTATTAACCCTCGATATGACTCTGCTGTTGAAAGCTATATCATCACCTTTTACACTAACCGTCACATCTTCTTTTTTCGAAATTTTTACTACAGCGGCATATGATCCATCATCTGAATTTACATCTACTTTTTGCACCTCTTGGCTCTGCGCGTATTTGATTTCTACCTTGGCAGTTGCAGGTGGCGTTCCGTCATCTTTAAGCACATCTCCTTTTAAGATCAATACTTTTTCCGGTTTGGCCTGCTCGGGCATTTTGAACTGGTAGATATCCCATCCTTTATTGTTCATGAAATTGCGCGCTGCGAAATAAGCTACCTCGCCATCTGAACTTACTACAATTCCAACTTCATCTCCTTCACTATTTATCGGGACTCCAATATTTTTTGGTTTTGTAAAGGAAAAGTCATCATTCATTTTGCAATAGAAAAAGTCCATCCCTCCCGCACCAATTAATCCGTTCGAAGAAAAGTACAAAGTGCGCGAATCGCTGTGCATAAATGGACCCTTTTCATGTTTGGTAGTGTTGATTCCTGGACCCATGTTTTGTGCGGTTCCCCATGTTCCATCTTCCTGCCGTTTACTCAAAAAAAGATCATGTGTTGGATTACCGCTCCCGTCTTTTAAACAGTCGGCGCGAACACCGCAGAAAAATAATATCTGTCCGTCGCCACTCAATGAAGGTTGGCTTTCCCATCCCAGTTCAGTATTGATATTCGTACCCAGATTTTCGAGTTCACCCCAATTATATTTTCGCTCCCCGTTTTCTGTGTACATACTATACCGTGTTCGAAAGAGGTCGAAATTCTCGGGGTTCTTTGGCGTTGGATTTTTCATCGCAACAATTAGTTCTCGGTTGTCCACAGAAATGGTGGCTCCTCCGCAATTTGTTCCTCTGTTAAAAGGAGGGGGAAGCGCCGCACCATTATCGAAAGTGGCATTGATGTCGTTTCGTTTACTCCACGAAAACTCCTCAATCATTTTGGTTACAAGATCCCCCTTAGCTTGTTTGAAAGAATTTCTGGTGAAAAACATAATTTCCCCGTCGGGCGAGATCACGGGGAAGTTGTCGTCGTTGTTTGAGCTAACGCCGGAAACTTTCAATGGTTTGAAATCCACTGTGTTTTCGAATACTTCGGCGTATGCCTCCACCGAGGAGAGTGCTTCTTTTACTTCATCGTATTTTTTATCGTAGTCTTTTTCAAACTTTGATGGATCATCATCCGGAAATTTCATGAATTTATCGAAGTACTTTTTGGCTTCAGTGTATTTGCTATCCGCATAATACATAGCGCCCAAGAAGTAATACATTTCACTGTGATAGTTGTCGCATATTTCGGCGAGCTGTTCAAAATATTTTTCTGAATTGACAAATGAGGCCCCAGATCTTTTTGCAAGTAAAAATTCCATTTCACCTATGCGCATCAGGCAAGGCAAACATTTGGGGTCTTCTTCGAGGGCACTTTCCAAGAACTCGAGTCGCTCCTTACTATCGTACTTTTTAGTTTCCTTGCTCTGGTCTAGAAGCTTTTGAATTTTGGAAGACGCTTCGTATTCACATCCGTTTTGGGCTAAAGACGAAAGTCCATAGAAGAGGCAAATCCAGAATATGATGAGGTTTCGAACCATAATTGAGTTTTCCTTGCAGGGTTTCAACGCTGAGATGGCAAAGTTAGTGTATTGTGAGTATGACAAAGTTCGGACCAAGATCGGACTTGATGGAGCAAACTATAGAGGTCCCCTCTTACTTCAAATGCGCAATGCAGGAAAAAATGGTGTGGACTAGTTTGTATGCAGCATTGTTACAAAATCCTGGTGGACTGATGAATCTTTTCAGGAAGTAACCAAATATCCAATAATCGGAGAATTTTAAAGTATGTGGCTCTACTTTTTTTTAGGCTCCTGCGGCAAGTAATATGATCAAATTGGCATCGTCACTTTCTTTTACCATTCCGCGAAAAAGAAAGCAACCTAGCACAAGTAACATCACTAGATCATAGTCGTTGATAGAAGAATCTACAATCTCGAATAAAGTTCTTGGCGATGAGGAAGCATCTAGTTTGTAATAGAGAATTTCTTTGTGATTGGAATCACTAAAGTAGAGTTTCACAAGAGGTGCATTCTTAACCCGACAGGTATACTGATTGCCATTTGCCATCTCAATTAGGCCAGTATTTTTGAAGAAACTTGTCTTCATTGTGCTGATCACAGTGCCTTCGCGTTCGATGGTTACTGTGCTGTTCCATGTTCCAGTTTTTTTTATAGAATACGCAAATCCATCGAAATTGAATAATGCATTTCCTGCAGAAAATTCGTTCATCACTACGATAGGTTTGTCTGCGGCACGAAGTATAGCTTCATTGCCGTCAGATATCCATTTGAGTGGAAGATTCAAGTTTGAATTGAGAGTTTTCATATTGATATTCGGAGAGAATTCTTAACAATACAAAGTAGTTTCAATATTATTACCTGAATGTATAGTTCGGGTTATGTTGTCATTAAGAATGACATCTAGATCAAATCACAACCATTCAAAGTTCTCGGTAGCCAACTTTCTTCACCATGGTATCTCCTTTTTATCTCTAAAGAAATTTCCTGTCAACAATTGATCTGCTTCAACAGCTAACCATACCGGTGTTGCCGCGCCGTGTTCTGCGGACCTGCTTGCTCCACTTCCTCCCATATCGGTTTTCACCCATCCAGGACATACAGCATTGACCGCAATATTTTCATCAATCAATTCATTTGCTAGTTGACGAGTAAATGCATTCAACAAACTTTTTGAAACACAGTAAGCCGGCGCCCAGCCGCCTACAGGATCGCTCATTGATCCGCCACCACTTGAAATGTTGATGATCCTTCCCGGAGAATTTATATGTCGCAAAAATGCACGACTCACATTTAAAGAACCGTAACCATTGGTCTGAAGAGTTTGAAATAGGATATCGTTACTTTGCTTGTGAATGGAATGATCTTCCTTTAACAAAATAGCTGCATTGTTTATAAGAACATCTATTGACTTTTGGAATTGATCTGCGGCTGATTCGATACTTTCTTGTTTGCTAACATCCATCAAAAGTGTTTCTAATTGCTCAGAAAAAGTGGTAAGTTTTGATGCAGCTAGCAGTAGTCTTTCTTCGTCTCGACCGCTTATAATCACGTTATGACCAAGATCGAGCAACTGTCGAGCAATCTCAAATCCAATTCCTTTGGTCGAACCGGTAATTAATATCGTTTTACTTTTCTTCAAGCGATTTTATTCGTTTTTACAATTCACTTACCCGCAACAAGGTTTTTTCTTTAGGGCAATCTAGATAAGAGATAGAAGCCAAAGAAGCCTCTCCGAATTCTGATGACTCAATATTACAATCCCAATGTCTCAATTCTCGCCAAATTTCTTGAGATTGTACAAATTTATCAGCTAGTAGAGTGTTTATTGTGTTGTATTTTGAAAGTAGAATATTGTATTCATTGACAAGCAATGAATCGAGATGCTGAAAGGAAAGGTTAGCGCAAATTCGAGCGGAAAGATTGTCTCGCGTCAAGCTATCGCAATTTACTTGAGAAGCAAAATCGTGGTAAAACTGATTTTTGATTTGATCTATATGACCTTGGCTACTACTGATGTTGCAAATACAGAGATATACATGAAGAGTAATTGATATTGGATAAAGCATAGAATTACATTTTGAAGGAGTATAATGAAAAAAATCGATGTTTCAAGGTAGCTGGGTCATTGGAATTCATCGCATTGGAACAGGGTATTGATTTTTTGGACATTTTTTGAATGAACGGAAATGCGGTCAAGATTTCATGGGTTTTTCCGAAGATACCCCAACATTTCGCCAGCCCCGATTTTCCATTTTCCATTGTTATACTTTAACCCAGAATCCGCATTGGGATTCGCTATGAAGTGCTAAACCCCAAAGATACCAAGTGCTCTCGCAAGATTTTTATTTGATGGTGTATATCCATACATCAAGAATGAAAATCGAGAAAGTGCTTGATATCAAAGGGGGTTAGCGCTGCAATAGATTTCCAATGCGGATTTTAGGTTTAATAAAAATCTCTCTCTCGAAGGTGCATTGGGCCCTGGATTCTGCTTGGTGATTTCAATTTCGGTTTCCGACACTTTCGAAACGATAGCTACGTGACCATAAGGATTAAATCCATTGCCATCAAAAATAATCAGATCTTTTACCTTTGGTTTTGTCGCAGAGGGATTGGAGTATTGCGTCAAATTTCTTTGAGAATTAAGGTCACCATCTTTTATTCCCTTTTTGAAAAAATCTTTGGCATGACCATAACTGTCGGGCATTTTGTGATTCAGATTTGCGTAATAATACCTTTTGACGAATTCGACACATTTATTTCAAACCGAGATTGTATCCATCTTTTGCCACATTGCGCTCAAGTACGTGAGAAACACTTCCGTTGAAATAAACAGGTACTCTATCCAGTGAGTCGATTGCATCCCCCACTTTTCTCTCCGTGTCTACAATTGAATAATTCGAATGGGTCAAGAACCATGCTCCTGCCGAACCAACCACAAGCAGAATACTTAATAAAAGCACAATTTTTTTCCAGAACTTCATGTAGGCAAAGATGATAAATGTTGATTGAAGGGGACCTCTAAAAACCTGTTTCATCCTTCAGCGCATTACACTCAAAACACTTCTTGTGCGCAAAGGGGGATAAGTCAGGTTTTGTGAAACCGCCTAAAAAACGAAAATGAAACACTGATACCGCAATCACAATGGACTTTATTCGTTATTTATTGTGTGAAGCATTCAGAAAACCTCACAAGAGAACCATTTTTTCGAGTTTGTATGGATTTGCTCAGTGTTGTCGGTTGATTTCGGGGTATTTTGCACCCATGAACTATAGAAATCTTGGAAAATCGGGTATTAAGGTAAGTGAGCTATCTTTTGGATCTTGGATCACTTTTGCCAACCAAATAGAATCGGGTATCAGCGAGCGTTTGATGGACATTGCATATGAACATGGAGTCAACTTTTTCGATAATGCCGAAGTATATGCGGCCGGAAAGAGCGAAGAAGTGATGGGCGATATTTTGCACAAAAAGCAATGGGCGCGCGATACATATTTAGTTTCCAGTAAAGTCTTTTTTGGAGCAGGGGGAAAATTACCTACACAACGCGGATTGCACCGAAAACATATAGTAGAAGCTTGTCATGATGCGATGAAACGGTTGAAGGTTGACTACCTCGATTTGTATTTCTGTCATCGTCCAGATAAAGAGACACCCATTGAAGAAACAGTATGGTCGATGCACAATTTGATCACACAAGGAAAAATACTTTACTGGGGAACGAGTGAATGGAGCGCACAAGAGATCATGGAAGCACACATGTTCGCTCGTCAGAATCATTTGATAGGTCCAACAATGGAGCAACCACAATACAACATGTTTACCCGTGATAAGGTAGAAGTTGAATACGCTCATATTTATAAAACGGTTGGATTAGGCACTACCATTTGGAGTCCTTTAGCCAGTGGTTTCCTGACAGGGAAATACAACGAAGGAATTCCCGAAAATTCCAGATTAACGAGAGGCGAGTTGAGTTGGCTTTCAGAACGTTTAATTGTTGAGGAGAACATTGAAAAGACCAAGAAGCTAGGAAATCTTGCTTCAGAAATCGGGATAAGCCTTCCTCATCTTGCAATTACTTGGTGTTTGGCAAATGAAAATGTGTCAACCGTAATTCTCGGAGCTAGCAAGGAGTCACAATTGCTCGAAAACCTTCAAGCGGCAGAAAAAATGGAATTTCTGACAAAAGATGTGATATTAAAAATTGAAGCGATATTGGATAATACACCGAAGCATCCTGCGTTTTGAAGGTATTAGGGAGAAAGTATTTTGGGTTTCAGTATAGTGTATTTATCTATCATCTATTATCTATTAAGTACAATGTATGAAGAAATCGAAAAACGAACTTTGAAACACTGAACCCCAAATCCATGCGCATCGACATACTTACAATTCTCCCTCGCCTTCTCGACGGGCCTTTTCATGACAGCATCTTGCGAAGGGCTCAGGACAATGGTTATGTGGAAATTGTAATACATAATATCCGCGACTACTCCAACTCGAAGCAGAAGCAAGTGGACGATTATCAATTTGGAGGAGGAGCAGGCATGGTAATGTTGGTTCAACCGATTCATGATCTCATTGATAAACTGAAAGCCGAACGAGATTACGATGAGATCATTTACCTAACTCCAGATGGCAATAGGTTAAATCAAAGTATGTGCAATGAGTTTTCACTTAAAGGAAATCTCATGATGTTGTGTGGGCATTACAAAGGAGTAGATCAGCGAGTGCGAGATCATCTCATCACACGCGAAATTTCTATTGGAGATTATGTGCTTAGTGGTGGCGAACTCGCGGCTGCAGTATTGGTAGATAGTATTGTTCGACTTCTACCCGGAGTGATGAATGATGAAACAAGTGCGCTTACTGATTCTTTTCAAGATAATCTATTAGCGCCACCTGTATATACTCGACCAGCGGACTATAACGGATGGAAAGTCCCCGATATCCTATTGAGCGGACACCTCAAGGCGATTGAAGAATGGCGAATGGAAGAAGCCATTCGCAAGACTCAAGAACGTCGTCCTGACATGGAGTAAGCTACCTTTGCAGAATGGAACCCAATGTACCGCTTGCAGAACGAATGCGTCCGAAGTCGCTCGACGATTATATGGGACAGGAGCATATTGTGGGTAAAGATGCGGTACTACGAAAGGCGATAGATCGTGGGATGATTCCTTCAATTCTATTGTGGGGTCCACCGGGAGTCGGTAAAACAACTCTTGCTAATATCATTGCGCAAACTCTCAAAAAGCCTTTTTATAGTTTAAGTGCCATTAATAGTGGTGTAAAGGATGTGCGCGAGGTGATTGAAAAAGTGGGATCACAAGGAATGTTTTCCAAAGGAGCCATTTTATTCATCGATGAAATTCATAGGTTTTCCAAAAGTCAGCAAGATTCATTGTTGGGGGCAGTGGAAAAAGGCATTGTTACTTTAATAGGTGCTACAACAGAGAATCCCTCGTTCGAAGTTATCAGCCCACTTTTGTCACGGTGTCAAGTCTATGTTTTAAAACCGCTGGAAAAAGATGAGTTGATTCGTTTACTTGAAAAGGCATTAATTGAAGATTCTTATTTGAAGTCGCAGACAGTTGAACTTTCTGAATACACTGCTTTGCTGCGCACTAGTGGAGGAGATGCCCGCAAACTCCTTAATACATTGGAGTTGGTTGTTACAAATCTCGAAGGCAATCCAAAGGTGATTACTGATGATAGTGTTGTTCGCATCATACAGCAGAATCCTTCGATGTATGATAAGACAGGAGAGATGCATTACGACATCATTTCTGCATTTATTAAAAGCATTCGAGGTAGTGATCCCAACGCTGCAGTTTATTATTTAGCCAGGATGGTGAGTGGGGGAGAGGACCCGAAATTTATAGCGCGAAGAATGTTGATTCTCGCTTCAGAGGATATAGGTCTCGCCAATCCCAATGCCTTGCTGATAGCGGACGCAACTTTTAGGGCTGTCGAAAATATTGGATGGCCTGAGAGCAGAATTATTTTGAGCGAATGTGCTATTTACCTGGCTACATCACCAAAGAGCAATAGTGCCTACATGGCTATCGATGCAGCCATTGCAGAAGTAGCTAGCTCCGGCAATCAGCCGGTTCCATTGGCTATTCGAAATGCTCCTACCAAGCTCATGAAAGAACTTGGATACGGAGATCAATACAAATATTCCCATTCCGGTGAAGGCAATTTCATCGACCAGGAATTTTTACCCGTGGAAATCAAAGGAAAAACATTCTATGATCCGGGAAATAATCAGAAGGAATTTGCTTTGCGCGAATGGTTGAGAAAATTGTGGAAGAGTAAGTACGGTTATTAAGTCGCAAACACATTAAAACAAAGTATGCATGTCAAGGTCATGGAATTAGTTCTTTCTTGTTTCTTTCATTGTGTTAAGGTATTAATTCTTGCCTAAACTTAGCGTCCGGACAAAGTATCAGGTCCGAGTCGTATTTAATATCAAAGGGAATAATTACAGACTTGTTCTTAGGGTGAATTATGATTATAGTGTTGTTTGGATTCGGTTTATAGGAACATACGGAGAATGTGACAAAATAAACGCTTCAAAAATTTGACACATGACACTTAAAATAATTAAAACGGACAAAGACTATCAAAAGTCATTAAAGCGGTTAGAATTGATTTTTGACTCAAAAAAGGGCTCAAAGAACGGAGATGAATTGGAACTACTTTCTCTTTTAATTGAGAATTTCGAGAGAGAAAAAATTTCGATCGATCTTCCTGATCCCATTGAGGTAATTAAATTTCGAATGGAACAGCTTGGCTATAAACAAAAGGACCTCACAGATGTCATGGGTGGTAAAAGTCGAGTAAGTGAAATTTTAAATCGTAAAAGAAAACTAATACTTGATATGATACACAAACTTCATGAAGTGCTTGGTATACCGACCGAAGTATTGGTTCGAGAATATTAATCAGACCACTATTTCAAAACCCAATCTTACATCCGTTTAATCAGCCCACTATTAATCTCCTTTGCAATTCCCGGACCTTCATAAATGAATCCTGTATAAACCTGCAAAAGTGCGGCACCAGCGTCAAGTTTTTCGCGTGCATCGGAAGCTGAGTGAATACCACCGACACCAATTACAGGAAATTTATTTTCCCCATTTTGCACCAAGTATCTAATCACTTCGGTGCTCCGAGAGGTAAGTGGTTTGCCACTAATTCCGCCTGCACCGATGGCTTCGATTTCGACTTTCGAAGTGATTAGATATTTTCGAGAGATGGTAGTATTTGTGGCAATGACGCCGTCAATTTTGGTTGTCAATACAATCTCAATGATATCGTCGAGCTGCTGATCTGTGAGATCAGGTGCAATTTTTAGGAGAATCGGTTTGGGATTTTTCTTTTGTGAATTGAGCACTTTCAGCTCATTCAATATTTTCATCAAAGGTTCCTTTTCCTGCAATGCCCGCAATCCGGGTGTATTGGGTGAACTAACATTCACAACAAAATAATCGACATGATCAAAGAGTTCGTGAAAACACTTGATATAGTCGCTCAGAGCATCATCGTTTTCAGTCACTTTATTTTTACCAATATTTCCTCCAACTATGACCTTGCTTTTTCTTTTTTTCAATCTTTCCACAGCAGAGGCTGCACCCCTATTGTTGAATCCCATTCGATTGATGAGAGCGGCATCTTTAGGTAAACGAAACAATCTGGGTTTATCGTTTCCATTTTGAGCTACGGGAGTGAGGGTTCCAATTTCGATAAATCCAAAACCAAGACAATCCAGTTCATCAATCCATCGGGCGTCTTTATCAAATCCTGCAGCGAGACCTATGGGATTTGGAAAATGAAGTCCAAAAACAGTTCGTTCAAGAGATTTGTCTTTTACTTGAAATTTATTTTTGAGTACTGACTTAATACCTGGAATAACGGTAACCCATTTTAGCAAGCGCATAGCAAAGTAATGCGCTTGCTCAGGTTCCATCAAAAAGAAAAGAGGTTTGATAAGGGTGCGGTACATGGTGCGAAGATAGGGAGTTCGCAGTTGATGGGAGAGTGTCTGTGGAGTGGGCAGTCAGACATCAGTTACAGAGGAAGGTCATCAAAACGAGCGAAATCATAGTTCCGTGGAAACGACATCCTACTAGTTCAAGGTTCGGAATTCCGCAACAGTCCCTTATGAACGGCATCACACTATATCACCGATCAAGAAAAAATCCCCTTATCAATCCTTTACCGCGCTCTCGAACCATAGAACTTGATTATTTCTGTCCATTATTCGCAACAGATATACCCCTTGAGAAAGATTTGAGAGATCGAGGTCCATTTCGCGCTGTGCTGAATGCATTTGGAGAAGTGCTCCCAAGTTGTTGTGCACTTCTACTGTGTTTGCCTCTTGAGGCAGAACGATGTGGAGATAATCAGAAAACGGGTTGGGGAAAATGCGAATTTCTCGATGGGATAATTCTGCTAAACCAACCATTATTTCCACAGTAAGGCTATCGCAAACGATTGAATCGCAGTATTGAGCACAATAAGTTACGACATACAATCCTGTATCGCTAAAACTGTGCAGCACTTCATTTCCATTGCCAAAAGAGCCATCACCAAAATCCCAAGTGACATTTTCTACGTTCTCTGTCATAGCTATAAACTGCCAATCGAATTCATTCAATGATTCTGCTGTGGCGAATATGTTGAGTTCCGGGGTTTCGATGTTTCCCATACAATCTAATATCTCTATTGTAAACGTACTATCCACTGTCATGGCACAGTAATGCCCATACGCAGTGATAGTGTAGCTTCCCGGTTCAGAGAAAACATGCGCAAGTGTATTGAACTGCTCCATTGAAAGTGTTGTAGCTTCATTTGTTTCGAGCAAATATTTTGTTTCCAGTACATCTATCCAATCTATCAATTCTTGGTGGGCATCGGGTTTCAATTCGAATGAGGTAATTACATTATTCAAGGTCGTTAGTGCATCGTCATAGTCTCCTGTCGACAATTGTATTTCTGCCTTGGCGATGGCATCATCAAGAAATAGATCAGGATGAAGGACAGCGAGGTAAGCACTTGATTTGTCTGTTATGTTTTCATCTGCCGCTATTTCTTTGGCAATAGTAAGCAGTGACAATGTGCGCTCTTGAAGAATCATGGTCATTTCTGCTTCCAGCATTTCTTTTTGCGACACCCATTCAAGTCCTTCCATTATTTCTGCCTTCTGATATTCATCAAACGGAAGTAGCTTGTGTTCCATTCGCTCTTTTACATCGGCACTTTTTGCTGCCTGTGGATTGGAGGCAAGAATTTGTGCGAACAAAACAGAATGGAGGTCGTTCTTTTTGTGGATGGCTTCGATCATAACTTGTTCGCTTAAGTTGGGTTTTAAGTTCGTCATTTCCTAATTGCAACCTGTGTATGCAAATCTCCTCTTTCGCTACTTACCTCCAAAAAGTAAACCCCTTGTTTCAATTCAGTTGTATCCAATCCTAAATCCTTAACAGAAACGTTCTGAGTCCATATCAATTCCCTAACAAATTATATAATGTCAAATTTCGCATAGTACAATCGCTCGAAATAGAGATTGAATAGTCAAATGGATTTGGATACACATTTATTATCGAAGGTGAATGTAGTTATGATTGGATGCCGACCGTTGCTGTCACTTCAAAACTCTCGCAGTACAACGAATCACAATAAACACCGCAGACTATTACTTCAAATTCTCCGGAGCTCAAATATGAGTGCACCGCTTCATTTCCTGCGGCCGTTGTTTCATCTATGAAATCCCAAGTGATGTCCGTAAGATTTTCGGGAGAACTGGTGAATGTGAAAGTAGAATCGTTTAATTGTTCGTTATTATAATTAATGATCAGGTCCGGAGTATCTGTATTTCCCATTCAGTCCAAAATTTCAATCTTCATGCTAAGTGTTGTATCAAACTGCACATAACAATACTCCCCGCTCAAAGAGATTTCATAGGTTCCACTTTCACTGTATTGGTGAACTATAGAATCACCTGACAATGATTCGCTTCCATCCCCCATGTCCCAAATGAAATTATTTAGGTTTTCAGTTTGCACTTCGCATTGCAACATGCCATCATTGATTTGGATTAAAACGGGGTACAATACAAGATCCGGTTGTTCGAGGTTTCCCATGCAGTCTGTTTTATATACCCAAATCTTTTTGTCACCCATAGCGTCCTCTTCATAAGTACCACAGATCACAAAACCGCCGTCATTGGCGATTTCAATATCATAAACATAGTGCAGATCAACTGCGAAATCTAAATCAGGTGTATACCAGTATTCTTTACTCCACTCCCTATTTCCAAGGATGTCGGTCTTTAGAAGAACGCACGACTGCTGTTCACCGAGTACGTCATCCCAATATGGTGTATTGAAGCACATGACAAAACCATTGTCCCATGTTTGTTCAAGATTTCCGATGTGGCCTCCTAAAATCGTATCCACCTCATACTCTACATCCCATTCTTCTAACATGGTATTGGCATTAATTTTTTTTAGGTGAGGAGTACTGACAGGTGTCTCAGGATATGCATCACCTTGATAGTAATAATGCGACTCCTGCCAAGCTGCCATAAACTCGCCACCGCCAATGTCCACTGGCCAAGGTATCCAATCCCAGAGAGGGCTTCCCCACGAGTATTCGGAGATGTAGTTGCCCAGGGAATCTAGTTTAAGAATAAAGTTTTCGTAGTCTGCATAATAGGAACCAAAGACCACCAAGTTGCCATCATCCATCTCAAATACTTTCGTTATTCGTAAGAAGTATTGTTGATTAAACACAGGTAATACACGATGCCAGACTACATCTCCACTAGTGTCAAATTTCGAGATAAGCAGGTCAGAATACTCGTAGTCAAATCCTCCATTGTAGCTGACTGGAATATGGCCACATGCAATGTAGCCATCGCTTATCTCAGTAGCCATGTGGTATTCAGAAAACTCCGCATCATCGTATTCAAAAGTCCAACTTACATTAAACTGAGTGTCAAATTTCGACATGATGCCATGCCATATACCTGAACCAATTATCCCTCCTCCCCATAGGAAATTACCATCACTCGATTTTTGAAAAGAGTCCGCATAATTGATGTATTCCCAATCCCAATAGTTATGACTGTTTGTTTGAACCTCTTCACCTTCCAAATTCAATTGTTGCAAAAACAAAGGAACAAGACTTCCACTGAAAGCCCCAAACGTGAAATATGAGTCGCCCACAACTTCTATATTTGAACCAATAGATTGATCGGATTGCTCAATATCAAAGATTTCATTAAAGTAATGAAATTGTGCAGTGAGCAAATTGCTCACTGCAGAAAGTATCATTAACATTAGATATTTTCTCATTCAGAAATTATTAGTTTCGAAGTGAATAGAGTTTTACCGACAACTTCAATTCGAATGGCATAAAGGCCGGGTGAATAATTAGAAAGTGGAATGAGGATTTGGCTCTTTAATTCGCTCCAATATAACTTTTCAACAACACTTGACAACTGACTGACTTCAAAATTTTCAATAAAACATCGACTATCGTCCTGGTAATGGACCGAATAAATTCCAATTGGAAGATTTTCAACTACTTCTGAATCTTCTATAGTCTGGCCTAAATTATCATACCATTCGAATATGGGATTTAAACCCTGTGGTTCGACAGAAAGAATTGCGCTTCCAAGGGAACCATTTTGACAAATCATCTGGATATTTAAGGCAACATTGCCTTCGGGTCCATTGGGTGCAAATACAAAGGTTGACTGATCACTACACCCCAACATATCTTCTACAAAAACAGTAAACTCTCCTCCGGGAGCAGCTATAGGTTCAAGTACTTCGTTCAAAGTAAACAGAGGGTAGTTCCATTGATACGTATAAGGTGCATTCCCACCGGATGCAGTGGCTAACAGAGCTCCCGTATCATCACCTTCACACAATTCATCTGCAATAGTAATGGAGGTTGTTAGCAGTGTGCCCGAGGCCGGTGCTACCGAAGCTGTCATCTCATTGGTGCATCCATTGTAGTCAGTCACCATCAATGTATGAATTCCAACTGCTACATCTTCAACGTTTGGATCATTAACCAACGCTCCTCCATCCAATTCCCAAACGAAACTGTAGGGTATAATGCCACCGGTGGCCATACCAAATAAAGTACCGTCCTCTTGTCCTACACAAATCTGATGATAATATAGAGGGTGGTGTGTCACAAACGAAATCACCCTCACTATCACAGCTCAGCGATGCGTTTCCTCCGCATCCGGCCCAAGGGTGAAATAGATTAAGATAATGGCCTACTTCGTGTGCTAAAACACCCAGCAGTAATTTTTTATAATCCACCCATATTGCATCCGCATATTCAGGCCCATTTTGAAGATACGCGGAGTTTCCAATATCCTCGGTCAAAGCAAGTGCCGGAGCTTCTGGTATGTTTCCTTGTCCAAATGCGTCCAAAGGGCAACCTAGATCAAATATTACAATATTCAAATATCGATCGGGTGGAAAATAATTTTGGCTAATACCCGGAAGGCTATAAGCTAGTGCAAGGTTCATGGCTGTTCCACTAAGAATTGTAGGCAACCTCACTACACCCTTTTGATTTTGATCTTGCCATTCCATCTGATCTTCCCCAGGGAATGGCCATGGATCTTGGGCCAAACAAAACTGAATACCCGAATCTGTTCCCCAAGTTGGGTTATCCGGAACGACCCCTGCAAATTGTTCATTGAGCAGCAATATGGGTTGTTGCAATTGTGCAAAGCTTAAGTTTGACCCAATGCCAATTGGATCGGCTGGATCAAATAATACGTGGAAAACTACAGGAATTACAAAACTGCTTTGGTTCAACAATGGATCTACGTTGGACTGATTGTTGGTGGATGATCTCCAAACCAACCATTCCTTGATCATCTCATTTCTGACCTCCAACTTCTGATCGAAAAGAAGATCTCTCTGTCTAATGGAACTAATCAACGAATCGAAGCCGCAAAAATGCTGTGCAAAGAATTGAATTTAAATCAACATCCAAGCCAAGATTAGAAAAAACTTTTTCATGATCACTGGGTTTCATTAAACAGTTAAAAGCCTATGGTCTTGGAGAGAAGCTCGAACAAATCTAAGTTGCGCACAAGCGAAAAGCAAATATTGGCCAAGCTAATTTTGACACGTACATTATTATACCAATTCTGCTTATTAAATAGTCCAAACTATTTTATGAGCATGAAGTGGTAAATACCGTCAAAGTAGCTGTTATAGGCTAATGGAGAGAAACGGAATTGGAATATTATAGATACATAAACGGTATTACATAGTTGTTCTGAAGAAGTTCAACATATCTGTTCAACATCTCAATGAACGACATCATACTAGATCTATCATTCGCCCCGAATTCTATCATTCGATCCGAAGGAATGGCATGATGCTGCGAACCGAGCGCGTTGAAAACTCTGTTGATAGTTGTTATCTCAGCTTCCTGCTAGAAGGTTCACATAAAGATAATTTTGTTTGACAGTAGTTGTAAATCAAATAACACACTATGCTCACAATTTTTGGAAGAAAGAAACTTACTACTGAAAGGACTGCAAATCTTTTTGTAAATACGATAATAGAAACGGTGGAGAAGGGCTTTCCCGATGTGGCCGGCTTCATTAATGATAGCCCAGAATTTGTTGTATCTCCCAACATATACCCAGAAGATTATGGACGTTTCCTCATGATTGTGATTACAGGAAACTTCAATTATTTGCCGGCTCATTTTCAGGAAAATCAGGATGATGAAATTATTAAACTGAGCATCGCAAAATTGGCACCGCTCTTTGATATGTCGGTACATCAATTGGAATTGACAATAAAGGAGTATAAAGATTGCATGTCTCGATTGAATGTGCCTTCAAAAAACACCCTTTACGCAATGTCAAAAGCTGTCTTTGCCAAATACGAATTGAATGATTTTCAAGAAGAATATTTCCGAAGCATGAAAACACCTAATCCAATTTTTCTCAAAAATCTCGACGAGTTGATGAGGAACTTTTTGTGGAATTGGGATGCCTTTAACGAAAAATATAAGGTAATTACAGATATGACAGATTAGAATGATTGATATAATTCTTGTCTTCTAGTTGTGCGTTTAAGCATGAAGACCTCGGTCCATTTCGCGTTTGAGGTCTTTTTGTTTTACATCATCCCGTTTGTCTCTCGCGTTTTTTCCTTTGGCCAAAGCAATTTCCATTTTTGCCAATCCTTTTTCATTGATAAACAATCGAAGAGGTACTACGGTCATACTTGTATCCTTCAATTTTCGCTCAATCTTCAGGATTTCAGTTTTGTTTAGAAGCAACTTGCGTTCTCTTCTTTCTTTATGCTGGGAATAGCCCGCATCCGCGTATGGCGAAATATAAGCATTGACCAAGAACATCTCTCGATTTCGAATTTTGCAAAAAGCTTCTGTAATATTGGCCTTTCCACCTCTTATAGACTTAATTTCGGAGCCTGTGAGCTGAATACCTGCAATAAAAGAGTCGAGCACAAAATATTTGTATTCAGCTTTTTTATTCTTTATTTCGAGATTATGATTTGACATGGTGCATAGGTGATCCCAACCATTTGCAAAGAAACTACATTAGGGGGTGTTATCCTCAAATCTTTGTAATAGGATCACAGAACCCAATGAACAGAGAAACGTACAAACATCTATAGGAGAAGAAAATTTGTTATTTACGGCAAGACATTATATCACACGAGGATTAAAGGCAAGGAGAATATTTTTCTTTTTTCCTTTTCAATTGCTTGTGTTGCATGTGAAAAAGAACCACATGCTGATATTTTTCTGGTTGCTCCTATTTGCTATGATTTTCGGGGTATTTGCCGATAAAATGGGCGTTCCTCAACAGTTGTTGTTCCCTGAATACATGGGCGAAAACAATATTTTTTCCTTCGGAATTGTGGGCTTTGCCTTGGGTGGTTTTATCACTGGATTTAATCTCTACACCTATATCACGCACGGATATCGTTTTCCGCTGATAGCAACTCTCAACCGACCGTTTCACAAGTTTTCGCTGAACAATTTCATTATTCCTGCTCTCTTTATTCTCTGCTATATATGGAAGTCAGCACATTTTCAAGTATACAAGGAGCTAGTTCCACCACTCGATGTGTTCCTCAACATTGTGGGTTTCCTCACTGGGGTCATTCTTTTTCAGTCGTTTTCGTTTTTCTATTTTAGATACACCAACAAGGATGCTGAAGCACTGGCTTCTGATGCTACGAAAAACCCAGTTTCACATGTTGCAGATACCACAATGCACAACACTTCTCAGTGGGGTGGAAGCGGAAAATCCATACCGAAGTGGCATGTGGAAACCTATATGGCCAATATCCGGAGAATAGCTCTGGCTCGGGATAGTAAGCACTACAGTCGGGATGTACTTGAACAAGTATTTGCACAGAACCATATCAACGCTTCTCGTTTCGAATTAATGCTTATCATTTCTTTTTTGGCGGCGGGGACTCTTCGCGAGTCGGTGTATTTTATTGTGCCGGCAGCCGCTAGTTTTATGTTGTTTTTTACGGTAGTGATCATGGTGGTAAGTGCTATTCATTCGTGGATTAAAGGTTGGACATTGAGTATTTTGATAGCGGTCATTTTTTTATTGAACTACTTTCACCACGACCTCCCATTTATAGGCACTGATAGCAGGGCGTATGGCATGGACTACAATGGTCCGGCTGTGGATTATTTGCCGCAAGAAACCGCTCCAACTGCCGAAACAATAAGAGCCGATTACGATAGCACCATTCTCATTCTTGAGCAATGGAAACTAAAGCAGCAGGAGCTATACGGGGCAGATTTCAAACCGAAATTGGTAATCATCAATTGCAGTGGAGGAGGCACCCGATCGGCCTACTGGAGCATGCGAAGTTTGCTTTATGCCGACAGTTGTACAAATGGTCACCTTCTCTCTCAATCGGGAATGATGACAGGAGCTTCCGGCGGAATGCTTGGTGCGGCGTATATAAGGGAAATAATGCTCAGGAAAGCTCAAGGTGAAGCAGTAAGTCTTTACGACACAATCTATGCGGAGAATATGAGCAAAGACTTACTCAATCCCGTGATACTCTCTATGGTTACCAACGATTGGTTTATACGCTTTCAAACACTTCGGGATGGTGACAATGTTTATTCTAAGGACCGTGCGTTTGCATTCGAAAATCAATTAAACTTGCATACAGATGGTTGGCTCAACAGAAGACTGCGAGATTACAAGAAACCCGAAGAGCAGGCAATTATACCTATGATGATTTTGACCCCTACCATTGTGAATGATGGCAGAAGACTTCTCATTTCACCACAACCGATGAGTTATCTTACACAGGCAAATTTGGATCAGGGTAATGGAGATTTTATTCCGGAGGACATAGAATTCAGCAAGTTGTTTGCTGATCAGGGAGCGGACAATCTTTTCTTCACAACTGCACTTCGTATGAATGCCACTTTCCCATACATATTCCCGATGACTAGCTTGCCATCCGAACCACCTATGAACATTATGGATGCCGGAATTAGAGATAACTTCGGATTGAAAACCACCACCCGTTTTCTTCACACATTTAGCGAATGGATTAACGCAAACACAAGCGGAGTTGTAATAGTGCAAGTGCGAGATTTGCCGAAGAATAAAGATTTAGGAGACGACGAACCTGGGGCATTCAGTCAACTTACCGCACCCCTTGGAAGTATCTATGGAAACATGACTAAAACCCATGACTACAACAACGAGCAAATGTTATCGTATCTCGATGGGTCATTTGATGAAACGATACAATTAATCACATTTGAGCTTCAGCAAACCCGTGAAGATCATGTTAGCTTAAGTTGGCACCTCACAGAAGCCGAAAAGTCGTACATCCGAAAAGCCACGCGCAGTGCATACTTCCAGTCAGAACTAAAACGACTTCAGAAATTACTTGTCAGCGAAGAATTGATTGGCGAGCGAGATAACTGATCGAACTTTATTTTCATCCGTTTCTTCATAATCAGTTTCGAAAATCTTTTGTGGAGCTGATGATTTGAAAATGCTGCGAGCGCTCATATGGTATTCCAAAATGGCAGGATGAAAAATGTCCTGAATGTTTTCTACACTTACGCCTCCGCCGGGGAGTATAATTATTTTCCCATCTGCTTTTTCTCCCAATCTGTGAATTTCTGCTTTTCCTGCGATACATGAAGCCTCTCCACCTGAAGTAAGAATCCTTTGACAACCACTGTCGATTATTGCCTTCATAGCATCACCGAGATTGTCGGTTACATCAAAGGCGCGGTGAAAAGTGACCGGCAAGGACTTACATCGCTGAACCAAACTTCTCAGTAATTTTTGATCAACCCGGTTGTTTTCGTCAAGGGTGCCAAATACGATTCCATCTGCACCTGCTTCGATGCTCAACTCTATATCTCTTTCCATCACTGCGATTTCGGAAGAACTATATACAAAATCACCTTCACGCGGACGAATCATTACAAATACAGGAAGGCTGACATTTAGTTTCACTTCACGAAGAAGTCCGATAGACGGGGTAACGCCAGCCGTTTTTAGAGCCGAGCAAAGTTCTATTCTTCGGGCACCACCTCTTTCTGCATTCATGCAAGATTGAACGGTTGAAGCGACAATTTCCAGAGTAAACATTTCCATAGGTGGATTTTATACTAATGTTATACCAATGTTACTTAATAAATGGTACATCCTGCTTTGCGCATTGGAAGACTGTTTTGGGTAATGCCCTGTAGAATCTTGTACGCCTGAAGTGCTATACCGTTTAAGTATCTGTAACAGACCAATTCCGTTTCACTCCATTGGCCTATAACAGCTACTTTGACGGCATTTACCACTTCATGCTCATAAAATAGTTTGGACTATTTAATGAGTAGAATTGCTATGAAATGGAAGTACAAAGTAAAGGATTCGACAATTCTGGGTAAAAAAAAAGCGGCCAAGGCCGCTATATTTTTGGATTTGGTTGGTTAGTTGCCTGCCGGAGCTGCTTCCTCTGTAGGAGTGAAGTATCTTCTCTCCTGAATGCGGCTGGCCTTTCCGGTCAGCGAGCGGAGATAGTAAATACGTGCGCGACGTACTTTACCTTTTTTGGTCACATCTATTGAATCAATAAATGGTGATGCAACAGGGAAAATTCTTTCTACACCTATGCCACCTGAAATTTTTCTCACAGTGAAAGTAGCGGTAGATCCATTGCCTTTGCGCTGAATAACAACACCGGCAAATTGCTGGATACGTTCCTTGTTTCCTTCTTTAATTTTGTATTTAACGTTGATGGTATCACCTGCCTGGAAAGTTGGCCAGATCGTAACAGGTACCAGTTTGGCTTCGAGTTCTTTAATGCGGTTCATTGCGCTCAATATTACGGTTTACCCAATTGGGGGCGCAATATTACGAACTTATCTCGTATGAAAAACACTAAGACTACAAATATTTTGGTTTTCCCTCGCTTTTCATCTGTTATTCGCCCAATTGCAGTGACTTAGGTCTTTTTGCGCCGGTGTTTCCAGCGCTTGTGAGTCCAAAGGTAGTACTCCGGAAATTGACGCACCTTTTTTTCCAATTCGACATATAGAATCTGTATGAGTTCACCCTCTTGGAAATCCCTTGGTTCCGAAGAAACTAAGGTATAAGTGATCTCATAGTGCCCCCTCTTTACTTTGTCAATGGAGCCAAATATGATAGGATAGTTCAGCTCCTTTCCATATTTTTCAGCTCCGAAATAGGCAGCAGTATCCCTTCCCATGAAATTGATCCACACGCATTTTTCAGGATCCGCAGGGGACTGGTCGAAGGCGAATGCAATAGCCTTTGGCAACTGAAGGTTTGTTCTAAGATAATTCCCTGTTTCGCGGGTACTCACTAGAATAATTCCACTTTTGCTTCTAGATTCCCGCATTTTCTCATCAAAAAAAGCACTACTAAGCCGTTTGTATATTCCTACAACGGGATATTTCATGCCATAAGGTGCCGCTGCAGCCCAGAGTTCCCAGTTGCCGAAATGACCTGTGCACAGAATAACACCGCCGCGTTTGGCCACCCATTCATCTACAATGGCTGTATTTATTTGTGTCATTCTTTCAGTGGCCTGCTTTTCAGAAATGGAGAAGTTTTTGAGGCTTTCAATCACCAAATCGCAGAAATGGTGATAAAAGCGCCTTCTAATCGAAAGGAGTTCTTTGCTTTCCTTTTCCGGGAAAGATTTTTCAAGATTATCACTTACAACGGTTTTCCTATACCCAACTACATAATACAAGACAACGAAGAAAAAATCGGAAAGGCCATACAGAAACCAATACGGACAGAGGCTTATAGGTTTGATGATGAGGTAATAGAGCAACTTGCTTCCCATTAGATTTCTAATTTTAATCCGTCGTAGGATAAAAACACGTTCGCAGGCAGGTTTGCACTTACTTCAGCATGAGTGCCCAGTTGATGACTTATATGGGTCAGAAAAGCTTTTTCGGGTTTTATCACTTTTATGAGTTCCAATGCCTCTTCCAAATTAAAATGCGAAGGATGCTTTTGCTTTCTTAAAGCATTTAAAACCAAAATTTTAGACCCGTAAACCTTCTCCATTTCTTTATCTGAAATGAAATTGGCATCCGTGATATACGTAAAGTCTCCAACCCGAAAACCAAGGACATTCATTTCCATGTGTTTTACAGCAATAGGAACAAATGGAATTCCATCTACATCGAAGGAATGCATTTGAATATTGTGAAAGTGTAATACAGGAACTCCTGGATATTTTTCTTCGGTAAAAGCATAGTAGAATTCTCTTCGAATAGCCTTTTCAACAGCATCATTACAAAAAACACGCATGGCAATACCAGTAAAGTAATTGAAAGCACGCACATCATCTAATCCCGCAATATGGTCTTTGTGCTCATGAGTAAAAACCACGGCATTCAATGTTTTCAATCCTTCACGAAGCATCTGCTGTCGAAAGTCAGGACCGGTATCTATAACCACATGGTTTTCGCCTTCAGAAATGAGAATAGAGCTACGAAGTCTCTTGTCTTTTGGGTTTTCAGATGAGCATACCTCGCAATTGCATGCAATTACCGGCACGCCTTGCGAAGTTCCTGTTCCGAGAAATGTCACTGTCATCGACTGCAATGTTAATCAATAATAAAATTTTATAGATCCGTTTCGGAAGTAGTTCGAAAGGTCAACTTTCAAATGACTTGTATTTTCAGCCTAAATGACCATTTTCTGAAATTGTATTTACACAAATTGGAACGTTATCATCTATTATCATGTTTAAAGTGTTGAAATTCGGGTATCTTGATTGCTCCTTGTAGAGATGAAAGAGCTAATTTTGAACACTTTTAAAATTTGAAACCTGTGGAATTTGATAGGGTTGTGCTGTCGGCAAGCCAAAAAGCGCTGAGAATCAATCTGAATCCAGACATCTATGGAACCTTCGCCGAGATTGGCGCGGGTCAGGAGGTAGTGCGTCACTTTTTTCGCGCAGGAGGTGCCTCCGGAACTATAGCAAAGGCCATGTCGGCATACGACAAGGACTTTAGTGATGCTATTTACGGAACCGAAACAAAAGGTCGATACGTCTGTAAACCTCGCTTGGTGAATATGCTGAATCATGAGTACAAACTCATTGAAGAGCGTTTAACAAGAAAACAACATCCTACGAAGAAATTCTTTTCGTTTGCAGATACAGTTGCTTCGATCAATTATCAGAAAACTATTCAGGGTCATGGATGGATGGGAGTCAAATTCGAAACGGAGCCAGGAAAGGAACCTAACGTGGTGATTATACACGCACGTTTGCACGAATCTGAAGTCTTGCTCCAACAGGCTACTGTGGGGGTATTGGGAGTAAACCTACTGTATGGTTGCTTTTATTTCCACGAAAATCCAAAAGAACTCCTTCTCTCTTTGTACGACAACTTGATGAGAGATCAGGTCGAAATTGATACAATACAAGTAAGTGGTCCTGATTTCCTTGATGTAGATAATAGGCTACTGTCTTTGCAATTGGTGAAAAACGGAATGACGGATGCTGTTATTTTCTCTCCCGACGGAAGAAATTTGCAAGCTGCCGATGTGCTTTACAAAAAGAATATCCTCGCTTTGCGTGGAAGTTTCAGGCCGGTTACCAAAGTGAATATCGATATGATAATGAAAGGCTTCAAGCTTTTCGAAAAAGAGTATCGAGTAGATGGCGAGAATATTCAAGTGTTGTTTGAAATAACCCTGAACAACCTGAGAGCAGAGGGCGATATCAATGAACAAGACTTCCTCGATAGGGCCGATATTCTTTGTTCACTTGGGCAAACAGTATTGATTTCAAATTACACGAAGTATTATAAACTTGTCGAGTTTTTCTCGAAGTATACCAACAAACGAATAGGTATAATCATGGGAGCGAATATGCTTCTTGAGCTATTCAATGAAAAATACTATCGCGATTTGAATGGCGGTATACTCGAAGCTTTTGGTATTTTGTTCAGCCGCGATATGAAGATTTATCTCTATCCATGGCAGGACAGCAATTCAGGTGAGCTCATCAACGTGCATAATTGTCCAATTCACCCGAGATTGCGCCCACTATACGATTACTTGGTATACAACAAACGTCTTATCGATATTACCGATTTCAATCCGGATGTCTTGAACATCTATTCAAAGGATGTTTTGGATATGATCAAACATGGGTATAGTGGTTGGGAGGAAATGGTGCCCGCATACGTAGATACCATCATCAAAGAAAATCGATTGTTCGGATATGATCCTGAAACAAAACCCGACGTGAACTATGTACCTCCAACTGCTGCTGGTATGTCGCATCGGGTGAATCCTATGTAATTCTATTCTAAACGGGATTCCCGATTTACGCATTGCCCTATATTTCATCAAGCCTAAAGACCTCACCCAGTCTTGGACCTCTTTCTGTTTGTTCCAACTCACAGCATTCATTTTGTGCATCATGTTCAAACATGAGTATCCATTTTTCATCGACAGCTTGATGCAAGAATTTCTTTTTTTCCTCCATTGTAATGAGTGGTCGGGTGTCATAACCCATTACATATGCTAAAGGAATATGTCCTGTACTCGGCATGAGGTCTGCCATGTAGACAATTGTCTTTCCATTGTACGAAATTTTTGGTAGCATCATGCTGTCGGTATGACCATCAACAAAAATCAGATCAAATCCGAGGTCACACATTTGTGCATCCTCTTTTCGCTCGATGAATTTTAGCTGTCCACTCTCTTGTATGGGCAGAATATTCTCTGAAAGAAATGATGCCTTCTCACGGGAGTTTGGCTCTGTTGCCCATTTCCAATGCCTTTCATTACTCCAATATGTTGCGTTCTGAAATGTGGGAATATATTTTTCTCCAATTTTTTCTATGGCACCACCACAATGATCAAAATGGAGGTGTGTAAGAAATACATCGGTAATGTCGTTTCTGTGAAACCCCTTTTGTTCAAGAGAAGAGTCGAGGCTTTCATTGCCATGAAGGAAATAATGACTAAAGAATTTTTCGGATTGTTTGTTTCCTATTCCAGTGTCAACAAGAATAAGTCTTTTGCCATCTTCTATAAGTAAGCAACGCATTGCCCAAGTGCACAGGTTGTTTTCGTCGGCTGGATTAGACTTTTGCCAGATGCTTTTTGGAACAACGCCAAACATGGCACCACCGTCAAGTTTGAATAGTCCGGTATTTATTGAATGTAATTGCATGGGAAATATTTAGAAGTAAAAATACTCACGTTTCAATTTTTCAGAAACGATAAGAAACCCAAGCTTCCAACACCCTCAATCTGAAATCAATACCGGAAGAATAGTTGAACATTCTCGGTTCATCTAAGTCCAATATTTCGTTGTACATAGCCTGATACCTGAATTCAGGAGAGAATTGTAAATATAGATCGACTTTGTTTTTTATAACGATTTTCCAACCGACGGTAAAATCAAATCCAGCGTATATAAACTGGCTGGTTTGACTGTTATATAAAGGAGCAACGGTTATATCATCTACATAACAATTGGAGCAAAACGCAGTATCGAGAACGGTGAATTTGGTGCCGTAGATATCATTTATAGTTGAGTGACCTAGAATAAGATCGATACCATAAAACGGGGTTACCTTTTTGGTTGGATTGGACCACTCAAGACCGATCCTGAAATCCATATCCATTTTATCACTACTTCTGTACCTAATACTGCGTGTGGTATCTGAAAGAAGAGCAAGGCCGTAATACTCTACGTCAGGATCAATATCAAATGGATCGTAGAATTGAGCGTTGAATGTGAGTCTGAATTTGCGGCTTGTACGAGTTTGGTTTTTGTAGACAATTCCAATTCTAGGATTTACTGGCAGCCCTCCGCTGATGAGCACCAGTGCGGGACTCACGTTGATACCAAAGCTATGATGGTGAAGTGGAATCTCTTCGATCTCCTCTACGTATTGACCAAAGAACACCTTCGGGAGCGTGAGCACGAGCCAGATTACAAAAAGAGATTTCCACATAGGAATAAGATATGGTTTTTGCCCAATATTACAATCTGATGTTAGGCTAAAATTGCATTTCACAAATTTAGGTCAGAGCTTGCACATTATGTTTATGGAAGGATGGTCGATTGATGTATCCCAAGTTTGGGTTTGTGCAGAAGAAAAATTTGTATAATGAAGGCAATCCGAGACGATTAAATCTACACAAATAAAATAGGATTTTGCAGGAAAAAGGCTTTGCAGCAGTCCAAAGGTGATTTCGGTTTATTTTGGCCACGTCGAAAAGTAGATGACTATGAAGAAGCTTATCAAAAATATCAGACATCTTATTCAGGTTAGAGAAGAGCGAATAGACAAGGTTTCTGGTGCAGAAATGCAAAATCTGCCCTTGCTGGAAGATGCGTGGTTGCTGATTGAGGATGGATTAATTTGTGCTTTTGGAAGAATGTCTGAAGATATGCCTGAAGCCGAAGTTCAGATTGATGTTGAAGGTTCTTCTGTTATTCCGGGATGGGTTGATAGTCACACCCATGTTGTTTTCGCCGGCGATAGATCAAGTGAATTCGAGATGAGGATTCGTGGAATGTCTTATGAAGAAATTGCGTCAAAGGGAGGCGGAATCATCAATTCAGCTCTTTTACTTCGCAATACATCAGAAGATGAGCTCTATGCTGCTGCCTATGGAAGGTTAGATGGAATGATGGCCATGGGTACTGTAGCCGCGGAGATAAAAAGTGGTTATGGTTTAAGTATGGAATCAGAGCTAAAAATGCTCCGAGTTATTCGTCGACTTCAAGCCGATCATCCGATGCTTATTCGCTCCACATTCTTAGGGGCACATGCCATTCCACCAGAATATCGCGAAAATAGGGAAGGGTATATTTCTCAATTGATAGAAAAAATGCTACCGGCTATTTCCAATGAAAAGCTCGCAGATTTCATAGATGTCTTTTGTGAAAAGAACTATTTCACAGTTGAGGAGATGCAAAAATTGCTAGATGCAGGCTGGAAATATGGACTTGAGCCAAAAGTGCATGTCAACCAGTTCAACAACCTTGGAGCAGTTGGTGTTGCAGTTCAAATGAAGGCGAGAAGCGTAGATCATCTTGAAGTAATTTCAAATGAAGATATAAATGCACTCTTGGGAAGCAGCACCATTCCTGTAGCCTTGCCGGGATGTTCTTTGTTCATAGGAATCCCATATATCCCTGCCCGACAGATTATTGATGCAGGATTACCACTAGCTCTGGCAACAGATTTTAATCCGGGCTCATCACCATCCGGAAATATGAATTTGGCCATCAGTCTGGCTTGTATTCAAATGAAGATGACACCAGCCGAGGCAATTAATGCTGCTACAATCAATGGAGCTTACTCAATGAATTTACACGAAGAATTAGGAAGTATTAGTCATGGAAAAAGAGCTTCTTTTATACTTACGAAGCCAATCAACGGAATTGCGTCTTTGCCTTATTCATTTGGCCAACATCAAGTGAAGGAGGTATGGATTGATGGAGAAGTGCGTATTCTGAACAAATCATTACCCAATAATTAGATAAAATGGAGACAATTGTTAAAATCATGCTTCAGGTGCATATAGCAGCCGGGGTGCTTGTATTGATTACCGGGTTGTGGCAAATGATTGGAAGCAAGGGAGGCAAACGACATAGAATAGTCGGTCAGACGTATTTCTATGGAATGACTGTGATTTTTGTGACGGCCATACCACTGTGTTTTTTGGATCCTGACATGGTATTTTTCGGGAGAATATTTCTTGGAGCAGTATCACTCTTCAGTTACTACTTTGCGCTAATGGGCATGCGTTTTGGTCGCCTTAAAAACCTTAAGAAACCTGAGAAAATGGATAAAGTCATTGCGAGCGCAGGACTTATTTCATGGATGTTTATGGTCGGGATTTTTATTTGGTGCCTTTTCAATGATCATAAAACTACTGGCATCATCCTCGGAGTTTTCTCTATCATTTTTGGGGCTGCAGTTATATTCGATTTCCGCCGTTTGGTGTGGATGGATACTACAGAAAAAGTATATGCAGGAACTTCGTGGTTGAAAAATCATAACGGTCGAATTATGGGTTCTTACATCGCTGCAATAACAGCATTTTGTGCGAATGTGCAGCCATTTCCCCTTCCAGTTTTGAATTGGGTTTTACCAAGTGCATTAGGGTTTATTTTTATTCCATACTTCGCTCGGCAAATCAGAAGGATGCTAGGTGAAATCCCAAGGACCAAGGCCTGAAATAGAAGGCATAATATTTGACAAGTACGACAGCCATGAGAATAATTTACGTTTTAGCTCTTTTGATATTCATTTCTTTCGCCGAGACAGCCGTGACACAGATTCCGCTTCCCGAATTTGTTGTTGCGGAGGACAAGGTATATGATGAAACCATTCGATCGGTGCAGATATATCCAACAGGCAATCCACTCGGAGTTCCATTTATTCAATTGGGTTCGGGTGAAAGATTGGAAATTCATTTTGATAAATTGGGCCTCGATATTGGCGATTATCAGTTCAGAGTTCAACATTTTACTTACAATTGGAAACCGACAGCGCTAGAGTCTTATGAGTACATTCAAGGATTCGCAGATGGTGATATCAATGATGTTGAGGCGTCGTTTAATACAATTGAAGATTTCGTTCATTACACATTCGAGTTTCCGAACGACATGATGAAGGTGAGAATTAGTGGAAACTACTTGCTGCTCGTCTTCAAAGCAGGAGAGCCTGATAATATTGTTCTCTCATCAAGAATTGTGGTGTATGAAACCTTGCTAGGTGTGCAGGGCAAGATTGTAAATAGCTCCATTATTTCCGAAAGATTTTCTCATCAGGAATTTGATTTCAACTTGAATACTACGTTTTTCAAGATTCTCGATCCCTATGCCGATTTACATGTGGCACTGCTTCAAAACTGGAGATGGAGAAATGCGATCACCGATTTGAAACCGATTTTTGTGAAGGAGAATGAGATCACCTATGACTACAGTGGTGAAAATTCCTTTCCAGGGGGCTCTGAATGGCGATTTTTTGAAATGAAGAATTTTCGATTTGTGAGTAGTGAAGTTCTCTCAATAGATCGAGAGGCGAATGGATGGAAAGTGATATTACAACCAGATTTGCCGCGGGGATCAAAAACCTATGAAACGGCACAGGATATCAATGGTCAGTATTTTGTTAGGAACGATGAAGGAAGTGATGCCGATCTGGATGCAGAGTATTGCAACGTACATTTTTCTTTGGCCTGTAATGAAATCCCTGGATCAACTGTCTATGTGGAAGGTGCGTTCACACGTTTTAATCAGGAAGCTTTCAAGTGCAAGTGGAACGAAAAGAATAGATCATATGATTGCGATGTGAAGCTGAAACAAGGGCTTTATAATTATCGTTTCGTGGTGTACGACGAGTATTTAGCAAAGGCAGACATATCCTTCACAGAAGGAAATCATGTGCAAACGGAAAACGACTACACGGCTATCATTTACATGTGGGATAGAAATGGATTATACCACAGGATTATAGGTCAGCATTACCTAAATTCTAATGGCAAGAACTAACGAGAATTGCTAGTTTCTTTCTTCCAGCATTCAATTAAAAGGTCTTCTGCGGGTTTATCCTGCGGAGAATATTCATCTCTGGAATGTCGGTCATTCCTATTGGATTCAGGAAACCATTTCCACATAAATCCTCCCGCAAACCAACTTTTGTTGCAGCAAGTTTCCATCAAGGCTTTGTAGCAATTGTATTGTGCCTCATTATTTCCAGAAGTATCTGTATGGTACTCCCAGGGTCGATCGGCACAGTAATCTACACTTCGGTATCCCCATTCTGTAAAAAGAATTTTCTTGGATAGAGAGTCCGAAAAATGAGCAAAATTTTGAGCCAAAGGTGCCCATGCAATTCTGAGTGAATCTAAACTGGGTGTTTTTTCAGCCGTCAACGGGAAATAAGCGTCGATACCGATAAAATCCAATTCATTCCAAAATGAAATTTTATCTACACAATTCCAATTGCATGCATAAGTCAGTGGGCCTTTGTAAATCTGACGTACTTCTTCAATGAGCTTTTTCCAATACTCCGGTCTTAGTTGTGTCCATTCGTCGAACTCAGTTCCGATACAAAAGATTGCTGCTCCATGATCCTGAGCCAACTTGGCATAAGATAAAATCCAATCGGAATAGCTCTTTTCAAATTCTAGCCACTTTGCTTCAGAGTTGAGCATGAAAAAGCCGGTGTACGATCCATGGTCTAGCCAAACTTGGGGTTTAATCATACAATTGATATCCTGCGCCCGCGCTAGTTCAATGCATGTGCGTACACCCTCCTGACTTTCACCCCACCATTGCCAATCCACATCTTTATAGGTCAGTTTAGAACTCCCTGAATCGCCGTAGGCGAAAGGCATAAGTGCAATGAAGTTGGCGTGTGTTCTTTTGACATCAATTAGATCGAGCGAATCGGATGGTTTTGGACATCCAACAAAACTTAAACCTTTGACCATCGACGACGTGTCGCGCACTGAGTCAGAAGTCATTTCGGTAGCCGCAGGAGATTCGCTGGCGCAACCAGACAGGAAGAGCGCACTCAATAATATAAGTCCAGTGGCCAAGAACAAGAGCGCTGTTCTCGCTATTAAATGAACAAATCGATTGAAGAGAAACATATATACAAATGTACAAAGTGAACGAGGGAATTCACACAAAGTCGCTTGAACCCAGAATTCGCATTGGAAGTCTATTGCAGCGCTAACTCCCTTTGTTATCAAGCACTTTCTCGATTTTTATTCTTGATGTATGAATATACACCATCAAATAAAAATCTGGCGAGAGCACTTGCTATCTTTTGGGATTATACCAATTCATAGCGAATCCCAATGCGGATTTTGGGTTGAAATAGAATTGACGTTTGGTGAGAGTTTTGAGCCAGATTCTGAGGAAGGGAAGTCCATTATTCACGCTCAATTTTCTAATTGAGATCGTGATGACGTATTTTCGCAGAACAATGAAAATAGGTATTGCGGGAACTGGAAATCTTGCCTGGCATTTATGTCGGATAGCCGAAAAATCGGGTTATGCGGTATCTCAGATTTGGGGACGAAAAGCTGAAAGAGCCAGAAGTTTAGCCGCCGGAGTCCAGGCCGATCATATTGCCGATCCTTCAGAGTTTATGCAGGATTTGGACATTATTTTTCTATTGGTGAATGACGATGCGATTTCAGAAGTCTCCGCATTGTGTCCCATAGGCCCGCTACTGGTCCATTGTAGTGGCTCTACTTCAATCGATGCAATTCAAGCGGAGAGAAGATCAGTATGCTGGCCAATACAATCATTTATTAAGGGCAAAAATGTTTCTTATGCCAACGTTCCTGTTTTTATGGAAGTAGAGTCGGATCGAGTAGAGGAAAAATTATCGGATCTCTGGAAAAAGAGCGGTATGAAAGTCTTTTCAGCAGATAGCGAACTGAGAAAACGAATTCACATGGCTGCGGTTTTTGCGGCTAATTTTTCCAATCACATGTATACACTTTCATCGGAATTGATGAAAGAAAATCAATTGAATTTTGACCTTTTAAAGCCACTCATATTCGAATCTGTTGAGAGACTAAGAACGACTCCTCCTCAATTAGCTCAAACAGGTCCGGCTCTCAGAGGGGATCAAAATACAATGAACCGACATCTCCAATATTTGATAGAAAAACCGAAGTTGTCAGAACTTTATAAGTTGATTTCAGAAAGCATTCAAGAATATGGAAAGCAATAATTACAAGGCACTACTCAAATCTGTACACACTTTTTGTTTTGATATAGATGGTGTGTTTACAGACAACATAGTATATCTCACATCAGATGGTGAGCAAGCTCGGACAGCCAATGTGCGAGATGGTTATGCGGTACAACTTGCCATTCGAAATAACATTGATATCGTTATTATTTCCGGGGGTAGAAGTGAAGCCGTTCGAAAGCGATTTGAAGGTCTTGGAGTAAAGCATATTCACTTAGGCGTGAAAGAAAAACTGCCTTTGCTGCGCCAGTATCTTGCGGATAATCTCATCAAAGTGGATGACGTGTGTTATATGGGTGATGATATTCCAGACTTAGCTTGCATGAAATATGTGGGTTTACCTGTATGTCCGGCAGATGCAGTTCCCGAAATTAAAGAAGCGGCTGCCTATATTTCCCCTTACGGAGGAGGCAAAGGTTGTGTGCGCGATGTGCTCGAACAAGCGATGAAGCTGAAAGGTATTTGGATGAATGACACAGCACATATTTGGTGATTATTTGCATTTTTGTCACTACACAGGTCTTTAAAGTTTCTTTTAACAACATGAATCAAACACTCATTCATTTTTCCTTCTGTCGTTTGCTAGTGCTATCCTTTTGGATTGTGTTTTTCACTTCTTGTGGCGAGGTTCCTGTTGCTTCGACGGCGGGAACTGTAGCCAAGACAGAGCAAACAGTTCAGAAGGAGCAAGAACAAACGGAGGTTGGCAGCACAGAATCTACAGACGTGCAAACAAAGCCACAATCTTTAGAGAAAATTACTCCGGGTGATCCGGAAATGGTAGGAGAAAATCAGGGAACAGAACTCACTAGTCAATCCAGTCCGCTGCCTTCTACCAATTCGACGCTTCGTGTGGCGGGAAAGGCTGTGGTATTTTACTTTCCAACAAATGAAGATATGTTGAACACTCCGGAAACGGAAGCAAATGCGGGCATTGTTGAGATTCTCTCAGACTTCGAGAATAATGCACGTTCATTTCAAGCAAATCATGATCTGAAAGGTGTTCAGGTTTTGTGGTCCACAGATAAGGACATATTGGTACACTTAGAAAATGGAACGCAACATAAGTTCACGCGCAACTTAAGCGATCGAGTTGTGGGTACTATTTTCACGGATGGCAAAAAGGAACCAAAAGAAATTCAATCTCTCCTCAGCGAAACTGAATACAGGGTAGCGGCAAAAAAATTCTTCGGTCAGTGAGTCTCTGAGCTGACTTATTTTTGCGCACCAATCCAAAGATTATGCGCCTCATAGAATGTGTTCCGAATATTTCAGAAGGAAGAGACCGAGAGAAAATTAACCTTATCGCTTCTGCCGCCTCCGAAGTAGAGGGTGTAATGCTCCTCGATGTAGATCCGGGTGCGAGCACACATCGCACCGTAATAACATTTGCCGGAGAGCCAGAAAATGTTGCAGAAGCGGCGTTTCGATTAATCAAAAGAGCATCCGAATTAATCGATATGTCCATGCATAAAGGGGAGCATCCTCGTCAAGGCGCTACCGACGTATGTCCTTTCATCCCCATCTCAGGCGTAAGTATGGAGGAGTGTGTGGCTCTGTCTCGAAAGCTAGGCGAAAGGGTAGGCAAGGAGTTGGGTATACCCGTTTACTTGTATGAAAATGCAGCTCAATCAGAGGAGAGAAGAAATTTGGCCAATTGCAGAAAAGGGGAGTACGAAGGAATTGAAAAAATAGGTTCACAAGAATGGAAACCCGACTTTGGTCCGTCTAAAGTGAATGAGCAAGTAAAACGTTCAGGAATCACAACAATAGGTGCCCGTGAATTTTTGGTAGCGTATAATGTGAACCTGAATACTACCTCAACGCGCCGAGCCAATGCAATAGCATTTGACATAAGGGAGGCCGGGCGAATTGTGCGGGAAGGAGATCCGTTTACTGGAAAACCGATATTGGATGAGCAAGGAGAACCGGTTAGAATTCCCGGCACCCTAAAATCGGTGAAGGGCATAGGCTGGTATATCGAAGAATACGGAATTGCGCAACTGTCCCTGAATCTCACAAACATCAATATTACTCCGGTTCATATTGCTTTTGAGGAATCTTGTTTAAAAGCAGCAGAACGGGGAATTCGGGTTACAGGAAGCGAGTTAGTTGGACTTATTCCACTTCAAAGTTTGCTTGACGCAGGAGATTATTTTCTTCGAAAGCAAGAGCGTTCATTAGGTATAAGCCAGAGGGAAAAAATTCATTTGGCTATTAAATCTCTCGGGCTCAATGATCTTGCGCCATTCAAACCGGAAGAAAAAATTATAGAGTTTGTAATAGCATCGAAAAGTAAATCTTCGAAAAGATTGGTTGATCTCGATCTAGTGGCTTTCTGCAATGAAACGGCGGCAGAGTCGCCTGCTCCAGGTGGGGGAAGCATAAGTGCATATTGCGGTGCTATGGGAGTGTCTCTTGGTGTAATGGTTGCAAATCTCAGTGCCCACAAACGCGGATGGGACGATAGATGGGAAGAGTTTTCAGATTGGGCTGTGAAGGGACTTCAGTTTCAATCCCAATTGCTAGCTCTTGTAGATGAAGATACAAGTGCTTTCAATCGTATCATGGATTCATTTGGTTTGCCTAAATCAACCGATGAAGAAAAGAAGCAGCGATCTAAAGCAATTGAAGAAGCGACAAAGTATGCCATCGAAATCCCTATGCAAACCGCTCGATTGGCACTCGCCAGTATGGAAGTAATGGAGGAGATGGTGAACAAGGGCAATCCAAACTCAGTTACAGATGCCGCCGTGGGAGCTCTATGTGCACGAACTGCTGTGCTCGGTGCGTGTATGAATGCCAGAATTAACGCGGCTTCATTGAAGGACAAAGAATATGCAGAAAAGGTGGTATCTGAAGTAAATGCGATTGAGAAGCAAGTGGATACAACGGAACGAAGGATTAGAGATGCAGCATCAGCGAAAATGTAAGTATAAGCCACACTATCTCACTGTTTTATATTTCGTTCACACAACAATCCTGCGTTTAGGAGTAAATTCGCTTTTCTTTTTTACAAGTACATGGAATTATCCCCACTGACTGCCATAAGTCCGGTTGACGGAAGGTATTACAAACAAACCGAGCAGCTTTCGGCTTACTTCTCGGAGTTTGCACTTATGCGCTATAGAATAATGGTTGAAGTCGAGTACTTCATATCTCTTGCGCTTATTCCCCTGCCTCAATTGGCTTCTGTGGATCATAAGACTTTTGATAAGCTAAGAATACTGTACACAGATTTTTCTGAGGCTGATGCCTTGCGCATAAAATCAATTGAGTCAATAACCAATCACGACGTAAAGGCAGTCGAGTATTTTATCAAAGAAAAGCTAGAGAAATTAGGCCTGAAGGAGGTAGGAGAGTTTGTTCATTTCGGTCTCACATCTCAGGACATCAACAATACTGCGGTTCCTGCTAGTATTAAAGATGCAATGAATGAGGTATACAAACCTCTGATGAGTAAGCTCATTTCTATTATTGAAGAGTTATCAACTTCTTGGAAATCTGTTTCGATGTTGGCTAGAACTCACGGTCAGCCGGCTTCTCCAACCATTTTGGGAAAAGAGATATTTGTTTTTGCCGAACGATTGAATATTCAATTCAAACAGTTGGAGAACGTCGAGTATCGAGCAAAATTCGGAGGGGCTACCGGAAACTTTAATGCACATCATGTGGCTTATCCAAACACAGATTGGGTTGCTTTTGCGAATACGTTTGTTCAAGATACATTGGGGCTAACGAGAAGTAGGACTACCACTCAGATTGAACATTATGATGATATGGCAATGTTGTGCGATACTCTCTCGAGGATCAACAACATTTTGGTAGATATGTGTCGAGATATTTGGACATACATAAGCATCGATTATTTTGGTCAGAAGGTGAAAGAAGGCGAAGTAGGTTCCTCTGCTATGCCTCATAAAGTAAATCCGATTGACTTTGAGAATGCCGAAGGAAACCTGGGTATGGCCAATGCAATCTTTCATCATTTTTCCTCAAAGCTTCCAATCAGTAGGTTGCAACGCGACTTAACAGATAGTACGGTTTTGAGAAACGTCGGTATTCCTTTCGCCCATACCATTATTTCAGTGAACTCGATTTTAAAGGGTTTGGGAAAATTGAAGTTAAATGAAGCGGCCATCAAAAACGATCTTGAAAAGAATTGGGCTGTTGTTGCTGAGGCGATTCAAACCATATTGCGTCGCGAATCTTATCCCGAACCATACGAGGCATTGAAAGCTCTCACGCGCGGAAAAGATCGGATCGATGAAGAGATTATTCATCAATTTATAGGATCACTCGATGTTTCAGAATCTGTAAGAAAAGAATTGATGTCCATCACACCAGCAAATTATACAGGTGTCGATCTCCTGAAACAATTCTAAACTATCTTGAAAAGATTCAAAGAAATATTTGGCCTTGTTCGTGGATATCGAGGCGCACTGATCAACAACCTTTTGTTCAACATACTGAACGCCATTTTTTCTCTTTTCACTTTTTTAAGTGTTGTGCCATTTTTATACGTTCTTTTTTCGATTGATAAAGACGGTTCGAGTCAAGCAAAGAAATCTGATATATGGCAGTCGATAAACGATTGGCTCGATGCGTTTATCGCCGACAATGGACGAGTGCAGGCCCTTGCCCTGATGTGTGGGTTTATAGTTGTACTCGCATTGATGAAAAATTTGGTCAACTACTTTTCACTACTAAGTATTGCACGAATCCGAACGTCGGTATCCCGCGATATGCGTCAGAACTTATACAATAAGGTTCTTGATTTGCCAGTAGCATTTTTTTCTAATGAGCGCAAAGGCGACATCATTTCAAGAATGACAAACGATCTCATGGAGATCGAATTCTCTGTGATAGGTGCACTGGAAGCCATTTTAAAAAGTCCAGTCATGATTGTGATATACTTGGGAACACTTTTCGCATTGAGTTGGAAGCTCACCATTTTCTCGTTGATCTTTTTACCGATTAGCGGCTTTTTAATTTCACGTATTGCGAAGAGTCTGAAGAATGCAGCGAAAAGAGGAAAGGACAATTTGGGTGAATTGATTTCCATCATCGAAGAAACTTTAACCGGTATTAGAATATTAAAGGTTTTTAATGCCGATCAACAGTTCAGGCAAAAATTTGAACGGAAGAATGATTTTTACTTCCGTCTCATGCATAAGTTGTACAGACGAGAGTACTTGTCGTCGCCAATGAGTGAGTTTATTTCACTAATAGTAATAACCATTCTATTATTTGCAGGCGGTCAAATTGTATTAAATGGTGAAATGGATGGCGAGCTGTTGATTGGGTACCTCGTGATTTTTTCACAGATCATTCAACCGGCCAAAGCGTTTACAGATGCCATATTTAAGATCAACAAAGGAGCGGCCTCGCTGGATAGAGTGAACGAAATAATGAATGCACCCTTGACCGTAAAAGACGAAGAGGGTGCAGTGGAAATGGAAACATTTGGCAATGAGATTGAATTCCGCGACATACGTTTCGGATATCGTGGTGATGAAGTGATCAAAGGTGTAAGTCTGAAAATTAAAAAAGGTCAGACTGTAGCATTGGTCGGACCAAGTGGAAGCGGAAAGTCTACCTTGGTTTCTCTCTTGGCTCGTTTTTATGATCCCAATAGCGGAGAAGTATTGATAGATGGAAAGTCGCTGCGTCATATGAAGTTGGAATCTATTAGAAAACAGATGGGATTTGTTTCCCAAGATTCAATACTCTTCAACGACTCTGTTCAAAACAACATCGCTTTGGGTGCTACTGGAATCCAAATGGATAGAATAGAGCAGGCTTCGCGCATTGCGAACGCCGAAGAGTTTATTCGCGATCTTGAAGGCACTTATAATTTCAATATTGGAGATGGAGGCAACAAACTAAGCGGCGGACAAAAGCAACGTCTGGCTATAGCGAGAGCCATATTTAAGAATCCACCCATTCTGATTCTCGATGAGGCCACTTCAGCTTTGGATACACACAGTGAAAAGTTGGTTCAAGAGGCCATTTTCAAATTGATGCAGAATAGGACTTCATTAGTTATTGCGCATAGATTGAGCACTATTCAAAAAGCCGATTTAATTGTTGTGATTGAAGCCGGTCGCATCGCCGAACAAGGCAGTCATGAAGAGCTCATGGCTAAAAATGGTCTTTATCGATCCTTGGTGGAAATGCAGAATTTTGCGGAATGATAGAATTATGTTGATGTCGTTTCTACGGGTAGTATGATGTCGTTCCTACGGAACTGGTATGATGCCGTTCCTACGGAACTGGTATGATGCCGTTCCTACGGAACTAGTATGATGTCGTTCCTACGGAACTGGTATGATGCCGTTCCTACGGAACTA
>Ga0163144_10001108_pt1 | contig 63760 bp, 59 predicted proteins | sample OliLak19BULKMAT1_FD_123175 | JGI IMG/M metagenome (GOLD analysis project Ga0163144, IMG submission 123175) | Freshwater microbial mat bacterial communities from Lake Vanda, McMurdo Dry Valleys, Antarctica - Oligotrophic Lake LV.19.BULKMAT1 | ecosystem: Environmental > Aquatic > Freshwater >...
AAATTATTGCGATTTCCTTGGTTGGGGTTGTGATTGTTGGCGGTGGAATTTATTTTGCAACTCAAAATTTTTTAAATCTGATGTAACGCTAAAAGTGTCTAATGAAGTTTCCAATCAAATACCTACAGGCCAACCAACGGAAACTACTACCCCAACAAAACAACCTGCCGAGCAAAGCCAACCGCAAAGTCCAGAAATAATTTTTACGGATAAATTGAGTTCTTGCACAGCATACAAAACTACTTTTAAGCACCCTTTTACAGGCGATATGTTAGAAAAAGAGATTTTGGGAATTGTTAATGGTAAGTGTGATTATGTTGAGCAAATGCCAAATGGCGGAAAATTGGAATGCAAATATACAGAGAGTGAGAGGAAAGCTGTTGCACAATATTACAAAGATGTAGCTACTGCAGAATCTGTCGGAACAAGCGTAAATGCAAATTTAGGAAGTGGCGAACAGAAAACGACATATACTATAAATGGCAAAGTGGTTGAGAATCCTCTTCAGGAAGCGATGAGTAGCGGTGGATGTGTAATTTCTGGCTACTAAAATTGCTATGAGGATAATAAAAGAAGATCAAAATTTAATGATCCTAAAAGACAGAAAGATTTTTGTCTTTGTTATCGGAATAATATTTGCGTTTGCGGGATTTTTGGTAATTTTCAAACCGAATTTTTTTACTAATCAACCTCCTACATGGTCTGGATTTGTAGGAGTTTTGCTTGGTGGTTTTGTTATTTTTGTCACGAAAATTTATACTGTAATCCTTGATAAATTGTCCAACAAATTGTCATTTTTACAAAAAGGGCTAATAGACAAAAATAGTAAAGAGCACAACCTTGACCAAATTAAGGAAGTTGAATTATCGGTAGCTTATACTTCTCAAAGTAAGGGTGGCGGATATTCATACCATTTGGCTTTTGTGTTAAATAATGGTGAAATTGTTCAGCTTAACCCCGGGAGTTCGTCTATAGTAAGAATAATGGGAAGACAAATAATTCCAGAAAAAACTCTTGGAGCGAGAATATCCAGTTTTTTAAATATTCCGTTTCAAGAGAGACGGCATCCGACTGTTAGCGAAACACTATCAGCCTTTTCTTCTGCTATCGAAAGTTCTGCAGAAAAAGAAATGGAAAAGCAAAAATGGTGTAATATTTTTAGCAGATGTGGCGCGCCAGTTTCACTGGCACGAAATTCGGTGGCGAAAAAGAAAAGGTTCGGAATCCCGCCCGCATTCCTCCCCAGACCCCTTCTGCGGGCGGGGAAACAGCCGAGGCAGGGCGAATCCATATCCCTAGACAATTGTTTCGCCTCGCCGAGTCCGCGTAAGTTCTTTTCGAAAAAAGTTCGAGCGAAGTGTATAATTACAGCACAAAATAAAAATTTGTTACGTTAATATTTGGAATTATTTTTCTTTAGCAGCATCAACAATCAGCTTAAAAACTTTTACAACAGGTTCAAATCTTGGTTGAGATAGTTGTTCTTGAGTAACTACAACAGCAGGAAGCTTGTTATTTTTAGTATAACCTTCTTTGGAAGGGGCTTTTCCGTTAACAGTATAATTTGGTTTATCCTTTTCGATTTTTATTTTTATAGGATCTTTCCCACTTCCTTCCGATATAAAAGCATTAGTGGGCATTCTATTAGTGTCAAAGTTAATTGTTAAAGAAGCAACCGTAGGATCTTTATTTAAGTTTTCATTTGTTAGATTCGACGGTCCAAAAAAAATTTTTGCCATTAAACTATTTTCACCTTTGGGTATTACAAGTAAATTTAATTCTTCGAAATTCAATATGAGATTTTCTCCATCTCGATTTATAAATTTCGAAACAAACCCAGCAATTTTGTCAAAATCAAGCGCATTGATAACTCCCAAAATTTCTGCACCACTTAGTGGTTGAATAACTTGAGTTTCAAGGGGAGACACTACCTCAATAGTAAGTTTTGAATTTTCAAATTCGTCCATAAAATAATATTAAAATTAATAATACTTAAATATAATATCAATTAATTATATTAAAGCATAGATCGAGTTGCCTTACACCCTCTTCTTCTCCACCCCATAGAATCTCTTCTTATCACCCTTAAAGATTAAATCAATTTCACCAATTGAACCTGACCGGTGTTTAGCAATGCTCAATTTAATATATTCTGGATTTTCAGGATCCTCTTTGTACAAAAACATTACGACGTCGGCGTCCTGCTCGATAGCGCCTGACTCACGAAGATCAGAAAGCTGTGGGGAACGATTTGTTCCAGTTCTTTGTTCAACAGCACGAGACAGTTGAGACAAAGCGAGAACAGGAATTTTCAATTCGCGAGCTAAATTTTTCAAACCCTGTGAAATTTCAGAAACCTCTTGAACACGATTATCTGTCGTTCGTCCACGGACAAGCTGCAAATAATCAACAATCAAAAGTTTCAAACCTTTCTCCATTTGCAAACGCCTTGCCTTTGTTCTCATCTCCATAATAGATATACCTGGAGTATCGTCGATATACAAAGGAGCTTCAGCAAGTTCTCCCATCGCCTCCTGCAATTTTTCCCAATCTTCTTCCTCAAGCCTTCCAGTTTTGATATTCCAAGAGTCAACCAAAGACTGAATTGATAGCAGTCTATCGGTCAACTCTTCTTTTGACATTTCTAATGAGAAAAATCCGACAGGGATTTTGTATCGGATTGCAGCGTTCTGAGCGATATTCAAAGCCAAGGCTGTCTTTCCTGTACCAGGCCTGGCAGCCAAAACAATTAACGCAGAATCTTGAAGTCCAGCAAGTTTATTATCAAGATCTCGAAAGCCAGTTGGAACCCCGCGCAATTTCCCAGCATTTTTGTGAAGTTCATCTAGCCGATCAAATGATTCTGCCAAAGTATCTCGAATTGCCGTAAAATCACTCGTCGTACTCTCTTGGGACAACCTAAAAATTAATTGTTCAGATTGATCAAGAACATTTTGAACCTCAGTTCCTGGTGAAAAAGCCAATTCGGTAATAGTACTGGCCGAAGAAATCAATTCACGCTTTGTATAATGATCACGAACAATCTTTGCATATTTAACAACGTGAGCCGCAGTCGGAACAACAGTTGCAAGCATTGATAAGTACGAAGAGCCACCAACTTTATCATACGATTCACGTTTTTTCAAAACATCAGTAAGAGTAATAATATCAATTGGCTCACGATGCTCATAAAGATAAATCATGCAAGCATATATTTCTCCATGTTGCTCTTCGCGATAGAAGTGGTGAGGCTTCAACATTTCAGCAACTTCAACAATCGCATCTTGTGACAATAGCAATGCGCCCAAGACCGATTGCTCTGCTTCAATATTCTGTGGTGGAACTTTATCCATAGTAGTTTTCCAAATTGAGTTATTAAATTATTTGAACAACTCAAAAAATACAATACTTGGAAATTTTTGCACGCAGTGTTAAAAAATTTGTGCTGCCTGAGCGAAGCGAGTTACAAATTTTAACGAGTACGAAAATTTCATAATATTTTTTGTTGGAGTCAAAAATAATTTAGTAACTCAATTATTATATTACAAACTCAATACCACAATCTCCTCTTGATCAGGAAGCTTCTCCTTGGTGATTGAGTATTTATCAATTGGCTCAACCTTACTCTTACTATTTAGAACCAAGAACTCTTCAACGGTATCGAGTTCAAATGCCAAACCAGGAATAGAATAATGCATTGGAATTACTACCTTTGGCTCTATCTGACTAATCACCTTTAAAGCAGTTGATGCGTCAATTGTGAATTTTCCACCAACAGGAACCATCAAAATATCAATATCAGGCAAAAGTTCGAGTTGCGAGCTTTCAAGCTCATGCCCCAAATCACCACAATGACATATAATTATTCCATCTATTTCAATTACATACATTGTATTGCGTCCACGATCTTTACCATTTTTATCATCATGAAAAGTTTGAACTCCTTGAATTCTTACGCCCTTAACCTCATATTCTCCAGCCCCGTCAACGACGAAGGGGTTGCCTTCAACAAATTGAACAGCATCATGATCTTTGTGATGATGAGAAACAGTTACAATATCAGCAGAAGTTTTTAATTTTTTCATGCCTATAAACTCAGGATCATATGGATCAGTTACAATTGCAGCACCTTTTCCTTTAATTCTAAAACAAGAATGTCCAAGCCATGAAATATCCATAAATCAAATCTCCTATTAGAAAAACATTACTGTCACCCATGGTTATACATGCTAAAAATAAACTTGACAACAACCTATTTGAAACGTACCATGTCAATGTTAATTAATTCATAATACAGTATTATATATATTAATTACAGATATATTTTTGTAAAACTGCTATTTATTTCCTAGGAGTAAACATATGAGTGACAAACCAGGGGTTCCGTCTTATCTAATATACTTTGGAATATTCTCAATGGTATTTGTTGCTGCGTTAGGAGTATTCTTGTACATGTCAAACTCTAAGACCAAGCAATACAATCTTGAAGCACAAAAATATCAAGCTCCACAGGAGCCTTCAGCCGCTGAAGCAAAAACAGTAGCAACATCATCAGGTGAAACATTAAAAGTGACAATAGCTTCACCAGAAGACAATTCGTTTACTTCAAACACAAATATTAAAGTAGCTGGCGCTGGAAAAGCAGGAACGACTGTTGCGATAACCGGCGGAACAAAAGATGTTGTCAACGAATCAGAGCCAGATGGATCATTCGCACTAGACGTAGGATTAAAAGAAGGCCAAAACGATTTAATAATAACAGTATTTGATCAATCAGGTCAGAAAAAAATAATTAATCGAACAATTTATGCCGTGGTGGAGGGTTAAAATGAAAAAAAATTATCCGATAGCAATTACCGTTATTATTTTTACAATTTTAATGTCTACGATTTCGCCTGTTGTCGGTCAAGAAAGTAAAATTGCAACTATTTTACCGAGTGCTACTCCAAAAGCAACTGCGAGTGCTAAACCAACAGTTACGCCCCAATCGACAAAAATCGCTTCATCATCAGCAATTCCAAAGTCGCAAATTTCAAATGACAAGTTAAAAGTATACAAAGGCGAAATTTCAGCAACACCAAGTGCTATAGGTAAATTTTTAGTCAAGGTAGCAGGAGAGGATAAAAATGTCGACACAAACAAAACAACCAAAGTTTTCATTTTTGACAAAATTAAAACTATTTCAACAGTCGCAAAATTAAAGCTTGGCGATCAAGTTGTAGTAATAGGAGAAATTTCTGATGATACAAAAACTATGACTGCAAAATATGTTTTAGTAATCCGAAATGAACTAGATGTATCTTCGCGAAAATCACTCTACGGGACTGTATCAAACCGTGAATCAACCGATACTGAAACTTTTATATTAACAATAAAAAGCCCGATAAAAGATCAAAAGGAAGATAAATACGTATTAAATAAAGATACGGTCATTAAAGTAAAAGACATTGATTCACCGAAATTGAATGATATAAAAATTGGCGATCGCGTAACCCTGGTATACGCTGAAGATTCAGAAACTGGAACAAAAACAGTAACAAGAATTTACGCAATCCCAGGTCGAGCGGCAGGACTACTAAGAGATATTCGTGAATCATCACTAAGTGCTGACAAAAAAGAAACAACAACACCAACTTCCTCACCTATACTCGGAGCATCGACCAAGTCAAGTCCAACGGCAAAACCAACCGCAACAATCAAACCAACTGCTACTTCCAAATCAACAACAACTCCTAAAGCTTCAAGCACTCCAGTAGCAACTCCAACTCAATAAATAAATATAAAAAGGGCATTTTAATTAGTGCCCTTAAATCTATTCTCACTTTTAAAAACTTAATTCTGTCCTGCTTCAATCTCAAGCAAACGATTATACTTTGACAAACGATCAGAGCGAGACATCGAACCAGTTTTGATAAACTCAGCGCCTGAGCCATACGAAAGATCAGCGATAAATTCATCCTCTGTCTCGCCTGACCTATTTGCAATCGCAATTTTCCAGTTAGCACTTTGTGCAAGCTGTATTGCTTCAACCGTTTCACTCATTGAGCCAATTTGATTTGGCTTAATAATAATAGCATTTGCTGCTTTTTGGTCAATATATTTTTGGATAATAGTTGGATTTGTAACAGTCAGATCATCACCAACCACCTGAAACCCATTTTCAACGGCATTAGCCGTAAACAAAGCAAAGTGCTTACCGTCATCTTGATCAAATGGATCTTCGTAAGAATAAACCTTATATTTATTATGTAAGGACATATAATATTCTACGAGTTGCTCACCCGTAATCGTTCTGCCATCCTTTTTCATAACATAATTTCCATTCTCAAAAAATTCTGAAGCCGCAGCATCCATTGCCAAATGGTAATCTTTGCCGTTTTCATAACCTGCACTACTGGCTGACTCAATTATCAAATCATAAACTTCTTCATTTGAATTAAGAGCCGGAGAGAACCCACCTTCGTCTCCGACCAAAGTCGACAGATTCTTAGATTTTAAACTCTTTCCAATCGAATGATAGATCTCAGCAGCTGTTCTGACAGAAAGAGAAGGGTTTGTCGAATCTGTAATTAACATAAACTCCTGTATATCAAAATTCCAATTTGCATGCTTTCCACCATTTACAACATTCACCATCAAACGAGGGAAGGCCGCAGGATTCTTGAAATTATAATATTCATGAATGAATTCCCAAACAGGCTTTTTTAGTTCATGCGCTGCAGCGCGAACTATCGCCTCAGATACTGCCAAAATCGCATTTGCTCCAAGCTTTGATTTGTTTTCAGTACCATCCAGTTCCAACATTATTTTGTCTAAAGCCTTTGGATCGTTAATTTCTTTACCAACCAAGCAATCAGCAATCAGCTCTTTAACATTTTTAACAGCATTCAAAACACCGAGTCCTAAATATCGTTTTGAATCCCCATCACGAAGCTCTAAAGCTTCATATTTGCCTGTCGAAGCACCAGACGGAACTGTGGCCTTGTGGAAGCTTCCGTCATCTAGGGTAATAAATGCCCGAACAGTTGGATTTCCTCGCGAATCCAAAACCTCAAGTGCATCAATTTTAGTAATTTTCATATTCCTCCAAAAATTCAAATCAAGTACAAACGTTATTTTAACATAAAATAGTTAGACTTGAACAAACAAACAATCTTGCCTACAATACTTCAATATGTCAGAAAAAATTAGAGAGCTGCACTCGTATCTTTATGATGGTCATGGACATTCAACTGCTAGCGATGGAATGCACTCCGCTCAAAAAATAATCGAATACGCAATCAAGAATAATTTAGATATTGTAGGGCTTTCTGATCACAACGTGACGACCAATCTTCAAGCCTTTCTCGAATACGCAGATAAAGTGAATAGTAAAGGAGTAAAAATCCTACCAATTCCCTCAATAGAAATCAGCACCACCCACGGCGATTTATTAGTTGCAATTCCAGACCGCAACAAAGCTGATAATTTCATGGTTGATTACAAAAAGCCTTCACACAGACCATATCCACTCGAAATTATCGAAGACTACATTGCAAAATACAATGCAATAATTGTTTTCTTACATCCAAATGTCGACTACGTAAACGGTTTTAAACTACCCGAAATCCAAAAAATATTAGAACATATCCCAAAAAGATTGCACAAAAATTTAGGAATAGAAATATACAACTGGATGACTCAAGTCTTTTTTTGGAAACGGCAACAAGAGGAAAATGAAATTCACAAACATAGCTTCTCGTTTGGCTTAGCCCCGTTTTCGTTTACCGATTATCATATCGCGTCACACGTTGGAAAAGGAAACACAGAACTCAAAATGGCAGAACTCTCAAGCGATGAGTTTACCGAAGCAATAAAACAAAGAAGAGTCGCTCCCCACTCAATTAGCAACCGCAGTCTTCCAGAATATCTTGAAATAATCAAAGCCTCAATAGCGGCTGAAGGCCTAGCTAAATTTAATAGTCGAAAATTTCATGTACCAAAAAAAGGGTAAATAGTAAACTTGCAATCGTTTCAATTCGTAGGTTACAATACACTTTATGAAAACATTCTTCTCTGACCTATTAATGTTCATTCTGGACATTACTCAAACATTTGTTGTGGCGTTCGCATTTTTCTTGGTGATATACGGTTTCATAGTTCAACCACACAGAGTATCTGGTGAATCAATGCAAACTACCCTACTTGACGGAGAATTAATACTAACAAATAAACTTGAGTACAGAACAAAACCACCACAACGTGGAGATGTCATAACCTTCAAAGCACCGAGCGATCCAAAGAAAGACTTTATTAAGAGAATAATAGCACTTCCAGAAGAAAAAATCGAAGTCACAAAAAATCAAATAAAAATATACAACAAAAAATATCCAGATGGATTTATCCTCAAGGAATCATACTTAGACACTTTTCAAGTAATTGAACCTGGTATATTCCTTAGGGACGGAGAAGCAGTTACAATACCAAAAGATGATTACATAGTTATGGGCGACAATAGAATCAATTCATACGATTCAAGAAACTTTGGTTTAATCAAAAAAGAGGCAATAATCGGCAAAGCCTGGTTTGTCTATTGGCCATTCAACAGAATCGGATATTCTCCTGAACATCAATTTAATGAATAAAATAATTAAAACCATTGCAACATACTTTTATGTGCGAATATCCTTCATCCACAATTTTGACGTATCATCAGGATTTCCATTATAATTAACCAAAATCTCATCATTCTTCTTAATATCTCTTAGAGCAACAAACTCGATTAACTGTTTATCAAACCGTTTAATGTACTGAGCATTAGGAGAATAAGAATGATTATACAAAGAACCAAATCCCAAAGCGACCGAAACCTGATCATAAGTCTCACCCCAAAGAAAATAATAATTCACAAGCAAAGTTTCCTTTAGAGAACTAAAATCATCCTGAGAAAGATCAACCACGGGACACTCTTCAATAATTTCACCACAAAAAATATCAACGCAAGCAAAAACACCACGACCAGCTCCCTCAATCAAAGAGCTGCTCATATAAATTTTATTCGAAGGAACTAAATGAGACATAAAATCTATTTCTCTTCGTAAAGCTCTTCAGGATCTTCACCAGTGATAGCCTCATAGATTTTATCTAAAATAGGATTAGTCTCAGCCATTGTGCCATTAATCATCACATAAACCTTAGTCTGAACACGAGACTGTGTAATCTTCACGCGAGACATCAACATTCGACTCAAACCTTTTTGCATTTTTTCAAGTCGTGGACTAACTGTCAATTGAGTAATAGCATCCGGTTGTTGTTTGTCAAAAGGATTTGCTTTTTTTCGCTTCTCAGATTCAAAACGGTAATTTCGAACAAGCTCCTCAGTACCTCTTACAGATAAATTATTTCGGAGCACTACTTTATATGCTTCAACCATAAGTCTTGGATCTGCAAGCGCAGTCAAAGCCCTTGCATGCCCTTCTGACGTAGCATTTGAAAGTAGCCCGTCCTTCAAAGCATCGGGTAATTGTAGCAAGCGCAGGGTATTTGAAATATACGAAGGACTCTTCCCTACTTTTTGAGCAATCTCTTGATTAGTCAAACCAAATTCATTCATCAGTCGATAATATGCCTGAGCTCGTTCAAGCGGATTTAAATCAACGCGTTGAACATTCTCAACTATCGCCATCTCAAGCATACCTTGAGGAGTTGTCTCCTTAACAATAACAGGAACCTGTTTAAGACCGGCAGCTTTGGAAGCGCGCCATCGTCTCTCACCAGCAATAATTTGATAACCAGCAGGTGTGTGAGCAACCACAATAGGCTCTAAAATTCCATGTTCACGAATCGAATCTATAAGTTCAACTAAAGACTCAGGAGAAATAACACCGCGGGGTTGTAATGGATTTGGTTGGAGTAAATCAATATCCAGAATATGTACAGAATCAGCCATATATTTTATGTTTGAATACTACTATCTGAAACATAGTATATCAATGTCAAACAAATGTGCAAGCGTGAAAATTAGAATTACACAGTAACAACTGAGACAGTTGTCTTGCCATATTTCTTGCCGTAAGCAACAACGCCAGCAATTTTTGCGTGGATTGTAAAATCATTACCGTAGTATGTATTCAAACCAGCATGATAGCGAGTTCCGCGTTGTCTAATCAAAATATTGCCCGGCAATGTTTTTTCACCAGCATACATTTTTATACCAAGTCTCTTTGAAATTGAGTCTCTATTACCACGAGTTGTTTTACCAGCTTTAATATGTGCCATTTTTTTCGCTCCCTTTATTTTTTAACTAAAACAGCGATTCTTCGACCTACAAACGCCTTATCGCGTTTATATTCTACAATCTTGCTTGCCAAAGTATATCCAAATCTCTCAGGATTGTCAATTATCCCTACAGTATAGGTTTTATTTTTTGCAAAATAAGCGGGTTCAGCAAACACAACTACGCCTCCCGAAACCAAAATTTCTTTCATTGAGTTCAAACCACCAATATACATTTTCTCCAGACCCTTAATAATTCGATCCAATTTGCCAGGAGTAGGCTCCTCACCGAAAGTAGGTCCAAGATATGGCTCAGTAACAACTATTTGAATAGAACGAGCTGGAACAACTTTATGAACATGCGCAACTTCACTAGTCTTAACAGTTACATCGTCAGGTTTTGAGCTAAAAATTTTGTAACCAAAAAACTGATCAATCTTCCCCGAATCAACATTCGAAATCCCGGAATCCACCAGCCACTGAATATTAGAAATAGTATCACGTACAGCTTTATCAGAAAGATCAGATCCACCTGTACGGCAACCTAAACGCAAAGACTCACTCAAAACAGTTCCACTCCCACAATACGGGTCATATACAGTTACCTCTTTATCCCAATCGGGATGTCCACTTTTAAATTCCCCTAGCCCCATATTAATCATCATGCGAGCGACTTTTGGAGGAAGCATTCCAGATTTTGAATCGCGTCCAGGCCTACCAAAATCCAATTTTGACCAAACCTCAAAAGGCTGCGTAGCTTCAGTAATACCGAGTCGAACCAATTCTTTTTCAAAAATCAAAACAAACTCCACACCCTTTTGGCCAATTAATTTATATTTATCAATCTGAACCGATGACATTTCGCTACCTTCAGGCAAAACATATGACGACTTCAATCCACGATTTTCAAAATCATCATTAAGCTGAACAGCTATCTGCTGCCCCATCTTACCGACGTTTTCGTGTCCGTAGATACTTACACCAAAACGAAATTTTGAATCATTAAATTTTTTTGCAACCCAATCTCCTATAAATAGCCTCATATCCTCAAGGCTTAAAGCTCCACTGGCAACAATCCCAGCTTTTACTAGGCCGCCTGAGCGATCAACAATTTTAGATAAAGGAAGTGAGTTTTGGGATTTAACTAACAAAACGTGATCAACGGTTGAAACAATTTCAACGTCAAACGACTCGAGCAAAGCAAAAAGTTCGGCCTTACACAAATCAAAAGCTCGTCCAAGCACAAAAAAGTATTCAAACATAAATATATTCTAACAGATTAACAAAGGGGTATTAAACTATTTCGTCAATTCTTACTTTCTTAAAAGTAGCTCTATAGCCAATTACTCTATGAAAGTTTGACTTTGCTTTAAAAGTTGAAACCCTAAGCTTAGGTCCTTTTACAATATCTACAACCGTAGCTTTAACTGAAACACCCTCAACATAAGGAACACCAATTTTAGGATTATCCCCACCGATTGCCAAAACATTGAATGTAATTGAAGTATCTTCTCCGCCGATTTCAGCCAAAATTACATCACCTAGATGAACTTTAAACTGTTTACCAGCTGTTTCAATAATAGCGTATGAATTAATTTTTGAAGCCATATTTCTCTCCGATAGGCCAAATTGTACCTGATATACAGAACCTCGTCAACTACATACTTATTTGAAGTTTGAATATATAAACTAAATATTGTAGAATGTATCCACAATGAAATTGCCTTACATAATACGTAAACTATTAAATGGGAAAATAAATTTCTCACTATTACTAAAAACCCCAAAAAACTATCTTTACTCTTTTACGATCCCAAAGGACGAAAAGGTCAAACTAGAATCTTACAATCCAAAGGCTGCAGAAATCGCAAATCAAATCATTAATATCGTTCAAAATATAGACAAAACATTAATCACACATTTTATTGGTTCAGCAAGCTTAGGTATCCGCGGCCAAAATGACATAGATATATTTGTGGAGAGTCCAACAAATCTTTTCGAAAAATACATCCCGCTCTTCGACAAAGATTTTAGCTCACCACAAAAAATCAAAACAGAATTCATTCTGTGGAACTTTAATCAATGTGGCTATGATATTGAACTCGTTTTAATAGATCCCAAATCACACAAATTTATTGATCAGATGAAAGGCTACAACGCAATAAAAAACGACCCAAATCTAAGACAAGAATATATTAATCTCAAAAACTCACTGGCCAATTCTTCTTTGCAAGAATACACTCAAAAGAAAATGGAATTCTTCAATAAAGCTATAGGACTATAGCCTCTCGTCAGAAATCACAGCCTGAACCATTCCCAAACAAATAAAGAAAGAAATTAGAGAACTACCTCCATAAGAAAAAAACGGCAAAGTAATCCCAGTAATAGGCATAATACCAATATTCATTCCCACGTTAATAAAAATTTGTGAAAAAATTAAAATCCCGGTAGCTATGCAAATATAAAAAGAAAATCTACTAGTCACTCTTCCCGCAATATTAAATATTCTCCAAATAATTATCGAATAAAGTCCAAGCATGACTATAACTCCTGCAAATCCAAACTCCTCAGAGTAGGTTGCAAACGCAAAATCTGTGTATTGCTCGGGCAAAAAATTATTATGAGACTGTGTGCCTTGACCAAACCCCTTACCAAACGCACCACCACTTCCAACAGTTATTACAGCTTGCAAGGCGTTATAGCCGCGACCCAAGGGGTCTTTTTGCGGATCCAAAAAAACTAAAATCCTATCTCTTTGATAGTCATGCAACGAACTCCAAATCCAAGGGCCGGTAATAGCCACCAAAATAAAAACGAACAACAAAGCAAACGTCATTTTTTTGAAACTAATTGGCAACAAAAATAGTGACGTCAACCAAATAAAAACAAAAGTTAACCCAGTACCCAAATCTGGCTGTTTATAAACAAGAATAAAATAAGTAAATGTAGCAATACAAGACAAAAATATATTCTTTTTAACAAATAGATAATAATCTGAAAATAATTTTGCTAATATTAAAATTAATGCTGGCTTTGCGAATTCTGAAGGTTGAATCCGAAGCTCCCCCCAAATCGGTATCCACCTATTTGCGCCGTGACTAACCTCACCAATTACAAATACAGCGATTAGTAAAACTAAAATCAAAATATAAATAGATAAAGCATAACTTTTTAAATCGATTGGCTTAAATATTTGCATTGCAAAAAAACTTAGGAGTCCAATGCATGCATAAACCGCTTGTGCTTGAGATAATTCGTACTGAAATGATGAAAGAATAAAAAAAGAAAGAAAGACTATGATCGCACTAGGAATAAGCAAATAGTAATCAATTCTAGAAAATAAAGACTTCATTAAAAATCAACCTATGATTTTCGTAAAAATGTTGGAACATCAAAATCATCTTCAGGAGTATCATTTTGATTCTGCGAAGTAGGGCTCGGCTGCGACTGATATTGTTGTGGCTGAACCGGCTGATAAGAGCTCGGTGCGGGCTGTTGTGCTGGTCTTTGGTATTGTGAAGGTTGAAATGATGACGGATGTGTATTTATAGAAGCAGCACTGCCAAAAGACTGTGCATTATAAGCAGGCTGCTGATTAAATGAATTGTTTGAAAAATATTCTGAACCAGGTTTTCGCAATCGAGATGAAACCATATCTGTAAATTTTTTCTTCTCCTCATCAAATCCAGTTGCAACTACAGTTATTTTAATCTGATCTACCATTTTTTCATCAATCGAGGCACCAAAAATAATATTTGCATCAGTGTCAGCAGTTTGAGAAATAATCTTAGCAGCCTCATCCACTTCAAGCATAGACATGTCAGGTCCACCAACTATATTAAACAAAATACCCTTTGCTCCCTCAATTGATAGCTCCAAAAGAGGTGAAGAAATAGCGGCTTTGGCAGCAGCGACTGCTCTATTCTCACCCTTACCCGTACCTATTCCCATCAAAGCAGAACCAGCACTAGTCATAATTGTTCGAACATCCGCAAAGTCGACGTTTATTAGTCCAGGCATTGTGATCAAATCCGAAATACCTTGAACACCTTGTCCAAGTACAGAATCTACGACTTTGAAAGCTTCAAGAATTGACGTATCTCGTCCAACAACATCCAGAATTCTTTGGTTTGGAATAACTATCAAAGCATCAACCTTATCTTTAAGGTTTTCAATTCCCTCTTCCGCAAATGCCATTCTTTTCGCGCCTTCAAAAACAAATGGCTTTGTTACAACAGCAACAGTCAAAGCACCAATTTCTTTTGCGATACTCGCAACAACTGGAGCAGCGCCAGTTCCCGTTCCACCACCCATACCCGCAGTGATAAAAACCATATCAGCATCTTGCATTAATTTTTTTAATTCATCAACGGATTCTTCTGCGGCTTGTCGTCCTTTTTCAGGATTAGCACCAGCACCAAGACCGCGTGTGACTTCTTGGCCAATTTGTATTTTCTGCTCTGCAGGATTTTTTAACAATGCCTGTGCGTCAGTATTTACTGCAACAAACTCTACGCCCTGTATTTGTTGCAACTGAATCATAGAAGCAAGAGCATTGCTTCCACCACCACCACAACCAATTACTTTTATTTTCGCAAAACGATGAACATCGGGTTTAATAAACATATTTATTTGTCATTGCGGGCAAGCGAAGCAATCTAAAAAAATGAAGAATTAAAATTACGTTTCAGAACTAATTACATAGTGGAAGAATAACATGCGTATAGATATAATTCAATAGATATGAAAAACATATTACATTAGGGCAAAAACTTTTTTACTACCTTCATAATATTTTGCATAATTGGAGCTTTACCTTGCAAACTTGGCATCTTACCAAGTGAAAAACCAGTTTTTTCTACAGGCTCCTGCGTCTCGTCAGCTCCATACAAAAGTAGCCCTGTTGCAGTAGCGTAAACAGGACTTTGAATTTCATCAATCAAACCCGTAACATGTTGCGGAAAACCAATTCGCGTCGGGAGTCCCAAAACTTTTCGGCAAACATCAACAACTCCAACAGTCAAAGCCCCACCGCCACAGATCACGACTCCAGCAGGAATTGCTGTATGAAAACCTGAACGTTTAAATTCCATAGCGACATGAGTAAAAATTTCTTCTAGTCTAGGTCGTATAATCCCGTCAAGTAATAATTTTCTTGAAACAAATTGCAAATCTTCGCCAAGATGAAATTGCCTTAAATCAATCTCATCAAGTTTTTTTCGCGCTTCGCGGTCAAAAGGTTTGTGGCCATTAACATCAATCGGTTCAACCAAAAGTCGTGGCTCTTTTGAAAGCAGCAATTTAATCTGTTCAGCCGCATCAAGAGAAACTCGTAGTCCAATAGCAATATCATTTGTTATATTTTTAGCTCCGACCGGCAAAACAACCGAATGAGACAAAGAACCATCGACATACATACAAATATCTGTCGTTCCGCCACCAATATCAACGACCGCAACCCCAAGCTCTTTTTCTGTATCAGTCAAAACGGCATGAGCCGAAGCCAAACCACTAAAAACAAATGCTTCAGCATCAAGTTTTACATCGTTTACACATTTAGTTAAATTTTTCAAGCTAATCGCAGCCCCATGAATAATATGTGTGTCGACTTCAAGTCTAATTCCAGCCATACCGACTGGATCTTTTATTCCATCCTGACCGTCAACAATAAACATTCTTGGAACTACATGGATAATATCGCGCGATGATGGAATCGTAATTGCCCTTGCTGCATCACTGACCCTTTCAACATCTTCGGTCGTTATTTCAGCTTCGGGGTGAGCAATCGCAACGACAGCATGAGAATTCTGTGAAGAAATTTGTGATCCACCAACCGAAACATATGCGGAAGACAGAGTATATCCTGCCATACGTTGTGCAGCCTCCAAACCGTCCATGACAGCCGAAGCAGCTTCAACTATATCAACTACTTGTCCTTTACGAATACCACGGCTGGGAGTTATTGAAACACCTAAAACATTTACCTCTCCCTTAGAAAGCTCGTCTACTTGACCGATTATCGTACAAACTTTTGAGGAGCCGATATCAATGCCGGCGACAATTCGTGATTCCATATATTAATTATATCTCACTACTGGATTATTATACCTTAGATCAATTGACTTAATTTTTTCTTTATTTATTGTAGACGTACTCAAAACAGCTTGTAAAGAACCTAACTGCGTTTGCAAATCATCTCGCAAGGATAAATACAAATTTTCTACAAACGGCAACTGTAATTTTACGCTACCCAACGATGTTACATCAGGTTGGACTTGAACTCCATACTCTTTATTCATAAAATTCTTTATCTGGAATAATTTTATAATATCATCATCTGATATTCTTATATTATCAGCAGTATCATTCTTCAATATTCGGTAACGAATAGTAAACATTCCGGTTTGATCGATAATTGAAATCACTGTTCCATTCTTTGTTAAATATTTTGTTTCTTCAGAAAATATATTACTGGAGTAATATGCGTCATTTCCTAAAGTCGCATCACTAATATCTGTTTTTACAACAACAACCTTCATAACGGGAGCAAGTCCAACGATTTTTATATTTATTGAATAAAAATAGAGTGGATTCCAAATTATTTTAAAGCTTACAAGACAACTATATTTTTTACTAACTGTTTTGCTATCAAAAAATAAATAGGACCACGGATAAACCCGCTTTTTTTTCAAATAACCGCTTAACTGGTCTTCGGAAAGGCAACCGTGTGAATCCTTTAAATCATAATTAATATTTTTAATCAAAAAAACAGGCGTCAAATATACTGAAACCAAGCCCACAAGTATAATTAAAAATCCAACACTCAAATACAAATGTTTTTGAAATTTTAATAAAAAAGAAAAGAGATTTCCTTTAAAATTTTTAGCCGAGACCTTAGAATTTTTATTTTCCTTTACCGGCTTGGCCATCGGATGCGGCTTATTTTTATCTTTTTTTTTGGTAGAACGACTGTATCTGTGGGCAGACATATCTTTTATTATATCACAATTTTACGCTTGATTAAGTATAATTTGTGCCAACACTTCAGCAGAATTTAACTTAATTAGTTTTTTAGCAAAATCTTTGGTGCTACTTTCAATTTTTTTATTTAAAAGCACCATTATTTTTTCAAACAACAAATCTTCTGTCAAATCTTTTTCCTCAATCATCTCGCCTAGTCCACTAGAAACATACATTCTGGCATTCGCCAGCTGTTCTCCGTGAGATGTTTTTGCTATCGGAATCATAATCGCTTTTTTGGATAAAGCCAAAAGCTCACACAAAGTATTCGCTCCAGCTCGAGTAACTATCAAATCAGCAATATTCAAAATATCACCAATTATCTCAGAGTTAACGTAATCGAAAACAAAATATTCACCCTTAGAAACATCGTTCAATGACTTCAAATTACTAGCAGCTTCAAAATCATTAAAACTAGTTGAATTTCCAGTTTGGTGAACGACATTAAAGCTATCTAAAAGTTTCGGCAACAAATTAAATATTTTACTATTTATATTATGTGAGCCTTGATTCCCTCCAGTAATATAAATTAATGGAAGATCACGAGCAACTTTAAACACTCCATTTTGAACAAAGATTTCTTTTCGTATAGGGTTCCCTGTAACGACAATTTTTGCGTGTGGATAATACATCTTCGACTGCTCAAAGGACAAAGCAACTATATCAGCAAATCTTGATATAATTTTGTTCGCTAGTCCTGGTACCAAAGTTTGTTCGTGAGTAACTATTTTAACCCCCAAAAACTTTGCAGCAATAACAACTGGGACAGCGACATAGCCGCCAAACGAAACTACAACATCTGGCCTTAAATCATTTAGGTACCAAAATGATTGCCACAATCCCAAAGGAATTTTTAGAAGAGACGGAATCGTATATCTTGTGAATCTGCGTTGCAATCTACCAGTTTGAATAGCAAAAAATGGAATATTTATTTTTGTTATTTGTTCATATTCTGCAGATATTGATTTATCGCCCTCTCTACTATGCATTCTCCCAACAAAAAACATTTCTACCTTAGGACTAATTTTTTTAAGCGCATCGATTGTTGCAAGCACAGGAGTTACGTGTCCACCAATAAAAACTATTTTCATACTTTTCCTTTCGAATTTAATGATCTCATACCTTGATTCCTACTGGTTGAGATCGCAATGTTCATCAAAATCCCAACTGCAATAAATCCGACTACCAAAGCAGATCCTCCATATGAAACAAACAGTAAAGGAACACCAGTAAAAGGAATTAGAACAGACATTGCACCAATATTTAAGATTACTTGAACCGCGAACCATGTTATAAAACCAGACGCGACCAGTCGCCCATAATCTTCATCAGCTCGGTCGGCAATCAAAAATCCCTGTCTAAAGAAAAGAAGAATTACTCCCAAAAAGATTGTCATTCCGATAAATCCAAATTCCTCACCAATTACGGCAAAAATAGAATCGGTCTCAGCAAAAGGCAAATAACCGTATTTTTGAAGCGACTGCCCCGGCCCAACACCGACTAGTCCTCCAGAACCAATACCAATTATTGCCTGTCTGATATGATAAGTCGCGCCAAGTTGATCAGGTGTATCAAAAGGATCAGTCCAAAAATGAAAATAACTCTGCAATCGTTCCGTCCTATATGGCGAAAGCATAATTAATATTACGACCCCAACTAGCATTAGTGGAATTAAAGTATAAATATATTTTAAAGGTTCCCGAGCCAGCACATAGATAACCATCACAGAGCAAACAGTTACAAGGGTCGTCCCCAAATCCGGCTCAAGCATAATCAGTCCAACGACCAGCCCCAAGAAGGAAAGAAAGCCCAAAAAAGCATATTTATCCTTCTTACGATCCTTTTTCGAAAACCAAGCCGCAAAAAATAAAACTAAAGAAATCTTTGTTACTTCCGCCGGCTGAAAACCTACCGGCCCAAATAACGGTATGGACGGTAAACGTATCCATCTTTGTGCCCCAAATGAATGATCACCTACTCCAGGAAGTAAAACAACAATCAGCAAAATAATAGAAATTATATACATTGGCCAAGCTAGTTTTTTCCAAAATCGATAATCAATACTAGCCGAAAAAAGTCCAGCAACCAAAGCCAAGATAAACCAAAGAAGTTGAGATTGAGCACGACTCCAAGAAGAAGCGTTGTAAATCATCAAAACCCCAAAAAGAGTCAGTAAAACAGCAAGACCGAGAAAAGAAAGTGGGAGAAAATATTTTTTGGTGGAGCCAATCATATCTAAATTATCGCATAATCGCAATCCATACTCCAAATATTGCAAAAATAGCGCCAATTAGCCAAAAACGCATCACTATCTTTGGCTCTTCCCAGCCAATCGACTGTAAATACAAATGAAATGGTGCAATAGGCCATAGTTTTTTCTTTCGATATTTTAATGATAATAATTGAGTAGCCGAAGTTAAAACTTCAAAAATAAATAATCCACCGATCACAACCATTGCCAAAACCTTAGCAGTCAACAGCGCAACCACCCCTAGGGTCGCGCCAAAAGCTAATGCACCAACATCACCCATCCAAATACGAGCAGGATAGACATTAAAATAAAGAAACGCAAACAATGAACCAATCCAAATCCCCAAAAAAATCTGTAAAGTTGGATCAACCAAAGAGCTAGCAATAACCAAAAACCCAAACAAGCAAATTATCAAAAGCCCGCCACTTAGACCATCAAGTCCATCTGTAATATTAAATGCGTTTGAAAACGAAACTATCACAAAAGCAGCAAAAGGAATGTAAGCTGGACCCAAATGGAAATTTCCCAAGATTGGAACAAAAAAATTATCATAACCGAGTTGATAAATTAAATACCCCAATAGAAGAGCAATGATCCACTGAATAGCAAACTTCCATCGCATCTTAAGCCCCCAAATTCCGGTTTGTTTAAATTGAAAAAATTTGTGAATGTCATCGTATAAACCCAGAGCACCAAATCCGATCAAAGACACAATCAGGACCAACAATTTCGATGCTTCACCGATATGCATGATCGGAGGTAGAAAAACTGAGAGAAAAACTGTCACAAAAATAACGAGCAGTCCACCCCCAACAGGTGTACCAATTTTGTGACCGTGCAGTTTATCAAAAAGACTTTTTACTACGCCTTTCGATTTTTCCCCAGTTCTTTGAAATTTTAGTTTATACAGAAGATCAATAAATGGAACGACCAAAACCGCAGTTATAAAAAATGAGAGTAAAACCAAACCAAGCAACATTTCCATAAATTAATAAAGCATTATATATGAAATTATACGTGGTAAAAATATAATGCAGCCGACAACAACAGACCCTAGAGAAGCCGTTAGGACAAACCCTGCAGAAACATCTTTTGCAACTTTCGCATAACCTTGCCATTCGCTGGTCGCCATATCAACGATAGATTCAATCGCCGTATTAACAAGTTCCAAAGTCAAAACAAAACAAATAACAATAGCAAGGAGAGCAAATTCAACAAGACTAATATGCAGAACCACCCCCAATATAAAAACAAAAATTGAAACAACTATGTGGAATCTAAAGTGTGGCTGAGTATGAAACGCCCAAAAAACACCATTGATTGCATGGCGAAAAGATATTGCTTGGTGTTTAAAATGTCTACTCATAATATAAGTGGATAAATCTATAGTAATCAATTCGAATGAATTTTAAAAGCATTAATGATTTAATTACTCAGACATAACTATTTGAGCACCAAGCGAGATTAGCTGTTCAGAAAAATGTTGATACCCTCGTTCAATATGATGAGTACCATTCAATTTTGACTCAGTTGTAGCACACAAGGCAGCGATCACCAAAGTAGCTCCTGCACGAAGATCCGATGCGTCAAGTTCAGCCCCATGCAAAACAGTTGGCCCAAATATTTTAATCGCGTGCGGATTTTCTGGCTTATCGTCTTCAATATTAAAATTATAAACTCGGTCTGGGTTTTCCACCTCAGGTCTATAAGTCTCAATCGCGGCTCCCATTTTCAAAAGCTCTTTGACGTAGGCAAATCTGTTTTCAAAAATTGTTTCATGAATAGTCGACAGTCCTTCGGCTTGAGTCATTACAACAGCCCAAGGTTGTTGCCAATCGGTAATAAATCCAGGATGAATTGTTGTTGTCAACTGAACTGCCCGAAGCGGCCCTTCTCCAAATATTCGAACTCCGTCAGGAATAACTTCATATTGCCTACCCGACTCTTCAACCTTATCCAAAAATGCAGACAAAAGCATCCAATCGATTCCTTGAATCTTAACATCACCTTTGGTCGCCAAAGCAGCACAGGCAAACGTTTGAGCCTCAAGCCTATCGCCCATTATAGTATGCTCGGCGCCATGCAGCTCTTTTACTCCTTCAATTTCTATTGTTCTAGGTTCACTTCTTTTAATTTTTCCGCCCATTTTATTTAATAAATCAATCAAATCATCTACCTCAGGCTCAGCAGCAGCGTTTTCTATAATTGTTTTGCCTTTTGCTCCAACAGCCGCCAAAATTAAAGTTTCTGTTCCAGAGTGTGAGTTTTTTATGAAATGGAATCGTGTGCCGCGCAGGCCACGAGGAGCAGACGCTTTGTAATATCCTTCCTGATAATCAATTTCAGCGCCAAGTGCCTTTAGTCCCTCAATATAACGATCAATTGGTCTAGCACCGATTCTACATCCACCAGGATTAGGAATTATAGCTTCACCGGTCAAATTCAGTAAAGGTCCAAAAGCCAGAGTCCCGGTTTTACATTTAGAACCAAGTTCTAAAGAGATATGATTTGAAACAATATCTTTAGTACGAATAGTGACAGTATCGCCGACAAAACTAGTTTCTGCTCCAAGCGAATTCAGTATTTCAATCATTGAAGTTACGTCACCAATACCGGGCATATTATGCAAAACAATCGGCTCTGCTGTATACAATCCAGCAGCAACAACTTTCAAAGCCACATTTTTAGCTCCCGTAACCTTTACTGTCCCTTTCAAAGGAACTCCGCCTGTAATTTTATAAAAACTCATAATATCTCCTTAAAATTCACCAACTCTAAATATTTCTTCTCTAAGCTCAATATTAAATCGAGTTAAACACTCATTTTTAATTTCACTGATTAAATCTAACACATTTAAAGCAGTAGCAGTGCCGTCAGTCTCAATGAAATTACCATTCTTCTCAGATATCCACGCTCCACCAACTTTGCGAGATCCAAGCCATCCAAGTTTTTTATCGATGATATACCCAGCGCTGTCCGATTCAAAATCATTTTTTTGCTGATCCTCTTTTGAAATATTATGAAATACACTACCAGCGCTATTTGCAGCCTGACGTTCATTCTTTTTTACAATTACTTCACGAATAATCTCCTTAGACAAGGAAACATTCCCTTTAAATAAACGTATTACAGAATCAATTATAACTTCATTAGATTTATGAAAGATCGAAAAGTCGTAATCAAAATTCAATTGCGTCCAAGTACGAGTAACTATCTGATTATCTGAGTTTATTGACCTAGCTGTGTAAACAAAATCGCCAATAAACTGTGTATGCCCGTGAGTATTATTATAAATCCACCCACCCAAAGTACCAGGGATTCTTGCAAACCACTCAAGACCAGTCAAACCGACAGCGCTTGCATCCCGCAGAAAATGCGCCATCGAATACCCTGAATCAACTCGAACAAATGCATTTTCGGCTTTAAAATTCGGATTTTTTTGATCATCATAAAAATTATAGTGAACCGAAGTATGTTTTGCTGTATTAGCCTGATGATCTTGCCAAGCATTTTCACCGATCGAATTATCAATAATTTCAAACGACGAAGATAAATTTCGAACTACAAGGCCGCGGATCCCCTTGTCGGAAATCAATATGTTTGAACCACCACCGAGAATAAAAAATGGGATTTTGTGTAAATTAGCCAATTTCACAATTGAAATTAGCTCTTCACTAAAGCGTGCTTCAAAAAACAAATCAGCAATGCCCCCAATTCGCCAAGTGGTATAAGGTTTTAAAATCTCATCTGTTTTAAGTCGTTCAGAAGAAAATTTAGAATAAAAATCAGCTAAAAAAGCATTTACGTTCATATTAATTAAATTCAAAACCGCTCGCACAACAACTCGCATATTATACCATTATCGCCAGCCCCCATATTAACAACAACATCCCCAGAGCGGAGATCAGAAATCAAACTAGAAACAACATCATCAAATGACTCCTCATACAAAGCACCTTTTGACTCGTCAATTTGATTAATTCGACTAGCTAGCTGAGCGCCTGACACTTCCGTTTCAATAGATTTTCCAGCTTCTCTTGAAGCAAAGATCTTTGTAATAATAATCTTGTCGGCAGAGCCAAAACTATTCGCAAAATCCTCCATAAACATCTTGGTACGAGTATACATATGGGGTTGGAAAACGGCCCAGATTCGAGATTCAGGATATACAGACCTAGCAGCGTCCAATACTGCCTTAACTGACATTGGATTGTGGGCATAATCGTTGAAAATCTTGATTCCACTCTTATCACATATAAGTTCAAAACGACGACTCAGTCCTTTGAAATCTTTGACTGCTTCTTTCATAACATTTTCATTTATATTTACCCGCGACGAAACAGCAAAAGACGCAGAAATATTCAAAGCATTATGTTGTCCGGGCAAAGACTCCGGCGCTTCAAAATCAATCGAATTTAAATGATTTTGAACACGAACTATCTCAATATCTTTATTAGACAAAACCTCTTCTATTTTTTGAAAAGCACCCCCAACATCTCCGAGAACTAGTAATCCCCGTTTTTGAATCTGCTGAACAAACCTTACGTAAATATCAACATACTCATCCATTGAACTAAAATATTCAGGGTGATCCATTTCAATATTTGTAATTACAGCTATGTCAGGGTCATAATGCAAAAAGCTACCAAAATATTCATCGGCTTCACAAATAAACCATTCTCCATGACCTACTCTGTAGTTTTTACCCCACTCTTTAACCTTTGCTCCAACTTGAACAATCGGATCGAGTCCCGCCTTCTCAAAAATCGTACCAATTAAAGCGGTTGTTGTAGATTTACCTTTTGTTCCAGCTACAGCAATAACCTTTTTGTTTTTTTGCAACTCCATACCCATAAACTGTGGCCAAGTCATTACCGGTATATTCGATTCGCTCGCAAACAGAAATTCAGGATGTTTTGATGATTGATCGTAAACGGCCGGAGAAACGCACAAAAGATCGATTCCGAGAAGATGTTTCGGATCATGTTCAAACGCGATTGGGATATTCAATTCTTGTAGAGATTTAATATACTCACTTGGCTTTGGGGAAAAATCACAACCACTTACCTCATACCCCATGAAATGCGCAATCCCAGCTGCCGCATTCATTCCGCTTCCACCGATCCCGATAAAATGTACCTTTTTCATCTTTTAAACCTCTTACTAAAAATTATACCGCTTCTAGGGTATAATATCACCATGAATTATAGAGAATTAAGGAAAAAGCATCCTCGTCTCATTTACAAGAGCTACACTTTTGAACAAACACAAACTGAGCTCAATATTCAGTTCGAATACTTCCTTGAACCTGACATCACATTTAAACCAACTATAAAAGTACCAATACCACACAAAATCGATTCCAAACAAATTGAAAATTTCATTTTTAATTTAGGAATAATAGAAGGACTGAACTACTGGAAAGCTGCAGTTCCTCAGATTTTCCATATCGAATCCGGAAATATTGACTCATATCAAACCAGCTGGTGGCATCAACTTTTTATCCAAGGATTGGGAGAATTCTATTTTGTTAATCAAATTGATTTTACCGAAAAAGACTTTTTAGAAATAACTTCAAATAATTCATTAAAACAATTACAAATTTTTGAAGACCAAAATCAAAGCGGTGAATTAATTCTATCAAGCGGCGGCAAAGATTCAGCAGTTACTCTAGAGCTGATCAAAGGTTTATCAAATAAACAATCGACCTTTACACAAATAATAAATAATCCAAAGCGGGCGCCGCAAGAAGCCGCAGAGGCCGCAGGTTACAATAATCAAATATATGCTTACAAACAAATTGATCCAAAACTTATTCAATTCGGAAAAGAAGGATATTTAACAGGGCACGTTCCTTTTTCATCAATGCTCGCATTTCTCTCGCTCTTGATAGCAAAGATATACAATTACAAATCAGTAATCGCTTCAAATGAATCAAGCGCCAACGAGCCAAATCTAAACTATTTAGATACAGAAATAAATCACCAATACGCAAAAAGTTTTACATTCGAAAAAGCACTACGAGAATATTCAAATAAATATCTCTCCAAAGGAATTAATTATTTTAGCTTTCTAAGGCCATTATCGGAACTTCAAGTAGCGATGATTTTTTCAAATTATCCAAAACATTTTAATATCTTCAGAAGCTGCAACAACAATATAAAACAGGATACTTGGTGCGGAAAATGTGCAAAATGCGCATTCGTCTTTTTGCTACTCCATCCATTTATTTCAAAAGAGCAAAGGCTAAGTATTTTTGGTGATGATTATTTCAAAAGCCCCGAGATAATTAATCATATTAAAGACATAGTTGGATTGGGAGAACACAAGCCACTTGAGTGTGTCGGTACAAAAGAAGAAGCAATCTTCGCGCTCCAACTGACTAAAAGTAATTTAAGTGCGACAAATCAATCTCCAAGCCCACTTCTGCAAAAAATCTACGACGATCTCAAACTGCAGAGTGTTTCAAATGATCAAATCAATCAAGAAATAAAAAAATGGAATAGTCAAAACTTCTTACCTGTCAGCTATCAGGAATTATTAAAAAATAAATTGGAAACCATACTTATATGAATGAAATTCAAGGCAAAAAAATATTAATTTTAGGATTTGGAAAAGAAGGGCAGTCAACTCTAAGCTATTTAAAAAAACATCATCCAGATTTAGATATTGAAATAGCAGATCAAAAAGAGATCGAAATTACAAATAAACACATAAAGACCCACATAGGCAAAGATTACCTAAATCTACTGCAGGAATTCGACACCGTAATACGCACACCTGGAATCCCCAACAGGCTTCCTGAAATCCAAAACTATATTAAGTCAGGAAAACATTTGACATCTGCAACCAATATCTTCTTCTCACAAGTTAAAAGTAAAACCATCGGAATAACCGGTACAAAAGGCAAAAGTACAACAACATCGTTAATATACCACATTTTAAAATCATCTTTCCCAAACACACATCTTGTAGGCAATATCGGGATACCGATGCTTGATCTACTTGATAAACTAAATTCTGAAAGCATAGTAGTCGCAGAGCTATCTTCTCATCAGCTCGAAGATTGCCGTTATAGTCCACATATAGCAGTACTTTTGGAGATTGTTCCTGAACATCTTGATCATGCTGGCACATTTGAAAACTATATTTTATCAAAATCAAACATAACATATTTCCAAAACTCAACCGACTATCTCGTATTCAATCCAGCTCATATTGAAACAAATCGAATTGCCCAAGAAACAAAAGCTACAAAAATTACATTTTCTCTTACAAATAAAGATAGCTTTGCCTACGCAGAACAAGGAACCTTGTATTTAAAACCGAGAGTAAAAGTAATAGACGTAAACGAAATACCGTTAATAAGCCGTGGAAACCAAGAAAACTCACTCGCAGCTATTTCGACTTGTTCAATATTTAATATTCCAGTTGAGTTAATCACGAGCCATTTAAAAACATTCCAGCCACTCGAGCATCGATTGGAATTAGTCGGTAAATTTAAAGAAATAATATTTTATAATGATTCAATATCCACAACCCCACAGTCAACCATTAATGCTATCGATGCTTTTGCTGACCTTGAAACACTTATTGTTGGCGGATATGATCGTGGGCTTGATTTCAGCCCCCTAGTCGACAAAATATTAGATTCAAAAATCAAAAATCTAATTTTACTACCGACAACAGGAGAAGCTATCTTGGCAAAAATAAAGGATTCAGAAAAGTCCTATAGCCAGATTAAAATTTCCTCAGTAAAAACAATGGATCAAGCAGTAGAATTTGCTTTCAAAGAAACCTCGCCAAACAAAATTTGCCTACTTTCCCCTGCAGCATCAAGCTATACATCATATACGTCATTTGAGGAGCGTGGGAACCATTTCAAAAATCTTATTAAAGAAACTAAATAAGATAAGTTATTTCAATAATTTTTACGGAACTTTCTGATCTCATTTCAAAATATCTGTTAAAAAAGAAATCGAAAACCTGAGCTGCACCAGTTGAATAAAGCATCACGCTAGAAAAAGAGGTCTGTTCGTTTCGTAAATTATTCTTGTCCAAAAATATTGAAATATTTTTTGCAAATATTGGATTTGGATTAAAAATTTGAACTCTACCACCAAAAAATTCGGACATAAACTCTGAAATCAATGTATATCCAGTCGAAGCGAGCACGACGCCTTGAACTAGATTATCGCGCATAGGCGCTAGGTAATAATCCATAACAGCATGCCAAATATTTCTATCCATCACACCAGACTTTAGTATCGGCAAAAACAAAGGACAACCTGCAGTAAAAATCTCTCCACTGTACCCAGCTGTTCGTAAATTACTCTCATGCACTCGGCTATTTAATGTGGTTTGGGATCCGATAATACCAATTCTTTTCAAATTTTCACCAACCAAATCTTCCCATGTCATAACCGTCGAAACACATGAATCAACAATGCCGACAAAAGGTACTGAAAATTTTGATTGAAGATACGATAGTGCTATACTTGAAATAGTATTACATGAAACAACAACTAATTTTACATCTTGTCGAACCAACCAATTAGCAATCTGAGACGCATACTCAACAACTTCAGACGAAGATTTGTTTCCATAAGGCACACGTAAAGCATCAGCAAAAAAAATAAACTTTTCATTCGGCAAAGCCGAGACTAGCTCATCAAGAACAGTCAAGCCTCCGACTCCAGATGACAAAACACCAATTGGCCGAGTATCCATAATTAAACTGATTTTATCAAATTAATAGCATCTATTACAACTTCCTGATCACTCCAAGGAATTTCTTCGATTCCAAAACACATACTTTTTTCATGCCCCTTTCCACAAACTAAAACAATGTCCTCTTTATTTGAAAGTGCAACCGCGGCTACGATAGCTTTTTTACGATCTGGAATTTGAATAAAGATCGGAAAATGTTCAACAAGGGCAGCTCTTGAGCTTTCCTCAGCTAAACCAGAGACAGAAGAGTAATCAAATTCTTCTGCACCAGATTCAACCAAGCCTTGAGCGATCTCTTTACTAATATCTTCAACTCGTTCAGTTCTAGGATCTTCAGCTGTGACGATAATAATATCTGCTTTCTGACCAGCAATTTTCCCCATCAACATCCGCTTTTCTCGATCTCTCAGTCCAGCACAACCAAAAACTACAATCAATCTAGAGCGCGTCAAAGATCTACCCAAATCAAGAACTTTTTCCAAGGCGTTTGGAGTATGAGCAAAATCTACAACCACTTTGCCATAATTCTCCCCTCCCTCTGAAACAACTTCAAATCTACCCGCAAGCTGATTAAACTTTGCAACCAAAGGAGACAAATCATCAATAGAAAAGCCGAGTTCTGAAAGCGTGGTCAAAGCTGCAGACAAATTATAAGCATTATATTTTCCAAAAAGCGGCGACTCGATTTGATATTGTTCTACCGGATCTCCAGAAGCATCTTCCTTTTGTAAAATAAACTTTGATCCAAAAGCAGTATTTTCAAATTTCAAAGCATGGATATGGCTAAAATCTTCAAATCCATAGCCAACCACACTCCAACCAGACAAATAAGGCTTCATATAATCCCAAGATTTATCATCTTGATTAATAACAGCAATTTTTTGCTTATCAACTTTATTTGGCACAGAGTTGTCAATTCGAAACAGTTTGGCTTTTGCCATAATATATTTGTCTATCGTTTTATGATAATCCAAGTGTTCATGCGTAATATTTGTAATTACTCCAACATCAAAATTAATCCCCGCTAGTCTCTCTTGATCAAACGCATGCGAAGTAGATTCAATAATCGCATATTCACAACCTTGATTGACCATTTCGGCTATATATTTTTGAACATCGCAAACATCAGGCGTAGTAACATGAAATCCCGTATCTGTCTCTTTATCGTCTCCTGCAAATATTCTTGCTGAAATAGTCGAAATTAAGCCGACTTTTTTACCAGAAGACTTAAGTAAATGAAACAATAAATTTGTAGTTGTAGTTTTTCCGTCGGTTCCTGTTACACCTATTGTTACAAGTTTATTTGCGGGAAAATCACACGATGCAGCCACCATGATTCCTCCGTCATGAGCAGAGTCGTAAACCTTGATCAAACAAACATTTTTATCAATTGCCTTCTTTTTAATCTCATCTGTAAATTCTTCACCAACCACAGCGATAACACCATTATCAATTGCCATTTCTATATACTGATGCCCGTCAGTATTCATACCACGAACAGCCACAAAAACATCGCTATTACTCGTCTTTCTAGAATCAAATACGACCTCATTAAAAGATTTATCCGGATCACCCGAAACAATTTCACAACTATCCAGAGTTTCTATCAATTTTTTTACATTCATTATTGCCTCCTAGCAATCACATTATATATTATTGAGGAGGAATTCCGTAATACTGCAATAGCTCTTTGGATATATTAAAAAACAAAGGAGCCGCAGTCTCAGATCCCCACTGCGAACTAGATGGCTCATTTATTTTGACTATCATTACAAATCTAGGCTTATCAGCAGGAGCAAACCCAACGAAAGAAGCAATAGTTTTTTTATCATCATAAACGCCTTCAACAGCAATTTGAGCAGTACCTGTTTTCCCAGCAATTCTATATCCCGGTAGCGTAGCAAACTTCGCCTCACCGTGTTCTGAGGATTTCACCATAATATCTGTCATTGTCAAAGCAGTCTGCTCAGAAATTACCCTTCGAACAATCTCTGGCTTAATCTCAATAGTACCTTCATTGCGTTTTATTGCCGCAACCAAATGTGGTTTCATCAAATTACCTTTGTTGGCAATAGCGCCAACAGCTCGAACCATCTGTATCGGCGTAACAGCAATCCCCTGACCAAAAGTCTCAGTCGAAAAATCAATATCGCGCAATTCTTCAGGTTTTTTCAATAGAGAGCCTTCTTCATCTTGCAAATCAATATTAGTTGGTTCTCCAAATCCAAAATTCTTTAAGTAAGAATACAATCTTTCTTTACCGAGCCTATCACCTACAAAAACCATACCTGTATTATCCGAATGTACCAAAACATCTACCATAGTTGGATTCTGCATATATTGATTATTCCAAGTGCGAATAAAAGAAGTTCCTACTTTTCTCGGTTCAGAGCAAACTGGACAAACGGTATCATATCCAACAACACCAGCATCAATTCCAGCAGCCATTACAACAGTTTTAAATGTCGACCCCGGTTCATATGAATCTGCAACAATCGGATTTTTATACCACTGATTAGGGAAAAACTCACGATACCTAACATCAAGCTGAGGGGTAGAAGTCATCGCCAAAATTCCGCCTGTTTGAGGATCCATTATAACTACAGAGCCCCCCTTTGCTCCATATTTTTGGACTCCTTCAATCAATTTCTTTTCTGCAATATATTGAATCGTCCGGTCAATTGTCAAAACTAAATCTGATCCTTGTCTTGCAGTTATACTCCTATAATCTCCCGCAAGCAAAGCGCGACCCATCGCATCTTGCTCCTGCACCACCTTTCCATTTTTACCGGAAATCTCTCCGTCGTATTGCCCTTCGAGTCCATATGTTCCTTTTGGTAGTCCATTTACATCAGATCCCAAAATTCCAGTCAATGTACCAGAAAGAGATGCTTCTGGGTACGAACGCCCGAATGTTGGCTCAAATTTAATTCCCTTAATATCAAGTTTTGAAACATTATTTTTCAAATCAGATGAAACTTGGGCGTATAGCTGAACCCAGCGCAATTTTTTTTGCGAAATCAAACTTATTAATCTATCTCTCTCTACAAGTCTAGCCAAATTTTGCACCTCGACGGTTGTAGCAAAAGTTGCAGGCGCGGTAGAAGCTGTAGCGTCATGCATAATCTGCATAGCAATCATTCTTCTTCTTTGATTATCATCGACTATCAAATTAGCTATTTTCTCAGCAATCGCATTTTGATCACCTACTATTTCAGTAGGATCAGCGACAATCCTATAATCATTCCCATTTAAAACAAATGGGAATCCATCCGAAGTGTAAAACTCACCTCGCTTAGCGTTAAGCGAAAATCTTCCAATATGTTGCGATGCGGCCAAAACTTTAATCTTCTCACCGTTCAAAATCTGCCAGAAAAAAAGCCTAATCCATACGCATATCAAAAGTAAGGCAAAAAAGGCAAAAAGAAGGCGTAATCTATACATGGGCAGTACCGAAATTACTTTATATATTCAATATTTTTAAGATTATCAAAACCAAGTTCAAGCGCACGTGGTTCAACTCTTCTCAATGACGAATACGTTGCAATCTCCACCTCTATCTCATGAAGTTTTATTTTATATTCTGCAGTTTCTGAGTTTAAATCATTTAATGTAGTAATCCCATTTCTATTAACGGCATTTGTCGAAAGTAGCAATGCAAAAAAACTTCCAATACAAATTATAGAAGTCAGCAAAAACATTCGCTTCAACGGCACTTTATCAGTAAACTCCATCCACTGATACTATACCACAGTTATTTTCGCGTCTTTTCAATTACCCTGAGTCTCGCACTTCGACAACGAGGGTTTCGGCGTATTTCATCAGCACTTGGCAATATAATATCACCAATCATTTTGCCAATCTGCCGATCTCCAATATCCTCAATAAAACTTTTAATAACACGATCTTCAATAGAATGAAAACTAACAACAACAATCCTTCCACCTATATTCAAAGTCTCAAAAGCGCCTTCAATTCCACGCGACAAAGAACCAAGTTCATCGTTTACAGCCATACGGAGCGCTTGAAAAACTCGAGTTGCAGGATGGATTCTTTCTTTTCTACCACCTACTAGTTGAGCAATCGTATTTGCTAAATCAATTGTTAATTTATTTTGCCAGTACACAATAGGATGTGCGGAATTGTCAGTTTTTTGCCCCAACCTTTCTCTTTCATCAATCAAACCCCGAGCAATTTTCCAAGAATGCATTTCATCGCTAAACTTCAAAAAAAGCTCTGCCATAGCTTTTTCGTCAAGCAAATCTAAAAGCTCCCCTGCTGTATCTGATAGATTTTTATCCATTCTCATATCAATTTTTCCAGGCTTTAAAAAAGAAAAACCACGATCTGCTGTATCGATCTGATAGCTTGAAACACCCAAGTCAAAAACTATTCCGTCGCAAGGAAAAAACCCATTATCCTCAGCAATTTTTTGCAGATTCTCAAAATTCCCTTGTACAAGAGTAATCCCTTTTGTTTCAGAAAAATTATCAACTGCATCTTGGTCAACATCAACGCCCAATACAATTCCGCCTTTTTCAGCGATAGCACGGCTATAGCCACCACCACCAAAAGTACAATCAATATATTTTTTACCATCAGGAATCTTTAAAGCCTCAACTACTTCATTAAGCAAAACTGGGATATGAGAATATTTAGTTGTCATAAGAAATCATTAATTTTTTAGTCATATCAATAACCCATTCTTCATGTCCATCAAAAACACCATCAAGATAAGGTTTTCCTTCAGTCTTTTGATATCCCAGTCTTTGATAGAGCAACCTAGCTTTGACATTCAACTGCGGATTAACAGCCAGTCCAATTCTGTTAAATCCTTTTTGAATTGATAGCTGCTCACATACGTGTATTAATTCCGAACCAATGCCTTTACCTCTGCTGTCTTCTACAACATGCAGGTCACGAATATCCGGATAGTGAGGAAACGTCGCTCTTCCGTAATATGCCAGAAAAGCTTGTCCTATTATTACCCCATCCTCCTCGGCAACAAGTTGAACTGATTCACTGTGTTGCATCTCCTTAAGTCTCCCTTTATAGACCGACTCGTCATGGCGACTGATCATCTGCAATAAAGCTGGGATATCAAATTCATTTGCTGGACGAATATTCATATTAATTATCTTGCAATATATGATTGCAACTCTTCAAGAGCTACCCGCTCTTGTTTCATACTATCACGGTCACGAACAGTAACGGTTCCATCTTCCAAAGTTTGATAATCGACAGTCACGCAGTATGGTGTGCCAATTTCATCTTGAGCGCGATAGCGTTTTCCAATATTTCCACGATCATCCCATCCTACAGAATAAATTTGTGAAAGATCTTTAAATACTTGATCAGCTTTTTCAACTAATTCAACTTTATTTGAAACCAAAGGAAAAACTGCGACACGGTAAGGAGCAAGATCAGGCTTCAATGCAAGATAAATCCGCATCTCTTCTCCCTCGCCTTCCTCACGGTAAGAATCAAGCAAAGTCATAAAAAACATTCGAGTGATACCAACAGCAGGTTCAATCACATGAGGCAAAAATTTACGCCCATCGGACGAATCAACGACTTTCAAATCAACCCCTGAGAAATTCTCATGTTGAGTTAGATCGTAATCAGTACGATATGCAAGTCCCCATAGTTCTTTAAATCCCCAAGGAAATTTATATTCCATATCCTCGGTACGCTTACTATAGAAACTTCTCTCCTCATCATCATGCGCTCTCCACCTCAAATTTTCACCCTTTACACCAAGCTTGCCAGTCACAAATTCCCACATCGAATTCTTCCAATTTTCAAATAGCGGCTCCCACTCCGTTTTCTCAGGATCGAAAAAATATTCAATTTCAGCTTGTTCAAATTCCAAAGTTCTAAATACGAAGTTTCCCTTTGTAATCTCATTTCTGAAACTTTTACCAATCTGCCCGACTCCAAACGGCAATTTAACTCGGGTAGAGTCCATTATATTTTTAAATGAGACAAAAATACCCTGAGCGGTTTCCCCTCTCAAATAAGCTTTCGATTCGCTCTCGGGAACAATTCCAATACTAGTTTCGAATAATAGATTAAACTTTCTCACCTTTGTCCAATTAAATTTTTTACAAGCTGGACAAGGAATCTTGTTCTCCTGGACAATTTGATCCATCTGATCTTCAGTTTTACCTTCAACCTTAATTGGCTCTTTTTTAGATTCAAAATAATCCTCAATCAAATGATCAGCGCGCGTTCTAGTCTTACACTCTTTACAGTCAATCATCGCATCGCTAAAACTATCTACATGACCTGAAGCTTTCCAAACCATTGGGTGAAGTATTATCGAAGAGTCCAAACCAACCATATCTGGCCTTTTTTCGACGAATTCTTTCCACCATAAATTTCGAATATTTCGCAAAAGATTTGCCCCCATTGGACCGTAATCGTAGGAATTTGCAAGTCCGCCATAAATTTCAGAGCTCGGGTACACGAAACCCCGCCTTTTACACAAAGCTACGATTTTGTCCGTTAAAGTTTGTTCTGCCATAGTACACTCCTTCAAAATGCATCGATTATCCCAATTCTATCAGAAAAGCAACAAAAACGATACCAGAAATAATATGGTTTACAAATATAGTTTTAAGATGTTTAATAGAAACATGTTAAATCAAGAAGAATTACTACAATTACGATCCCTGATGATCGATGTGATAAATGAGGTAGTCCCTCCTCTTCTCGATCAACGATTTACCACCATTGAGAAACGCTTAGATAGTTTAGAGCAACGTTTGGATAGCTTAGAGCAACGCTTAGACACAATAGAAAAACGTTTGGATAGTTTAGAGCTACGCTTAGACATAATAGAAAAACGTTTGGATAAACTAGAAAAACGCCTAAACAAATTAACAAAAGAAATAAAAGAGATAAAATTAGAATTGAATGAAGTAATTGATTGGTTCGATAAAAGACATCATATTCACCTTCAAAGATTCGAACGAGTAGAAAAAAGATTAGGAATGTTTAATCCTCAAGACCCAATGATACTCTATGACGCGCCATCAAAAGATATTAAGTATCAATCGAAATAATTTAAACTATTAATCGTACGCTGTCCTTCACGTTCAATACGAAACTTCATAAAATTCTGTATTGCATTAATATCCTTATCTTCAATAATCATCGCCGCAATTTCAAGCCAGCTCCCAGATTGTAAAAGCGTCAAAGCAACAATAGCAGATCCGCTCAAAAATTCAGAACCGGAAATTTTCCCCGATATCAGATCTTCAGGATCAACGGCTAGATAACCCAGTTCAACCATCAGTTTTACCTCAAAAGCCCGAATAAAAATCTTACGCGGATGACTATCAAGTAATGTTAAAATTTGAATCAATAATGAAAAAACAGTTTCATGAGCCTCATGTTCAGGCATCAAAACATCGATTAATTCCAAAACATAGTACCCGTACTTCAATGTTCCCATTGTAGATTTTAAATTTGTGAAGCTAGAAACAACTGCAACTTCTTGCAAGATAAAAAAATTCTTGCCTTCGGCAACAAACAAATTTGCTTGAGTTGCTACTTCAACACTCCCAGCCTTTCGAGACTTGATCCGCCGCAAACCTTTGGCCATTACTGAAATTTTACCAAACTGTCTAGAAAAAACAGTTAATATTCGATCCGCTTCCCCAAGATCAAACCCTTTCAAAACAACACAGCTAAGCAACGTCGACGAGTGCATTCTTGCATTATACGCTACAATTTAACCGTTACTTTCTCATCTTTTGTCGAAACAAATTCTTGCTTTGCCCCAACTCCATTTAGACTATATTTAAACCCAAGCGTGCCTGGCTGTTTTTGAAAAAGCATGTTAAAGTCTTCACCCTTTTTAACTTTAAACGGCAATTTGTATTGCAAAGTGATTTTTACTGGTGGGTTTTGTTGAGGTGATAATTCATAAAATCCGTCAAAAACCGTTTTTCCATATTGCTGAAACACTCCAATTGCATCACGAGCTCCGTCGCCTTTCACAAGCACCGAACCCTCTGGAACAAAAGCTCTAAAATACGCTCGGTAGCGACCATTCAGCCACCAATCATTTTTTTGATCATTTCGAACTGTCACTGTAACAGTTTTCGTAACAGTACCATCACCTGCAATATCGTACTTTTGATCAGATTCTTGCTTAACATAAAGATTCGCCTTCTGACCGGCATAGTTTGATTCACTCCAATACCAGTAATCCCAATTTGATGAGTCATATTTGAATTTTGTTGGATTATCAGCTGACGCAACACGACCTGCCCAGTCAAGATGCTCGACAGTTTGCTGCAACTTCGGCTCATGCATATATACTTGAACATGTTTTTCATTCATCAAACGAATAGCTTCAGACGCGAGAAGTGGTAATTTATCTTCTTGTTTAAACGATTCTGCCAAAATTGCTTGCATTAGATCCCCTATCAGCGCTTTTCGTTCTGCATTTCCACTATTTGAAGAATGTGCAAAAGATTCTAGTTCGTAGACTACTTGCGGACAATTACATTTTGGCTCAATATCTGAAGAAAATCGAACTCCGTTTACATTAATACTACCCAAAACTTTAACAATCCCCTCGACAACATGAGTGTCAACAGCAACAATTCCATCCCAATCAACTGGCTTTACATAGCTAAAAAACCATTCAATAGTTTGTGCAGACTCCTTGAAATCAGGAAAATAATTTGAGTCACGTGTCTGTAAGTGTGTTTTAACTTTTCCATTTGGTTCAGGAAGATAGTTTAATATTTGATCGGGGGGAGTAATTTTGATTGGCAATTTTTCATCAATTTTATAAATATCACTAGATTCACTATTTATTACACGGCCTTTATCAACTGTTAGCTTTGCATAAGCTGTCAAAAAGCCACCAGACGCACGCAATTCTTTGTCATTTTGAAATAAAACTAAATATTTAGCCGGCTTATCCCGACCCAAGAATTGAGGCAACACTTGCAAAAAAGGCTTACTTTCAATCAAAAGTGCTTCAGTATCATTAATCTGGGCAATAGCATTTTTTAATCCGGTTTGTATTTTTGGACTAAAAGCGTATCGATTCGGATCAATTGCGTTCATTTCACTCTTAACAGTAGCAAGCTGCGGCTGAATCGCATCAAGTTGCGGAATGATTTTATCCATTGTATCAACAAGCCTTGCGATGCGATCCTGCGTACTACCAGTATAAGTTCCCTTACCATGAAGTCCAAGCATATCAGCGTATGGGGAAACTACTGCAATCATTTTGTCAGCTGCATCAAGCCCAGCGTCACCAGCATGAACTCCTCGTTCAAAATCTCGGTAATATTCTCCAGCAAAAGGAATAATTTTTGTCCAAGCCATTACTGAAGCTTCCTGTTTTAATTTATTCAACGAATCTTTTGCTTTCGGAATCTGCTCTTGGACTCCGATAATATTTTGATCTTTACCATAGGAAGCTAAAACCTTTAAATTATCAGAAACAATCATTGCTTGGTTATATGTTTTAACAGCAGGCACATAAACCAAAAAGTACCCAACAAACAAAACAATAGATACAACGATCAATGTGTAGCCAACAAATCTTTTTACCCAAAAAGGAAATCTTCCCCATCTTTTTTCTGTCATTACAGATTTACTCATATTTTCCCCTTCAGGAGTGGCCTGATTTTTATTTTCGTCAAGTAAATTATACATATAGGAATTATTCTAAAGGAATTACCAAAAAAAACCAAATATTAAAATTAAACAGCACCTCTACCAGATATCATTGCGGGAATAGTTAACAAAAGTATTTTAACATCGTACGCAATCGACCGTCTTTGAACATACTCTGCGTCCATCCGAATCCTCACGTCAAAGTTAATATCACTTCGTCCAGAAACTTGCCAAGTCCCTGAGAGTCCAGGTTTTGCCAGAAGCAAAGTTTTTAAATAGAGCTTTGTATCAGGAAAAACTTCTTGCTGTTCAATTAACTCATTCGGCAAATAAGCTCTAGGTCCGACCAAGCTCATTTCACCATTTATAATATTAAAAAATTGCGGAAGTTCATCGATTGAATATTTTCGAATAAACTTCCCAACAACAGTGACCCGAGGATCATTTTTTAATTTATAACTATTTTTTTTGTATTCACTAAGCAAATGTTCGTCATTTTTTAACATCTCATGAGCATGAACAATTTCTCCATCGATTTGATACATCTGCATTGATCGAAATTTAATCATTTTAAATAATTTTCCAGCTTTTCCGACCCGCGTTGGCATAAAAAAAATTGGACCGGCAGTGTCCAATTTTATTGCAATAGCAGTAACTAACATAACTGGTGAGAAAAGAAATATTGCCAAAAGCCCACCAAAAACATCCATCAATCTTTTTGTAATTGTATAAAATCGCCAACTAAACATCTCAGCAATTGATGATGAAACAGTTTGTCCAGTTCCAGATTGAGACTGAAATTGATTATCTATACTCATATCACAAATAATCCTTCATATCTTTCTCTTTAAGCTGTTCAACAATCTTCTTAACTTCCTGAGCTCGATCCTTTGGGCAAATCAGCAGGACATCTTCAGTGTCAACAATTATCATATCGGTTACCCCGATAGTAGCAATCAACTTATTGTTAGTTTGAATCAACGATCTATGAGTGTCATATCCGATAAACTCACCTTTATCGATCAAAACGGTATTCGTTCCCTCATTCTTTGGTGATATTTCATACAAAGCATCCCAACTACCAATATCACTCCAAGTATAGCTCGCTGGAATCATTACCAAATTCTTTGCTTTTTCTGAAATGCCAGTATCGATTGGCTCTGAATCAAGCTCCGCAAAAACTTCCCTTAGTACTTTGTCGTATTCAGGTGTTCCTATTACTTTCTCAATTTTTGAAAGTCCTTCCCAAAGCTTTGGCATATGCTTTTTTATAGAGTCAAGCATAACTGAAACTTTCTGGCTATACTGACCACCATTCCAAAAATAAGTACCAGAAGCAACGTAGGCCTGAGCCGTTACCAAGTTTGGCTTTTCTTTAAATCCTTTAACTTTAAATAAAGACAATCCATTTATCTCTTCAATTTCATCACCACTGTGAATATATCCGAGCTCTGTTGCAGGACGGGTAGGAGAAATTCCCCAAGTTACTATATCATCATGATCTTGGGCATAAACAGAAACAGTCACTAGTACACGCTGAAATTCTTCGATCTCAACGATATAGTGGTCAGAGTGCAAAGAGCTAAACACGGCATTTGGATCTCTATGGCTGATAATCAAACTTGCAAGTCCAACAGCGGCCGCAGTGTTCTTTGGTTCAGGCTCTAAAATAAGATTTTCTATTGATAAATCAGGTATCTCATTTAGAATCTCCTCCTTATATTTCTCACCCGCTACAATGAAAATGCGGTCATTATCTGTTAGCGGAGCAATTCTTGAATAAGTTTCTTGCAATAAAGTTTTCTTCGAAAACAAATTAAGAAATTGCTTAGGTATGTTTTTTCTAGAACGAGGCCACAAACGCGTCCCTCCTCCTCCTGCTAAAATCACGACATAAGGTTTCTCTCTAGGATGAATCATACTACCTCTCTTTCTTTAGTAACATTATACTCCTTTTTAATAAAATTTGCCTCAATTATTTCCTTAAACCGAGCTTGAAAACTCTCTTTAGAAAACCTAGCTGCATTAATTTTACAATCACTTTCAAGAAAACAGGAGTTAAAAAACTTAACAATATCACTCGAATTATTTCCGGACCTAAAAATACAGTTATTCAGAGATTCGGCGGTCTGGTGATCAAAAAATATTCCTGTCTTACCCTCTACAACCGTCTCCAGAGCACCTCCACCACGAAAAGCGACAACCGGCTTGCCGTATGATTGAGCCTCAACTGGGACTATTCCAAAATCCTCATTGGCAGAAAAAATTACAGCAACGCAGCCCAAATAATACCAACTCAATTTATCATCATGGACAAATCCTTCAAAGTGAACATTGCTTTTTGCCATAGACTTTAAATTTCCGACTTCTGAACCTGTTCCCACAATTACAAGATCAATCCCAGAGATATTAAAAGCATCGACAACTATTTCAACATGCTTATAAGAAACTAGACGAGATACAACCAAAAAATAAGGTTTTTTGTTTGGCAATTCAAATAAAGAACTTTTACTTATTTTTGTATTCGAAACCAAAACCGGGGGATAAATTTTCAACGAATCTCTCCTATAATATTTAGAAATTCTCCTACATACTTCGTCAGAAATTCCAATCAACAAATCTGGTCGCTGTGCTTCAAAATAATCGTTTACCCGCAAAAAGTGAGCAAATATAGTAAAAATTAATTTCTTACCAAATCCCAAAATTCCTTTTCCTGACTGATTTAAATAGTCAAAATATCCTGACCAATAGTATCGAGTGGGAGTCAAACAATAACAAACATGAAGTACATTTTTAGGAGTAACAATGCTTTTCGCTTCAGAAGAGGTTATAGAAACGACAACATCGTAGTTTCTAAAGTCAAATTCTTGCCAAGCCAAAGCTGCAACAGGAGGAAATAATTCATGTTTTTTACCAACTATTGGGATTTTATCCAAAAAAGAACTAAATATTTTCCAAGAAGAGGCCCAAGGCGCATTTTTTTTAGAATAAGTTAGTGTATAGAAAGGAGCAACGGGCCAAATTTCATGTAGTGCTGCTAAGACCCTCTCAGCACCGCCAAACTTGTTTATCCGATCATAACAAAATGCGATTCTCATACCTTCTTGATTTGCAATGCGGCTTTAATAAATCCCAAAAATAGCGGATGTGGATCAAGTGGTCTTGATTTTAACTCAGGATGAAATTGTGAGCCAATAAAATATGGATGGTCAACAATTTCCATAATCTCAACCAGCTTTCCATCCGGCGAGGTCCCCGATATTTTCATACCATGCGTCTCAAACTCTTCTCGAAAATCATTATTGACCTCATATCTATGGCGATGTCTTTCTGAAATACTTTTTTTGTCGTACATTTTAGATGCAAGAGTTCCATCAATTAAATTGCATTCCCATGCCCCAAGTCTCATAGATCCTCCATAATCACGACTTAAAAGTTTTTTCTCTTGATCAGGCATTAAATTAATTACTTGGTGTTTAGATTCAGGATCTATCTCTGACGAATTAGCGTCAGAATATCCTAGTATATTTCTTGAAAATTCAATCGCTGCAAGTTGCATTCCATAGCATAATCCCAAATAAGCTATTTTATTCTCACGCGCGTACTGCACTGCTCGAATTTTACCCTCAACATCACGGGCACCAAAACCACCAGGAACAATAATCCCGTTCAACGATTCAAGAGCCGACTGGTCGCGAACTATATCGTGAGCATCTATCCAATCAATTTTGATTTTAGTATCAAGTTCAGCGCCGGCATGTTTCAGAGCTTCAAGCACAGAAATATATGAGTCCGCCAAAACATAATCCCCGGTTGCAAAATATTTTCCGACAATTCCAATACGAACCTCATTTTTTAAATTACTTAAATTATTAATAAATTGTCGCCACTCTTTCAAATCATGCTGTTTACGAGTGAGTCCTAGTTTAGTCAAAATTCTATCGGTCAATTGACCTTGTTCAAAGTTTAAAGGCACTTCATAAACATTCGATACATCTGGCGCCGATACAACATCTTGTTCCTCAAGCCCAGTTGCAACCGATATTTTTTTCAATCGCATAGCATCAATCACTCGTTCAGCGCGTGCCAAAATAATATCTGGTTGAATACCAACAGCGTGCAAATCGCGAATAGACATCTGGGCCGGCTTACTTTTCATTTCTCCAATTGATTTAGGAATTGGCAAATAAGTTATATGAACATGAATAACATCAGACGGATGCTTCAATTTCATCATTCTATTTGCCTCAAGAAACAGCATGTTTTGATATTCACCGGTCGTTCCACCTATTTCAACCAATACTATCTCAGTATCATCATTTTTACCAAATACACTAATTCGGTTAATAATTTCATCAGTAATACTTGTTACCATGTCAACGCACTCACCGTGATACCCCATCTCCCTCTCTCGTTGAATTACTGACAAAAAGATACTTCCTTGCGTAGAAATACTTCTCTTATCCAAATCTTGATTCAAAAATCTCTCATAATGACCCAGATCCTGATCTGTCTCAGTACCGTCGTCCAAAACAAAGGTTTCTCCATGAACAATTGGATTCATAGTCCCAGCATCAACATTTAAATACGGGTCCATTTTTAGAGGAACTACTTTAAAACCTGCCGCTTTAAGCAATAGCGCCATTGAAGCAGTTGCGATGCCTTTACCAATCCCGGAAATAACACCACCAGATACAAATATATACTTCATAGGAGTACTAGATCAAAAAAATATAAAATAAACACCCAAAAAAACAAGGTGTTACCGTGACCGATTGTATTGGTTTTGCACAATATAAATCAATAGGCACTATAAAGTTTTCCAAACCAAGCTTCGATAGAACCCTCTGATTTTCTCGATAAATCCAGCTTTAGCCGATTTTAGTTTAATTGGATACTCTTTTCTTTCGCCCGATGACAAATCAATCTGAGTATTTAAAGCCCCTCCATCTTCAGCTATAAAATCAATTGAACTTGAACCAGCAGGTAAAACAATTGAGTAGTAGCCACGAGAATCAGTCGTTGTACCCGTGTCGTAGGTTGAAACTTGTACGCGAACATTTTTTAAAGGCTGACCTAAGCTATTTAAAACTCTCCCATAAATCACTCCCGGATTATAGAATCGTCGCAATGTTTCATACACTTTTCTAGTTGTAAAATCGTCGTTAATAAGACGCGTAGTTCCAAACCTAAGAGTCCAATAATTAAGTCCAGAAACAGATCCACGATATCTATAAAATAGCTTCATCATATCTGAAACAAACAAGGATTGTTCTGATTCAGTCATATCTCCATTTATATCAGGTATAGGCGCACCAAATTCTCCTAGAATAATCTTTGAATGAAATTTATCTCTAAAATACTTTAGATAATCTTCCATGTCAATCAAATTTTTTGAATAATGATCAATAGTTACAGTATTCCCAATAGCATCAAGTCCTTCAGACGTATACATGTTTTTTGCAATCCATCCATTCATCGAAAACCAATTTACTGTAACTGAAACACCGATATCTTCAAAAGCGATCTTTTCAGTCTCATACTCAGAAGCTAAAAAAGATAAATATTTAGATAAAGTTGAAGAATTATTATTTCCTGCAAACGGCCCTCCATTTTCAGCCTCAGGAGCACCCGTAAAAATATCTCCAGACTTAAATAATAATCTATTCTCTAAAATAAATTTTCTGGTCAATTCAAGATGTTTATCGATGCTCATGTCCTTAGGATAATCAAACCACCCTTCCCACCCTGCAAAATTCCCTCTAAACCATATCGACAAACCATGCTCACGAGCCCTCCATATCCATACCTGCAAAACAGGGAGAAACTCATTATCATATGGAGTAGCAATCGAGATACAATTTGCACCGGTATCTGCAATTAAACCAACTTCTCGTTCGATATCTTTATTTGCTTTTACTAAATCTGTCAACTGAGCCCGCGCCATATCTCTTGAAGATTTCATAGTATCTATACATTGATATTCCCAAAATTTTGTAATATTTGGCTGATCAACATGAATGTGCTCTGTTCGGTATGCATCAATTAAATCAAATACAACCAAAATTAAAACAAAAGAAAGCAATGGGATTAAAACAAACAAATATTTTTTCATAACCAAAGTTAATTATTTGGAATACGTTTAAATATTAAGATCTCATCAGAAGTATATACTTTATTAAAATATTTAAATAAACGAGCTTGAACTACAGGATCATCATAAATAGCTTTCCAAACCGTGTCCTCTTTTTGCATTATCACCCACTTGGCATACCTGTCAGGTTCTTTCAATGATTCTTGCCAAAAAGGCTTATTGCCAATATATATAATGTTTTGCATAGGAATATTTGAACGGACTACACTAATAGTACGAGCATAATCGTCAAGCAAAACTAATCCACCGTCATAAGATTTTTTCATCCACTGTTCAGCATCAGGCCTTTTAGCATGCGACAATCCAATTGTGCCGTCTTCAAGAGTTAAAACGTGGGAGTAGCCAACAGCAAAAAGTAAATATTGAAAAATAAATAGTCCTGCAAGAATTAATTTTGTTAAACGTGCTGATATGGAAAATAAATAGGATGCAAAAATCGCTATAAACGGCAACATCAAAAGCCCGTAACGAACGTTAAATAATCGCCATTCAAAGCTTATCGGTGTCAGCGCAGGTATAAATATAACAGATTGCCCCAAATACATTGTCAATACATTAAATATAAAAGGTACTAGCAAGATAATCGCTGTAAAATATCTATACCTAAATTTTTTATTAAACATATAAATCAAAAACCCAATAATCGCTACTCCAAAGATTATTATTCCGCTATTACTCCAAGAAGTTACCGTATAATATTTTATCGATTCAGCTAAATTATGGTATGCAGGGAGTTCGCCTCTTGAAAGCCAGCTATTTTGTTGCGATTTAGCTGAAAACTGACTATTCGTAAAGTAAAGTGGATCACCTAATATTAGATAGCCCCAACCAAACCACAAAAATATTCCTACAAAAGCAAGAGATCCAAACATTACCACTAAGCCTTGCATTTTACTCCACATCTCGCGTTTTCTAATATAAAGTAGAACGAGTACAAACGCTTCAAACATAACCAAAAACCAGCCATCATACCGCGACAAAGTTGCACAAAATCCAAAAAACGCTGCAACAACAAGATAAATCATGTTTCTTTGGTCATTAATAAATCGCAAAAAGTAATAACTAGAAAGAATAAAGAACGCAATCAAAACCATTTCAGTCATCGGGGTTGACTGCATGTACAAAACATTCGGATTTAGTCCAAATATCAATGCAGCGATTATGCCGGCCAATTGATTCTTCGTTAGCAGAAACACTGTTTTGAACAAAAAGACACAAATGATAATATAAGCTACCCCAGAAACAATCGACCCTGCCAAGCCAGTTCTATACAAAGGCTCGATTGCAACAAGAGGAACCATAAATAAATGTGGTAAAGGAAGCCAGATTCCACCAGCCTGGGCAATTCCTGGTGTGATGCTATCTATGATTCTTTTAGAAATATTTAGATGCGACTCTGAGTCACCATACGCGACAATTGCATCTATCGAAAAATAATAATAAGTAGCAGTAATTGAACACATTGTAGCAATGACAAAAATTATCAGTTCAATTTTTCTTGACAAAAAGAAATCTGAGATTTTAGGCCAAATAGAAAATGGTATTTTTATTTTAATTTGCATTTTTTTTACTATTACTATAATAACTACTAATCAATATAACTAACATTGCTGTAATTATTATCCAGTACAAAACAACATAATAATCGAACAAATCGATTCTATTCTGTAAATATGTATTAAAAACAAAACTACTACTACGCCCAGACATCAAGAAATCATAGTTTAAGGCGAAATTATATTTCATTTTTAAATACTCACCCTCAATTTGAGGTGGCACAGCATTTGTTGTCAAAGCGCCCAAGAGTGCAACCGCAACTGAGAATCCAAATGTTAGAAATATAAATACCCGAGACACCAATTTAAAGCGAGTAATTTGCAGCCAATATCCAACAAAAAGAGACAGGACAGCAGAAACCAAAATCATATACCTAGCACCAAACGCCCATCCACCCCAAGGGTCTCCCCAGCTTGAATACAAAAACACATTAGCTGCAATTATTCCCAAAAGTGTGCCTACTTCTCTTGTCATTCCTTTTTTAATCAAATTATAAATTCCGAAGAATGAAAATATAAATACCGGATAGTAAAACAACAATCCTCGGTCAGTCGAAATCAAAACGGTATAAAATCCAAACGGAATATTGTATTCATTAAAAAATCCTACTGGATTCTTTTTTGATTCTGCGGCTTTAACTTGACTCGCCTTATCTGCCTCAGAAATTTGAAGTAGATCTAGCTCACGAACATGTTTAACACCAACAATACTTCCACTAACTTTTTTCCAATCACCAAAATTCGTGTAATTAAAATAACCATGCCAAGCGCTCACAAGAATAAATAGAATAGATGTAAATATAAAAGCTAATCTAGCATTAATCTTAAACGATTCAACACTAAACTGAATTGAAAATGAGTTTATAAAGAAATAAATCATTACTGGCGCCATCAAAAATGCGTTAGGATAATCAATAAGCATTCCAAGACCGTAGCATAGCCAAGTATAAGCTCCCCAAACCCAAGAAAACTTAGCTTTTTGCGAATATTTCCAAACAGCGTAAAAACCTGATAGTACAAAAAACGTCGTAACATGATGTTGATATAAAGTTGTAGCGTAAGACCAACCGCTCGACGAAAATCCAAAAATAAGTGGAGCTACCAAAGAAAGCAATATAGGAAGTTTAAAAATATTTTTACTAATTTTGTACAGTACAACTAAATTTAAAACTGCAAAAATAGCAATTGTTGAAAAGGCTCCAACTTGTGCAAAACCAATTGATTTACCAATCAAATACAAAGGTAAAGCTAAAATAGAAATACCAGGAGCGAAAAATATGTAATAACGTCCATCAAAAATACCAACATCCGGATATGCTGCATCGGCTAAATCTGAAGTCAAGTCATACCGTCCAAAATCACCTAGCGACATTGTCATCAAATATCGACCACGCTCTGGAGAAAGTTCGAACGGCTTAGTTGCCTGATCTAAATTATTTTTAAATGCAGATGCCTGAGGATTTCCTAGGACTCCGCGCAAAGTTAAGGAATACAATAAAGTCCCTATTAAAATTAAAAATATAATAGCTACAAAGTTTTTAAACATTTAAACCTTTCGAACAACATATTTAGAGCTAGTAGATACGTCCCAAATAGAAGATGTTCGCTTCTGCCATACTAGCATCAACCGAACGTATCCAACTAATCCAAAATACAAAAAAGCGTAGTGTGGCTGCTTGGCGATATACTTAATCAATTCTAAAGTAATTTTTGTTATTGGTATATAAAAGGATTCTCTAACTTTACTTTTACCAAATTGTTCATCAAGAAGCGGCCGTCCAGAAAAAAATCTTAAACTTTGTTTCAAATGATCGCGAAGATTTTGCGGAGATCTATAAAGTATCTCAGCTTTAGGGGCATAATAAAAGCAAAAACCGGAATTAATACATGATAAATATGAATAGGCATCTTCACAAGAAATATTTTTCCAACGAAATCCATTCAAAAACTCTTTAGAAAAAGCCCTAGCTCGGCCATGGCAAAGATATATATTATCTTTTGCTTTAATTGATTCAAATAGTCGACGCTTAAAATGTACAGAGGAGTTTAATATTTTTTCAAAAAAGATTTCAGCAGAGGCAGGCAGAATAGCACCACCGACTATTCCGATCTTGCTATTAAAACTGAATGGCTCAATTATCTCAGTCAAAAAATTGCTATTATTAGGCAAAACATCCGCATCAATAGTTACCAATATATCACTAGTATTCTTTTGTGCAATTTCATTCATTCGATAAGGCTTTCCTCTTCGTTGCATATATTGAATCAGCTCAATCCGTGAGTCAGAAACAGCATTAATTTCGCTAAACATCGAATCTTTGCTACCATCAGAAATCACTATGATTTTCTCTAGGCGAAAGTCTGTCTCCGTTTGCTTTACGAGAGATTTCAAGAGAGCACGAATATTTTTTGTCTCGTTATAGGCCGTGATACCAATAGTGACAGTTTTCTTTTCTTGATACATAGTATAAGATTAATAAGGCTGTAAGAAAATTAATATAGGTCATTATACACGAAAAGTTAATAAAAATCCAGTATGAACGCCAAAATCGACGATATTATCCGCAAAATTACCGAAAAAAACTATACATTATTATGTATTTCACCTCATTTGGACGATGCGGCACTATCAATAGGCGGATTATTAGGCCAAATTACCAACAAAATCGTTAATATTACCGTTTTTACAATGAGCTCAGAGTTAAAAGACTCATTATCGGTCAAAGCATTCTTAAAGCAATGCGGCTATAATCAAGCCAAAAATTTATATATTGATAGAATTAGCGAAGATAAAGCTGCTTTTTCAAAACTTAATGCCGACTCTTATCATCTTGGACAAATTGACGCGCTTTGGAGACCTCTTCCCAAACCAAATGCATTCCAAAAACTACTTTCCAAATTACTTCCAGAATTTCTGTACACCTACCCCATATACAGAGTCAACGTAGTTTCTGGAAAAGTATCGAAAAATGATAAAATCACAATCGAAAACATAGAAAGCCAAATAAAAAATATCGCAATACAGAATAAAAATCCAATATTACTTTGTCCTATCGGAATCGGAAAGAACGTAGATCATATATTAGTCCGCGACTTATGCTTAAATTTTGACCTAGAAACAATTTATTGGTCAGATTTTCCTTACAATCTAAGCTGTTATCCAGATCAAGATTTTATTCAAAAAAACAACCTTCAACAATTTGAAATAAACTTTGATCAAAATAAAAAAAATAACTTTCTGAGAGAATACAGAACACAATTTAAAGCTTTATTTAAAGACGATAAAGTTCCAATAAAAAACGAAATAATATATTTAAATCAGGAATTTGTAGAAAAAATCTTATCAAAATAGTTTTCGTATTTTTGACAAACATTTGTCCAACTGAATTGTTGGGAATATTCAACAGCATTTTTTGACATAATCTGTCTTAACGTTTGATCATCCAAGAGCTCGTCAATCTTTAAAGCAAGCGAGTTTACGTCAAACGCGACTGCACTTTTTGATAAACCACTCGGTATCCAGCTCAAACTATCAAGAGCAAAGTGTACAACCGGTTTACCATAAGACATAGCTTCAAGTGCAACCAGACCATAAGTTTCAAACCTTGAAGACAAAACAAACAAGGTACAATTCCTATAAAGCAATTCTTTCTGGTCCCCTTCTACTCTTCCTATTATTTCAATTTTATTTTGACACCCGGATTTTAATACAAGTCTTTTTAGACTATCTTCATCGGACTTATTACCACCACCAGCAATAACAAGCCTATATTCTTTATTCTTAATTTTCGAATACGCATCTATCAGTAAATCCAAGCCTTTTTGATTAATTTCAATTCTCCCCAAAAATAAAATATATTTTTCATCTTCATCTTGAACATTTTTTTCAATAGGAATATCAATCCCATTGCTTATTAATTCAATTTTTGCAGAGCTATTGTGCTTTCTAATTTTGTCAAACAAAAAAGGTGAGGGAATACAAAAATATTTATAAGTAGAAAGACCAATATTCTCAATTAAATGAAAAGGGATACGGTATTTTCTCATCATATCCTCGCCACTTAGCATCATAACCAAAGCAACAACAGGTTTTGTCGTAAACAACTGCAAAAAACTAGTTGAAAAAGGAGGCGTAAAACTCTCAACCCAAATATCAAACTTTGTAGTAATCACATAATAAATCAAAAAAAAGTGAAAAAAAAGTTGATTAATTTTTGAACCAAAAATAAGTGACCCAATATATTTATACTTAACCTCATCAAGCTCATAGTCACGACAACCTACAAATCTACCGGTAAAAACCGTAATAGAGTATTGTGAAGTCATGCGCTTAACTAGTTCATGGACCACTCTAGCACCACCTCCACCATAGCTAGGATTATTCAAATTATCGAAAATAGAAAGAATTAAAGTTTTTTTCATTTAATGAACTTTTGTCGATTCAATTATCGTCCATACGCCTTCATAATTCAATTTGTTAAATTGCACTAAAATTTTAGGGAATATTAAATAGCCCAAATATACCAAAACCCAAAATGGCTGTTTAAATAAATATTTTAAAAGGATTTTAATTTTTGCCCAACCGGTAATAGTATAATATTTATCTACTAGTTTTGAATCAAAAATATGTTCTTGGATTGCTTTCGATTTTAAAAATCGTCTCATCTGTTTAACATAATCTTTGAATGTTGATGGCAAATGGAAATACGCAATAGCATTTGGAGCCGTCGCAAACTTAAAACCCTTACTCATACATTCAAGAAATATAAAAGCTTCATCAGCACTCGTCGGAGGAAATCTTACACCTTTGTAAAAAGATTTTCTTAAGGCACGTATTGGTCCTTCCCTTAGATATAGCTGAGAGTTTTTTTGTAGTTTTTTTGTATCATTCCAAAGTTCAATACCAGTATTCACAACCCGCTCGCTAAATGTCTTTGGCTCAAATGGCATAGTTACACCACTTACAAGGCCAACATCAGCGTCAAGTAAAAACGGCACCACTAAACGCGAAACAACATAATTATCACAAAGGCAAATATCAGCATCAAATTGAATTAAAATATCAGAATTTACAATAGCATTTAAATCATTCAAACGTTCAGATTTACCTTTACGCAGGCCGTCCTCAAGAACCATGATTCTTGGATCCTCAATACTTTTCGCTATTGCAACAGTCTGATCAGAGCTACCATCAGATATTACAATTATCTTTTCTATGACAAAATTTTCCTCAATTTGTAAGCAGCAACTTTTTACAATATTATAAATTGACTTTTCTTCATTATAGGCGGGAATACACAAGCTAACAGTTAAATTATTTTTCATACTACCTCTTTTTTATTACTGTTTTGACTCAATCAAAGAATATTTAAATGCCATTTCAGGAGAAACTTCCTCAGTATTGATAATATCCAAAAATGCATCAGAACTAATTCTCCAATCAAAAGATCTTCCCCAACTTAAAGCGCTATTACTAAGTTCTGCCAACTTTTCAGGATTTTTAATCAGTTCAATAATTTTATTTGCAAAAGCGTTGCTATCCCCATATTTAACAAGATACCCAGTCACACCATCTCGTACTGAGTCGCAAAGCCCTGGAACATTTGAAGCGACTACCGGAGTACCGCAAGCATTTGCTTCAATTGAAGTAATCCCCCAACCTTCCAGAAACGATGGATTCACAAACACCCACGCAGATTGATAAAGTTTTATTTTTTCTTCTTCAGATACTTTACCCGTAAATATAATGTTTTTGCTTACGTCCAATTTTTTTGCAAGACTCTTTAAATATGTTTTTTCTTCGCCATCCCCTGCTATCACGATTTCGATATTTGGAATTTCCTCTATAATCTGTTTTGCAGCGTAAATCAAAACATCAACACTTTTGTAAGACTTTAGTCTACCCAAAGACAAGATCATAGGATTAGATCTTTTTGTACTAGGTTGTAAGTGCAATAAATCAACCCCGTTGTAAACTATATCAACTTCTTTTTTTGTCAATCCCACTCTCAATATTTCATTCTTTGTTGAAGGAGACACTGTTATAACTTTACAGTTTTCATAAACATAAGGCATTAATCTTTTTTCTAAAAACATTGCAAGGTTTGAAAAAGGTGGCTTTAAATTTTTTCTAAAAATGTCTTGATGAACGTGATGAATCACTAAAAATCGCTTTTTTTCAGCAGTATACAAAGGGGTAAAGAAAGGAATCCCATTTTCACAATCTACAACAACATCGTATTTCCCTCGGAATTGAGTCAAATAATAGAAAAATGCCCAAATATATACAAAATAAAAACCCCCACGCCTGACTATTTCTACACCGTCAATTTTGTCATATCGAGGCGAGTAACCATCATTACCACAAAACAAAGTCACTTTATTCCCATTAACAACCCAGCGTTTGGCTAGTTCATGGATATATACTTCAGCACCACCAGAATAAACATGTTTTGTATCTCTCCAATTAAATATTAAAATTCTTTGTCGATATACAGAAGGATCGTATGTTTTTGAAACAGGCACCAGTAAACCAATGAAATCTACAACATTTCGAATAAAAAATTTTAGTATGTCACGCATTCTCATTCTCTTTGTCATGCTTGAACTCCTGATCGAACAATATTATCTTCAATCAAATTTCTACCAATATTATTCTGGCTTTGTTCCACCGATTTTTTATTTTGCAAATGCAAACCATGTTTTGTTTTTGCCCAATGATGAGGAGCAACAATCAATTTATACAATGCGTACCAAGCCGCAACACTCATCCAAAGCCAGTAGATCGGAACCAAATAAATATATTTGATAATCTCGTAATGCTCACGCTTAGCGCAACCGATCATGTAGTAAAACGTATATAAAAAGTTACCACACACAAGACAAACAACAGCCATATAAAAGACAACTGGAGGGAAAAAAGACTCAACAATCGGTCCAAATGTAGTTCTAGCAGCGAAATAACCAATAGTTATCGCCCACATCAATGGATTAATAAACAAGGATAGAATTTTTCCACCAACGTTAAATTGTAAAGCAATAAAATGTCTAAAATTTGCTTTTGTAAAAAATATTTTTGGGTTTCTCATATGCACAAAATAGGAAACCATGTATCCCTTTATCCAGCGTGAACGTTGATGCAACCAGTTCATGTAATCACTATTTGCTTCTTCAAGTGTTGTAGAATCCAAAAGCGCAGTAACAAACCCGCGTTGCACAAGCCTTATTCCTAGGTCACAATCTTCGGTCACATTAAATCCATCCCAACCGTTCATCAAGCGCAAATCGCGGGTTTTAAAATGATTCGATGTTCCACCAAGAGGAATCAACGCATTGATTGACTGCAAACCAGTTAGTACCAAATCAAACCAAAGTGAATATTCTGCTGTAAACAATCTGGTTAAAATATTTTGATGAGGATTATAGTAATTTAATTTTGCTTGAACACATTTAACGTTGACTGCAGATTGATTGAAAGCAAGGACAGCTTTTTTTAATTGCAATTTGTCTGGAATATCCTCAGCATCATAAATAACAATATACTCACCCGTTGCCTTAAGTAGCCCGTAATTACATGCCTTTGGTTTTGTTTTAGGTTTTGAATGAGGAACAACAACAATATCAAAGTTCGATGGCAGATTAAATTCCTGTGCTTTCTGAACAGTTTCAGGATCATTCTCTTCAAGTAGCAACATTATCTGAAGTTTATCTTGTGGATACTCAAGTTGCGACATCGCACTAACAAACTGTGGCAAAACTTCCCATTCCTTGTACAAAGGGCAAAAAATAGTATACTTTGGCCAGAAACTATCTGGATACATTGAAACTTCGTCTTCGCTAATTTTAATTTCAGGTGATTTAGCAAAACTTCTGTAGATTAAATACAGATTAAAAAATAAATCACAAAAATAAAGGGTGGTCAGTCCTGCAATCGCGATAACAATTGTAGCGTGCCAAGAAAAAACCAATCCCAAAACAATAAGTAGCAAAATTGACAACAAAACAATTTTTTGCGCTCCGGTCAAAGTTACTAAAGCACTTTCAGAGTGGTGAAGCTGTGAATGAAATACATACTTTGTTCCCTTATAGTGGAACCCTTGACCTTCCTCAACAATCCTATCCGGATGCAAATGAATAACTTGATGACCTTTAAATTTTAACTTGAGCGCGTTTGAAGCGATAATATAAGCATCACGAATCACATTAATATTTGAGACTCCACTCAATCTTTCAGCAAATTCCATCGGGACGGTCTCGATTATATATCCGGCATCCTTACCCAAAACCAGAAACTCCAAATCAAAGGTCCAATTTGTTGGATTAATTTTAATTCTCTCAATTATTTCTTTTTTGAATACTTTAAGTCCAGATTGAACGTCGCAGTACAAAGAATGTAGTGTCTTAGCAAATATAAATCTAAATACTCTAGTCGATAGTTTCCTGACCCCACTCTCCCGTGCGTCAATTCTATTTGCAACAACAATGTCAGCGCCATCAACTATTTTATCAACCATCGAAGGAATGGTTTCGGGTGAATATTGCAAATCAGCATCAATCATTGCAATCAAATCATATTTAGCTTTTTTAAAGCCAATCATTAAACTTTCAGCTTTTCCCTTTTTGATCTCTCTTGATTTAACAACTAAATTAACTGGATAATCGCGGCTAAGTTGTTCGACTAAACTTTGCGTCAAGTCAGTAGAGTTGTCATCCACAATTATTACTTCAAATTCAATATTTTTTCCTATCAAAACTGAAGATATTCTCGTAATTAAAGCACTTACGTTCCCTTCTTCATTATAGGTTGGCACAACAATCGATATCGCTTTTTTAATATCCATAAAAATGATACCCAAAATATCTACAGATTCTGGGCAGAATAGTATTAATAACGCTACTAGCTATCAAAAATGCGGCTAATTTGACCGCTGTTCATTTACAAATTTTTGGAAATCTTCAAACAAAATCCTATAGTTACGACCAAATCTAATCGCTTTTAGCCTTCCCGATCGAATATATTCGTAGACAGTCAGAATATTTAGCTTTAATGCATCCGCAATTTCTTGCGCCGTTAGAAATGAATATGACATATGAATAATACTATATACCATATTTAAGGCATAATAACAATACCCTACTTGGTTTCACTATGTTTATCTATGGTTTTCTATATGCCACCATATTTAAGTTCAGTAAAGCCAGTAATACAATAAATTCAACCAAAAAAACAACAACTTAAAATCTAATTTAAATAGAACTATTATTTTTGACTAAAAATTGTTTGTAAATATAGGCTTTTGAGCTTTATTCCATCAAATTTTTTGACTTCAGCGTAATTTTCTCGAGCATATTTTGGATCGGAGTATGAGATATAGCTCATGTATAAATCTGCCCACTCATGGTTAAAAGGTGTTTTATTTTTATCAGAAACAAATTTTTCAATTTTTTGAAAATCGCCAACAGATTTTAAATAAATTGAAGCCGGAGAAATTGGCAGAAATTGAATTCCGATAATATTCATAACATCAGCACTAAACCAGGTAGAAAAATCTCGTTTGCCACCCCAAACTAGTGAAGCTATTACAGAGCCGTATCCGTCAGGAAAAGGGTTATTCTTTCCAAACCAATATTTTGATGTACCCTCTAGTTCCTGACTGAATAGCCACTGGCCTCTACTAGACAGCTCCTTATCACCTTTTATGTCACCCCAAATTTTAATCGCATACCAAGCATTCAATGCTTCAGACGTTGACTCCTGATTGTTACCATCGGCAAAATTGGCTCGTCCATCGGCCCATGAATGGCCTTCATAAGCTGAAAAATATCTCAGATAAGGATAGTTACTATTCTTATCTCGATCAAAGCTTGCAATATCATTTATCATTTCAGACACAATTGAATTACTCCATTTCAAACTATCCGGGCGAAATTTATACAGTACAGCACTCGCTCGAATATAATACCCGTAGTGAAAATGGTGATCGTTTCCAAATTCATTTCCAAATTCTGGTTTTTTCGATTTTAATAAATGTGTCTCCTTATCGTATTCAAAATCATCGAATGATTTTTGCAGTACTGTCTCCAGCTTTAACAGCAGCTGATCACGTTCCTCCAACATTCCATATAGATCAGAAAGCTGGATCAAACTTGTTAAAGATCCAATCCAAGTCCCTTTAAAATAAACTCCATCAGGAGGGTTTTCTTTTAATATTTTTTCAGTATCACTTTTGACTGCTTCCTTAATTAAGACTGAATCTGATTCATTCTGAACTTTATCGAAAGTAAAATTTAATTTAGGAATATTTTGATTACTTGAAAAACCTGAAGTTTCAACAAGTTGCATATCACCTAAAACAGTTTTATATACAGCGTTTTCAATCAAATCAGTGCCAGTTACTTTGCCGTGGTGTGGCCAAACTGTCGTTAAAATTTTATTATTATTTTCACTAGCATATGCCCAATTAGTTTTTATTGATTCCGTAGTTTCGAAAGAAATTTCAGTATTTATTACACGATTCCAGTCGTAATTACCAAACTTTTCAATTATATTTGCTGAATCATTCGGCAAGATATTAATCCTCCATTGATCAGAGTCCGACGACATTTCAAACGTCCCTTCACTTTCAAAACTCGAATTATTACCAGATTTTGACTGAACGAGCAAAATAGCTCCATCTCTTTTTATCAAAACACCCATGTCAACTTTGGTAATCAAAGCACCTTTGCATTCAAACTTTAGTCTCTTTGCTCCTCCAAGATATGTCACTGGAGAACCTTGAACAAAACTAAATTTTAAATTATCACCAACCAAAATATCTACATTCCAATCACCATATCCAATTATTTTACTATTCAAGATTGGATTACCTTCCGAAACGTTACAAAGTTCATCAAAAGATCCGAAAATCGTTTTCTCGGTAGATTTTACTTGTGGAACAGAGACCCCAACACCTCGTTTGGTAATCTGGTAAGCGCCTGGGTAAACAAACATAGGATTTGATGGAAACTGATAAGCACTAGAGAACCACGAGTTTGTTTTATAAATTGTCCGTAGATCATGACCTGAGACCGACAGTGATACGCCGTCCAGCGTTTTACCTGATAGTATAGCATTATTTGAAATATTATTTTTCGTCATTACGAAGAATGTTACGACAAGTAAAACTAAAATTGGAATCACTATAATAAATCTTTGTTTCATAAATTAAAACCTAAACCTTATTTACCAATAATAAACGAGTTCCAAAACTCAACAACTCTAGTTACAGGACGCTTAGCGTCACCATCGCTTACCTTGTTTACAACTTCAAGAGATTCCCCTTCCAAAAATGCAGGCCCTTCTTCGGGGTCTACAAAATCAAATACCAATTCATATCGATTTTGATCGTACCCTTGTCCGCTCTGAACACGTCCAACTCCCTCAAGAACTAATTTATAAATTTGTTGAAAACGAGGACTATAAACATTCAACTCTTTTGTTTTCTGTATTTCAGAATATTGAGTAGGATTAACATATCCTACCAGCTTAACTTTTTCATCAGCAAACATCGTAATCAAAGGAGTGCCTTGGCCAACAAAACTTCCGGAAGCACTATTGATTTTGTAAATCACACCGTCTTTTGGTGCACGAATTAAAAACTGTTCTTTTTGAGACCTCAAAACCTGAGCCTCAGTATCAGCCGACAAATTGCGGTCTGCGACCTTCTCCAAAGCCTCTAATTTCTTCTCCAAAGCTTCATCAGACAATTGTGCTACGAGTTCACCCTTTTTAACATGTTGACCGGTCTTAACATCTACAGAGTCTAGTCTGCCTCCCACGGGACTTGTCAACTCAATATTCTCTTTTTGAATTGAGAAAAACAACGGTTCACGCTGCGCTTCGTACGAATTAACTTTACGCGACAAGGCCAAAGAAGAAATCGCAAAAGCCACCAAAAAAATCACAATAAAATAAATAAAATTTAATGCTCCACCTAAAAATGATTGAAACTTATTCATAAATACCCCTTTTAATTTCTTGATACGAAGTTACTATAACTAGTATCCAAAAATAAAAATTAAACATAATCAGCCCCTAATAGCTAAATTCCCCTCAAGCAAAAGAGTTGGACTCTCCGTCTCCTCTTTCACAATTCGGTTTTCGCCTGTAATAAAAATAATAAGCAAATACATGTTCCACAAAGCCCAACCAGTATTAAATAGAGTAGCCCAAAAATTCGTAGTCTCATACCAACCAATCACTAAACTAAAACAAGTCAACATTATCAAAAGAATATGTGGCCAAATCCACTTCATCAAAAACTCACGCTTACGAATACTTGTTGTCGCAGTTGTCGCAACCCATTCATATTTTGTACTAAAAATAGTTGTAAAAATAGCCAAAAGATAAGGGTAAAAGCTACCCAAAGAAGTCGCTATTGTCGCAATATGCAGTTTTCCTAAGAGAAGAAAGCTTAAACTATAATACAAAGCAAAATAAGGAACATAATGCAAAAGCCAAACTGCACCATCGTTCGTGTTAAGAGGCTTAACTCCAAACATTAAATAAAGAATAGGCATCAATATATAAACCAAGATAGAAATTCCAACTAAATAAAACAAATTCGAGCTGAAATAATGAACCTTTTGATCCGCGGTCAGATGTTTAGAAAACAGTGGATTACGAAAAAACAACATTCCTAGTCCCCCACGCGCCCATCTCAATTGCTGTTTAAAATAAGCAATAATCGTTGAAGGGGCTTGTCCACGAGCCAAGACTTCATTAACAAACAAAGTGCTCCAACCTTTCTCGTGCAACAAATAAGAAGTCCAGATATCTTCAGAGTGACTAACCTCAGCTATTCCACCAATTTCATCAATAGCTTTTCTACGAAATACCATATTAGTACCAACACAAAAGGCAGCATCTGAAATATTTTTCGACGGACAAATGTGCTTATAAAATATCTCTTGCGCTTGAGAGGTTCCTAGGGCAATAAATTGATCAGTATTCGTAAAAAATTGCGGAGATTGAACCATTGCCAATTTTGGATTCTCCATATAAGGCAAAAGTTTTACGATAAACTCTCGGTCAGCGATTTGGTCAGCATCAAATATTGTGAAAAATTCACTCTTACAGCCCTTCAAACCGTTGTTAACATTACCTGCCTTTGCAAACAATCTGTTTGTTCGAGTAATATAATTAGCACCCAATTCTTTAGCCAATTTCATCACCAAGTTCGACTTGCCGTCATCCAGTATAAATGTTTGGTGTGGATATTCCATCGCAATTGCAGCAGATACTGTTTTTCTAACAATATCGATGTCCTCTCCAGCCACAGTAATTAAAATGTCAATTGTTGGAGATTCATTCTTCAAAAAATCACCATGCATGATCTTTAGCTTTCTATGATGTTCAGGAACAACTACATCAAGCAAAATAGTTAGCCACAAAGACATTATCGTGATAATACCAATTCCATCAGCCACAAGCTGAACAATATATAGCATCTTGTTATCAGCATTATTTGGATTAAAAACATACGAAGCATAATATATAATAATAATTGGTGCAGCGAACAAAAATAAAATTGTCAACGCATGTAGCGGTGTTGCGGTAGTTCTAGATTGGAAAAATGATTTCATTGGTTAACCTCTCTATTCTTTCTACTCATAAATACAGCTATACCGCCTGCTCCAGCCACATTTGATATGTTAAACCCAAGAAGCAGCCAGTGCCAAATAGGCCATTCATTAATCAATCCAAGAGAAACAGGCAACGATTTTGTACCAAAAGTAATATACATAAATCGCAACGAAGTAGGTTTAATGTTAACTTGTATATCTGAATTGCTTTTCCAAGAGGAATCATAGCTTTGAGTTACTATCAATACTGGGTCGTTAAATTTTGGAACATTCGTTAAATCAAATAAATATTCATCTGTCGGAACAAACTGCATTGGGACTGGTACTAAAGTTCCGTCGGTTATTAGCTCTGAAAATTTAATAACCTCATCATCCCACAGTTTATATGAATCAGCATAAAGGCTAGGTTTTTGCAGATTTGAAAAATTAACGAGTTTTTCAGCGACAAATCGCTCTACCAAATATGCATTGGCAATGGGACGATTATTGTGTAAAACCGAAAACACACCAGTTTCAGTAGTCACACTACCTTCCAAAGTAAATCCACCTTCTGTGGTCGACAAAGCGTCAATTAGTGGCGACAACTCAGGCAAAAAGATATATTCGACACCAAAAACTTGCGAATAAACAGAAATTAGATTAATTTGACGCCTAGTCACACCAGTATAAGCGATATCTGTAAGCATTAAACTTCTAAATCTTTGACCATTTGGATGAGCTTCTCTGTGTTCGTTATATGAGTTTACATAGCGCAAACCCAAATTTCCAAAATAGCTTGCTTCTGAAACGTTGTCAGTATAAATACTTCCCTTTGGGACTTTAGATCCGAAATATTTAGCCACAGGATTCTCAATTTTTTTCACCGGCTGACCTGAATATCTCGAAGCCATTTCAATCGCGTTGGTAAAAGAAACCGCAATCACAATAATAAAAATTGTAATCACAAATCTAGATTTATTTTTCGAAAGCGCAGAGTGAGCAAGCGCGCCAAACGAAAAAGGCAACAACATTCCCAAAACTGCGATAGCTCTAGAAATCTGAAGAGAACCAATAAAACCTGGAATATATCCGTTCAGCCCAGACCAAATAAATAGTAAATATAAACTACAAAATAAATGTAAAACTTTTGCCCATCTCGAAACTGAATCTGTTCGAAGGAAAATTACAAACCATCCAACCAACATCAATGCAAAATAAACTATAGACAAACCGAAATCTGCACCGTTAACCGAACCTTTCCAGTATAATATCGATGACAGAATTGGATTTGCGTAACTATATCCTGACAAAAACTGTGAAGCGAAAAAATAAGAAAAACCTAAAACAAACATCAAAAATGATGCTATTAGGCCCTTCTTTTGCAAAATATCTTTCCGGAAAAGAGCGAGTAACAAAAACAAAGCGCTTAATGTATACCCAACAACCGGGTGCAATGCCCAAACCAATCCTGATAAAGCCGCCAAAAAATACAAATAATATTTATCCTCAGAAGCCCGAGCGAAAATATATACATAAAACGGAATAATTATCATTACAATAAAAATAGAAAAGTCAGAAATTGATATCCATTGATGGGAAAAACCAAAAGAAATCATCGTTCCAAAAAAAGCAGGAAAAGGTCCAACTTTAAGCAACCTAAGAGTCAAATACATCATTACTCGAAGTAGGATAAAAACAATTACCGTCAGAACCAACATTGCGTGAGTAATACTAAAACTAGTCAAAAGAATTAAACCTATTACAAGATAATGAGCTCCAAAAGGATATGCTTGCCAATGATTGATTCCACTACTCCAGATATGATCCCATGAAACCAGTCCATAGTTCAAAAGTGATTTAATTCGAAAGGCATGATATATCCAATCCTGATATCCTGTAGATAAATATTCAGCTCCTAAATAAAAGCCAACTAAAAAATATCCCGCACAAGATATTAAGACAATAGCAAAGGCATCAAACAACAATTGACGTAAATTAATATGCATAATTTTGTATTATTATTTATTATAAACTTTCAATCCTATAATTATACTCGAAGTGATTGAATTTAGCAAATAGTGTATAATTACTATAACATATATTTAGTATTCATATTATAACAAATATTGATATTAATAATATATATTAATTGATATAAATACAACCTGTACAGATAGAAGGACTATATGAACTTTTACGAATATCTCGGCATCAAACAAACAGCCCAGTCAGAAGATATCAGAAAAGCTTTTCGAAAACTCGCGAAAATCACACACCCTGACTACAACTCAAAAGACAACGCATTCTGGGAAATGGTCGAACTAAATATTATTCGGGATACACTTCTTGATTCAAAAAGAAGACACGAGTATGACCAATCACTTCTTTGGGGCACATCAGACTCATATTATCCAACACAGTCGACCACCCAAAAAAAAGTACAACAAAAAATCAATATATACAAAACCGTCAAAGAACTATTTACATATAAATGTCAAAAATGCGGTATTGAGCTAAAATCAACCTGGCGTGGATATTGTCTTTATCACTACTTAGAATCAACAAGTCAACTATACAATCATGATTTTGTTTTTGAATATGGCAAGCAACTATACAGATGGGCCGATCCCCCACCTGAGATCATAGACGAACATAAAAGCAACAAGACAGCAGCACAGCACAAAATTGAAAAAGTTCGCCCTGTTCAAATAGTATTTTATATTATTTTCCTACTTTTTATATTTGGATTGCTAATTTTTTACATTAGTAAAGTAATCCAATAAGTTTATGATATACTAAAGGTATGCTTAGAACTATTTTCGTCATATTTTTAATATTAATAGTAGGGAGTACTTTCTCTATTTCTGCATTTGCCCAGACTTCTTCTTTTGATTTAAAAAAAACATCCGATCAATACAAAGCATCAGGAACCGTTTCACTTACAAAATCAGGCACAAAAATAGATCTTAGTCTTGTAGCAAAAGATCTCCCGACCGCTCTACCTGGCGGAGGTGTTTACTATTTAGCATGGGCATTAACTCCTGAAGGCAGAGCTGATAATCTCGGAACAGTCACCAACAACTCAGAATTAAAAGTTACAATGAAAGTTAAAGCTACACAAATATTTGTAACATCCGAAAAAGAACGCTATCCAGAGTTTGTTCAAGGACCAAGAATTGTACAAACTGACAATATTCCACAAAATATCTTTGACTCAATCACAACACCCGCTCCTACATCTTCAGCAAAACCACTGACTTCAACATCACCAGTTCCAATTGGCGGCCCAACAGGAGCCCCAGAAACAGGTCTCGGGGGGTCAGTTTTAACAAACGGAGCAATAATTTCTCTAGGAGGTATTGGGATTACTGGATTATTTCTCTCTTTACGCAATCGTCTACGTAAGCAATAATTAAAAGAGATTTCATGCAAATAATTTTCTTTGCCCTCATCGTCTTAACTGCAATCGTACTCAATATACTCACAGCCAAAGGTTTCTTCAATGTAAAAGACAAGTTACTTTGGAAACAGACGACCAACCTATTTTCCAAACAACAACCTGTAAAGCTTGCGATAAAAGATACGCGTATTGAATCATCTGTCGAACAAGTAGGAATTGATGACAAAGGAAATATGCAAGCGCCATCAAGCGCTGGGATTATTTCCTGGTACCAGTTCGGAGCTTTGCCCGGGGAAAAGGGAAACATCGTTTTCTCTGGACACAAAGACTCGAGCGTCGGTCCAGGTGTTTTTTACACTCTGAATAAAACAAAACCAAATGACCAAATTATAATTACCGACGCAAAAAGCCACACTTTTGTCTACACAGTAGAAAAAACCTCGGAGTACCTCTCAGAAGATCTACCAGTTAAACAAATTTTCGATTCTCAAAAAAAATCTAAAAAGATTTATTTAATCACTTGTGCTGGGCAATTCAATTTCTTTGCCAAAAAATACGACAAACGAATCTTAGTTGAAGGCGAGCTACTTTAATGATAAATACCATGTGTCCCAATATCAATAAAAAGCACTGTTCTAGGATCTATAAATCGAAACAAAATTCGAAATGAAAAATTTACAGAAAAAGAGTAGTATCCATCTAAAGATCCAGACAATTTATGAGTCCTAAGTCCAGAGTCAAAAGGATTATCTTTAAATATTTGAATTTTAGTGTCAACCAATTTATTAAACTGAGCATATTTCTTGAAGGCTTTTCTATAAGAAGTAGCGTAATAAATATTCATATAAAAACACTACTAATCCTTCAATAAATCTTCCATTGTAGTATATTTCTTAATCGTCCCGTTCTTAAATTCCTCTTCAGAGATGCGGATAGCTTCTTTTGCTTCTGCTAATTCAAATTCATACACTCGGTTATACATACTTTCATATCTATCGATAGTCAATAAAACAGCTTCAGGTTTGTTCTGCTTCATTAGATAGATCGGCTCTCCTTCCTTTTTCGCATCGCGCAAAATCATAGGATAATCTCTCTGCAAATCAGAGACTGAATACATTTTTGGTAAACTAGAACGTGACTTCTTC